>Ga0334884_1003385_pt1 | contig 18154 bp, 15 predicted proteins | sample GraSluR1_MG_7_FD_207215 | JGI IMG/M metagenome (GOLD analysis project Ga0334884, IMG submission 207215) | Sludge microbial communities from methane-producing bioreactor in Wageningen University, Netherlands - Granular Sludge_12_05 R1 | ecosystem: Engineered > Bioreactor > Anaerobic >...
AAGCGCCCACCTTAGCGGATGGGAGTGCCCCAATTCGGGCGGCGGATGTTCCCAAGGTGGCGCCACCGCGGCTCAGCTTCTTTGCACCTGCTAACCTGGCTTTTTCGCATGCCTTGCACGATAGCTACGGATGCGCCCATTGCCACGAAGTCGGTGAGATGTCGCCGGGCTATCCAGAGATGCTGACCTGCCTCTCTTGCCATCAGCGTGAGGCACGGGCCTCTACGGGGTGCTTGTCCTGCCACCTGAGTACCCCTGATGGCAAGGTCAAGACGGTGTACCCGCAGGGCTTGTTGGCACCCAAGGGGCGTGTGCGCGGTGATGATCACCGCGCCAACCTGCGCGAAGACCATGCGGGCGTAGCGCGGCAGGACTCGGACTACTGCGAATCATGTCACACCCGTGAGCAGTGTCTGAGTTGTCACAACGGGACCTCGCGGGTCGTCACCCATCACCCTCCGGCCTACCTGGCGGTCCACGGCGCTGAGGCGCGGCAAAGCCAGCAACGGTGCGAGAGCTGCCATGGTGGGCAGGCATCTTGCCAGTCCTGTCATGTGCGAAGCGGGCTGCACCAGGAGGCCGCTACCCGTCCTCTGGCCTATCGCTTCCACCCTGTTGGTTTTGTGGATCGTCCCGATGCGACGACTTTTCACGGGCGCGAGGCGCGGCGTTCACTGACGAGCTGTGTGAGCTGTCACGGTGAAGAGAGCTGTATCCGCTGCCACGTTGGTGTCAATCCCCACCCGCGCGACTTCACCCGTCGCTGTGACGCGATCATGCAGCGCAACGGGGAGGCTTGCGCCAAGTGCCATCGTGGTGCGGCGCTGACATGGGTGACGAGTCTGTGTGGGGGGCCATGATGCGCGCAGTGGGCAAGAGCTTGCGTGGGATGGCGCTGATTTCTTTGGCGCTGTTCTGTGGCTGTGGATACGGGGTGCTCGCCGGCCGGCCGCTGACACTGGCGATCGACAACCAGAGCCCGCATGTGGGGCTGGTTCCGCTGCTCCACGGTTGTATGGAGAAGCAAGGACCGTCTTGGGGGGTGCTGGTGCAGTCTGGGCCGGTCCCTGAGGCGTTGCATCTGCTGCTGATCATCGAAGGTGGGGAAGAGACGAACCTCGGGGTTGAGGTGGAGCGGGGGGATCGTGTCCGTGCCCTGACCCGTCGGCTCTCACTGGCGGTGCGGGGCGAGTTGCGGGTAGCCGGGAGGGATGAGGTTGTTGCGGTGCGGCGTTTCGTGGGCACGGCGCCTTACGCGGTGTCGGGTGTGGGACTCGAGGAGGTCCGCCGGCGTGAGCGTGCTGCCGAGCAGGCGCTTGGTGAAGCCTGCCAGGCAGTGCTAAGTTGGTCGGTGACCTGGCCGTCGTCCACTGCGGGGGATGGCCTTAGCGACGGCGATTGAGATGGCGAAAGCAGAACAAGAGAAGAGCCGCGATTTTTTTCGCACGATCAAGACTCAAGACCTGGCAGCGCTCTACCTCTTTCACGGTGAAGAGCGTTTCCTGGTGGAGAAGGCCGTGGAGGAGGTGCTGCGGCGCCTCTTTGGTACCGAGGGGCCAGATCCCCTGTCCTTTGAGGTCTTGCGGGGGGGGGAAGCCGATGGCAAGCGGATCAGTGATGCGGCGCGCACGGCGTCGATGTTGGGAGGTGAGCGCGTGGTGTTGGTTCGCGACGCCGAGCGTCTCAGCGACGCCGATCTGCAGCACCTGATCGCCTTTGGCAAAAAGCCGCCACGGCGAAGCTATCTCGTGGTAGTGGCCACCAAGTTCGATGCGCGCAAGTCGGCCTGGGCTGGGCTACGGGCCGTCGCGGAAGAGGTGAAGTTTCAGCCCTTGGCGCGCTATCAGATGGCCGAATGGATACAGCGCCAATGTCAGCGACGCTCCCTGCGCATCGATGAAGGCGCCGCGGATTTCCTCGCCGAGGCCATCGGGACGGACATGGCCATGATCGATGTGGCCCTCGAGAAAGCGGCCATTGCTGCCGACGGTGGGACGATCACCTATGATGTCCTGCGCGACAGCGTCGCCGACACGCGAGAGCGTTCGGTCTTCGAGCTGACGGCGGCGCTCTCGACGCGCACGTTGTCGGCAGTGTTGTCGGCGCTGCGGTCATTGCTGGAGCAGGGCCAGTCGGCCATCGCCATCAACGCGATGATGGTGCGGCACTTTCGTCTGCTGTTGAAGGCCAAGACCGGGCAGGCCAAGCGGCTCTCAGATGGAGACCTGGCGCGTTTCGTTGGCGTCTCTCCGTTCTTCATGAAGGAGTATGGCGGTGCGGCGAAGCAGTATGGCTTTGCCGAGTTGTTGGCTCTCCATGCCGCCACTTATGAGGCCGATCGGCTGTTGAAGAGCTCCCGCCTTCCCGATGTGTCCATCATCGAGGCCGTATTGCTACAGGCCTGTCTGCCGTCGCCAAAGCGCTGATCAGAGCGCCTCACCAGGGTTGTGGTCCTCGGGGCGAGGGGAGGCGTCAGGGCTGAGTCAGTGTGTGGTTGACGTCAGCCGGTGGCGAGTGAAGCGGGACGCGGCGTTTAGGTCGTTGCCGGTGCAGATTTATTGACCAGCTTGGTCAGGCGGCTGATCTTGCGATTGGCGCGCCGCGCCGGGATGACGCCTTTGCTAGCGGCTTTGGCGATGTTGCTGATCGCGTCGTTGAGGACGACTTGAATGTTTTCGTCTTCGTTGGCGGCGGCGACGCGGACGTTCTTAACGACGTTCTTGACCCGGGTCCGCACGGCCTTGTTGCGTTCTTGCCGCTTGGCGTTCTGCTTGATGCGCTTGAGTGCCGATTTGTGATGAGCCACGTTCTTCCTCCAAAAGGATGCTGCAAATCGCGATGCGAGGTCGCCCAACCCTGGCAACGACTCGCCTGTATGGTCGACGGCGGGTGGATACCATGCTATCCCTGCGCCGTCAAGCCCTGAAAGTCCCGCGCTTGGTCTTTGTACGGGCCAGGTGTGCCGTTCTTTTCTCCGGTGGCCTTGAAGGGTGTACGCGCCTGGTTTAACTTGGCGAAGAGCAATGCCTGAGCTGAGACCAGTGAAGGTGTAGTGGAGGCTTAGATGGGCGTGCGTGGGTGTCTGGGAGTGATTGGGCTTGTGACGCTGATGGCTGTTGCCGCGCCTGGGTGGGCGGGGACCTTCAAGGGCGGTGTCTACACGAGCAACCACGGCTACCAGATGACGCCACCCGAGGGATGGCGTTGGGTGGACAGCGGTAATCATGCGGTGCAGGCTGAGGAGCTGCCTGGACCGTTGGCGGCGGCGAGCGTCGAGACCTACGATGTCCTGTTTTATGACCACGAGATTGACGGCGAGGAGGGTGAATCTCCGGTCTATGACAACATCATGGTCTTGGTGGTGCCGGTGCAATTCGAGCCGAGCAATGAGCTGGCGTCGTTGTTGGCGCCGGAGGTGCGGGTGCTCCTCGAGGATCGTTTCGAGCGTCTCTCCTACGTGAGTGGCAGCGTTGGGAAGCACGGGGATCTGACGAGTTTGGATTTGGAGTGGAAGTTCGTGGAGGACGAGGGCAAGTATCGGGGGCGAATTCTGCAGTTTCTTCTGCCCAGCACGTCACGCACGGTGGTCGTGACCTGCACATTTGGGGATGAACGGGCCTCAGAGCGGCGGGCCCTCTGTTTGGAGGCGGTGGCGACGCTCGTGCCCAACGATTGAAGCGCCATTCGACGTGTTTGCGTGGCCTCAGTTGGTGCTGCTGCCTTCCCAGAAGCGGCTGGAGGGTGCGTTGAGAGGCGGTCCGAGGGTCAGCTCCAGGTAATTGCGGGCCAGCCGGGTGTACCATTCACCGCCGCGTATCTTGAGGCCTTCGAGGCCACCGTTGCGTGCGCCGGAGTAGCGCCCGAGGATGTCCGCCGGGATGGAGTCCAGGGAGATGGCGTACTCTTGCCCCAACATGTGTAGTCCCTTGACGTGGTAGTCTGAGGGGCTGATCACCGCCGCCAACGCCGAGAAGGGGTCCATGCCGCGTTCTGCATAGAGCCAGTAAGCCGCGACGGCGCCAGCACGATCGGCACCGTGTAGACAATGGACGTAGACCGTGCTGGGGGGAGCGGCACGCAGCACCGCCATGATGTCCTGTATATAGAGGAGGCGGGTGCGCAGGGGGAAAGTAAAGGTCACCATGCCGAGCGAATCGGCTCGTTGCTGGACTTTCTCAGGCATGACATGGAGGCTGATGATGGTCTGAATGCCCAGCGTGCTGAACTCATCGATGTCGGCGACGGAGGGCATGGCACCGAGGTAAAAAACATCGACATTGCGAAAGTTTTTGGGCAGTGCCGCCACGTGAGGGTTGTAGCCAAGGAGCGCTATTCCACCCACCGCGAGCATCAACCCTAACCTTGCTGTCTGAATCCACCCACTCATCTGCGGCCTCCAGCGAAGCTTCCTTGCTTTGCAGCACAGGCTGTCTGGCGAGAGTTTATTGTGATGGGCGAGAGGGCGCAAGATCTTCACGGCGTCGATAGTGCCGATTCTTGGGAGCTGCGGATGAGCACTGGGATGGCGGAGTGCGCCGCCCTGATGGAGTAAGCCTTATCCACCTAGAGGGGCGTCGAGGCATGTGGCGGTCGCGTGGGGTGGGGTGGACTTGGCGTTGGCGTCATGCATTGTCTAAGATCCGGTTCAGGAAATAGATTCTCCGGAGTGATTTGGCCTGTTTGGTGCATGGTCGCGCGTCTCGTGCGAGGACATGCCCGAGCGCAGATGCGTAGGCAGTGAGAATATCATGAGATGCAGGCCCACCCCCCCACGACACCTCCATAGCCGATGCGCTTTCGTGCTTCTGTGCGTGGGTTTGGGGTTGGGAGGCGCGTGCTTCTTGGGCGAGGATGCCGAGACGACGATAGGGGAAGTGGATGGCCAATTCGCCAGTGGGCAATTGCTGTTGGGCGACGGGCAGGTCAAGGGAGCGTTGCAGGCCTTTTCCTGGGTGAGCCCCGAGAGCGCACAGTGGCCGCACGCGCAGGTAGGGATGGCGTTGGCGCGTTTGCTGTTGTTGCCCGAGCATCCTGCTGCCGAGGAGATCTTTCGCGTGCTTGGTGCCGATCCAGCTCGCTTGCCCCTGGACGTGGAGACGAACCTTTATGGCCCAGGAGCGCTCTTTGACCGCTTGGCTCAGGGGGCGTCGCTGCAGCTCATCGAGGAGGCTTGGTACCGTGCGCTTCCGTGGCCTCGTGAACGGGTCGGTGGTGGCGCGACGCTGCTCTTCGCCGACATCGATCCGGCGCACAGTGCCGAGGCGCTGCGGGCACCCGTCGAAGCTCTGGTGATGGAGATCGAAGCGATCGAGGGGCTGTTGTTGGCGGCGTTGGAACACGGACTCGATCATTATGAGATCCCCGTTGGTTTGCTCTATTGTCCACGGTCCCACACGCTGCGCCGCTCGGATGTCCTGGCCCTACTGGCGACGTTGCGCAGTGTGCGTGGGCTGGCTGAGGTGGCGATGGCCTATGCTTGGCCGGTACCGCTGCGGGAGGCGCTGGCTCATTTGAGCGCAGAGGGCGAGGCGTTGGAGCTGGAGGCGGTCGCGGCGACTTTGAACGCGCAGATGCTGCGGAGCTGGTATGGGGGTTGGGAGCAGGCCGATGTGCGTCTTGGAGAGGCGCGGGTGCTGCTGCGACAAGGGGTGGCTTGGCTCATCGCGTCGGTGGAGACGGCGGCAACGGAGCAGAGCGGTGATGGGCGAGGGGTGTTGGAGTGGCTCATGCTCAGCACGGATGAACGGGCTGATGTGATCGCCTTTTTCCAGGATTGGGACGCGGCCCTGGTTGAGCAGGTTCCGGTGGCGTTGCGCTTCTCAGAACCGGCGACCTATGTGAGTTTGGCGCCGTTTTTTGCGGGGCGTGGCCTCCGGGAAGGAGAGGCGCCGTTGTGGGTCGTCGTCGACGACGGTGTCGACGGTGCGGGTCGATTGGTCATGGATGAGGAGGAAGTCGAGCGTCACTTCATCGGGCCCTACTTTGAACCCACCTGGTCGGCTGCGGCCATGCCCGACTTCTGGTACCATTCGGTGCTGCGGGGCTCCCCCTTTGATGTCTTGAGCCGATTGGAAGCGGAGCTGCGTGCCGATTACCATTGGTGAAGACAGCAGCGTGGGTGGTCGCCGTGGGAAGAGTGATCCTTTCGTTGAGTGTTGGGTGTGAGGGGTGTGCTGGCGCGCGGGTGGATACGGAGCGGGGGCTGATGTCTGCGCAGTGGCATCCGTGCCCGAGACCGCGTCAGTGGCATGGTTTCGTGGCCCAGGGCTCACGGGAGATCCTCCAGACCCTGGGCCGCGTGGTTCAGGCAGTGGCGGGTGATGAGAGACCGGAGCTGCTCTGTGTGTGTGCTGATGGCGACGCCTTCGTCGTGCTCGATGGCCATGGTGTCGCGCTGTCACCGGTGCTCTTTGGGCAGGGCTTGACGCTGCCGGCGAGTGCGGTCCCTGGAGACTTTTCCCAGCCGCGTTTGGGCGCGGCTTATCGGCGCAGTCCGCTACGCCAGGTGCGTTTTCGCGCGCCCGACCTGGCGTTGGCTGCGCAGGGGCTGGTCAGCATGGGTGCTTGGTTGCACCGTGCTTTGGGGGTGCCGCGGTGGTGTGACGTGACCCCGGTGTTGGGTGCGCCTTTCAGCGCGAGGGGTGAGGGTGCCTACGCACGAGACGACGCGCTGTGGCTGGCTCTGGGCTGTGGTCAAGAGGCGGTGTCAGCGTTGGCGAGTCCGGGGGAGGTCATTGGGGCGCTGGATTCGGAGGTGGCGCGCGAGTGGGGGATGGCGGGCGGCGTACCCTTGATGGTGACGGCAGATGTGCGCGGGGCGCAGGCCTACGGGCTGGCGGCCAACCCCGTGGGGTGGGCCATTGCTTTGGGCCGAGGGGTGAGTGCCGATTGGGTGGGGCCGCGGGTGGCGCCCGACCGCATGACCGTAGCGATCATCGAGGACCGAGCTGGTGCCGGCGTTGAAGATGAGGCCGATGGAGCTGCAGGGCGAGCGGGGGTGGCCTCCGATGAGGTTGACGCACCGGAAGAGGTGCGGTCGTTGAGTGAGCCCGATCTGGCGACGCTTGCGCGGGTGGTGTGGGCTGGGCTGGCGCATCGTGTTGCGGTGCGTCCAGGCTTGCGCCCGGGGCGCAGTGTCTTTGGTCTGGGGGCTGAGGTGGGTCCGACGCTGTGGTCAGAGATGGCCCGGGACGACGGGTGGGGGCAGTTGGCGCAAGCGCCTCTCGGCGCCGAGGGGGTGAGAGTGTTGCCGGGCGCCAATGGTGCGACGGTGCTGGGGCTGCGCGAGGGACATGGCGTCTCACATTTGCTGCGTGCCGTCTTTGAGGGGGCCCTCTTCGAGGTGCGGCGCTGGCGCAGTGTGAATGGGCTCGCCGGGGCGGAGCGGCCGCGGGTGGTGTTGGCATCACCTTGGTTGGGGGTTGATGGCGCGATGGTCGCCGATCTTTTGGGGGAACCCGTGTTGATGTGGGATGAAGCGCCCTGGTTGCCGGCGCTGATGGGCTGCGCGCTGGCAGGGGCGCGTTGTGCGGGGTTCATGGGCGACAAGGAGGGGCCGCGTTTCCAGTTGACCTTGTGTGAGCCTACGGAGCGGGCAGGGCACTACGCGCGGCATTTCGGCGTGCATTGTGCGCTGGCTGACGTTTTGGAGGGGGCGATTGCCTGATCGTGCTGGCGGCCGTCTGGCCCCGGCCAACGGCCCCGTTTGGCGTTGACGCCATTGGCGCTTAGCGCCAAGATGCCCGAGGTGCCCCATGGCACGACAGGGCTCGTGTCTGCCTGAGGCGGTGCATCAAGGTGGGAAGCGGTATGGAAGGTTCGCGCTGGCTTGTTCGCAGGGGGTTGTGCCGTAGGGCGGCGCTGGCGTTCGTGCTGTCGAGTCTCGTGGTGGTTGGGGCTTGTCGGGAAGGCGCGAAGGAAGCGGCCTCTGCAGGGGCGCCCGTATCGGAGGCGCCGGTGCTCGGTGCGCCGGCCGCCGAAGCGGCGCACGCCTTGGCGGAGGTGGTTGCAGAAGGGGAGAGCGCGCCGGCCCAAGAGATGGCGGCAGGCGAGGCCGAGGAGCCAGCTCGTGTGGCGTTGGCGGCGCATCTGGCGCGGGCGTTGTTGAGCGAGCCATTGTTGGTGGCGTTGGTGCAACCTGAACAGTTGGCGCGGGATCTGGAGCAGGCGGTGTTGGCGCTGAGCCAGGTCGACGCTGAGAGCGCCGAGAGGTTGAGGCGGCTATTGGCGCGAGGGCTCGGTGATTTCGTCGCCCTGTTGCAGCCTGGGGGTTGGGATGCTGGCGGGGTGGACGTGGGCCACCCGTTGTTGTTGCAGGTGCGTTTGGAGTCCAGCGATGCCGCTCGGCTCGACGGCTGTGTGCGGGAGATCGTTGCTGGCGTGGACGATGAGGAGGTGCGGCGGCAGCTTGTTTCGTGTGAGGAGTTGATGCGGCAGACGGCCCTGCGTTTGCGTTTGGTGCTGCCAACGCGGGATGCTGCTTTGGCCTTGGCCTTCGTTGAGCGTGCCGTAGCTGCTTTGGGGGGTACGCCGGAGGAGGTTGCCGGGGGCTTCAGCCGCCGCTACGTGCTGGGGGATGGCCTACTGTTGGCGGTGGGGCAGAGTGAGGGGATGGTCCTGCTCGAGACGGTGGTGCTGCCGTGGTACACCGTCGACGAAGGGGCGGCGCATTTGGCACGGGTGCGTGCGGTGTTGGGGGAGATGTCCCTCGATCAGGGGTCGCAGCCAGCGGGGCTGGGCCCGCGGAGCTCGGCGGTGACGCTCTACGCCTACACCTGGCTGGGCGCGCTCAGGACGTTGAATGGTCTGATGGTGTTACTGTCACGGGCTGATGAGGCGGGGGAGCGGGGCGCCGCCGTCAGGGTGAGCGATGCCTTTTGGGGTGAGGCGGGTGTTTTCGATGTCTTGGACGTCGAGGTTTCTGCCGGGCAGGAAGTGTGGATTCGGACCCGTTTCAAGTCGGCGCCTGCGGCGCTGGCGGCGCTGAAGCCAATGCGGTGGGAGCCTCAGCATGCGGGACCTCTGCTGTCGGCGAGCTTTGCGCCGCAGGTGGCGGCGCTGCGCGGGCCGTGGGTCGAGGCTGGTTTGGGGGCGGCTGACCTGAATTTGGGAGAGCTCTTACAGGCTTTGGGTAGCGGACATGGGGTGCTGCCTCTGTTTTTTCCCTTGTGGTTGCCGCACCTTCCTTCGTTGGTGTGGCGAGACGTGGTGCCTGCGGCGGCGCGCTACATCGATCCGGGGCTGATTGAGAGCATCGAGGTTTCGGTGTTGCCCCACGGGGAGCGTGACGCCATCCCTGCGACGCTGGCGCTCTTTGACACACAAGGTGAGTTGGCTGTGCACCGGCATGGTCTCGCTTGCCTGTCGCAGCGTCGGCCCGTGCAGGGGGCCTGCGCCGACGAGCGGATCACGATTGGCCAGATAGGGGTGGCCCAGGTGGCGGGAAGGGGTCTGCACTACCACCTCCAGGAGGAGGATGGGGATGTGCGGATGGTGATCGGCACCAACCAGGAGAGTGTGGCGCTGGTGGTCGGCGCGCCGCGGCAGCGGACGTCGGCTCTGGCTCGCCTCCAGATGGATTTGCCCGGGCTGGCTGGTTCTGCCTTGGGTCAGCGGCTCGGTGCGCCGTCCTTGCAGGCGGCGCGGCGTATGGGGCGGGTGAGCGCAGAGGTGGGTGTGCGTGGGTCGTGGTTGCAGTGGGAGCTGCGTTTGGATCCGCCCATGTCCCCAGCGGAGGTGATCGTGGTGGGAGCGCCAGCGCTGCTCGATTATGTGCGGCGCAGCCAGGAGGTCGAGTCCGTCGCCAACCTGGAGGCCATTGCCGTGGCGGCGGTGGCTTACCGGGAGGGGGTCGGTAACGGCACCTATCCTCTGGCTCCCGCGGCTAAGTGCAGTGCTGGTGCGATGCCTGAGGGGGAGCGCGTGGCGCCCAGCGCCAGCGATTGGCAGGAGGCGCCCTGGCGTCAGTTGGCGTTCTCTGTGCCCTATCCCCACCTTTATCGTTACTGCTATCAGTCGTTTGCTGAGGGTGAGCGTTTTGCGGCTTGGGCCGAAGCGGCGTTGGATGGCGGAGCCATCGATTCGGTGCTATGTCTGACCAGTGAGGTCAATGCTTACGGCGAAGCGACAGTGGGCCATGCGCGGCGGTTGGAAGCAGGCGTGGCCTGTCACTGAGGTGCGGTGGGGTGGCGTCTTTATCTGGCGCTGGGGGGAGCAATTGGGTGTGGGGGAGCGATTTTGATTGCAAAAGTGATCCAGGCGGGTATTGTCCCGCCTCCGTGACTGTCCTGTTCGAGGAGGAAGCCGATGTTTGAACTGTTTGTCATGCCGCTGGTCGATTTTTGGGCGCAATACGCCGACGAAACGGATCCTGAGCACTTGAGCCAAGTGCTTTCGGATCTTCAGGAAGTGTTGAGCAAGCACTTTGAGATGCCTGTCAAGTGGGAAGAGACGCTCTCGGATGAGGAGAGCAGCGTGGAGGCAGACGCACTGGACTCGGAGTGCATCTACGCGTTGCGGGCGTTGGCCGCTTGGCTCGAGATTCACGGCAGCATCGAGGGTTTCGAGGTGGGCGATGAGCCCTGGCTGCACCCGATCCTGGAGACCCTCGACGAGCGTCTTCAGAATGATCAAGAGGTCGAGCACTTTCCCCAGATCCTGAATTCGGATGATGCCGACGTGGTGGCTTTCGTGCCTGTGGATCTGCCCAATGTGGCCATCCTGGAAGACGAGGAAGACGACGAGGAAGAGATCAATTTTTCCATTGGCTCTCTGCCTGGTTTGCAGCGGGAGTTGGAGCGTATCCGTCTTGCCCTCGGTATCGAAGAGGGTGTCGAAGAAGAGCTCGACTCGGTGGTTTTCGATGCGGATCAGGACCCCATGGCCTTGCCGCGTTGTGCATGTTTGGTGTTGATGGCGCGTGTCAAGGAAGCGCTTGCCAAGAAGATGCCGCTGATGTTGCAGCTTGGCGATGGTGACGAGTACAGTGACGAGGAAGAGGTTGAGGAAGGCGGCGAACCCGAGGAGCGGGACTAGCTCAATCGCCCTCGAGGGCCTTGCGGGTGCGCACGCTTGTCTGATCGATGCGCACTGTCACCTAGACGATCCTCGTCTCGAGGGCCAGTGGCCGGTGTTGTGGCAGCGGGCACGACGCGCGGGGATCGTCGGCTGTATTTTGGCCGGCACCCATGAGGCGAGTTGGCAGCGCAGCAGCGCTCTGGCCAGATCTACAGAGGGCCTGTGGCCTACCTACGGGGTTCATCCGTGGTGGGCTGAATGTGCAGAGGCCGAGACGATTTGGCTCGATGTTTTGCGGCAAAGCCTGACGGAATCGGCGTGGGTGCGCCCCATTGGCATTGGGGAAATCGGGCTGGACTATGCGCGGGCGCGCACGGAGGCGGCGCGGGCGCAGCAGCGGGCCGTGTTCCGAGCCCAGTTGGCGTTGGCGCGGGAAGCGGGGCTGCCGGTGGTTTTGCACGTGGTGCGGGCGCACGCGGCGCTGCTGCACATTCTCGATGCGGACGGTATCGCCACGTGCGGTGGCATGGTGCATGGCTTTACGGGAGATAGAGAGCAGGCGCGGGACTACGTGTCCCGGGGCTTGGTGCTCTCCTTCGGCAGCGCGGTGACCTACCCGGGGCGGCGCAAGCTGGTTGAGGCGGTAGGATCTGTGCCGAGGCACGCCTTTGTGATCGAGAGCGATGCACCCCATCAGCCCCCATCGGGGCGTCAGGGCCTCAACGAGCCAGCATGGTTGTGGGAGATCGTGCGGGCCGTTGCGGCGACACGCGACGTCCCACCGCAGGTGGTCGCAGAAGAGAGCGTGGCCACGACGGTTCGCCTCTTTGGGCTGCCCGCCTGGTCGCCAACCTAGGAGCCTGACGGCTCGACGGTGGCGGTGATCATGCGACCTTCGATGCGAGGGCTCTGAGCGACCGAGGCGATATCGCTGAGATCTTGGACGACTTCGGCGAGTTTCTTGACCCACAGCTCACAGTGGGCTTGTTCCCGTCCTCGTAGACGCATCACGAAGCGCACGCGGTCTCCCTTCTCGAGGAAGGAGCGGGCTTTGCGGAGCATGGTCTCCAGGTCGTGCGCGTCGGTCTTGGGTCGCATGCGCAGGGTCTTGAGCTCGACGCGGGCGGCCTTGGAGGCGGCGGCTTTCTTGGACTGCTCGTAGCGAAACTTGCCGTAGTCCATGATGCGGCACACGGGCGGCTTGGCCGTTGGCGCGACTTCCACGAGATCGAGCTCATTCTCGAGCGCGATGGCTCTCGCCTCGTCGGGTGTCATGATGCCGAGCTGATCGCCCTCTGGGCCAATGACTCGAATCTGAGGGATACGAATTTGGTGATTGACGCGGTATTGGGCTTCTCCTGCTCCCGCGCGTGGCTTCTGCTGGCGCCTCCTCATGGACCTCCGATGGAATGGGTCTTGTGTGCAGCCTCTTGGGCGACGACGCGGCACACGGTTAAGACACACAGAATCGCCCAAAAACGCAGCAAGTCTTTAGGACTGGCCTGCGTTCACCACCTACCGAAGCCAGTTCCGCGTTCTCGCGCACGACGCGATGGGGTCTGGCACCCGTGAGGAGTGCAACATTATCGCTACTGGCGATGATTTTACAAGCGACAAACGCCTGGGGCTTGCACTTCCTGGTGGGGTCGGGAGCGCGCAGTTTTTTCTGCATTGACAGTGGCGCGCAACAGGCCTAGCTTTCGCGTCCCTCGGGACAGGAGAAAAAGGTCATCGGCCTTGGGCCCTGCCTAGTTTTTCACCAGAAATTGCCGTTTTGTCTCTAGATGTCCAATTCTCAAGATCATAATCGCCCCTTTCGCAATGTTGCCATCATTGCCCACGTCGACCATGGAAAGACGACTCTCGTGGACGCCATGCTCTCTCAGTCCGGCAGCCTCGACCAGCGGCGCAACGTGGTGGAGCGCGTCATGGACTCGAATGCCTTGGAGCGAGAGAGGGGCATCACCATTTTGGGCAAGGCCACCTCGGTGCAGTGGGGGGTGACGAAGATCAATATTGCCGACACGCCTGGACACGCCGACTTCGGTGGCGAGGTCGAGCGGATGTTGACCATGGTCGACGGCGTCTTGCTTTTGGTCGATGCCGCCGAAGGTCCGCTGCCGCAGACGCGCTTCGTTTTGAGCAAAGCTCTGCAGCGAGGCCACGCTTGCATTGTGGTCATCAACAAGATTGATCGCCAAGATGCGCGTGCGAAGGAAGTGCTCGACGAGGTCTTCGACCTTTTCGTCAACCTAGACGCAACAGACGCTCAGGCGGATTTTCCCGTGCTGTATACCAATGCCCGATTGGGTACGGCGACGGAGGACCTTGCGGTAGCCGGGACGGATTTGGCCCCGCTCTTCGAGGCCATTCTCAAGTATGTGCCTCCGCCCACGGGCGATCCCCATGGGCCGCTGCAGGCCTTGGTGACCAACACGGATTACGACAATTACATTGGAAAGCTGGCCATTGGGCGCGTCGTCTCGGGGACCCTGCGGGAGGGGGACCATGTGAGTATCGTTGGCGCGACGCGGACGCACGTGGTCAAGGTAGGCCAGCTTTATGTTTTCGAGGGGTTGGAGCGGGCGCGGGCTGCCGAAGCGCCAGCGGGTGAGGTCTACGCCGTGGCGGGTATTGAAGAGATCGCCATCGGCGACACCATTGCCGAGAGCGAAGATCCCCAGCCTCTGGCGCGGGTGAGAGTCGACGAGCCCACCATTGCCATGTTCTTTACGGTGAACAATGGCCCCTTTGCTGGGAAGGAGGGCAAATATGTGACCTCGCGCCATTTGGGCGAGCGTCTCTTTCGCGAGGCGCGGGCCAATGTGTCCATGCGCATCGAAGAGACCGAGAGCCGTGACACCTTTCGCGTCGTCGGGCGCGGGGAGCTGGCGTTGTCGATTCTGATCGAGACCATGCGCCGCGAGGGCTATGAGCTCTGCGTGTCCAAGCCCGAGGTGGTGACGCGTCAGGATCCAGAGCAAGGGTTGATGGAGCCGATGGAGCGGCTGCACATGGATATTCCTGAAGAGTATTTGGGTGTGATCACCCAGAAGCTCGCTTTCAGGAAGGGACGCCTGGACATGGTCAAGGCCATTGGGGGCGGGCGGATCCGGGCGGAGTTCGACATCCCTTCGCGGGGGCTCATTGGTTTTCGTTCAGATTTTCTGAATGACACCCGCGGCATGGGGGTGATGAACACCCTCTTTGCCGGATGGGCCAAGTGGCACGGTCCGATGAGCTACCGCGTCAACGGGGCGCTGGTGGCCGATAGGGTGGGCAAGACGACGCCCTATGCGCTTTTCCATCTCCAGCCGCGGGGCATTTTGTTCCTAGGGGCCACCATGGATGTCTATGAGGGCATGATCGTCGGTGAGCACGCCCGTACCAACGACCTGGACGTCAACGTGACCCGTGAGAAGAAGCTCACCAATATGCGTGCGTCTGGCCGGGACGACATGATCCAGCTCGCGCCGCCGCGGCGTTTGAGTTTGGAAGCTGCCATCGAGTGGATCGATGAAGACGAGTTGGTAGAGATCACGCCGCAGAGTATTCGCTTGCGTAAGAAAGAGCTCAACGCCTCGCTGCGCGCGCGGCGGGCGCGGGTGGAGCGCCGTGACGCCGATGCCGGCGGCGAATGAGTTGATACACGAGAGCGTGGCTTGACAAGCGCTCCTGGGCCGCGCCACATTGCGCACTGCGTCATCTTTCAATGCGCAGGAGGTGTGGCATGTCGAGTCGCCAGGAGATGCAGAAGGCTGTGGGCGATGACTATGACGTCATCGTCGTTGGCGCAGGGATCAATGGCGCCGGGATTGCTCGCGACGCGGCGCTACGTGGACTGCGCGTTCTGATGCTCGATCGCGATGACATCGCCTTTGGGACCAGCTCCCGCTCATCGAAGCTCATTCATGGCGGTCTGCGTTATTTGGAGCAGTACAAGTTCGGCTTGGTGATGGAGTCGGTGACGGAGCGCGGATTGTTGCTGCGACAGGCGCCGCACTTGATCAAAGCCCTACCGTTCATCTTTCCTGTGTATCACGGTGGGCCGCAGCCTTTGTGGCTGTTGCGCTTGGGGATGTTGGCCTACGATGCCTTGAGTGGCTTTCGTTCGCCCAAGCTTCACCGCGTGCTCTCTCCCGTGGGTTGTGCTCTTGCCGAGCCGGCGTTGCGCACTTCGGGCTTGCAGGGTGCGCCGCGCTATTTCGATGCCGCGACGGATGATGCGCGCCTCACCTTGGCGACAGTGATCGATGGGATCGCTGCTGGCGTGCACGTGTTGACCTGGACCCGAGTCTGTGGCCTGTGCCATGCGCAGGGGCAGGTGTGTGGGGTCGAGGTGGAGGACAGCATCGATGGCAGCAGGCGTGTATTCAAGGCGCATGTGGTGATCAATGCTGCTGGCCCTTGGCTCGATGAGATCTGTCGTCTCGACGCGCCAGAGATGCCGCCCTTGTTGCGCTGTACCAAGGGCATCCACATCGTGGTGCGCAAGGAGCGGCTGCCCTTGAGTAACGCCGTGGTCTGCCTGCACCCCGAAGACGGGCGGGTTCTCTTTGCCATCCCGTGGGGCGACCGCACTTACTGCGGAACCACGGATACGGATGATTCGGGGCGCCCTGAAGAGGTGCGGGCGACCCGGGCGGACGTCCAGTACATGCTGGCGGCCATGGCCAACTATTTTCCGGGTTGTCAGTTGGAAGAAGCAGACGTGCTCTCGACTTGGGCGGGTCTACGGCCCTTGGTGGCGCCGTCGCCAGCGGAGCGGCTTTCGGCGTCGCAGGTGAGCCGCGAGCACAGCATCGTGGTCAGTTCACGGGGGCTGGTGACCGTGGCGGGTGGCAAGCTCACGACCTACCGCAAGATGGCGGCGGAGGTGGTCGATAAGGCGCAGGGCGTGTTGCGGCAGCGCGGGTACGTGGCCGGCGGCAAGCGTCCGCCGACCAAGAAGCGTCCCTTACCGGGTCGCTGGGAAGGGAGTGGCGATCCCGTGGTGGCCGTGGTGCAGGCCAGCCAGGGTCGCATGACCCGGGATGTGGCGCGCGGTCTGGTCGAGGTTTATGGTGCTGGGGCCACGGGCGTTGCCGAACGCGTGGCCCGGGATGCGTCCTTGGGCGCGCTGTTGTCTGCCAGTCCGGCGACGATCCTCGCCCAGGTCGACCACGCAGTCGAGGCAGAGTTGGCGGCCACGCTGTGTGATTTTTTCGTGCGCCGCACGCAGATATTCTTTCGCGATGTCCATCAGGGTTTGGAGGCGTTGCCTGTGGTGGCGGAGCGCATGCAGAAGATCTGTGGGTGGGATGACGCGCGACGTCGCCATGAGGAGGCGCGCTATAGGGCGGAGGTCGCCCGGTCGCGGCAGTGGCGCGAGGACTGAGTCTCGTGATGGTGCTGCGGTGCGGGTGCTCAGACAGCAGGGGTGACCAAGTGGATGGGGTCACCGGCCAAGAAAGCGCGGATGTTGTCTACGGTGGTGTCGAGTAGGCGTTGACGCGCTTCGAGGGTTGCCCAGCCGACGTGCGGGGTGACGCGACAGTTGGGGAGGTGGAGCAAGGGGTTTTGGGGTTCAATGGGTTCTTGGGTGCAGACGTCGAGGGCCGCGCCAGCGATGCGGTCGGTGCGGAGGGCGTCGGCGAGGGCGATCTCGTCAACGAGGCCGCCGCGGCTGGTATTGACGAGGAAGAGGTGGGGTTGGGCGAGGGCGAGGCGGTGGTGGTTGACCAAAAGATGGGAGGTGGGGGTGAGCGGGGCGTGGAGGGTGATGAGGTCGGCGTGGCGGAAGATCTCGTCGACAGGGAGCCAGTTGAGGGGGAGGTCCGAGATGGGCTGGCGTGAACTCGCAACCAAGAGTTGTAAGCCAAAGGCGTGGGCGATGCGGGCGACGGCGCTGCCGATGCGGCCAAATCCGATGATCCCGAGGGTGCGTCCTGCGAGCTCGCGCTGCGGGGTGACCTGGAAGGAGAAGTCCTGGCGGCGCTGCCATTCTCCTGCGCGTACGGCGTGATGTTGTTGGGAGACGTCGCGCAGGTGGTCGAGGATGAGGGCGAAGACGAGCTCCGCGACGGATTGGGTGCTGTAGTCAGGGACGTTGGCGACGTGGACGTGGCGTGCCTTGGCGGCGGCGACGTCGACGACGTCGTAGCCCGTGGCGAGGACGGAGATGAAGCGGAGCCGGGGGAGTTGGGCGAGGGTTTCGGCGCGGAGGGGGCACTTGTTGGTGAGGAGGATGTCAGCGGTGGCGGCGCGTTGGAGGAGCAGCTCGGGTGGGGTGCGGGGATAGACCGTGAGTTGGCCAAGGGTTTCGAGGGGAGCCCAGGAGAGATCGCCAGGGTTGAGGCTCTCGCCATCGAGTACGGCGATGGTGGGTGGTGACTTGGGCATCATGGGTAAGCTCCGGTGCCGCGTGAGGCGTTAGGGCAGGCGCTGGGCTGCTCTGGAGATGAACAGGTGTGTATCCCAGAACATTCGCGCTAGTGGAGGAGAGTTGTTATGCTGCGTTGCGTTGCGCAATTGCGATGCGCCAAGTCACCAAGGTGGATGGTACGATGAACGAACAGGCACACGTGAAGAAGCGGTTTACTGTAGGGATTTGGACCTTTGCTTTTGGCTACTTTGCAGCCTATGTGCCCTACAGTGCGATGACCAAAGCGTTGACCTCGGGCCTCATCGCGGACACTCGGGTCGACAGTTTTGCGCTGTTGCCGCCATCGGTAGCGGCGTCGGTGGTGGGGATGTTGATCCTCATTACGTCGCTGCGTTGGTGGCGCTTTGCGAGTCATAGCACGGTGATGGGGATCAGCCTACCGCACCCGACGCGCCACACTTTGGTGTCGGGTATATGTACGGGTCTCATCGTGGTGACGACGACGCTGGCTTATACCATCGAGGGTGTGAGCATCGTTTTTGCGATGCTGTTGATGCGGGGTGGCGTGCTCATTCTGTCACCGTTGGTGGACAAGATCACGGGTCGCCACGTGCGGTGGTTTTCGTGGATGGGGTTGGCGTTGAGTTTGGGGGCGGTGTTGATGGCTTTTGCCGAGCCGCCGCGCCCGGGTGAGAGCCGCTTTGCGGTGAGCATGTTGCTGATGGTGGACATTGCGATCTACTTGTCCGCCTACTTTTTCCGCCTTCGTTTCAT
>Ga0334884_1003386_pt1 | contig 18153 bp, 20 predicted proteins | sample GraSluR1_MG_7_FD_207215 | JGI IMG/M metagenome (GOLD analysis project Ga0334884, IMG submission 207215) | Sludge microbial communities from methane-producing bioreactor in Wageningen University, Netherlands - Granular Sludge_12_05 R1 | ecosystem: Engineered > Bioreactor > Anaerobic >...
CCTGTATTGGTTGATAACTTCCTTAAGTCAAATGACTAAATTTCTTATAACCTATATTCGTAAGTCATACAAGTTCATTTGCAAATAAGCAAAGTCCTAAAAACATATAACCAGGCTTAATAAGAAAAAGGAAGGGCTCCAAATTATACCGCGGATTCATAATGTTCCAAATTATAGTCGGAGTCCACAACCAGTTTTAATTAGATCATGATTTCTAATTAAAACAGAGATTTCTGAAGTTGATATAACTTCATTAAAATTATATCATAAAACAAAGATATAAAAAAAGTTATGAGAAATTAGAAATCCCATAACTAGATTATATACGAATATTGTAGTAAATAAAAAAGGAGAAAGAAATGAAAAATTTTTTTAAAGATTTTAAGGCTTTTATTACTAAAGGTAATATTTTAGATTTAGCTGTAGCTGTTGTTATTGGAGCTGCTTTTAATGCTATTATAAGTAGTTTAGTAAAAAACATTATTATGCCACTAATTAGTTTGGTAACTGGTGGTGTTAGTGTTAATGATTGGAAATGGGTTATTACAGCTGCTGATGAAGTTGCTGGTGTTGCTGAATCTGCAGTTTATTATGGACTTTTTATTCAAGCAATTATTGATTTTCTAATTATTGCATTATCAATTTTTATTGTTTTAAGATTGGTTATGAAAGCAAAAGGCGGATTGGCTTTAGCAAACAAATCAAAAATCTCAAAAGAAGAAAAAAGAGAAATGAAAGATTTAGGTTTAGATTTTAAAAATACTGCTGATGTAGCTAAATTTAGAGAAATTCAAAAAGACAAAGTTTTAAAGGAAGAAAATGAAAAAAAAGCTAAAGAAGAATTAGAAAGAATTAACAACCCAAGTGAAAAAGATTTATTAAAAGAAATTAGAGATTTGCTTAAAAAATAAGATAGATGAGACTTAAAGTAAAATTTAAGTCTCATATTTTTTTAAATCTATTTTTTTATTAGCTGTTTTGTGATATAATTTTTCTATAAGTGGAGGCATCTAATGAAAAGATATTTTAAAGTATTTTCTTTGATTATATTAACATTTTTATTGGGTTTTAATTTTGTGTATAAAGAATTAATGATTGTAAGAGCAGTTCCTTCTTCGATGGTTTTAGAGTTCGATACAACAAAATCAACCGGCACTACAATTATTCTTCCAATAGGTACTTTAGCTGGAGAGACTACTTGCTATATTGATTGGGGAGATGGTAATCCTATGGTGCATTATACAGAACCAGGCTTGATATCTTATGAGTATCTTGTAGAAGGTACTTATCAAGTTGAGATTTCTGGTATTTATGATAGTTTTGGGTATCGTGGAACTATCCCATCAAATCTAGATGCTTGTAGTAAACTGGTTAAAGTTATTAGTTTTGGTGGAGTTGAAAACTTAGATTTATCAGGAGCTTTTTATGGGGCTATTAATTTAACAGAAGTTCCTAACGAAATTCCTTATCAAGTAAGCAATCTATCAAGAATGTTTTATAATTGTAGTAGTTTTAATAGTAATATATCAGGTTGGGATGTAAGTAGTGTTACCGATATAAGTGAAATGTTTTATGGAGCTACTAGTTTTGATCAAGATTTAAGTAGCTGGGATTTTTCTAGTATTACATTAAATACAGGATTAACTGATGCCTTTTATAATACTGCTTTAGGAGTAGATAATTATGATGCTTTGCTTAATAATTTGAATTCTACTGCTACTATTCCTAATAATGTAGATCTAGATATGGGGCTAAATACAAAATATAGTTTAGTAGGAAATACAAGTAGGGTGGCTTTAAGTACAAAATCTTGGATGATTACTGATGGCGGAATTGTAAGTGTAAATGCTAAGGTAGTTGATGCAAGTAAAACATATGGTGGTAGTGAACCTAATTACACTATTGAATATAGTGGTTTTATTACAGGACACGGGATTGAGGAAATAACAGGTACACCAACTTTTTTAAGAGATATTGGTGAGAATGCAGGAGTGTATACAGTATCTGTAAGTGGATTAACATCTAGTTATTATGAGATAAATTATCAAACAGGAATTTTAACGATTGAAAAAGCAAGTTATGATATGAGTGGTGTTATTTGGAATTATAGTGAAAGTTTTGTTTATGATGGAACTGAAAAGACAGTAGAAGTAACTAACTTACCAAGTGGAGTTAGTGTTAATAGTTATAATAATAATCAAAAGACTGAAGCGGGTAACTATATTGCTAGTGTTAGTTTTACTTATGATACTACAAATTATAATGAACCAACTTTTTCAAATATAATTTGGACTATTTTAAAAGCAGATTATGATATGGGTAATGCTAGTTGGAATTATTTAGTTCCATATACATATGATGGGACTATGAAAAGTGTAACTTTAGTTAATTTGCCAAGCGGAGTCGGAGTTATAGATTATTTTGAAAATGAAAAAACAAATCCAGGTGAGTATATAGCTAGTGTAAGTTTGAGTTATGACAGTGTTAATTATAATACACCAAGTATTGAACAATTAAATTGGGTAATAAACGCAATTCAAGCTGCGCCAACAGACGTTAGTGGAGTAATAGCAACTTCATCAAGCAGTAATGATGCTAGAATAATTAACGTTTCTCCTTTGATGGAATACAAAGAAGAAAATGCTCTTAATTGGATTAGTGTTGAAGGGATTGAGATAAATAATTTAGCATCTGGAGTTTATTTAGTAAGATTTAAAGAAAAAGATGGTTTTGTTGCAAGTCCTTCGGTTAGTATTAATTTAATAAGATTAACTTTTAATTTAGAAGAAGGAGACGATGTAATTATTACGGGTGTAGAAAATTCAGTATTAATGGTTAACCCAATAATTGATAGTGATACGATATATAAAGATATAAACACTTTAGTAAAAACTAATTTTAATAAAAATGCTTTAACAACTCTTTATCAAATAGGTTTAACTCAAGGTGAAGATAGTTATATACCTGTTAGTAGTGCAAATGTTAGAATTTTAATTCCTTTAGAATTAAGAGATAATGAAAATTTAAAACTTATACATTATCAAGATGGTGAGGTTTTTGAAATTGATGCAGATAGAGTTGGAGATTATTTTGAATTTGAAACAACTTCACTTGGATATTATGGGATGATTTCACCGAGTGCTTCATTATCTTGGATTGGTATTGTAGCAATTATATTATTATTAGTTATCAGTGTTTTTTCAACAGTTTTTGGTTATAAATATTATTCTTTAAAATTTAAAAAGAAATGAAGATTAAGAGAAACTAAAAAAAATTAGTTTCTCTTGATTTTTTTATAAGTTTATCTTTAAGTGAATTAGTTTTGGTGTTATAATAAATTAGGTGATTAATATGAAAAAAATGGCAAAAATGTTTTTAGTTTTAGTAGGCTTATTTCTTTTAATAGGTTGTAGTAGTAAAGTAGAGTTAACAGTAAAGTTTTATGTGGATAGTGTTTTAGTAGATACACAGTTTGTTAATAAAGGAGGGGATGTTGCAAGTTCTCTCAACCCAACAAAAGAAGGATATACATTTAGTGGTTGGGATAAAGAGTTAACCAACATTCAAAGCGATTTAGAAGTAAACGCAGTTTTCGAAGAAATTATTTATTCTTATAATGTAAAGTTTTATGATGGTGATGTTGCTTTAGACCATCAAGTAGTAGTTAAAAATACTGGTGCAATTGCTCCTGCAGCTTTGAGCAAAGAGGGGTATAACTTTACAGGTTGGGATAAAAACTTTGATAATGTTGTAGCGGATATGGATATTTATGCGACGTATAGTCCGATTACTTATACTCTTAATTTTTATGATGGTACAAATAATCTATCATTAAGCCCTAGTAGTTATACTATTGAGGATTTAGTTACTCTACCTAATCCTACAAAAGAAGGGTATACATTTGATGGTTGGTATGAAACGAGTAGTTTTACAACAAGAATTTCTTCTTACTTACCAGGTACTATCGGAAATAAAAATTTATATGCAAAGTTTGATGAAATAGAAACAGATTTTGTGATGCCGGTTGGAACATTTAGTTTCACTGTTTCAGCAGCTTCACCTTATTCTTGTACATTAGGGGTTGGTGCTCCAAATACAAGTCGTTTGCAATATGATTGGGCAAGTAGCGATGCAAGTGTTGCTACGATTTCAATGTATTCAACTATTACTCCAGTTGGAACTGGGTTTTGTGTGATAAGTGCAATTTTTAAAACTGATACTAATCAAAAAGGCTATTTGCTTATTAGAGTTGCTGAAGGCACAATAAGAGAAGCAACAGTTGAAGAAGTCAACGATAAAACTCCATACACTGTAACTTTTGTTGATTATGATGATAGTGTAATAGATACTCAAACAGTTTTGAAGGGGAATAATGCAGTTTTACCTAGTGCTCCTTTAAGAGATAATTATCTATTTTATGGTTGGGATAAAACGCATTTAAATATTCAATTAGATACTACTATAAAAGCAACTTATATTGCGGGTGATTATAGTTTTGCAGGAAAAAAGGTGACTATATTAGGAGATAGTGTTTCTACTTATTTAGGCACTATGCCAACAGGATACGCATATTTTTATCCATACTCAACTTCTGGAGTTGGTGATGTTACTCAGATGTGGTGGATGCAGTTAATAAATAAGCTTGGAATGGAATTATTAATCAATAATTCATATAGTGGCACTACAGTTAAATCTTTATATGGCAACCAAACAGCTGGAGAAATTGACTCAAGACTTGCTAATTGTCAAGTAGGTAGTACTACGCCTGATTATATTTTTGTCTTTATGGGCTTAAATGATTGTAGAGCTAATGTTGATCTTCATGAATTTACTGCTGCATATACTAATATGACTAATAAACTTAAAACATCATATCCTAATGCTACGATTGTTTTAGGTAAACTGACTACTGGACCATTTACAACTGGATATGGAGATGTTGCTGGATACAATAATGCTATTAGTTCAATTGCATTACTTAATAATTTTGGAGTTATTGATTTTGAAACTGCTATTAATGTAAATAATTATTCTGGACTAATTTGTGATTCGGTTCATCCTAATCTTGCTGGAATGAACGCAATGTATGCTCAAGCATTAGTTGATTTGTTAGACTATAAAAATATAACTATAGAATAATTTTTAAGAAAGGAGAAAAAATGAAAGATTATAAAAAAATTGCTGAAGAAAAGATGACTAAACAAAACCATATGCATGCAGTTGTTTATCTTGTTTATGGAGCGATTATAGGGGCTTTTACATCTATGACATTTGGTGTAGCTACTTTAATTATTAGTGGGCCTTTACAATATGGGTATAGTAAATATATAATTGAAGTATCAGAAGACAAAGTTGGTAAAATTGAAACTTTGTTTGTTGGAATAAATGATTTTGTTAGATATATGATTTTAGGAATATTGAGAGGAATTTTTATATTTTTGTGGTCATTATTATTTATAATTCCAGGAATTATTAAAGCTTTTTCATATTCAATGGCTTACTATATTATGATAGACGACCCTAAAATTGAGGGTAGTGAGGCTATTACAAAAAGTATGGAATTGATGAAGGGACACAAAATGGAATTATTTAATATTTATTTATCATTTATTTTAAAAATTTTATTAGGGCTTGTTACTTTGTGTATTTATTTCTTGTGGTTAATGCCGACACTAGAACTTGCAAAATATGAATTTTATTTAGACTTAGTTGGTAAAAGTAAAAAGAAAACTGAAGTAATTGATGGAACAGTTGTTGATTAAGAAAATATTTAGAAGCCATGCGTATAAAATGCATGGTTTTTATTTTTAAAATATTGCATTTTGATAAAAATAGAATATAATAATATTATTAGGAAAAATGAGGGAAATTTATGTTAGTTAAAGAAAGGCTAAAAAAACAAAACGAGAAAAATTCAAGATTAGAAATAATTAAATCTTGGATGTCTAGTTTTGTTGTTACGGTGGTAGTAGTAGTTGTAGCGGTAGTAGTAATTCCTAAAAGCCCTGAGGCTAGTATTGATAACTTGACAGTTTTTAGCAATGAGGTTGCTTACCAAGTAAGTATTACTGATCAAGATGAAGCGATTACTAAAGATACTTTAAAAATAGTTTTAGAAAACCAAATGGAATATTATGAATCACGACTTTCTTTAGGCTTGAATTCAGGAATTTTTGAAGGATTAAAAGAAAACACTACATATAAAATGTATATACTAGGTGATAAAGGTTTTGGAAATGAGAAACTTATTACTAAATCATTAGTAACAAAAGCTATTAGTGGAGCTACTATTACATCTTTTGAGAAGCTCGAAACCGAAGAGTCATATTATTTGGATTATCAAGTCAATTATTTAGTAAAAGACTATTTAAATGAGTATCAAAGTGTGAATATAAGTTATGGAATTATTACTGAAGAATATGAAGAAACGCCATATTATGAAACAATTGAAATTACTGATTATAATTCAAATATAATTATTAACGATATTCCAAATTATAATTCAAAAATTCATATATTAATAAACGCTTTGGTTAATGGTGAAGCAAAGGTGTTATATGAAACTTATTATTTTACGCCATTTAATGTAAACTCATCACTTTACATATCAACATTGCTTTCAAATAAGGCAATAGTTAGTTTTTATCCAAGTTTTATAGTAGAAGATATTGTTTATAAGGTTTTATTAAAAGAAGGAAGTAAAGTTTTAGAACAAAGAGTGTTTGATAAAACTGTGGAATTGGATCATTACGGAATAGAATTAGAGTTTTTAGATTTAAAGGCAACCAGAGAATATACTTTAATTTTAGAAGCGAATTTCACTAATCCTGAAACTCTAAGAAAAGAAAACTTGATAGTAAATACTGAAACTTTTACAACTCTTCCAAGTTATACAGTAAGTTATGAGATTGAAGAGTTTATAGATTACTATTTTGTAAGAATTGAAATAAATGATCCTAATCAAAATTTCGAATTAGCGTATTATGAAGTAACTATTGAAGGTGAGCATTATCCAATATATATTGATTTAGATTCAAGTAGTTTTGAAGATATAGACGAAACAACTAAAGAAGCAAGTTTTGAAATTCAAAAACCAGTTGAAGAAATATATACTTTAAGTTTTGGAATTAGAAGTAGTATAAATTATACAATCAATGAAGTTTTATATAAACAAAAAATAGGAGAATAAGAAAAATGAAAAAAAATAAATTTAAAGAGTTTCCAAAATCTACAAAAATTAAAATTGCTGTAGTAGGTTTTACCGTATTAATATGTGTATTTTTTGCGAGTTTCGCAAATATACTTTTTCCCAATACAACATTTGCTACTATTATAAATAATAGTATTGGTAAATTTTTTAATATAGTTGATTTTTTTAAAAACAATTATGTTGTTATTATTGAAAGTGTAGCTATTATATTCTTTGTTTGGGTGATAAATAGGGCTGTTATGTTTTTGTTTGATTTGATTACAAGGAAAGGGCAAAGAAGTGAAACTATAGGTAGACTTCTTAGTAGTTTTATTAGATATACTTTTGTTATAGTTGCGATTTTTCTAATTTTATCAGCTTGGGGAGTTCAAACACCAACATTATTAGCTGGTGCTGGAATTATAGGTTTATCAATTAGTTTTGGAGCTCAAAGTTTAATTGAAGATATAATTGCAGGGTTATTTATAATCTTTGAAAAACAATTTATGGTAGGAGATATTATTCAAGTAAATGGAATGAGAGGAACTGTTAAAGAAATAGGAATAAGAGTAACTAAAATTGAGGATTTATTTGGAGATGTTTTAATAATAAATAATTCTGATATTAGAGGAGCTATCAATACATCATGCTCACCTTCGGTTGCTATTTGTGATATTTCTATAGGCTATGATGCAGATGTTGAAAAAGTTGAAGAAATAATAAAAACAAATTTAGATCAAATCAAGAAAAATATTTCTCATATTAAGAGTGGACCGACATATTTAGGAGTCCAAAAATTAGCTGATTCAAGTGTAGTTTTAAGAGTTATAGCTAAAACTGATGAAGTTCATAAATTTGATGTAAATAGGGCATTAAACAAGGAAATGAAGGTATTATTTGATAAAAATAACATCGAAATACCATTTGCACAAGTTGTTATTCATCAGAAAAATAAATAATAGTCAAAAAATTTAAAAACCCCTAGACTTCTAGGGATTTTTTTAAAAATTTATTAAAAAAACCTATGCAAATGTTTTCATAAGTGGTATAATAAATTATAAGAGAATATGTCTTGAATAGTATTTTCTTAAATTTTCGAAAGGAGAGAAGTATGGGAAACGAAAAAAAAGCATTACCAGTAGCTGATGAAAAAGTTATCGCAGAATACATCCAAGCGAAAATGAGTGAACTTAAAACAAGCGATATTATTAAAATCCTTAAGTTAGAAAAAGAAGCTCAAATTAATTTCTTGAAAAAAGGCCAAAAAGTTTCTATGAATGGGCATCTTACATTAGAGCCTGTTAAGAAAGCAGCTAAAGATTGGAAAAGTCCATTAGATGGAAAAACTTACAAAATCGCTGCATCTGTTGGCGTAAAAGCTAAGTTATCTAGTTCTATCAAAAAAGCTTTAAATTAAAAGTAATTTTTACTAGTTGTATGAAAGTGATATTTGAAAAAATATCACTTTTTTTGACTTTTTAATCTATTAGTATTGTGATATAATAAATTTATATAAGAGGTATTTGAAATGAAGGTTTTAATAATTGATGGTCAAGGTGGAAAGTTAGGCGCTGAAGTAATAAATTTGATTAAAAATAAAAATTTAGAACTTGAGATTATTGCAGTTGGAACAAATGCCTTAGCCACGCAAGCGATGTTAAAAGCAGGAGCAGATGTTGTTGCAACTGGAGAAAATCCAGTTGTTGTCAATTCAAAAAAAGTAGATGTTATTGTAGCTCCAATTGGTATTGTAATAGCAGATGCTTTTCATGGTGAGGTTACATCTAAAATGGCTTTAGCTGTAGGACAAGCAAAAGCTAAAAGAATTTTAATCCCAATTAACAAGTGTGATAATATTATAGTTGGTTTAGGTAAACAAACTATGAATGATATCTTTGATGATATTAGTAAAAACATTGACACACTTTATAAAAATATGTTATAATTCTTTAAGTAAGCAAGAAGCTTATTTATAAGTACTGAAGTACATAAAAAGTATCATGAAGGTACCAAATTTTTTGGTACCTTATTTTTATGGAGGATTTTTATGAGTAAAAGAAGTAAACTAATTTTGAAAATATCTTTATCAGGCTTATTTTTAGCACTTGCAATGGTGCTACCATTTTTAACTGGTCAAATTCCAGAAATTGGAAGTATGCTTTCGCCAATGCATATTCCAGTTTTAATTTGCGGGTTTATATGTGGTTGGCAATATGGCTTAGCAGTTGGATTTATCTCACCGCTTTTAAGATTTATAATGTTTGGAATGCCACCGTTTTATCCTGTAGGACTTGCTATGAGTTTCGAACTGGCTACTTATGGAGCTTTATCAGGCTTATTATTTATACTGCTTGTTAAAAAGAATTTAAAAAACATTTTTTCAATTTATATCACTTTAGTTATATCAATGCTTATAGGTAGAATAGTTTGGGGAGTAGTAAGATACTTTATAGCTGTTTTAGATCAAACAATGGTCTTCACGTTTAATGCTTTTATGGCGGGGGCTTTTATTAGTGCTTGGCCAGGAATTATTCTCCATCTAATTTTAATACCAGCAATTTTAATTGCTTTAGAAAAAGCTAATTTCCTTAATAAACTTTCTAATGTAGATATTAAAGAAGTTGAATTAGAAAAACAGATATAATTTTTATTATTATTGGTATTATAAAATAAATTTTTAAATCAAGGAGTAAACAATTGAATAAAAATATTAGAGATATAGTAAAAGAAAGATATGGTAATATCGCAAAATCAGTAGGTAAAACAAAAACTAATAGCTGTTGTGGGGGAAGTTGTGGTTGCGGAACACATAATGTTTTTGGTGAAGCGAATTACAGTTTAAAAGAAATGAGAACTTTACCAAAAGAAGCTGTTGAAGCAGCTTTAGGTTGTGCTAATCCTCATAAGCTTGCTCAATTAAAGTTAGGTGAAGTAGTACTTGACTTGGGTAGTGGTGGCGGAATTGATGTGTTAATGGCTTCAAAATTGGTGGGGGAAGATGGAAAAGTCTTTGGTCTTGATATGACTGATGAGATGCTTGAATTAGCCAATAGAAATAAACTTAAAATGGATGTTAAAAATGTTGAATTTATCAAAGGCTATATTGAAGCAATTCCTTTAAAGGATAATCTAGTAGATGTTGTTATGTCAAATTGTGTAATTAACCTTTCTTCTAATAAAGAAAAAGCTTTTGAAGAGGCCTATAGGGTGTTAAAAGAAAATGGTAGATTAGCGATTGCAGATATTGTAAGATTGAAAGATGTTCCAGAGGATATCTTAAGAGAAGAAACACTTTGGTCAAGTTGTGTAGTAGGAGCTTTAGAAATAAACGACTATAAAAGAAAACTAGAAAAAGCGGGATTTAAAAATGTTCAAATAGAAGTAGTTCATACTTATTCAAAAGAGGTAATTGATGAATTAATGCAAGATTCAAAAGAAAATCAAGAACTAGCAATACTAAACAAATACAAAGAAGAATTTTTTGATATTATTGATAATTCGTTTGGAAGTGCTTATATTAGAGCTTCAAAATAAAATATCAGTTTTTAAAGGAGTTATAAAACTCCTTTTTGTTTTTTTAAAATTTATGATAAAATAGTATTTATAGAGGAGAAAAACAGTATGGTAATTTGGGATCCTTGGCGAGGCTGTCATAAATATAGTGAGGGTTGTGAGAATTGTTATATTCATAGAGCCGACATAAAAAAAGGAATAGATACTAATAAAATTATTAAAACTGATAAATTTGATTTACCAGTTTTAAAAAATAAAAAAGGTGAATATAAAATTAAACCTAACAATCTAGTGTATCTTTGTTTTAGAAGTGATTTTTTGATTGAAGAAGCTGATAGTTTTAGACTAGAATGTTTTAAGATGATCAAAGAAAGACCAGATCTACACTTTATTTTTCTTACTAAAAGGATTGAGAGATTTGATAGCGTTATTCCAAGTGATTGGAAAGATGGATATGATAATGTTACAGTAGGTTGTACGATTGAAAACCAAAGAACTGCTTCTTATAGATTAGAAATATTTTCTAAACTTAAGATTAAGCATAAAAATATAATCTGTCAACCATTGATTGAAAAAGTTAGTATTTCAAAATATTTAAAAGATATTGAATTAGTAGTAGTTGGTGGAGAGTCAGGTGTTAATGTAAGAAGCCTAAATTATGATTGGGTTTTGGCTTTAAGAGAGGAATGTTTAAATAATAATGTTAGTTTTCAATTTAGACAATGTGGCAGTAGATTTATAAAAGATGGCAAAGAATATTTTATTGAAACTAAGGATCTATGCAGTCAGGCAAGAAAAGCTAGGATAGATTTTTAAATAATAATTTATTATCTTTTATATTAGATTAAAAAGTGGTAAAATAATTAAAAAGAAAGATAAGTGATAAAATGAATGAATTAAAAGTTGGCCAAGATTATAATGTAGAAATTACGTCGCTTACGCATGAAGGTTTAGGCGTAGGTAGAGCAGAAGGCGTTGCAGTATTTGTTTTTAATGCTTTAGTAGGAGAAGAAGTTTTAGTAACGATAACTGAGGTAAGAAAGACTTTTTGTTTTGGAAAAGTAAAAAAAATCATTAAAAAAAGTGAAGAACGTGTTAAACCAATTTGTCCACTTTATGGTAAATGTGGAGGATGCAATTTTATGCATCTTACATATGAAAGTCAATTAAAAGCCAAATTTGAGATATTTAAACAGGTTTTAAAACGTCTTGGTAAGTTAGAAGATGTAAGGGTAAAAGAAATAGTTTCTGCTAATAAAATATATAACTATAGAAATAAAGTAGTTGTAGTTTTTAAAAAAGTAAAAGATGATATTATATATGGCTTTTATAGAAGAGATACACATGAAATAGAGAGAATGGAAAAATGCTTTTTATTTGATGATGCTTTAGCAGCGATTTTAAAGTCAATTCAAGAATTTATTAAAACAGATATTGAGAATAATTATATATCAAGTGTTGCTTTTAGGATTAATGAGAAAAAAGAAGTATTAATTGGTTTAAATGTTACTCGAAAGAAGATGCATTTTTTAAAGACTTTAGTGCCATTTCTTACTGAAAAATATAGTAATATTATTTCTGTTGTTGTATATGAAGAAGAAAAAGACAAATATAATACATTTTTAGGAAAAGGTAGAATTAAAGAAAATATATTAGGTTTTAATTATAATATTTCAATTGATGATTTTTTTCAAACTAATAAAGAACAAACAGAAAAATTATATCAAAAAGTTTTAGAATATGCAGGGAATGATTTAAATGTAGTAGTTGATGGATATTGTGGTATTGGAAGTATTACATTACCATTATCGAAGGTCTCAAAAAAAGTATATGGGATTGAGGTATATGAGACTTCAGTAAAAGATGCTATTAGAAATAAAGAAGCTAATAATGTTAATAATGTTCATTTTATATTAGGAAAAGCAGAAGAAAAAATTAAAGAAATTACTGACAAGATTGATTTGATAGTGGTAGACCCCCCTAGAAAAGGATGCGAGCCTGCATTATTAAATTCAATTATTGAAAAAAAGATAGAAAAAATAATTTATGTTTCTTGTGATCCTGCAACACTTTCGAGGGATTTGAAAGTATTAAGTGATGAAGGTTATGAAATAAAAGAAATTAGTTTGTTTGATATGTTTCCAAATACTACTCATATAGAAGCAGTAGCTTGTCTTACAAAACGCTAGTTACTAAATTAGTTGTTGGCTTTTGCTGACAACTAATTTTATTTATATAAAAATATCACTAGATTAGGTAAATAAATTTATAATTGAAAGGGCTTTGAATGAAAGATTTTAATAGAAAAAATTTGTATTTTTCGCTCTGCGGTCTTAATTGTACTTTGTGTTCGATGTATATTGGTAGATATTGTCCTGGATGTGGAAAAGGAGAGGGAAATCAATCTTGCTCAATAGCAAGATGCAGTTTGAAATACAATAATATGGAATACTGTTTTTTTTGTTTTAACTTTCCTTGTGAAAAATATAAAGGTATAGAAGAATATGACTCATTTATTACCCATCAAAATCAATTAAAAGATATAAATAGGTTCAAAGAAATAGGCAGTGATGCTTATAATAATGAACAAGTAGTTAAGTTTGATTTCTTAAGAAAATTGCTGGATAATTATAATGACGGAAAAAGAAAAACATTTTACTGTCTTGCAATTAATCTTTTATCTATTCAAAAGATAGAAGCGATTATGAAACAAATCAGTGATAATAAAAAAATAGAAAATCTTACAATAAGAGAAAAGGCAGAGTTTGTAGTATTGCTTTTTCAAGAAGAAGCAGTAAAAGATGGTGTAATATTAAAACTTAGAAGGAAAAAATCTAACTTTAGTAAATAGAAATTCATTCATATAATAGTAAAAAGAAGCATTAACTAAATTGAAATGATAAAGTATTAGAAGGAATAATTAAATTTAATATTTTAGATAAAACAAATTACTCAGTTTTTTGGAGAAGACCATAGTGAGTAAATTAGAATTAGTAAAGCAACTGGTTAGGGGGAAAAATGAAAGAAGAATTAATTGCTTTTTGTGGGATGAATTGTAGGTTATGTGTAGCATATATTTTCAAAGAAAAAGATATTAACAAACTAGGGTTCCACAGAACTTATTGCCCTGGCTGTATTCCTAGAGGAAAAAACTGTCTTTTTATGAAAGACAAATGCGATTTGCTTGGGCAGGGAAAAATTAGGTTTTGTTATGAATGTGCTAGTTATCCTTGCAAAATGTTAAAAGGGCTTGATAGAAGGTATAGAACTAAATATCATATGAGCATGATTGATAATTTGAATTTTATAAAAGAAAAAGGAATAGAATTATTTTTAGAAAAAGAAAAAGAAAAATGGGAATGTAAAACTTGTGGAGATGTTATATGTTGCCACAACGGCTTGTGTTTGAATCATCAAATTGATGAATTTTTAAATAATAAAAAATATCGTTGGGATAAAGAAGAAAGTGGAGATTAAAGTATGGATTTTAAAGAGAGCGAAATCAATCATTATTTTGAAATATTAAAAAACACTAATTTTCAAAAAGTCTATAAAAGTGTAATAGATTATTTGCGTAATCTAAAATCATATTTAGAAAAAAAGTATAGTGATTATGTAGTTAGTTCTTTATATTTGGGATATTTAGATATGACATACTTTTCTTTTACACCAAAAGATTTAAAAGATAAAGGATTAAAGGTAGCTATTGTTTTACTTCATCAAGAAGAAAGAATAGAGCTTTGGCTTTCTGGAATAAATAAGAAAGTACAATCTGAATACATTGATAAATTAAAAGAAAAAGATTTAAAAGGCTTGAAATTATCAATTGCCTTGCCTGGTGTGGATTCTATTATTGAGAAAAAAATTGTAGAAAAAATCAATCTAATAGATATAGAATCGTTAAATAAACAAATTGAAAAGGAAACTATGTCTTTTATTAATATCATAAAAGTACTAATTTGAGGTATAAGCAATGAAACACAAAAACTATAAAGATTTATTAAAACAAGCAGAAAAATTAAAAATTAATCCGACTAAATTATTTATAGCAGAGGAAGTATCAGCAATTATTGGGATGGATAGTAAATTTGATGAATATTGTGAGTTGGTTTATGAATTATATTTAGATATTTCTGATATTTCTATTAATGAAGTAGTTAATTGTATTTATGATTTATTACAGACTAATGAAGAATATGATTATTTGTATTTGAAACAAAAACTTACTTTTGTTTGATTGCTTTACAATAATTTTTAAAAGATGTATAATTAAAGCATAAAAATAAGAGGAGGAAAAAATATGCCAGAATTTGGAAGTCCTTTTTCGGGATTAAAGAAAGACAAAAAATTAACACACGAGGAATTAGTTAGAGCAATTAGATTTATGATTGCAGCAGAGTATGAAGCGATTCAGCTTTATATGCAATTAGCAGAGTCGACTGATAATGAACTTGCAATCGAAGTATTGAAAGACATTGCTGATGAAGAAAGAGTTCATGCAGGTGAGTTTTTACGTTTGTTAAAAGAATTAGACCCTAATGAAGAAAAATTTTATGAAGAGGGTGCTGAGGAAGTTGAAGAAGAAATCGAAAAATTTAAAAAATAATTTTTTTTATTAATATATACCCCTTGATATCAATGGGTATATATTTTATAGATTGAGTATTTTAAAAAAGATTTTAAATAATATAAGTTGGAATTTTAGGTGAATAAGAAGAAAAGAGAGGATGCATAAGTGATAAAAAACTTTTTTTGTATAATTTTAGTTAGTTTTTTAATATTTATTATGATTGGTTGTAATTTGACAGAATTTGAAAATGATGAAATTATTGAGGCTTTTTCTCAAGTTAATGAAGATTTTATTGATACGAAAGAAAGCTTCTTTGCTAATGCACTAGTTCAAATGGCAAATGCAAGTGTTGATTCAACTATTGAAGATTTGTTTGAAACAGACTATATGATAATGAATACTGTCCAAGCGAGTGAGATATTGTATTATCTTATAATATCTTTATATAATGCGAATTTATTAGATGTAACCCAATATACATCTTTACCAAATTTAGCTATAACAAAAAGTGGCTCAACTTATTTTTTAAGCTTTACTGGCGAATTAAGTGAAGAAGTTGTAGTAGAAGTAACAGCAAAGCAAAATTCTTCAAAAATAGTTGAAAGAAGAAATGATATTGTTACTTACGGCTCTGAAACTCTTAAATTAGGTCCTTCAGAATACGCTCAACTGTTTTATCATAAGCAGGGAGAAAGTTATGATATGGGTGAATTATACGTTAATGGAAATGTTGGAAGGTTTTCAATAGAAATTAAACTACAAAGTATATCATTAACTATTTATGATAATCCTGCTTTTATTAAAAGTTTATATGCAACAGAAGGTGATAGATTATACATAGTAGACGTTAATGACTTTACATATACGAATTACCTAAAAAGTAAGCTTATTAGTTTTTTAGATCAGTACAAATTAGTAGAAGCAAATCTTTTTGAAAATATAGAAGCAGTGGCTAGCGATGCTGAACATTTTAATGGTGATAACTTTAAAGCTTCTTTTCAATTGACTGAGTATGAAACAGTATTAGAAGTAATTAGATGTTATGACGAAAAAGAAACTTTTGAAGCGAATGGATGTACTGTTAACATTTCGAAAAATTCAAATACATATAGGGTTACAATAACTGATGGAACTCAAACGATTATTCATTGGGTAAGAGTAAATTCTAGTGGAATTTCAATTTGTACAGATTACGCAGATTGTACAAAGTTAATTGAAATTATTAAAGTTGAAAATGTTTACGCTGTATTAGTGAATATACAATATGCTTACCATTTTGAAATATCTAAGTTGGTTATAATAGGACCCGGTGCTAGAATGGGATATTCAGAGATGGCTCCTTTTCCTGCTGTTAGGCTATATGGTATGCCTTTTGTTGTAGATGAATATTGTAATGATTCTTCTGAATTTTCGTCATATTACTATACTTACATAGAAGGAATACTAAATGAAACAGTTTTAAATGATTAGTAAAATATATGACTACTTTGAGTATTGCTTCAAAGTAGTTTTTATTTTAAAAAATTCTTTACAAAAACACTAACAAAGTTTAAAATAGATTAAGTAAAGAGTGATATTATGAATTATGTTTATATTTTAGAATGTGCAGATAAAACTTATTATACAGGTTGGACTAACGACTTAAATAGAAGAATTGAAGCTCATAATAAAGGGCTTGGTGCTAAATATACTAAAGCTAGATTAACTGTACAGCTTAAGTATTTTGAAGAATACCAAACTAAAGAAGAAGCAATGAAAAGAGAATATGAAATAAAAAAGTTAACTAGAAAACAAAAAGAAATTTTAATAAACAGTAAGAATGTATAAATATATGGCCCGTTGGAGAAATGGTTAACTCGCATGCCTCTCAAGCATGTATTCACGGGTTCAAACCCCGTACGGGTCACCAAAATAAATATAAAACGCTCTTCTTGCTTGTGGGAAGGGCGTTTTTCCTTAGATATTTATAAATAGGTTTAGTTTTATGCAAAAATGGTTATGGGTTGATGGTCATCATGAGTATAGAAGTTTATGAGAGAGAAATTGCTAAAAGACAAATGATTGAACTTATAAATGATTCTCTTAAAGATGTAGATAATTCTAATCAAAAGGTTGACGGAACACTGTTCTTAAATGAAATGAAAGCCAAATATGGGAAATAGGTTTTTGCTATTACCTAAAGCATAACAGGATCTAGAAAACATCTTTTATTATATTTCAGTAGAGTTAGTGAATCCGAAGCTGCTTTAAATTTAATAAATAAATTTGAAAACAAGTTTAATGAACTTTCGTTATACCCGTATCTTATCCGAAGATAGAAAGCAAACTCATCTATCAAATTGATTTAAGAAAGTGCATTGTTGATAACTACATTATTGTTTATTTCTATAACAACAAAGACAAGATAATAGAAATAGTTAGAGTGATATATTCAAGAACTGATTATCTTAATGATATTTAATCAACTAATAGAGAACCGTTTGAAATAAGAATATTTTGTAATAAAATACAAAATATTTTTTTATTGATATAGTCAATCCTTGAATTTTGTACTATAAAATGGTAAAATTATAATATTAAAAGTTTGTTGAGGATATATGGAAAATAAAAAAATAACAAAGTTGATAATAGTTATAACTATTCTAATTATATTCGTGACTTCTTTTTTAGTGTGGCAAACTAATGATTTAGTAGTAACAACTTATGATTATAGCAATTCTAAAGTTCCTTTAGAATTTAATGATTACAAAATATTACAAATTTCTGATTTGCACAATAAAAGATTTGGAAAAAATCAATCAAGACTAATAAAACATACTTTAGATATTAATCCTGATATTATTGTGATAACAGGTGATTTAGTTGATGATGCTAATGAAAG
>Ga0334884_1003388_pt1 | contig 18137 bp, 13 predicted proteins | sample GraSluR1_MG_7_FD_207215 | JGI IMG/M metagenome (GOLD analysis project Ga0334884, IMG submission 207215) | Sludge microbial communities from methane-producing bioreactor in Wageningen University, Netherlands - Granular Sludge_12_05 R1 | ecosystem: Engineered > Bioreactor > Anaerobic >...
GGTTCACCCCTGCGAGCGACTGCTCCACCCCTTCGGCCGTCACACGCCGCACCGCGTCGTCGTACGCCTCCTCGGGAAGCCCCGGATTCAGCGCCGCCACCCTGGCCCGGAGAATGCGCGTCAGCACAACCTCCCGGTCGGACGAACGCCCGAGCAGCCCGTCGGGCCCGAAATCCTCCCGGTTGTGCGCGTACACCGACTCCCACCCCAGCCGTTCTTCCAGGTACTCGGCGGTGGTCTGCTGGACGAGGGTATCCTCGGTGTAGAGGTTGGGGCTCATGGCGCGCGCTCCTTTCGCTGCTGCCGATGGTGAAGTGCTGCGTTCCGGTTGAATAGAATCTATTTTCTCATTGTCGAGCTTTGGAGGCGATAGTGTCAACCTTTTTTCGAAAGAAATGCCTATACTGTTTATACGGCGATTTCCCCGTTCATCAGGCGAGGAAGGAGGAGATCGCGAGCTTTGGAGAGACGCCTGTTCATAAAGGTGAACGTTTTCAACTGCGCTAAGATTGGATCGATCGTATCGTTAAATATTCGCAACACACCGTCAGATGGTAGAAGGACAAGATATTCCTTCATTTGTTTCCAATCTGCACGTGGCATCTTGGAGCCTTCCTTCATCTTTTGAGCAGTAACAGCAACAAAACTATCACTGGACATTGTCAAAAGAACAAGATCAAGAAGATTTGAGGACACTGGACGAATAACGATAGCGTCCGAGGAAGCAATGCCATCGGTAAGCGCAATACCGACCTTATGAAAATATGGTCGTATCTTCCCGAAAAGAATCTCTCCCTCACGGAATCGGAGCTTACTACTGCTTACTTGATCAGCCTGCCCCCAATCGTAGAGGGTTATTGAGCGACGAGGCATGTGTTCAAGACCAATGTATGGGGTGTTGGGTTCAAAATGATTGGGAGAAACAAGCTCTCGAACCTCGTTACATACATTGCCTAACACTGTCCTCTCCCACCCCTCCGGCACGCCGTCGACGACCTTGACGTGCTCGTGACCGGGAAAGCGGAGGCGGACGAACCACTCCTTGTACAACAGGCGCGCCGACTCCTCCAACAACTGAATCCTCCGTCGGTTGTTCTCGATCATGTCGTCGTAGGCGGAGAGGACTTCTACGATCTTCGTTTGAAGCCGCTTCTCCGGAAGAAAAATTTTAAGCCTATGAATATGATTGCGATTGAGTGTCGGGTTCGAGTTCCCTACATCATAGCGATCAAGGTGCAAAGTCTGCAAAAAATAGAAAACAAAGCGTGGATTATTACCCTTAAAGTCTTTACCCCACAGTGTTGTATCGTGAGGCCAGTACGGGCCGTCAACATAATGGACCGTTCCAAGGGACCCCTTGCGACCTATCACAACACCAGGACCGTCGACCTTTGCTTCAGAATGAAAGCTTGTTACACCGGAAGAAGAAATAACCGGAATATTTCCATGCTTTTGTTGTTCCTTTGTGATATCAAAACCACGTTGAAGAACAATCAGATCTTCTAACAATGCTGGTCGCCAACCAGATAACCTTATGGAATGCATATATTTCCCCCTCTTATTTGTTGCCTCAATGCAGTTCCGCACCCTCCAGCGGGAAGGAGGAAAAGACCGTTTTCGCCAGAATATACACTCCGTCGTAGTCGTATCGCCGCCCCAGCTTCGGCTCCCAGTACCGGCCGTGAGCAAGCCAGTGACGGTATTTGAAGGCGCCTTTCAAATCCTCTATCAGTCTGCCGGGAACGGACGTGCGCTTTTTCCAGGCGTCGAAAATATCGTCTTCCAAAGACGCTCTTGAGCCTTTTCTTTTATGGAGCGCGCGAAGCTCTCTCGAAAGGGGATCCTTTTTCTTTTTGTAGTTGCGCTGAAGATAGTCAATACGAAAGGCCGCCTCCACAGCCGAGAGAATGGAAAAAATCGTCCATCGTTCATGCTCGTCGAGACGGTCGAGAAGCTCGTTCCCGACTTCCGATGCAACGTAATCGGCAAACCGGACAACATAGTCGGGGGAAGAGGGACTGAAATACAGTTTGAGAGCCGATTCCACATCGGTATGATGCGATACGATCCGGGACAGCTCAAGATGCTGTCCCGAAAACGAAACCCTTTCAAGCATTTGCGACTTCCATCATCGCATCGAAGAAAGATTCCTCGTTCAGTTCGAAGTATCCTATGCGCGGAGGCGGGGTGCTGATCTTCCAGACGCACTCGCGGCGCACGTCTTCTTGCGCCTTTTTCGAGGGGGCCTCTCCGTCCACGGAGATTTCCACAACGAACTCCGGCGATGACGCGGCTTTGTCCACGAGGACGAACTTCACCTTTCCGTTGGGGCCGATCATATCGATACGCCCCTTGGCTCCGATCAGATTGGTACCGATCGGCTCGAACTTGATCTGTTTTTTGCCAAGGGAGAGCGTCGCCGTCTTCGTCGAGTATTCGCCGACGCCCTCTTCGAAAAGCGTAACGGGGGCCTGCTGAACGACTATCTGTCCGCGGTCGATGTATTCGCGAAGGTAGGAAAAAATTGTCGTATAAAAGGACTCGACGTTTTCAAGCCATTTGTCGCGCTCCCGCACCCAGTCTCTTCCGGATTCCTCCGCATGATTGCGTTCGGCATTCTGTTTTTCGACAAACTCGCCGAATTTCGTCTTGGTCATTATTTTCGCCTCCTTTGAAGGCATGTTGCTTGCCATATCGCACGACGCAGCGTCCGAAGACTTGAAGCGTCCTTTTCATGGTACCTAAATTTTGCAAATGGTGCAAGAGTATCCCGCACGACGTCTTTCATATCCCCAGCTCCTCGAAGTTCTTTCGTATGCGCTCGGCCAGGCGGACGGCTTCGGCGTTCAGGTCTTCCAACTCGACGGGGTACGAACGTCACTCATTCTGCAGTGGTCAGCTATAACAAAACAACCGTCTTCGATATTTCTTGAAAATCGGCGTTACACCGTCACCTCGACGGGAATACCCAGTTGAACGGCCACAGGCGTGTAGATATCGACACTCTCCTTCTGCGTGTGCAGAGAGACGATCAGCGAATATCTGGCCTTCTTATTCCATCGTCCAAGCCAAGCCCGTTCCCGCCACCAACCGACTACCGGGTAAACGCCTATGAGGTTGCAGGTTGCGATATCCGCAGCAGTGCCCTTCCAGATATCTGAATGAACGGAACCTTTATCGCGGCTGTTCGCGCCGATAACCCACCTATCGCTTCCGCTGTTCGTGTCGGGGCTTCCCTCATCTTCATTGCGAGCCGCTTTGTTCAGGCGCTTCATGAAGTCGTCTTGCTCCTCCCCTTGGCTGTTCAGCGCAAACCTCAGCCCAAAGGAGGCATAGCGATACTTGTCTCTCCAACCGATTTCGCCTGGTCCTGGCTCGATGAAATAGGAAAGCGTAACGCGCAAGGCCACGGCGGTCTCGCCCAAAGTGAGTAAAACGTCGCGCGGCCAAGGAAGCCGGTAAAGGTGCATCTCTTTTGTCGAACAACCGGAACGCCCTTCTTTTTTTGTATAGGGTTGGAGCGTCGCTTCCGAGATGAGCGTCAGGGAGTTCGAGGTACACGCCAAAGCCCTTGCAAGGTTCGGAACTCCGTAACCGCAGATGCGCAACAGCCGTCCATAATCGGATTTCGAGTACTCTTCCCGACCATTCGAGTTCAAGAACTGCCGCTTCATTGCATTCGGCCATTCTGTCGAATGAATCATCAACCCTCTGACCGTCTCCGGCCATGCTTTGGGATATCGGGCCTGTATACGAGCCGCCATCCAAGCCGCCTGAGCTGCGGCGGCACTTGTAGCGTTGATCGCGTCGAACTGCCTTTGCGTCGGCTGATACCCCGTCGACAGCAGCGAGAGATCGTCGTGTGGACTGATGAAACCATCCGGCGCTTTGGCGAGATTACCGCCCTCCAGAACAATATCGGGTTTTACCGGCCATATCCTTTTCCAACCACAAGAAGTGGTGCTGAAAGGAGACAATTCGCCGGGTTGTGCCATCGGCACGTGCTCCCGAAGATCAGGATCGGAAAGCACAACCTTTTCCGTGTACGCACCAACAGTGAGGGCATTCCATGACTGCCCCGGATCGCATACGCCTTGCTCCAAATTGCTTCGCGGATAGCCGGGCCAGAGTTCCTCATCGATATTCCCGGCAGACACGATAAAAAGACGCTTGTTGTCGTCGTCATAACCGGACGTGAGTTTGTCGATTGCAGACGACCATGATGAAGGCCGTCCTTGGTCGCGCCCGTCTTCGGACGTCACGGCCATGCAGCCGATACGATTGCGATTCGGAGATTGGATCTCTGCACGGCTCAAACCCTGGATGGTGACGTCGCCGTACAGAGCGGGGGAGTTGCCCCCTTTCGGGGGAAGAATTTTCGTCGACTCCAGGCAATGATCGATTTGAATCAAGCATCTGCGCTGCAATGGCTCGACAAGATCGCCGAAAGCAGCGATCCCGCACATCAAAGTGCCGTGTCCCTGGTGATCATTCACCCCCCAACCGGGTTCCACCGCATGACAATCATCATCTGCGAGAACGAGTTGAAGAAGGGCGTGTCCATTGTTGGCCCCCGTATCCAGGATACAGACCGCAACAGCGACATCGGGACTTACCTGTAAACGCGCTCTAAGATCGTCCACCCATTCCGTCTGATCCTTGTTTTCCAGTTCGAGGAAGAAGCGGGCAGTCTCCTTGGCACGTCTGAATTCAGCTATATCAGGGCTACATTCGATCAGGGCCGTAAGCTGATCTCGGGTAGCCCTTCCGAGAAGAACTGTTCTTTCGGGAAAGCGAAGCGAATACGCTTGAACCTCTATATCCAAGACTTCAGCGATCTTGCGGAAACGCTGTTCAATAGCGGCATCCGTACCCTGCAGCCACAATTCGCACCAGAGCGCTGTCGTTTTCGACGGCATCAGACTCGAGTCGTCTCTCCAGAAAGATTCCAGAATAGCGATCCGCACTGCTTCCACGCTTTGAACGAGATTCGCGTTTTTCGGCCTACCGCTTTTTGTGTCCTCCTCGGCATATTTTTTGACTTTCTTTAGAAAAAAGTCTCGTTTGCCAGAAGGAATGAAAACCGTCGCCCGGATGACTTCTTCTTCCGGGTTTATCGGAGAGGTGACTGTACTGACATTGAGAAGGCGTATCCCGGCGCCTCGATCTTCAAGACTCATCGTCGCCAGATCATATCCGGGAGCGCCTTCGAATTCGAGATAGACACCATTCCTGGCAGTCATCGAAACCGCAGTCCGAGTTTCTTGGCGTTCTCTTGCCTCAACCCAGAGAGATTCCCACTGCTCTTGTAGTCTTGTACTGTGCAAAGCGCGTTCGCGAGCCGGATACCCAAGCGATTGCTCTATTTTTCTCGGTGGTCGAGTATATTCCGAAACTTGTTCTGCGTTGCGGAGAAAAATATGAGAATGCTCCGTCGGCATGCAAACTTACCCCCTTGCAGACGTCTTATAAGCGGAACGCCTCTCCTGAAGCATTTGCTTGAGCAGCGCCTCGGTCACGGTGTTCCGATCGGCGAGTATCGTTTCCTTGATAGCGTCGTCGCATGCCTGAGCAATTTCAGCATGACTGAGCGATTCCGCCAATTGAGCCGAGGGCTCAAGCGCCATGTTCTTCTGACGGAACGAACCGAGGCGATTCTCGATCAACCGTTCGATCTCAGGCTTTTCAGGCAGATGATAATCAAGAACGTCGTCGAAACGTCGGAAAAGCGCCTGATCCAAAAGTCGCGGATTGTTCGTCACGGCAACAATCAAACTGTCGGAGGCGTCTCGCTCGATGAACTGAAGAAATGCATTGAGCACCCGCCGCATTTCTCCAACGTCGTTTTCACGACTGCGCTCTCCGCCGATGGCATCGAATTCGTCGAAGAGGTAAACCCCCCGACTATCCTGAATTACATCGAAGATCTGTCGAAGCTTCGCGCTTGTTTCACCCATAAATTTGGTGACGATCTTATCCATTTGAATCGTGAGGAGCGGCAAGGCTAATTCTCCTGCCAATACGGAGGCTGTGAGAGTTTTTCCCGTTCCCGGAGGGCCGGCGAGGAGTATTTTTCTTCGATGAAACAGACCGTATTTTTCGAGCTTGTTCTTCTGGCGGTATTCACGCAGGATTCGTTCTATTCGCCTGAGTATTTCGTTTGATTGCACGAGAATCCCAAGACGCTCCTTAGGCTCCGAGGCAAGCACTAAATGATCAAGTTCAGGCGTGAAGGGAATTACCCTTCCATGCCGAGACTTAGCCTTATCTACAAGAGTCCGTATTTCGTATGCGAGACTCTGGTGCCCCTGTTTCGCCTCATGAGCTGCAACCTGCAAAGCGGCGGTGAAAAACTGCTCCGGTTGATCGCTGAAATGCGAGCGGATGAGGCTTTTTATTTGCTCTGCGGTTGCCATGTTAAGCGCCCCCTCCTGCTTTGTCGTTGTATGTATATTCTCGCACCTACGGTGAAATTGTCAAATGCCGTTGATTTTCCTGATTCAAAAGCATAACAACCATCGATTTACAGGAACGAAGAACACCAAACCGGTGGACGCTCGCCCCTACATTCGGCTCGTTTTTCATATCCCCAGCTCCTCGAAGTTCTTTCGTATGCGCTCGGCCAGGAGGACGGCCTCGGCGTTCAGGTCTTCCAGCTCGACGTAGATGTCGCGCAGGGCCTCTTCGAAGTCGAAGTTTTCGTCTTCTTCCTCGGGGGCGACGCCGACGTACCGGCCGGGGGTGAGGCTCCAGTCGTTGGCTTCGATCTCGGCCCTGTCCGCCAGCTTGACCAGCCCTTCGACGTCGCGGAGGCGGGCTTCGGGGAAGCGTTCGACGAGCCAGCGGGCCTGCTTCCAGAAGTAGCGCGCCTGTTTGAGCTGCGCCGCGGCGCGGAGGCGGGCTTCGTCGGCGGCTTTGCGGAGGCGGGCCGCTTCTCCCCGGCGGGGGGTTCCGTTCTCATCGCCGTTTTCGAGGAGGCGGCAGGCGAGCTTGTAGAGGGGGTCCGTCCGCTTGGCCAGGTTGCGGGCGCTTTCGGCGAGCGGCGCGAGGCGCTCCGCCGTCTCTTGCAGCGCGTCTTGCTTCGCAGACAGGTCGTTCCGCTCGGCGCGGCGTTCCGCGAGCATCCGGCGAAAACGCTCCGCGTCCTCCCTGAAGAGGGCGAATGCGTCGTCGAACTCCTTCAGCGTCTCGGAAGCGCCGAGAAGGTTCTTCAGCAGCGGAAGCGCCGTTTCGCGGAGAGCGGCGAGCGCGGCCAAGAATCCCGGCACGGGCGCGTCGTCGTCCTCATCGCCGGCGCGGAAGCAGTTCTCCGCTTCGTCGAGCGTGCGGAGGCAGTAGTCCGCAACCAGGTCGAGGAACTTTCCGGTTTCGCCACGGTAGAGCCAGACGACGGCGAGGAGGTTTTTCTCCTGTTCGGGGGAGAAGTCGCAGATCTTGCGGGTGACCTTGCGGAAGACGTTCCGCGCGTCGATCATCAGCACCTTGTCCCTATGGCGCGCGAGCTTGTCGCGGTTAAGGAACCAGAGTTCGCACGGGACGGTGCGGGTGTAGAAGAAGTTGGAGCGAACAGCGATCATGACGTCCACGTCGCCGGTCTCGATCAGCTTGCGGCGCACCGCGGCCTCGTCCCGCCCGGCGCTGGAGGCCTGCGAGGACATGACGAACCCGGCGCGTCCGCGTTCGTCGAGGTAGCTGTAGAAGTAGCTGATCCAGACGTAGTTGCCGTTGGACACCTTTCCCCTGGCGTTGACGCCGGGGAGGCCGAAGGGGAGTCGAGGGTCGCTCTTGACCTTCTCCGCGTCGATCTCATCGACGTTGAACGGCGGATTGGCCATGACAAAATCGGCTTTTCCTACGAGTTCGTGCGGGTCCTCGTAGTAGGTGATGGCCTTCCGGATATCGCCCTCAAGCCCGTGGACGGCGAGGTTCATCTTGGCGAGGCGTATGGTGGTCGGGTTCTTCTCGATGCCGTAGAAGGTGAGTTTTTCGGCGGGGTTTTCGTCGCGCCGCTGAACGAAGCGCGCGCTCTGGACGAACATGCCGCCGCTGCCGCACGCGGGGTCGAGCACCGCGCCGCCCTCCGGTTCGAGCACGCCCGCGATGAGCGAGACCAGCGAGACGGGGGTGAAGAATTCGCCGCCGTCGTGGGCCTTCTGGTCGGCGAACTGAGTGAGGAAGTATTCGTAGATGCGGCCGAAGACGTCGCCCGATACCCGCTTGAGTTCGTCGGGGTTGAGGGTGCGCAGAAGCTGCCCGAGGACGGCGTTGTCCAGGTCCTGATACTCGCTCTTGGGGAGGACGCCCCGGAGGCTTTCGTAGTCGCGTTCGATGGACTCCATCGCCTCGATGAGCGCCCGCGCGCGGTCGTCGCCGTCTGCGAGGGAGACGAGACGGTCGAAACGCGCCTCGGGACGCAGGAGGATGGCGCTTCTGCGGGAGAAATCCTCCTTGGTCGGCTCGCGTTTTTCGCCCCCGCGAATGGGAAGCGAGGCTTCCACGTCGTCTTTGACGGCGAGGTAGCGGCTGTATGCGTGGCGAAGGAAGATCAGCCCCATGACGGGAAGGAAGTATTCGTTGCTTGCGTGGTTGGAGTTGGCGCGGAGGGTGTCCGCGGCGCTCCAGAGGCGCTTTTCGATCGCTTCGATGTGTTCGAGCTGGGTCATGTTGTTCCTCCGTCCGTTGGACTCTGTGGGCGTCGCATTCCTCCGGCCGATGCGTTCTCCGCCGGAGTCGCTCCGCGCTGCTTGTTGAAGTCGCTTTCCGCCGCGTTCATGGTACACACAAGGCGACGCCGTTGCAAGAGCGCGTGCGGTTGTATCGCGTTGCGTGAAGTATCCTTGCGCCTTTTCCCCTCTCGGCCTATAATACGAGCATAGTTGCAGAACAAAATAAAAAACAATCGGGTTCCTCTCCGTCGGGTTCGCAAGGGGAAGAAGCAGGGGAGGCGTCCATGAACTGGAAGCATGTACAAGAGACGAAAACAAGCAAGTGCATCGACTTCGCGGGGAGACTCTGCTCCGCCGCTGTTCTTTTGCTGGTCCGTCTTTCCGTGATTCCCATTCTTCTGTGGCTCTCCTGGGAGTTCGCCGTCCACGCCGCGCTCCGCTTCGACATCGAAGGCGTTCCGTCCGTCGAGGAGCTGCGCTCCTACCGTCCGATGAGGACGACGGTGCTCTTCGACAGGTACGGGAAGCCGTTCGCGCGTTTTTTCATCGAAGACAGGGTGGAGCTTCCCCTCTCCGGAATGTCCCCGTGGATATCGAAGGCCGTCGTCGCGGCGGAGGATGCGCGCTTCCCCTCGCACCGGGGGGTGAGCCTGGCCGCGATCGCTCGGGCCGCCATCGAGAACCGGCGCGCCGGAACGATCCGCCAGGGCGGCAGCACGATTACGCAGCAGCTGGCGCGCAACATGTTCCTCTCCCGCGAGCGGACGATCGAACGGAAGGTCCGCGAGGCGATCATCGCGTTCCGGCTGGAAAACGAGTTCTCGAAGGAGGAGATCCTGGAGAAGTATCTCAACGAGATCTACTTCGGCCGCGGAGCGTGGGGCGTGGAGACGGCCTCGCAAGTGTACTTCGGAAAACATGCGCGGGATCTCTCCCTCGGAGAGGCGGCGCTTCTGGCCGGAGTGATCCCCTCCCCCAACCGCACCAATCCGGGCGCGTCGCCCGACGCCGCTGAAGCCGGAAAGAGGCGCGTGCTGGCGAGGATGTTCGAAACCGGCGCGATCTCCGCGCAGGAGCGTTCCGATGCGGAAGCGCCGGTCGCGCTCGTTCCTGAGCCGGGAAACCTTCCTTCGGCGCACGTGCGGTATCCGTACTACGCGATGAGGGTGCTCAACGACACGCTGCTGCCCCAGTACGGGGTGAACGGCGCGTACGGCGGGGGACTGCGCGTCCACACGATGCTCGACCCCGATCTGCAGGAGGCGGGCGAGCGCATCGCCGCCCGGTCGAAACACCAGCTCGCGATCGTGGGGCTGGACTCGGAGACCGGAGGCGTCAGGGCGCTCGTCGGCGGTAAGGACTGGCACGAAAGCCAGTTCGACAGGGCCGTTCAGGCGTACCGCCAGCCGGGCTCGGCGTTCAAGCCGCTCGTGTACGCAACGCTCTTCGAGAAGAAGGGGTGGAGCGGGGCGACGACGATTCAGGACGCCCCGATTTCGTTCGGCTCGGGGAGGAACAGATGGTCGCCCAGAAACTACGACGGAAAGTTCCGGGGGAGCGTGACCGTCGAGCGGGCGATTATCGGGTCGCTGAACGTCCCGGCGGTCCGGGCGTTGAGCGCCGCGGGGGCGAAAGTTGTGGCGGAAACCGTCCGCAGCATGGGCATCACCACGCCGTACCTTCCGGACAATCCGACGATGGCGCTGGGGAGCGCCTCGCTGACGCCGCTGGAAATGGCGGCGGCTTTCTCGGTCTTCGGAAACGGAGGGTACCGGATCGTCCCGACGCTCGTCCGCGAGATTCGCGACGCCGACGGGAACGTCCTCTTCAAAGCGGAGGAAGAGAAGAAGCGCGTCCTCTCCGAATACGCCGCGAACGGGATCAGGGACATTCTCATCAAGGCCGTTTCGTCCGGCACGGGTCGCGCCGCTCGTATCGACGGGTTCCAGGTCTTCGGCAAAACGGGGACGACGAACGACTTCCGCGACGCGTGGTTCGTCGGCGGCATTCCGGGCTTCTGCGCCGCCGTCTACGTGGGCGACGACGACAGGAAACCGCTCGGGAAGGGGGCGACCGGAGGGAAGATCGCGGCTCCGATCTGGCAGGACTTCATGGAATACGCCGCCGATGCGCTCTCCGCCCCGACCGCGTTTCCGAAGAACACGGAAAAGACGCCTCCTGTCCCTCGGGAGCGCGGTGCGCAGGAAAAAACGGACTTCGTCGAGGAGTCCGAGACGGCGTCCCCGGCTCCTCCGAAGGAGCCGGTCCAAGCCGCCCCGCCCCCGGCGGAAGAGAAGCGGCCGCGAATCGTGCAGCCCGCGCTTCCCCCGGCGGCTCGCGCGGCTCCCGATGCGATGCTCATCGAGACGGAGACGGAGAAGAAGTTGCGCGAGCTGCTGGAGAAATACAAGATCGAGTAGGACGAACCCCTCCTCGACACCTCAAGGGGCGGGAGTGATTCCGGAGACGATGCAGGGGAGCCCCATCTCCTTACCCAGTACGAGCACGGAACTGGAGGCGTCGATCTCGGCGGCGTAGGCCATGTCGGGGGCGAACCCCAGCGAGAGCAGGCGTCCGCCGTGCACCGACTCCCCGAGCAGCGCGGGGAGATTGCGCATTCCGGCCCGCCATACCGAGAGCGCCATCTTCGCGCCGTCGTCCAGCACCGCGCCCATCCCGAGGAGCTGTTCGGCGAGCAGCCCGGCGCAGGCGGTGTCGTCCAAGGCCGGTCTTCCGTAGAGCCCTGCGCAGAGGATACCGATACGCTCTCCGGCGCCGAGCGCCGCTCGGAGCGTGGCGTTCGCGTTCCGAGCGCACACCGGGTAGACCTTCGCTCCGCTCGACGCGGCCTTCAGCAGCGCCCTCGTGCCGTTGGTCGTCGCCATCACGGCATCGGGACGCGTCGCGGGCGCGGCGGCAAGCAGCTCCAGAGGAGAGTTCCCGAGGTCGAAGCCGGGGGGAGGAAGCGAGTTCCGCTCGCCCATCAGGAGCGGAGCGTTCCCTTCCTCCGCCAGTTTGTCGCGCAGCGTAAAGGCCTCCTCGATGGACTCCGCCGGATAGAGGCGCTTGCCGCCGCCGTCGAAGTACGCGCACATCGTCGTGGTGGCTCTCAGGATGTCGATAACGAGCCAGCAGCGGGCCTCCGGAAGCGTCTCCGAGGGAGAGAGGACGACGTCGCAGCGCACGCTCATCGCGAGGCCGCGAAGCGTTCCGCCGCCTCCGTCAAACGGAGGAAGAGCGGCAGCATCTCGTCCCCGCCCGAGAGCATCATTTCCGGATGCCACTGCACGCCCACAACGAAGGCGCCGTTCTCTCCCTCGACCGATTCGACGACGCCGTCCATCGCGCGCGAGGTGACGACGAGTCCGCGCCCTATCTCCTTCACCGCCTGATGATGGTAGCTGTTGACCGGGAATGTGCTGCCGAAGAGTTCGGCGATGAGCGACTCCCCCTCCGTGACCACCGTGTGGCTCGGACAGGAGCGTTTTCTGTTCTGCGAGTGTTTGACGAAGGAACCGGGGATCTCGCCGAGGTCCTGGTGGAGCGTTCCTCCGCACGCCACGTTCAGCAGCTGGATTCCCTTGCAGATGGCGAGGATGGGCTGCCCACGTTTGAGCGCCGTCTTGATGGTGCGAAGCTGGAAGATGTCGGTCTCCCTGTAGACGAACTCAAGGGCCCGTATCGGCTCCTCTCCGTAGAGCAGCGGGTCCATGTCGTATCCGCCCGAGATGAGCAGCGCGTCGACGCACTCCGTCTGGCGTTCGGCCACGTCCTGTCCGCGAACGACGGGCAGAATGAACGGAATGCCTCCCGCGCGCTCCACAGCGGCCACATAGTCGTTGTTCACATAACTCCGCTCCATGCCGGGCGAAAACCCAGCCTGCTCGATGAGCAAATTTCCCACAATGCCGATGACCGGACGACCCATTTCCTTCCCCTCCTGGTGCGCGGCTTCAATGCCGCATGCGTGTGGTTCAAGTATAGCGCGCCGGGCGCGTTTTTTCACGTTGACATCGGAAGCTTCACGGGGAATAATACCCTTCATGCGAATCAAGGAGGAGTTCTTTGTGAAGTCACTGCATAGTATCGAAAAAGGGAACGAAGCCGGAGTATGAGCCGGATATTGTATTCCTTTTCCGTCATCGCCTTCGGCCTGCTGCTCGGGTACGGCGTCCGGCTCGCGAACGAGCGGGGGCTCGTCCGGCTGCGATGGTCCATGCCCGTGCTCCGAACCTTTCTGCAGCGGCTCGCACTTCTGGGTCTGGGTCCGTTCACCTTCATCGGGGCGCTCTGGGTGGTGGAGATACGCGAACCGCGCCTTGCCCTGCTCGCCGGGATAGGCGCTTTCTGCCACATCTTCGGCGGCCTTGCGGGCGCGCTGCTGGCGCGTCTTTTCCGGCTGGAACGGCCGCAGGCGGGGGCGATGTTCTGCTGCGGGTTCTTCACCAATATCGGGGCCATCGGCGGGCTGGTGACCTTCGTCTTTCTCGGCGAGGCGGGGTACGCCTACGTCCCCCTCTTCAAACTGTTCGAGGACATGGTCTACTACGGAGTCGGCTTTCCCGTGGCCAGGCTCTACAGCGACGCGAAGACCGCGGGCGGGGCGAGCCTCGCGGCACGGCTGAAGCGCGATCCGTTCCTTCTCGTCTCCATCTTCAGCCTGACGACGGGAACAACGCTGAACCTGCTCGACGTGCCTCGCCCCGAGGTCTTCTCGCAGCTCAACGCGCTGCTCATTCCGCTGACTACGGTGATCCTGCTGGCCTCCATCGGCATGGCCATGCGCTTCGGCAAGACCTCCGCCTACCTGAAAGAAGGCGTCGCCGTTCTCGGCATAAAGTTTCTGCTGGTTCCGGCCGTCTGCACGTCGATCGCCGCTCTGCTGGGGCTGGGCGGCATCGCCGGAGGGCTTCCGCTCAAGGTCGTGCTCGTCCTCTCCTCCATGCCGGTGGCGTTCAACGCGCTGGTGCCCCCCTCGCTCTACGCGCTCGACCTGGACATGGCGAACAGCTGCTGGCTGATCTCCGTGCTCGGCATGGCGGGGCTGCTGCCCGCGCTTCACGTGCTGCTGACGATGTTGTAAGCGCGTCGCGTCCCGCACGGCGGATTCCCATTCTTCCGAAGGACGAAACGTTTGTTTACTCTTTCGCCCACAAAGCCCGAACTGCGTGTATAATTATGTGATACACATTCGACAGGCAGGTGCTGAAAACCATGAAGGGAATCGGGGTATCTCCCGGAATCGCCATCGGCAAAGCGGTCATTCACTGGAAAGAGCAGATCGACATTCTTCGGGAGTACGTCGACGAACCCGAGCGGGAACTCCGCCGTTTTCGCACCGCGCTGGAATTCGCCGGAGATCAGATCCGGGAATCGTACTCGCGGGTGCTTCAGAACGTGGGGCCGAACGAGGCCGCCATCTTCGAGGCGCACGGCCTGATGCTGCAGGACCCCGACTTCACCGGACGGATAGAGCGGCTCATCCTCGACGAGAGCGCGAACGCCGAATGGGCGGTGAAACAGGTTTCGGACAACCTCGTTCAGATCTTCGAGAACATGGACAACGACTATATGAAAGCCCGCTCCGACGACGTCAGGGACATCTCCGAACGGGTGATCAAACTCCTCCTTCAGGCGGGAGGGGTGGACTTCACGCAGCTCCAGGAGAAGGCCATCCTCGTCACCCGCGACTTCACCGCGTCCGACATGTCGCAAATACAGCGCGAGCTGACGCTCGGGGTCGCCTCCGAGGTCGGAGGCAGAACATCCCATGCGGCGATCATCGCCCGCACGATGCAGATTCCCTCCGTGATGGGGGCGCACGGGCTGCTCAGCACCGTGGGCAACGGCGACCTGCTCATCCTCGACGGCGAGACGGGGGAGATCTTCGTGAATCCCGACGAGGAGACGCTGGCGCGCTACAGAGAGAAGCAGGAGCGATACAAATGCTTTCTCGGGCGTCTCGCGGAAATCCGGGGAAAGGAGACGGTCACGCTCGACGGCGTGAAGGTAGAGCTGGGCGCGAACGTCGGTTCCTCCCGCGATCTCGACGAAGTGCTGAAGAACGACGGCGAGGCCGTCGGCCTCTATCGAACGGAGTTCCTCTACCTCGAAAGCCCCATGCTCCCCACCGAGGACGAGCAGTTCGAAGCCTACAAGAGCGTCGTCGAGGGGATGGCCGGCCGGCCGGTGGTCATCAGAACGCTCGACATCGGCGGCGACAAGAAGCTCGACTACCTCTCCATTCCCGAGGAGGAGAACCCGTTCCTCGGCTACCGCGCCATCCGCCTCTGCCTGGACCGGCAGGAGATATTCAAGGTGCAGCTCCGGGCGATCCTCCGCTCGAGCGCCTTCGGCAACGTGCGCATCCTCTTCCCGATGATCTCCTGTCTTGAGGAGCTCCGCGAAGCGAAGGCGATCCTCGAGAACACGAAAGACGATCTTCGTCAACGGAAAATCCCGTTCGACGAGGGCGTGCTGGCGGGCATCATGGTGGAGGTTCCCTCCACGGCGGTGCTCTCCGACCACTTCGCGAAGGAGTCCGACTTCTTCAGCATCGGCACGAACGACCTCATCCAGTACACCGTGGCGGTCGACCGCGGGAACGACAAGCTGGCCTCGCTCTACTCCTCCTATCACCCGGCGGTACTCCGGCTCGTGAAAACCGTGATCGACAACGGCAAGCAGGCCGGTATCCACGTCGGCATGTGCGGCGAATCCGCCGGAGATCCCAAGCTGATCCCGATCCTGCTCGGGATGGGGCTGACGGAGTTCAGCATGAGCCCTCCCTCCATCCTGCAGGCCCGGTGGATTCTGCGGAACCTTCGGATGAGCGACCTCGAAGAAGCGGCGCGGCACGCTCTTTCGCTGGGGACGGCGGCGGAGGTGGAGGCGTATTGCGGCACGCTGCTTCAGTCTCTCGACCTCTGCAGCTGAACGGAGGACCGGCCGCGCGCGGCCCGATCGCCGTCATGAGCGCATCGATCAGCGGAACGAACCGTTCCGGCCTCCCGGAGTTTCTGCGCCCCCTCTTCTGGGATGCGGAGTGGGCGGCCGTGGACTTTCTGCGCAACCGAACGACGATCATCGAACGGGTGCTGAACCTGGGGGACGAGGCGCAGCTCGCGTGGCTGAAACAGAATGTCGCGCCCGAGGAGATCCGCGCCGTGGTGCTTTCGAGCCGCCGCCTGAGCAAAAAGACCGCCCGCTGCTGGCAGAACTACTTCGGTCTGAGGGAGGAGGAAATGCGATGTTTTGGGATGTTCTCGACAAACCCCGACAATCTCTTCTGAAGGCTCTTTGCGCGAACCCTCCCGTCGAAGGCGTCTATCTCGCCGGAGGCACCGCGCTCGCCCTGATGTACGGTCATCGGCAGTCGGAGGATTTCGACTGGTTTCTCCCCGACGGTTTCAATCCCGGACGCCTTCCCGAACTTCTGCGGCCGTTCGGCGGGGTCTCCGTGGCGGAGACGCACGCGGGGACATTTCACGGCTGGATCGACGGCATCCGCGTTACCTGGCTCCACTACCCCAACCCGCTCCTCGAACCGCTGCAGGAGTCGCCCGACCTTCCGGGGCTCTTCATGTCCTCCCCGCGCGACACCGGCCTGATGAAATGGGCCGCCCTGGCCGACCGGGGAGCGAGGAAAGATTTTCTCGACCTCTACGAACTCTCGTTGCAAGGCGTCCCGATCGAAGACCTCTTCTACCTGCTCCCGCGCAAGTTTCCCGGAAGCCGCCTCAACCTCTACCACATGGTGAAAAGCCTCAGCTTCTTCGACGACGCCGAGGGCGACCCGTGGCCCGTGATGCTGCGGAAGGTGGAATGGAGCGCCCTGAAACGCCACTTCCTGACCGTCCAGAGGAAGCTGCTGGGAATTCTGGGATAACTTTTTTCGTCATAGGAAAAAGAGGAGGGAAACGCGGCTTATCGGCCCCCTCCTCTTTATTTGTCCGGCTATAAAAAACGTACGGCTCTATCTGGCCTCTATCTCGAACGCATCCCCCGCCGCTCCCGCGAAGAAGACGAACGTACCCGCCCTTGCGTAGAATTCGCCCTCATCCACAACGCTGTCGTAGAGCAGCGTCGCGTCGTTCTCGGGGTCGACCGCGATCACCCGCCCCTTCCCGGGCCGGACGAAGGAGAGGATCATGTCCTTGTCGGCCTTCCGCCACTCGTTCTCGGCGTCGGGTCCGATCGTCACGCTGTTTTTCCCGTCGGCGAGCGACTCCGCTTCGTCCGCAGGAGAGAAGACGAACAGCGAGGAACGAGCCCTGATCTTCCCGTCCTTCCGAAAGAGCTGGAGGGCGAGCTGATCGCGGAACGCCGTCGCCGCGATGCTCGCATATCCGAGGTCTTCCACCTTCTGAAGGCCGTAGGCGAACACGTACCCGGGCAGCTCCGGGGCGACGGACGAACGGCCCATCAGCGTCCCGTTCATAATCTGGTCTGCGGGATGCGCGTTCCGCAGCATCCAGAGCACACCGTTCATCTCGACGGAGAGCGATTTCGGCTCCTTGATCTCCTCCAACCTCTGGAACGCCGGGACGTTCATGCCGAAGCCGGGAATCTTCTCCAGGATCAGGTAGACGTTCTTTCCCTCGGACGCGAAGTAGTAGGAGGTTCCCTCCCCGTAGTTATGAAACACTCCGTCGCTGTAGACCAGAGAAACGGGAGGAGGCGCTTCCTCTCCCTGCGGAGGCGCGGGAAGCAGATGGTGGATATTCAGCGTCCGCTTCTCCGGGTCGAAGAGAAAACGAGCCGCCCGTTGACCGTCGGTGTACGCTCCCTCGAAGGCGAAGAGCTCCGCGGGGATCGGCTGCGGTTCTCCGGGTTTTTTCAGAGGCGGCTTCTCCGGGAAGGGAAGTCCCTTCTCCTTCATGAGCGCGTCGAGTATCGCACGGGTAACGCCGGGCGCGTCCGCCCTGCCCGCGATGCTCGCGGCGACGACGAGGCGCTCCGCCGGGACGACCTGGACATTGGTGGAGTAGAACATCGTCCCGCCGCTCTTTCCGAGCACCTGAACCCCCACCTCGCGGTAGTCCGGAATCCATGCGTAGTCCCACCCGAAGGCGTCCATCATCGCCCTTTCGTGCAGATGCTTCGTAAAAAGGGTCGGCTGACTCTTCAGCGCTTCCGCGAGGGAGGCCTCGCTCAGAATATGCTTTCCTCCGGGGGTGAAGCTGTCCGCGAAACGGCACAGATCCTCGGCGGTGGAGGAGAGCCCTCCCGCCGCATGCACGCGGACGACCTCGAGAGGGTATTTTTTGCCGGTCGGGACGTCGTAGTACACGGCGACGTTGCCGCCGGTCTCGCCGACGCTCGCGGCGCTGTCCTTCATTCCCAGCGGCTCGAAGATGCGCTCCGCGACGAAGTCGATGAACTTCTTCCCCGAGAGCTTCTCCACGATCATCTCCGCGAGCGTGAAGCCGTCGTTGCAGTAGATGCCCATCGCGCCCGGCGCGTGCTTCA
>Ga0334884_1003389_pt1 | contig 18136 bp, 8 predicted proteins | sample GraSluR1_MG_7_FD_207215 | JGI IMG/M metagenome (GOLD analysis project Ga0334884, IMG submission 207215) | Sludge microbial communities from methane-producing bioreactor in Wageningen University, Netherlands - Granular Sludge_12_05 R1 | ecosystem: Engineered > Bioreactor > Anaerobic > Unclassified...
ACACCCGCTCCAGCCGGTCCACATCGATCAGTCCCGGGGGCAGAGGGGTCGAGGTCCGCTCCCGCTGCACCGCCTCCTCGTAGCATTCCCGGCAGATGAGCATCAGTGGCGGAAACAGGGAAGGGGCAAAAAAGGTTTCTGGAGAATTGAACGCACTGTATAAAAGCCTCAGCCGGGTGTCAAAAGGAGCCATTAAAGCACGTATTTTTTTACTGGCGCAGAAATGGTGTTGTAAATGTGTAAGGTTGTTTTTATACTAAATGACCGTGCGGCAGATCCGTGATCTCAACGGGATTGTACGCTCAAGGAGGGGACCTTGCCCCTCCGGCCGCGTGGGCCTCCACCCCCTTGGTTAGCATTCAAAACGAAGACGCCCACCACGTTTGTCTCCAGTCGATTCGTGGACCTACTCTTTGTGAACAACCTTGCTCAGTGATTTTGAGTTCCCTCGAAAAGAATTTATGTGATTATCCGTATGCCATAATATGGGTATTTGCAAAAGATGTGATGGAACGGGTAAAATTTACGATATTACTCATGGATTGATAAAATGTAAGCCCTGTAATGGAACAGGTAGACGGGGTAGACCGGGTAAATATGATGATGAGGATTACGACGATGAGCCCTTTTGTCCTCTGTAAACATCATTTTTTTAGAGATTGATATTTTTAAAAAGGTAATATACGTCCCACCTTGTTCGTTCCGGTCGCCAGTCCGCTCCTCCTGTCGTCCGGTGCTCCCTTCTCCCTTTACTCACAGCGTGGGTCTGCTCTTTCGAGGTGATCCTTGATACGATGACGGCCATACTCGCTCGTTTCACTCACTTCGTATCGCCTGCTCCCTTCCCACTCCTCACAGACTGCTGATGCAGACTGTTCGTCGCTGTTCCCTATACAGCCGTAGACGCTCAATGACTCGCTCCCGCACGACGACCCGCCGATGCGTGTCGTAACCGGCAGTCGCTCGGGCCGCTGCGGCCACACACGCCCCGCCTTTTCGTCACGCCGGGGGATGGGCGAGCATCCCCCTCTCTCCTCACCCTCCGGGCCAGGCTCCTCCTCCCTGAGGTCGGCAGTCTATCGGATGGAGGCCTGTCGGCCAGGATGACTGCACTGTGGGCATGATTTCGATTGGAGCGGTCCGTCGATGTCGCAGGAAAAGAGCCGGATATCCCCTAATTTGGGTGGGGGGTGTGAGCCCTCGGAGACACCACATCAGTGGTGGCAGTGGGCGAGAACCGGGAGGGTGCAGTCAGACCACGGAGATCCGGATCAACTGCCTGGTGGAGCGCCCTCGGAGACGGCCGCAGGCCGGCAGTGGGCGCGGAGCGGAAATTTTTCCTAACAATGGATTAGAGAAAAGGAGATATGGCGAACCGTGTATAGTATAATGGGACTTCGCCTGCTCTTGATTGCCATCATGGTGTTTGGCGAGGTCCCGTTTATTTTGTCTCGTTTTCTTTCAGGAACTCCATCAGGCGGTCTTCGCTGATTCGATATTCCCGGCCGAGCTGGATTGCTATGAGCTTCCGGTCCGCGATAAGGTTCCTCACCGTTTTAATATTCACCTTCAGAATCTCGGCAACCTCTTCGGTCGTATAAAGGCGGGGGACGGGTGTCAACCCCTCGCCTCCTTGAATCTGAACCCGAGCTCGTATATCTCCGGTCCATGGATTAGATCACAGTATGCACTGAGATGCATCTTTCCGATCAGTGTCTCGGCCTTCTGAACCGGGATGGTAGCAAGGATATCAAATTCCTTTGGAAACGCCTTGCGGAACCGTTCCACGTTGATCACCCTGGTGGTGCGTGACTTCGCTTTTATCACATAAATCCCCTCTTCGAGTTTTCCGGCTGCAACACAGTCGGCCAGTATCGTATCGTGCTCCCTTCGCATCTGGTCCGCATCCTGCCGGAGTGCTTCAATCTGGGCGGCGACCTGGGCGAGTGCCTCTGCTTCAAGTTCCCGGATCTTGTATTCTTTTTCCTCAATCATCCCCAAAAGCCTTGCGGCATGCCCGAGAGAGGGGAGGACCGTGATTGTTGGAATCGGGATAGCCTCTATCATTCTTCAGCCTCCCTGATGATCGCGCCATAATCCAGAAGCCCGTTATCAGTATTGACCAAAAATATCCGGCTGTTCGAGATGATCTCGTCTCCCTCCTCCCGCCACCGCTCGCAGATGGTGCGGGCATGGTCCTCGGCTGCCTGGAAGGTGGAGAATTTTTGGGAAGGGTCCGATTCCCCGCCCGTGATGATGTCGATTTCGCTTACGATCCACATCATGATGTTTCCTCCTCCAGCTGCCCGATCATAAAATCGGCTGCCTTTTCTGCCTTCCCTGCGGCATACATGATCATGCCGTCATCGGCCTGTATTGCCTTTGCCCAGTTCTGCAGGTATGCGGTCTGATTCTCGATCACACTCTCCGAGTCTATCCTAGTGAGTGCTGCCAGGTATGCACTCCCGATCTCGGCGACGAGCTCCTCCCGGCCATACGTCCCGGACCCGAACTTCACCGGGTCGGCACGGTTGAACCGTCCCAGCCGGGGACCGGTGGAATTAATGCACTCGTGATAGAGGACCGCATACCGGTGCTCTTTGCTCCTGAAGAGCCGTGCATCCGGGCAGATGATACTATCAGATTTCGGAATATAGGCGGCATGATCACCGGTTGATATCATGATGCCTTCCCGCTCAGTGTAGTCCCCGATAAGGTCCTCACAGGCGGGGATCTGCCGGATGTCGTGCGTGATCTCGGGGAGTGTAAACCCTTTTTCTTCGTAGTCGGTTTGTTCGACATTGAAGACCACGAACGCCTTAAAAATCGAGAAGGTCCGCTTCTTTTCCTCGGTGGCGCCCTCTTCCTTTTCTGTTTTGACACCCCGTGAAACGTAGATGATGCCCTCTCCGTGTTCGCCCTTCCGGACCTGCAGGCCTGCAGCCAGGTATTGGCGATATGTCGCCCAGAATGGGAGTGATCGGCGGGTCAGAGCCAGGCCCACGCGGTTAATGCCGGTATACGGCCGGCCGGAGAAAAGATTGCGGGGACCGTTGGCAGTCCACGGTTTGACCCAGGGGATCTCTCCCTGGGTGAGTGCCTGTATCATCCGCTCGTTGATCTTCGCGGTGACATCGGCGGCCTTCATATTGTCTCCTCCGTGATATCGCGGTCCCCGACTATATCCCGGATAATCTCGGTGATTCGATAATATTCGGGGCAGGTCTTTGGGTCGTTCCCCTGCCCGTTGAGCAGGTGACAGGATGTGCACCTGCACAGGTCCTCACAGACGGTCCTTTCGAGGACCATGCGGGTGTGTCGCAGGCGGTACCGGTATTCCCATGCTGAATTCGAGTCCCGTGTGACCGGCTGCGGGATCTCGATGACGGGGATGATGCCCGGGACCGACCCGGCGATAATACTCTCGCTGCTCATGCTGTCACCCCTGCAACCATGCACGATGCGACGGTGGCCCTCGGTGCCGGAGTCTCGGTCAACATGGCGACCCCCGCATATTTCCTGATGCCCTGCAGGACTGCCCGCAGCTGTTCAAGCGATGTGGTATACTGCATCCCGTTGATCCGGTACATCACGGCCCGGCCGGATTGCGTGATCCATGCCCTCCCGACGGGATCCGGTTCCCCGGCGGATTTCATGATGTCGCTGATATCATAGATTGAAACCGGGTGGTTCTGCATCAGGTCGGAAAGGTCCGGCTTGCTGATGACAGCCTGCATGCTCTTGATGTCGATGCGAAGAGTGCCCGCATAGATGCGAGCTGCTCCGATGTGTTCAAATGTTTTTGCCATCATGGTGTTTTTCACCATACATATATGGGCGTGAAGTAGTCATATAGTGCCGCCGTGCGGTGTGAAAGTAAAATAAAATACCCTTAATTACTCTCAATTACTCTCATACGTAGTTATGTAAAATTTTGGCCGCTCCGCTCTGCACCCACTGCCGGCCTTTCGGCCGTCTCCGAGGGTGCTTCGCTTCGGGGGAGTTGGCCCGTGATCTCTATCGCTCCCATGTCCCTCGGGTCGGTCCGCTGATGCGTCCCGCCAGCCGGGGACCTGTCCGCTGGCCGGGTGCTCTCATCCTGGCCGACAGGCCTACATCCTATTTACTGCCTGCCTTGGCGGGAGGAGTCCGGTCCATCAGGACGAGGAGAGAGGGGGATGCCTGTCCATCCCCCGGCGTGACGAGAGGACGGGTGGTGGGTTGTGGCCCAGCGGCCCGAGTGAACGCCGGTTACGGGGCACATCAGTGACCTGTCGTGCGGGAGCGAGTCATCGAGCGTCTACGGATTCCGGTACACAGCGACGAACAGTCTGCATCAGCAGTCTGTGAGGAGCGGGAGGGGAGCAGCTGCCGGTGAGGAATGAAACGACGATGCCGGGAGCGTCAACCTATGCAGAGTCAACCGCGAGAGAACAGCCCCGAGATGTGAGCGAAACATAGTGGAGACGAACATGCCGGGGCGCTAGAATAAATTGAAAGGATTTTCTTATTCGCTGTTAAACATTTGATAAATATCATCTCGACGTAATTTCTGTGCAATTGACATGAGGTGGTAACGAAGCATGACCGGATCATCAAGTGCCGATGCTGAAATTTCTTCAATCGCTACTTTTTGTGATCCAAGGACTGCTCTGATAAAAATGTCAATTTTCTGTCGTTCCTCGCTGCCATGTATTTGTTTGGATAACCCATCGAGATAAACGGCAACTTTTATCGCTCCATCTGGGGACTCATAATAAAAATCTGGCTTTGTTAACTGCAATGCCCCTGGTAAAGGTATACTCTTCTGCCGATCGAATGCAGGAAATTCGTATCTTTCGAATATAGATGCAAGCCTCATTTCTGGGGTGTTGGTGGATTCTCCTTCTGAAGTTATCTCTCCTTCGGAGGGAGGAATGCTACCCATCTTTTCTGGTTCATGGCATAGCTCTTCGAGTAACTCAATAGCCCGGAATCTATTCAGATTCGTATGATAAAGCATGTTTCTATAGGTTTTTAGGCAATCATAGCATGCACATTCACAGGCCCCGGTGCAGTTTTTGAGTGCGGTAATACCATGACCTATTATTTGTGACCATTCATCGATGAGTTGATCAATTATTCCCGAACCGCCAGGCATCGGATCAAATATAAGAAGGTGGTGGCACTCTTCACTATCTGCGAATAATAGGATTTGAAGGTCATCCGGTTCCATTTCCAAAGATATATTTGCTGCCATTCGCAGGCCTTCAGCCAGATTAATAGCATCGGATAGAGAGGAGATATTTTCGAAATAGAGACCATCAACCTGTGCATCCGCACTGAAACCATACCATGAAGGAGCTTTCCCGCAGGTCTTTGTATGATGTTCTGTAAATCGTTGAATTTCTAAATCTGATGCATAAGGAGAACGGACTGCTCCGCAAACGATACAGAGGGGATACCCCATATTACCATTTTTCACTCGATCGGAGGGTCCAATATTAACAAGTCGTATTTTCTGACCATGGTGATATGAGAATTCTCTCTCTTTTACTACATACCTATCAATGCCCCGATGTTCAGATCTCATTAAACCTGAAAGAGTTACTGGCATCCGGAAACGATTCTCTTCTTCGTCTGATACATGAGAAAGGAATCCAAGCTCGGTGTCACATACTGGAACTGCGGGAAGTGTTAAAATTTCATCTTCAGCATATCCGTCGGGAGATTTATGCTGTTCTAGAATTCGGAAAGTCCCGGTATCTACAAGATATCGATCCGGCTCGGTTGTTTTTTTATCTTCAAATGTGAGATGATACCAGGCAACCTTGTATTTTCCTCCGTTCGCATAAATCAGGTTTCCGGGGATAAATTCTCGGAGTGCAAGAGTATATGGGCGATTGATTTCGAAGGTCATCCTGCGCCAGGAGGAAGTGAAGGCATTGCTTGCGAACCCACTGACAGCCCCCTGATTCATCGCATATCCCGGAAGGTAACCTCCACGGGCAAGAACATTCAAGGTATAATTATCAAGACTTGGCTGAAGTAATTCATGTATGTAAACCCGGCAACGCTGGAGAAGTCGTTGTTCCATTTCATCGAGGGTGGCAACGGCCTGCTCTTTCTGTGAGAGTTTATTCCGGGTAAGAATAGCCCATATCAGACGTTGGTGTATGAGACGGACCTGTTCGGATAAATCTCCTACTGATGACCCAAGATATTCTCGCAGATATTCTCCTTTCACTTCGTTTGCACTATCTTCAGGCCAATATTCGGAAAATACACGCCCTATTCTGTCACAGAGTAACTTAGAATATTGAGTGGTGATTGAATTCAGGGATTTCAGATCCGGAGGAACCTTCCGATATACTCTGTCTTTTTCAAATAGATATCCAGAAATAAAGGAGGGGAGGCATTCCTCAAGGGTTTTCTGGACAATTAATGCTTCTTCCGGAGATATTCCCCCGTTAATAGCAGAGCGAGTGAGTTGTATCAATTCAGAAAATATAGTTGCGTGAATATGCTTCTGAATCATAACCGGATTTCGTAGGTTCAAGCGTGGCGGATAAATAGTGCCTGCAAGTAGTCGCATTGGTGAAGCGTAGAAGTATTCATCATGAGGCTTTTTTGTAGCATAGGTATAGATTACAGCCATTCGGTGACGTCTTCCTGCTCGACCTGCCCGTTGCCAATAATTTGCAGGTAGCGGGGGGACATTGCGGAGGAGGACAACATCAAGTGACCCGATATCGATACCGAGCTCGAGAGTGGGTGTTGCAACAAGGCAATTCACATTCCCATTTTCCTTTTTGAATTCTTTTTCAATATACTGGCGATCATAGTCCGGAACCTGTGCGGTATGCTCACGGGCCATAAGCATGCTAAAATCTCTGTTGAGTAGGCTTACGTTATAATCATCCTCTGGGGGAGACTCCCGGACGGTATGGCCAGGACAATGTATTTTTGAGCACGCTTGTGAGGGTGCTTCTCGCGTATGAATACGGTTGCATATCGAACAGCGATATCGTTCATGTTGAGGAATAATACCGATCTTTGCCGAATTGATTTGAAATACCCCTGATGCACCCGGTAATGGTCGGCCTTTCTGATCATTGAGGGTTACCGGGGTGAGAATGTTCCATGAGTCAGTTAATGCTGTCCAGAGATCAGTAATAAAATCGCGAATCTGATCCTCCTCGATTCCCCACTTTCTCACAAAATCCTCGGTTGAGGTCCTCCCTTTATTCGAGGTAATTCCCGTTACATAGGTTTTTTTATCATCTTGCTGCCTGGTCAGTTTCAATCCTTTTGGAGGGAAGGTAATCAGCGGGAGAAATCCTCTTTGTACTTCTTCATGTCCCGCATGCCAGAAATGTGAAAAAATTGGTTCAAGCGGGTCATAGAAAAAATTGCTTCTACGGTACATATCGAGAAGACTTTCGATTCCCGAAACAAGATTATGTGGAGCGATATGATAGGTCCGGGAGAGATCCTGCACTGTGGAATCCTGTTCTGTAATACCATGATACATTACCCGGGCTTTCCCCCACGTCTCCAGACTGTCCCGCTGTGAAAAACTGGTCACCAGTTCGCGAATCAAGGTTATCCGGAGAAAACGCTTCATATCGCGTTCAAGCCGTGTACTGTATGTCTCTTCTACAAGATTGGCAAAAACTTCAGGGGCTAATGCCCGGGCAAGTTCCTTGTTTTCTTTGAATATATTGTTGATTTGCTCAACAAGGTCACCGATAGATACAGGCTGTGTTGTATTCGCAATTAATCGATAGATAATGTGGCGAAGGCGGTACCGACGGGCATGATCGGCCATCCAGGCCGCCTGAAATGCTGCTTCCTGCCGATTGTCGGCAAATACGATAATCTTTTTATTTTCAATGCTATGGGAGTTAATCATCTCCTGTGCGAGAATATGAACATCAGCAACGGCAACGGCACTCATCGGTCGCAAAGGGGAGAAAAATGTTCCTCCTTTTCTGTTTCCCCGATATAGACAGCTTGGGCAGGTTTCAATGGTCCCGTGCTTGTTCAGCACATATACGGGCTGCAGAGGATGGCTCCGTTTACAGGCGGGGTTAAGACAAATTTCAGATGCACGCCGATGGAGGGTTCCACAGAACTGACAGAGATACGCCCGGTCCCGGTTCCGGTCCAAACGGTGTGTGATATCCCCTTCCTCGTCGTCAATCTCACTGACAAAACGGTTTGTAAAGGTTATTTTTTCTCCTTCTCCGTCAGACTGACACGGCCAGTATACATTTCCACCCTCGGCAAATCCTCCGGAAAGACCGTCGTCATCGGTGAGCTGTCCAATCCACGTTTCAAAAAAGTGCTGGCCACAATTTTTACATGAAACAACCGGATAGATTGCTGAAGGAAGGGTGCTGGGATTTTTTTCTGCTGCAGTACTTCTGGAGAAGTACATCTTAACAGGGGTGTACTGTTCATCCCCGTCGAGCAGGATTGCTGCAGCACCACCCAAACCACGTATAAAATAATGGAGTTGTGGACGAAGGAGGGGGTAGTTATCTTTTTCCGCTGCAGCACCGAGTGCAAGGTATGTTAGCAACTCCATCTCGTCGTGATCTGATGGAGCAGTACGCCCAAGACGTTGCCATACCGCCCGGGTCGCATCGCTGAGATGCATGGGGCGATCCAAGGTGTCATGGATGGCTTTTACGATATCATTCGATTTAAGTGAGAGATAGAGCCCCCCTCTCCATGGGACCGTATCATCTACTACAATCTGGGAGAATTGGTTCAATATCTCATAAATTTTTATTTTATCTCCGTCTCCATCGAGAGCGTGTAAGGTTTCCCTATATATTGCCGGAGCATCTTCCCCCATTGGTCGTGGTTTTAACCGGGCAGCAGGCCAGGTCTCGGACTCGTAGATCTCTTTTACCAGCGTTACTTTTTCCGGGTCTACCCCAAAAAAACGGTGAGCAAATCTTCTCCCTGCTTCACCCCCATATTTCGGGTCCAGAATAGTGGCACTTGTTCCGATACAAAGGACCTGGTCCGCCGTCTTGTTACAGAAAGCCCGGACCCGGCGGATGAGGATCGCTACTTCGGCACCCCGTGAACCGGAATAGGTATGAGCCTCGTCAATGACAATGAACCGAAGGGGAGCATTTTCAAAGATGGCAATATCCCTGCCCCGTGTCATTAGGTATTCGAGCTGGTTTACATTGGTCAGGAGAATTCGTGGAGGTTCAGCCCGGATCTCTTCTTCGGTGAGACGTTCTTCATAGGGAACAATTGTGACATTCGCGTGGTGCTTGAACTTCTCCCGATACTCAATAAATTTCTTTTTATCCTCGCCCTCTTTCATACGTTCAACATTGGCAATCTGGGCTGCATTCTCGGGAGTTGCACCGATATACATGCCGAAGGTTATTCCAGTCCCTGCAAGGAGATGTCGAAGTCGTTCGAGCTGGTCAATGGCAAGGGCATTCATCGGGTAAACGATAATAGCAGCAATTCCCGGGGGTGCTCCTGCGTCGCGAAGTCTGAAACAGTGATCGAGAATAGGATAGAGGAAGGCTTCTGTCTTCCCTGATCCGGTTCCGGTTGAGACGAGACAATGATGACCTTCCTGTGCTGCGTCGAAAACCGCCTCCTGATGGGCGAACATAACTGGATGATCAGCGATACCGGCTACAGCGGGATGCAAACGTTCCTGCTTTACTAAATCAGAAAGAGCCGATCTCAAGGCATATGGGCGTGATAATGAAACATATGGGCCTTTTACCAGTTGAGATGCTTCACCGGTACCCCCCATCATATCACGGGCTTGCGCTGCAAGATCCGGGTCAGAAAGAGGGAATGCGGTGAGTTGATATCGTAAAAACTGACGATTGACTTCGTGGGCAAAGGAAATAGGATTGAGGGTCATCGGTTCACCATTGAAAATATCTTATAATGCTAGAGGATTGGCTGAAATTTTCATAAAGGTTTGCTTAATTCGTTTTTTTTCAATTATCAATAGATTTAATAATTCTCTTTGTTCATTTCTTCATTTTTTTATAATTACTTTATTAAATTATAAAATGAACTAATAAAATTTGGAATATTTTTAAAATCCTTAATTCCAGTAATTATTAATTTCCCATTTGAAAAGAGCAGAAAAGTTGCACCAAAGTCTTTATAAATCAATCCTGGAAATTGTTCTGGTTCATAACTTACTTTATAAAAATCGAGTTTTTGAAGGATATTTTCAAGATTAGAAGGTAAGGAAATCTCATTTAAGACTACGATATTTATTATTTTTATTTTAACAATTTTTAATTCAATTCCTTTTTCGTTAAGACATTTTATTACTCTGTTTGCGATTGAATAAACTTCATTGCAATTTTTTTGCCCAGAAACTGAAAATTTCCCCGATTTGTAAAAAGCGATGTAATAATTTTCAGGAGGAAGTCGGTATTTTAACCAACCCTTGGTTTTCAAGGGAAATGTTGCATTTTCAAAAACTTTGGATATTTGTTCGAGATTGAGTGCTTTATCCAAAATTACATGTGCTAAAATACTTACAATTTTCATTTTAGTAATAATTTCTTCCTCTTCATTCAAATATGTTCACCACTCTCCCAATGTTTTTTGCCCCTTTTCCTTCCTCTCTAACTCTTTCTCTTTCTCCTCTGCTTTCTTCAGAACTTCTGCTACACTATTTGCCATCGTTGCTCCAGAACCGCTTAACGTCTTTTCAGTAATCCCGATTCGTTCTTCCTCCCTTTGATACACATCTCCAGAAGAGATTTCCTCCATCAGCTTAGCTAAACCTTCCTCGCCGAGGATATTCCGGGCATGCATCTCGCACTCCTGCCAGCTCTCCTCCGGTGTCCCAGCCAGCTGCCAGTCGAGGAATCGTGGTCCGAGTCGTTCCCGGACAGCGACTGTCTTTCCGTCCGGTTTATCGAATGCTATCGTCCGGTCGTTGTTTATTTTGTAGGTGAGCATCTCGGGAATCATCCAACCTTCGCCATCATTCAGTTCGCAGAAGGCATCGAGGCCGATCGCTTTTAAATCGGCGAATGCTTTGAGTGCGAGAACGGTGTGGCGGAGCTCGGGATCCTTTTCCTTGTCCACCCTCCAGAATCCCTTGGGGTCGAAAGTTTTCGAAAGAACACCCACATTCTCTTTTGAATGCCCACAGTCCCGCAGAATCCAAGCAAAGTCATCATATGAGAGACCATAGAGTTCGGCTATTATGGCATCAAGGATGCATAGAATGCGAAGACGTTCGTGGGGAGTAATTGCCCAGAGGGATTTCCAACGTCTAGTCTGATTTTCTTGAAATGTGAATATCCACCATTCAGAAAATTTCTCAGAAGGTAATGCCAGTTGAATAGTTAATTGTGAGGTGGCGGGATGATCGATTTGAATAATTGGTAATTCTTCAAGCAGGTATAAACATAAATACATCACTCCTCCACCTAACCGGGTTCTCAATACAAAATCATAGACTAACGAATTGAAATTTGCGGAATAGGATAAAACTGATTTATAATTCCCAAATTCATTTTTTAAAACGGGGACCACATGACTACAAGGATATTTATTCAGGGGACAAAATATTGCACTTCTTTTATTGGTCCCGGAAGTAATCCCTATCATAACGGCTTTAGGGAAATATTCATTTTTATGGTGCTGTCGGTAAATTTCTCGGGAAATTAAAAACTGCGGCTCAATCCTCTTATCTTCCCACGGGATCTCCCTCCAGACTGCTGATCGACCTTTCCCGCTCACCCATCCCTTTTCAGAAAAGTCGAACTGACCGATCATCCTTCCCTCATAGAGTGGTAGTGCTACATCACCATCTGGCCCGATTCGTTGCCCTCGATAGATGAGTTCCGGGGTCTCCCCCAATGGAGGCACCCACCGTCCATAATCATCTGGACAATACCCTTTCTCCTCCCACCAGGACTTTGGGGGGAAAAGATGGGAATCATTGGTCATATGGAACTCTGTCGTATACTGAATCCCCCAGCTATCCGACCCTCCATCTCCCAGAAGTACCGCGTTCGAATATATCTTCTCTATGATGTCGAGGTCGCGATCGGATCTTATTTCTAGTAAAGCCCTGCTCTTCGGGCTGAAACGTGTAACCTGTTCATACTGGTAGGGGATAACGAACTGGAATGGGGACTCCCAATCGGCAAGATCGTGATGCATGAATGTTGCACGGATAGCTGATGTTCTTCCACCTTTTTCAATAACAACAGGACAGAACTTAAAACGAGAATCGATAGCAAAGACCTTTCTCCTATTCTCAAATCCACACAACCATTCCCACTGACAACGATCAATGAACAATTCTCTTAAATCGGTCGATCCTTTATCCGTGTAAATTCCTGAAGGCACAATGAATCCGAAACGTCCACTCACACGGCAAAGGGCGTGGGCTTGCTCAAGAAACATCTTGTAAGTGTTGATGTCTGCGGATCCCTGATGCTTGAATGGGTGCTCTGTATCAGCAAAACCCAGGTGCCGAGATCTTTGGTTACGCCACTTATTATGCAATTCACGGTTTAAATTTCCACGGATGAGAGAAATACTAATCCCCCCCATCGTTTCATCTAAAGGATCACCAAAGGGAAATGCTGCATGCTTATTCCAGTTCCCCATCGCCTTGAATCCCGCCACATAGGTAAGCCAGGCCCGCTCAATCTCCGGATTATTCGTAAAAAGTTCTTTCTGGAGTGCAATAGCATCCTGTTTTCCTCGCATCCGGTAAATCGGATCAAAGAGAGAAAAGAACTCGTGTGACTTCGGTTTTGAGATTTCCCAAGGTGGATTTCCGACCACTGCATCAAAACCGCCCTTTCCAGCGACAAAAACATCCGGAAACTCAAGCTCCCAGTGGAAGAAACGAAGGGTATCCGTCAATATCTGCATTCGTATAAGCAATTCTGGTGTGGGGTGATAGAACCGGTCCGGGGTTGGAGTCTCATCATCCATCCACTCCCCTGGCCAGAACCAGATCGCGCACCAGAGGTCGAACCGTTCCTTTAATTGTTTCAACCCTTCATCATTGAGAATACAGTCCCTGAAAAATACTTCGCGGCCCTCATAGTCGGTGATGGCCATTGCATGGATACTCTCGAAACGCCGTACCGCTTTCTCGAAAAGTGCCTTTATCGCAGCCTCATCACTGATCGTGCGGTCAAGGGTCACCTGTCCCTCGATAACATTCTTCAGTTCGGGTTTCACCCGCTCCTCGAGGACCTTCTTGATAGCCTTTGTCCAGGTACCTTCTTTGAAATGGACTCCTTTATGTCCCTTGTCGCCACCCTCGCGGAGCCATGCCATAACCGGGTATTCCTGGAACCGGTCGAACCAGCACCCGACAAGGCTGTTACCGGGCTTCATTTTATGATCAAGGAACTCAAAGGGCAGCTCCCGGTCCATTGTTTCAACCCATAGTGAGAGTTTCCCGAGCTCTACAGCAAGTGGATTAATATCCACCCCATAGATACACCGCTCCACAACATACCGTTTCAACCGGGCCTTTACCAGAGACTCGAACCTCTCATCATCAATGTTGCAGGGAAGCATCTCTTCCGTCGCTGCCCCCTGGGATTTCGCACCAGCAGGAAGTGTGATAACAGAACTCTCATTGTTTCTGCCCCGAATCCTCTGATGGTACCAGAGACTCTCATAAAGAGCATTCGTGATATAACGAAGCGCTGCGACGAGGAAGGATCCCGACCCCATCGCCGGATCACAGACTTTCAGAGCGAGGATCTCCTCTGGTGCCCGAGGAGTAAGGATCCTTCCCTCTCCTTCCCCTTCAACGTGGTAAACAAGGGGTTCAAGCGTCCTGTGTACTGTCGGGACCGCAAGCTGCGGTTTAGTGTAAAAAGTTCCTGTACCTTTCCTGGTCCCCGTCCCCCGGACCAGGTACATATCACCGGGATAGCAAACCGATTGTGGCTGGATAATCAAATGGGCACGTCGCTCGACATCCTTTTGGTATTGGAAAAGGTTGGGATTTCTTCCACGTGGTCTGCGGACCAGATTAGCCTCTTCAATTGCATGGGCCGCCCATGCGAGGATCTCTTTGAGTTTTTCATCTTCCCCCTGGATTTCTGCTTCTTCATCCAGTTCCTCGGTGATTGCCTCATCCTCACTGATTTCATCTCCCTGTTCTTCGGTTAGCTCTGCATCCTCCCCCTCTTGTCCTTCTTGTCCCTCGCCTTCGATCTTCTTCTCGGCCATTTCCTTCCCGAGTTTCTGGAGGAGATCTTTTAGCTGTGTCTCTGGGAGAGACTTAAGAAGCGAGAACGGGAGAACAGGCTGGATACCAAGGTTCAGGAATATGACGGCCTCCTCTTCGGGCTTGACCTTCCGGAGCTGGTAATCGAGCAGCCCCTCATACATCATCCCAATGTATTCCGTCCGGAGATCTGAGAAATCAACCGCACCGGAGACAATGCGAACAGTCCGCCCGCTTCGGGCCTTCACCCTCCCGATTTTGAGAAGCGTAAGGATTTCATAGACGACAAGGTCTGATATCTGTACCTTCTCATGCTCGAATAAGGAAAGAGCCCGGAGCACAGCATCAGGGCTTTTCGCATCCCCTCGCCGGAATAACCCCCCGCCATATGCCGGGATGGCCAATTCAGGGAGATCACTTCCCTCATAGATGAGGCGGAAAAGTGAGAGGAGCCGGGGCCATGCCTGGTGCTGGCCATCGAGTGCCGCATCACCTTCACTCACCGCTGCCTCCCTAAGCTGGGTATAGAGGCCCTCCGTGCTGTAACTGTAGTAATAAATTTCTGAGTCCTTCGGCAGAAGTCCCCGTGCTTCGGCAAAGAGTGCAACAACCATACGCATGATGAGCCTGATCGTTGCCTGATAAAGGGCATTATTCTGATCTTCCTCTGAAATTTCTGAACCGTTTCCGGGATTCCGAATCAGAATTGTCGCAATATCGGGGTGTTGTTTCAAGGAGAGGTTTAGGGCTTTGAGCAGTATTTCCACTGCCCGTCTCGTTTGTTCCCCGAGGACCTGGGAAAGCTCCCCCTGCCGGGTCCGGCTCTCCTGCACGGCAGAGAGAAGCGGGAAATCTTTACCTTCTCCTGTCCCGAAGCAACCGCAGAGTGTGATAAATCCATAGAGTTCCTCGATCCCTGCTTCATCCTCAAACCACCGGTCTGCTTCCCATTCGGTCCAACAGTCATAATCGATCCCTGCGTATATCAACCGGAACTGGTGACCATTCGTGAGAATACCAAGCGGGACATTCGTCCCGCGAAGGAGTTCGAGAAACGTGCTGTAGACCTGCCGACCTCGCCCGAGGCCGACCCGTTTTGATGTACGGTCGATTTTTACCAGGAACTTCGGGGGGTCAAGGGGATCAGATCCGAGGAGTACACGATCAGGAGCCAGACCCGGACCTCCCCGTTTATTTGAAGAGATCTTAAAGCGATCAAAGACGGATGTATGCTTTTGCCACCGGCGCTGTTCATACTCAAGGATATTTTCGAGGACCACATCGAGCCACCTGTAGAGTCCGGTTGCATCATCCTCCCGGGCCGTCTGCTCCCAGGTTCTGAATGCGGTGGCGGCATTTCGCAACTGTTCGTATCGCATCGCAGAAAGTCCAGGGGGATTATCAGGGAGAAATTCATTGAGTACCGCAGGAGAAATGAGCATCCCGTTTTGTCGGAGCGACGACCACCAACGGTTCCGCTCATCCGTACTCATTGTACCCCACCCCTTTGATTCAACAGGACGTGAACTGCCACCGGCAGAACCTCAACTCCATCATCATCCAGACTATATCGGTTCGGGAGCACCCGTTCAATAATCCGCCGCTCCTCTTCGTCGAGCCGCTGGATAAGCAATTCAATGTGACTATGCTGGCGCTGCCATTCTTCTTCAGATAAACGCTCCCGCAAGTCCTGAACCCTGCGACGATGTTCCGCATTTATCTCTTCAGAAAACGTCAGCTGAGTAGCCTTCTCTTCGGCTTTAAGGAGCTCTTTTCTCAGTGCATCAGCACCCTTTCGGTCTTTTTGATGTTCAAGCGACTTACGCCGTTCGGCAAAGAGTGTTCGTTGTTCCTTGATTTGATCCTTCAGGGTATGCGTAAGTTTGGCGGCCTCGGTTACTTGAAGCTGAGTAGTAATCCTCTTTCGTTCAGTTTCTGCGTATATTTTAAGGGTTTGCCAGAAGGCAGCAAGAGTCGCTATCCGTGGTTGCCATGTTGCATCAACAGGAAGTTCCTTCCAATCCAGTGCGGTACAGGCGTTCCATTCAGACTGGGAGAGAAGACCCGGGGGATTCCCCGCGGCAACAGGAAGTGCAAGGATTCCGGTTGAAAATCGCTCGCCGAGTTTGTTACGAAGAGCAATCTGGAAATACAATGTAAATATTGCAGTGAATGGTTCAGGTAAGGGGGCTGTTTCTACAGTCCATTTTGATAACTTTGCTTCCCCCGGGGGTAACCAGAGCCGCCGGGTGAATGTAGAGAGTGCCTTTTGCATAACCGGATGACCGAGCATCAGGAGACGGGTGTCTTTCCGGGGAAGAAACATAACCCTGCCATTAATCACTTCCTGAACCCGCTCTGGTGAGAAGACCATTTTAGGCTTAGCGCCTGCAACCGATCCCCGGTCGAGGAGGAGTGTGTTGTCAACTAGTCTTTTCCATGCAGGCGGGACGGTATCAAACCGATACATTCCATCTCCCATACTACTGACTGCCCCGTTCTCAAGTGTTGCAGCTTCATTAAGAAGTCGGGCAATTCTACCCTCTTCAAAACCAAATCGAGAGCGGGTCTCGGAAAAAGATAAAAATGCTTTTTGATATTCAGCTTCCGAGCCGTGCATACCACTTCCGAGATCATGGAAATCATCTGCGAATTCCTTTGTCTTCCCAACACGGAGATCTATATCAGTCTTGCCAATATGTCCTTTCGCGAAATATTCTGTTACTGCCTCGTCGAGGACTTTTCCAACACTTCCGAGGTCTCCCCTGACTGTCTCGACCTTCTTCACTACGAAATCGAGAAATTTAAGATCCTCAACCTGGTCCGAAACAAAGTGCCAGACAAAGACGTCCCGCGACTGTCCGTGCCGGTCGACACGCCCGTTCCGTTGTTCCAGTCGCATCGGGTTCCATGGGATTTCCTGATGAATCACATATCGACAGGAATTTTGCAGGTTCAATCCCTCGGATGCTGCATCCGTTGCGAGCAGAATCCGAAGTTGCGACGATGAGTCATTGAACTCCTCTTTCACAGCCCGGCGATGCCCTGAAGATGCGCCGCCATAGAGAATCTGGAGAATAGGTTCCCCGATCCCTACATTTTGAAACCGGGCGAGGAGGTAGTCGAGCGTATCTTTATATTCAGTAAAAATGATGAGTCGTTCATCGGACCGAAATAATCCTTTATCCATAAGATTTTTCTCAATCCATCCGTGCAACGTTGTAAATTTTGAATCTGGAGGAAATTTTTCCAACCCTTTCAAGTCCTGATTAACAATTTCCTTGGTCCAGCCAAGCCGTTTCAGCTCGATGCTGATCTCTTCGAGAAAGGGAAGTAGATCATTTTTGTACTGCCGGAGCCAGCTTCCACCCATCCGCAGGGCATCAGCCTCACGGAGCTCTTTCTCATCATCACTCACGACAGCAGATTCAGCTCGTTTCCGGGATTCTTCCGCTTCAGAATATCCGAATTCAGTCAGATCAAAACCTGCGAGGTGCGTCCACCAGGTTCTTGCAAAAGAGTAAGAACTTGAGAGCAGCCGTTTTGTCAGGAGCGAGAAGATGAATTGAGCAAGGATCATCTCTTTTTTGCTGATTCTTGCCATCTTTCTCGTTCCTTCAATACGGTACCTGCGCATCGCTGAAAATAATCGTGCCTCTTCAGGAGGAAGTACAAGTGGAATTCCATCAACCTGCCGGGAGGGGAACCGGGAAGGTGTTCGACCGGCATTCAGATCTGCTTTCATCCGGCGGATCATCACCAGGTCCAGATGCCGGATGTCATCCTTGTCTAGTGTGCTCTTCTGTTGGAACCGGACCGGGTCAAGCACCTCGAGAATCCCGCTGAAAGAAAGGGTGTACCCATTATGCGGAGTAGCGCTTAAAAACAAACGGTGTTCAAAGAGAGGGGCGATATCCT
>Ga0334884_1003391_pt1 | contig 18130 bp, 12 predicted proteins | sample GraSluR1_MG_7_FD_207215 | JGI IMG/M metagenome (GOLD analysis project Ga0334884, IMG submission 207215) | Sludge microbial communities from methane-producing bioreactor in Wageningen University, Netherlands - Granular Sludge_12_05 R1 | ecosystem: Engineered > Bioreactor > Anaerobic >...
TACAACTCCTCCGCCAGCATAGATATGGGCAGATACACGAAATTCTTGTCGAACTCATACATCCCGCTGAATACAATGTTGGCGATTCTGAACCTGATCGTCCGCCGCCTGAAACGCTGACCTCGACTCGCACCCGCATCCGCCTCGCCGCCACCCGCCTCGTCGATTCGACCCGAATCCGCCACCGCCCCAGTAGTAAGCAGCACCGGCCTGCCGATGAACGCCTCTTGCACACCCGCAAGGTCGTACTCGTCAGTCACCTCGTCAGGATCCCCGAAAACGCCGATCCCCACGAAGCCGCCAAGTTCCTCGCCGCCGTCTTCAACCGCAAACGTCGGCGCCCCTCCGCCTTCGGGTGCCCTCAAAACAAACTCACGTATCGAAGTAACCTTATCCCGCTCCGGCAGCTCGATGCCCCATATACGCACCGCGCGAACGTCACCACGGCTAAGCAGCAGAAGACCCTGACTGCCCAACACCGCCGTCGCCCCCGCGATAGCCTCATCTTCCTCCAACTGCTTGATTAAAACGTCGTAATTGGATATCCGAAGCCCCGACGGAGCATTGATCACGATATCCCCCATGTGCTCCCCAGCCCCGCTCTCAACAGCGTTGATGAAACCGGTAAACAGACTCGCCACCGTAATCAGAAGCGCAGATGACATCGCCACCGCGGCAACGCTCAGAAGAACTATCTTCCTCTTCTGGAGGTATTTCAGGCAAAGGAAAACACTCAAATATTGCATAGCAACCTCAATTCGGCGTTCCATCACCCGCAAACACCCCCGGCCTGTTTACGGATCGACCGGCAACAGGTTCGCCCCGACTAAAGGTTCTTAAGCAGTGGAAACAGGATCACGTCGCGAATGCTCGTAGCCCCGGTCAGCAGCATCACAAGCCGGTCAATGCCGATGCCCAGCCCCCCCGCCGGAGGCATACCGTACTCCAGCGCCGTGATGAAGTCCTCGTCCATCATCGCCATCGTCTCTTCCTGACCGCGAAGCTGAATGCGGAAGTTCTCTGCCTGAACCGCCGGATCGTTGAGCTCCGTATAAGCGTTCGCCAACTCCATCTTACCCGTGATAAGCTCGAAACGCTCCGCGTAACGCGCATCGCTCTTGCTCTGCTTCGTCAGCGGGCAAAGCGCCGCCGGGTAGTTGATCACGAAAGTGGGATTGATCAGATTCTCCTCCACCGTCGCCTCAAAAACCTCATTGACGACAACAACGTCGTCCATGTTCGACTCATTCAGACCCAACGCCGCCGCCTTCGCCCGAACCGAAGCGATATCGTCAATACTGCAACCAGCGTACTCCGCCAGCAGGTCCGCATATGTGCTCCGCCGCCACGGCCGCTTGTAGTCGATCACCATATCGCCGAACGCAACCTCAGTGCCCTCGCAATATGTCCCCACAAGCGAACACACCAGCTCCTCCGTAATCTCCATCATCACGTTGTAATCCGCGTAAGCCTGGTAAAGCTCCAACATCGTAAACTCGGGATTATGCCGAGTGCTCAAACCCTCGTTCCGGAAATTGCGGTTGATCTCGAATACTTTCTCCATACCCCCAACAAGCAGACGCTTCAAAAAAAGCTCCGGTGCAATCCGCAAAAACAAATCCATGTCTAATGTATTGTGATGCGTTATAAAAGGCCGCGCAGCCGCACCCCCCGCAATAGTCTGCATCATCGGCGTCTCGACTTCCGCAAAACCCTTATCCTGCAGGAATCGCCGAACCGAACTGATAATACCGCTCCGCTTGCGGAAACGCTCCATAACCTCAGGATTCGCCCACAAATCCACGTAACGCTGACGATAACGCAGATCAACGTCCGCCAATCCGTGAAACTTCTCCGGCGGAGGCAGCAAAGCCTTGCTCAAAAACGTCGACTTCTCGACCCAGATCGTGATCTCACCTGTCTTCGTCCTGCCCAACTGACCTTCAGCCGCGATAACGTCCCCTAAGTCGAAAAGCTTGATCAGTTCCCACTGCTCCGCAAGCAGCTTCTTGCTGAACCCTAATTGAATCGCCCCCGACGAATCGCGAAGCGTAATGAAGATCAGCTTGCCGATATCGCGCAGCAGAACGATACGCCCCGCGCAGCACGCACACTGACCCTCCTTGTCATCGACGTAACGACCCTTGACCGCCTCCGCCGACTCAATTCCGTCAAGACGACCGCCGTAAGGATCCAGACCCATCTCGCGCAGGCGCGCCAGTTTCTCCAGCCTCTGATGCCGGAGCTTTGCGATACCGCTGTCTTGCGTCAATCCTCTTTCCTTCCCATCGCGGCCTTACTTCGTCACCGCAACCGCCGCATCCTGCGAACTATTGAACCTGACTACCTGCCCCACCTGAATCATCTTGCTCTTCAGCACAAGAAGAGCGACAGCCAACTGCTTGTCCGCTTCCAGCGTCTCCGCTAAAGTATGACGCTTCAAAGGATGCGCCTCGTCATGGTCCGCCTTCGCCAGAACCTCGTTGGCACGCTGAACCTCGATCATCTTACGCATCTCGCCAAGAACCAACTCTACCTCGACGTCCGGCTTTATGCCCCAGTCCTTCCTGCCCTGCCGCTCCATCTCGTAACGGTTCATCACTCGCTGACCGCTCGGAAGGTGATAATACGCCATCGTATACTTCAACTGGCTGTCCCCGCCCGTATAAGGCGTCACTACCTGAACGCTTCCCTTGCCGTATGTACGAGTCCCGACTAACGTCGCACGCTTGAACTTCGGATCCTGCAAAGCACCCGCGACGATCTCGGATGCGCTCGCCGACTGCCCGTTGATCAGAACAACCAAAGGATAATTCGGGTGAGTACCCTCCTTGTGTGCGTTCTCACGAGTCGCAAAACCGAACCGCGGCTGGCTCTTCACGATCATACCATCTTCGACAAACATGTCCACGACGCCTGCCGCGCTCACCAGATAACCCCCGCTGTTGAAGCGAAGATCGATTATCAGGCTGCGAAGACCTTCCTTCTCGAGCTGACGCAGAATCTCCTCCATGTCCGGAACCGTCGTCTCCGTGAAGTTCGTGACACGTATATAACCGATCCCGTTCGCCGGATCAATCATGTAACGCCACTTGCCGTCTTCCGCACGCTGCCAACCGCGAAGCGGCGGCACAACGATACGGTCCCGTACAATCGTAATGTCCTCCGTCTTGTCGCTGCCAGCGTGACGAATCGTCAGAGTTACCTTCGTCCCCCTCTGACCCGTAATCTTGCTAACCGCGCAGATGATCGTCATGTCTTCCGTCGACTCGCCGTTTACCGCCAATATCTCGTCGTCAGCGTCCAGACCCGAAGTATATGCTGGAGTGTCCGGCAGCAGGCTCACAACCTTCAGCTTGCCCGTAGCCTTGCTGATCTCCACCCCGATCCCGATGAACTGCTGCGTCATGTTCTTCTGGAAGTCTTTGACCTGCCACGGCCAAACAAGCGTCGTGTAAGGATCAAGACTCATAAACGACGCCTCCGCGAACTGCGCGATCACAACCTCCTCCGGAATCTCCAGTGTGATGCTGTTCAGCGCAAGAACCTCACCGAAGATCAGCCGGAACTTCTCGTTCGTCAGGTTACCAGGAGACCGCCTGGCCTCCCTCTCGATCGCCGCAATGCCGCTCAGCCATTTGTCCACGCCCTCCTTGGTCACCTTGTAGTCCAGTTCCTTCTTGCTCCGAGCAAGCACCTCCCCCAGAAGACGGCACCGAACCAGACCCTTGCCGGCCATCTCGCCGTAGTCGACAGCACTTACGTAGTTGGCCTCCAAAGCGCGAATCGCACGGTAAACCATCTCCGCCTCGATGCCCTCGTGCCGCTCCACGCTCGTCTGACCGCAACTGTCGTCCTTCAGCGCAATCTCGATCATAGCCTTCTCGCTCAACTCCTCCGCATAAGACTTGTACTCCTTGTTCTCCTCATCGAAATTCGTCAGCCAGTAAAACGCGTACGCGTATGCGTCGACCCACTCGCCGCGAGCATCAAGCTCCTTGCCCTTCTCGATCGCCGTCGAGATCGTCTTGCGAACAAATTCATCCTCGAGCAATGCCGCCTTCCGATCTGCACCCGCCGACTCACGCGCACTGATCACAACCGACATGATCTCCCCGATCTCGTTGGCGTCCATCACATAGTCCGGCTCGTACTTCCGCCGAAGCTCGTCCAGCTTCTCCAACTGATCACTGAAAGACCCCTGGCGAGCAGCCGAGTACTTCGCCTCGATCTGCCTGTAATCGTGAATGATCCTGTTCAACTGACCGAGTCGAGGATCGCCCTGGGCAACCTCCAGAATCGCAGCCGCCCCGGCAAAGTCACCACGAAGTATCCGCCGGCATGCCGCGTCAACGCTCGCAGACTCAGACCCGCCGTCAAGCATCGCGACCGCTTGGTCGGCATCCGTCGCCGTCCGGATCGTCCTTTCCTCCGGCTCGCACCCCCCCGTTACAACCACCGCCGCAAGAACCCAGACCAACACTATCTTGATCAGACTGTCAGATCCAAACGTTTTCAATGTCACCTCGCAAATTAATTGCCGCGGAATTCGAATCAGGGATCACGCCGCCCTGCTCCGAATACCACCCCTGCCCGCGCATAACGCCGACCGCCCTACAGGCACTCGGCGGCACGCCCCGCACAACGCAGAACGTGAAGCTTATGCTTGACCATCTGACGGATCGCTTCACGACCCGGACCCAAATACTTACGCGGGTCAAACTCTCCTGGTTTTTCGGCAAAAACCTGACGTATCTTCGCTGTTAATGCCATCCGAAGGTCCGTATCGATGTTCACCTTGCAAATCGCCATCCCAACCGCTTCCGTTATTGCCTCCTCAGGAACCCCCATCGCGTCCGGCATCGCTCCGCCATACTTGTTGATCAGGTCCTTGAATTCCTTCAGAACGCTGCTCGAACCGTGCATCACAAGCGGAAATCCCGGTTTCAGCTTGCCTATCTTCTCGATCACGTCTATCGCAAGCTTCGGCGCAGTCTTGAACTTGTAAGCCCCGTGGCTGGTTCCGATAGCCACCGCCAGAGAATCCACACCCGTCCGGTCGATGAACTCAACCGCCTGGTCAGGATCCGTCAAATGAGCCGCAACGTCGTCAACACCAACAACGTCCTCTTCAATTCCGCCCAATTGTCCAAGTTCCGCCTCCACAACAACGCCACGTTCATGAGCGTACTCCACAACCTCCTTCGTAACCCGGATATTCTCCTCGAATGAATGATGAGACCCGTCGATCATCACCGACGTAAAACCGTCGTCCACGCACTGCTTGCACGTCGCAAAATTATCCCCATGATCCAGGTGCATCGCAACCGGAATGTCAGGATTCTCCGCTACGGCCACGTCGATTATCGCCCGAAGATAACTCATGCTCGCATACTCACGCGCCCCGCGGCTGATCTGAAGGATCAACGGAGCCTTCTCTTCCGCAATCGCCGCCACAATACCCTGAGTGATCTCCATGTTGTTGACATTGAATGCGCCGACCGCGTAGCCGTTTTTATAGGCCATCTCAAACATCTTCTTCGTGTCAACTAAAGCCATGCTTGGGGGTCCCTTTCTAAACAGGTTAATTGAAAACAATCGGGTCCGAGTGCACCGAGACACTCCATTCTTGCAGTTCCACCCGCGATTTCCGTGGCATTGTACAGTTTTTACGCGGCCTGTGTCAAATTGTTTGTAGACGAAAATGTATCCCCAACCCCCAGCCGGCACACCGCCACCTTCACGGTATTAACACCGACAATACCTCCGGCAGCACCAGCCAAAGACGCACCGCCCCTTCGGCTCGCCGCCACCGCTAATCGTCGATCACAATCCCGTCCAGCCCCGCATATTTCCGCCGCCCCAAAGCAAGCTCGTCAACTCCTTCCGGGAATATGCTGAAAACCACCGACTGACGATCCAGCGACTGATCCGCCGCAAACGTCAGCCCGTAATAAAGCCGGTGATAACGCCGCAGGATCGTTACCTCGCTCCGCACGTTCCTGCCGTAGTCGAAGTTGTACTCCTGCGACAAAGTCAGCGTGTACCGAGGCGTCATCGCATAAGTCAAAGCCGCAACCACCGAGTTCGAACCCTTCTGAAGTATGCCGTGCGGAGGCTCCGGATCCGTGATAAGCACCGGCCGAAGGTACCGGTTCCCAAGATAAACACTCACGTCGGGATACACAAACCGGCTCACGCCAATGTCGAACTGCTGCACCACACCCGACCGGATATCATAGTTCAGATCGCTCAATATCGAAGTCGTATCGCTCACCCGCCACGCATAATCGGCGTTGATCGTATCGCGAACGATCCCGAAATTCTGCGACGTCCGCCGCACCCCGAACGGAATCTGCGGGTTGTTCCAGATGAAATCCGCCGGCCCGTAAGTACGCGGATCGCCTATGGAACTCTCCGCATTATCCCGCACCCAAGTCGCGTCGATGTCCAGACGCATCCAGTCGAAACTCCGAAGGTTCTGCGGAGTCCCCCGGCGAGATTGCCACCGCTGAGACAACCCGAAATTGTAAAAATCACGCTGATCGAAAGTCCCGTCCGTAGCCGCATACATCGTCGCCTCAAAATGAGGCATAATAATATGACGCATACCGTTCAAATCCCAGAACTCGGATTTCAAGTACTGGTCCTCTTTCCAGATCATCGTCGACGCACGCACGCCCACCTCCCCCAGCGCAACGCTGTCGTCGCCCGGCCGATCACGCCCGTCCAGGTCCCTCGTCCAGCCCCGCTGATCCTCGAACGCATAAGTACCCGCAACAAACGGAACAACCTTCACCGCATTCAAAAGCAGCGGAAGGTCGATCTCGTTCCGGCTGAACGCAAACGTATAGAAATCCTGGCTCACGTCCCCGGATGCCCCCGAACCCCGCCGATCACGCCAGCGACCGATCTGGGTATCGCTGTAAAACGTCAGCTTGTGATCCCAGAAACTCGCACCCGTAAGGTGATACTCAACCGTCGGAAGTTCCTCCGTCGTGCTCTCGAAGTCGTTGATCCTCGCCTTGCCCAAAAACGAAAACGCCCAGTTGTCCTTCAGACGCTTCAGATGAATCAGCGTCTCCTGAGCCTTGCCGTTGTTGAATTCCGAACGATAGAACGACTCCAGGAAATTCTCGTCCGAAAGATAACTGATCTCCCCCGTAAGCTGCCAGTCATAAGGCAGATACTGACGATGCCGCCACGCAAAGCGACCGCGTGTGTCGTCCGGCGGCTCCAGATTCCTCCTCCCGCTCACACGCCCAAGGTCGTCCTCACCCTTATCCTGGATAATATAACCCATCATCTCACCGAAGTATGTATCGCGAACGTACTCCACCCCGGCCCCCACACCCGGACCGCGCTTGCTGAAATAATCCAAAGCCAGCGTACTGTCGATTCCCGCAGGCTCCTCGCGACCAAGCAGTCGCGCAAGATACCACTGCGTCTCGATCATCGTCCCGTAATCCGAATCGTGCCCAACCGTTATCCGCCTGATCGGAACGTCCGGCCTCTCGAAATCCGTCCGAATCTTCGGCCACTTGAATAGCGTCGTACCCTCATACTTGAACGCAACATCCCGAAGTGTAGCATCGTAACTGCCGTCGTCGAGCTTCTTGCCCGTCCGAGCATCGATACTCGTCGTATCCGTCATCACAAGCTTCGAAGCATGAACCGATACCTGCGGCAGATAAAACTCGCTCGTCGTCAGAGTTATGTCCTCCGCCTCGAAAACCTCCTCGCTAACCGCACGAAGCTTCGCCGCCCGAATATAAATCGGAATGCCCCTCGCAGGATCGAAATTCCGCATCTCAGCGTTAACCGCAAGAGCTCGACGCGTCTCGAAATCGTAGAACAACTCGTCGGCGCGAATCGTCCGAGGACCCTCCGTCATCACGATGTTGCCCTTGAAGTATACGTTCTTAACCGAACCCGCCGGCATCGAAGCCTCCGTCTTCGAACCCTCAGCAAGCGAAAAATCGTTCCCCTCGTAGTAAACCACCGCGCTGTCCGCCATGAACTCCAGAAGGTTGCCCATGTCGTCACGCTTCTGCCAAAGATAAAAACGACCGCGAACCGTAGCCACGCTTAGACCGTCCTCGCCCGTCGTCTTCTCGATCACAGGCGGCGGATCCCACAGCCCGGCAATATTCACCGGATACTCGATCGCGGGAAGCGCCTCAACCTGCTCGATCCCTGGCTCCTCCGGCCTGCGACGCACAAGATCCGGAGCAAAATCCCGAACCACCTCCACCACCTCCGGCACCTGAGCCTCACGAGCAATTGAAGGACTCGTCTTAACCGGAGCCATCACACCAACCGCATTCTGGTACAGCGGTATGTGCGGCAAATCCGATACCGCACCCATCCGGTGATCCTCCGCCGTCGCAAATACCTGACCCGTCACACGAAAGCCCGCCACTAATGCCTCACCGCGATCCACAACCACCTGGCTCACGTCCGTCGCACGAGCAGCCTTACCCGCCGAGATCGAAACGTTCTGCTCAAGGTAAACTCGCGCGTCATAGTCGACGTGCATAACCTGCCGGTGCTCAGTAGCTAATGTCCGAAGAAAAACAACCCCCCGATCACTCGACAAACGATGGTCCCCGATCGTCAGCGTAAACCCGTTCTCGAACACCAGTACATGAGTGTCCTTCAGTTCGGGTCCCTTGTATATCGAAAGCGTCTGACCTTGAACGTGCAGGTCCTGGCCCGCGAAATACCCGCCAGGCTGTCCCTGACCCTCCGCGGCCCATCCACCCCCGCAAAGAATCAAACACAAAAATACCCCGATCAAAAACCTCTTATGCATCGCTCGTCGCCCCATGCAAGAAAGCGTCTCCATACTCCGCCCGATTTCCATAACGGGTCGTCCCGAGATTATACCACCTCCAAAAAACAAATCCACCCAAAACCAATCAATTAAAGGGGTCAGACACCTTTTCGCACAACCCCCACACCCATAATCACTTACAATCTGCCACCCCAAAGAACTCCATCAGCACCTTGGCCAAAATCTGCTCCCCAAACTCGTTCGCGTGAACCACGTCGCGATAGAACAAATGCGGATGCACCCCCGCCGAACGAATGTACTCCGCCCAAGGCCCCGTCATATCCACAAACGCACACCCCTCCTCAGCCGCCAACTTCCGAAGCCCCCGCCCGTAAGCGCCGCTCCCCGAATAACCCGCCCGCGACAGAGCCTCCGAATCCCGCGGATCCACCGTCCCGAACGCCCCCGTCATCAACACAATTTCCACCTCCGGCAGCCCCGCCCGCAACTGCCGAACCACCTCCCGAACGTCCTCCACGCTCCTCTGGCTGATCCCCCCGATCAGCACCAGGTCCGGACGACGCCCCACGACCTCCCGCGCAATCCGCCCCTCCTCGCGATAATGCTGACAACCCCCGCCCCCGCGAACATAAACCGTACCCCGAATCCGCGACTTGCCATAAGCCTCCTGCAGCAAAGTCACCCACCCCGACCGCATCGTATCGTTCACAATGCTGTCTCCCAGTGCTAATAACCGCAATTCGCCCCCCTCAATCAGAATCCGCCGAGTCCGCTTCAACCGCCCCCAATCCGTCGCCACCGCCCCAAACTCCCCCTTCGGCATCGCACCCTGAATCTCCCTGATCTGACTCAAAGACCGAACCGGAGTCCCGAAAATGTAATACCCCTCCTCAACAGCCTCATTCTTCCCACCCGACAAATCCGGCGCCCACTTCGCCGGCAGCGCACCCGCCGAAGGAAACACAACCGGAGAATCCTCCATCATGTCCCCCCACGCCCCCAATACCAAAACAAGCAAAATCAACCCAACAGTTGATAAATTTCTCACAATCAGCCTCCAACACCCCGCCAACACCGCACAAGCTTCGCCATATCCTTCCCGCAACCGATTACCCCCGGCAGGACCCTGTCCGCTACCCACGCCTGTCCCGCTCCACCTGAGGCAGCGAATACATACCATGCCCGCTGTTGCGAAGCCTCCCCTGCCGGCACAACTCCTCCCAAACCTCCACACCAAACTGATCCGGAGGATGAATCGCATAAACACCCGTCGAACCCCCCGAAAACGGACCCCGCCCAAGCCGCGAATCATCATCAAGCGCAGTCAGCTTCAGCCGCTTCTTGAATGCCTTCATCGCCCGAGCAAGCACCTCCTGACTTATCCCGCTGTCATGTCCCTTATCTGCCATCATTCGATACCCAATGCCTCATCTATTTGCCCCGCCGAAACACCTTCCCAACGCACCACGTGCCCATCGTCCGCAACAATCAGCCACGGAAGACCCTTCACCCCCCACTTGAAGTGCACGTCACCCGCCTCCTCACCTAACACCAGGTGCGCGTAAGAAACCCCATTCTCCTTCATCCACGCGCCAACCGCATCCTTCGACCCGCTGCTGTCGACCAGAACCACCGCAAAACGCCCCTTAAGCGCCTCCGAACGCGCCGCCAACTCCTTCACAAAATAACGCGAAGGCCGCTGATTCACATCCCAGAAACAAATCGCAATTTTCTTGCCTTCAACCTCCGCCTCCACAGGCCCCAAATCCTCAACCGACGGAAGCGCCTTGCCCTTCAGAGATGCCGGCTGCCGAGGCACAAAACCGCCCGAACTGCTCCGCTCCCCGATCACGATCGTAACGTCCTCGGCGCCGCCTTCCGTCTGCACCGACCCGTACATGTTAGTATCGCCACGATGCTGCGCACTCAGACGAAGCCGACCCTCGCACACACCCTTGATCACAAACTTCCCCTCTGCGTCCGTCGTAATATCGCGAACATCCGGCTGCCCGTCCCCGCCATAGCCGTATATTGTCGCCCCTTTCACGGGATTGCCCTCCAGGTCCACAACCATCCCGCTGATCGACAGATTCGCCGTCGGAAGCGCAATCACGCCCATATCATGCCGACCCTCCTCAAATTGGTCCGCCTTGACGCTTATTTGTCTCTTGCCATAGCCGTCCGCGCTCACATACACGTTGTAATCCCTCTCCGGCGGCAGAGCCCCAATCCTGAACCTCCCTTCGCCTTCCGTCTGAGGTCTCTCCCCGTCCCCTAACGAAGAACCCCAGTTCCCAACGCGAAGCATCAAAGTTATGCCCGCACCATTGATCGGATTGCCCTCCCCGTCCGACGCCGTCCCCGAAATCACCCAACCCTTCTCCATCTTAACCGTAACTGACTCCGTCCCCGTCTCCAACACTTGAGAAAACGCAAGATCCTTCTCCTCGTGCCTCGCCACAAGACAATACGTCGTGTCCCCGCTCCAATGCGTCGAATCCCATATTGCCTCATACCGCCCGTCTGCCTCCGTCTTGACCCCCCGGTGCCCCGCAGGCTTGACCACAACCTCCGCTCCCGCAAGAGCGTTCCCCTCCAAATCGAGCACCTGACCCCTCACCTTCGGCAGACCCTCAATCGAAATCGACAATCGCACCGTCTTGCCGCTCTCGATCACAAACTCCTGTTCATCCCGACCCGTCATCCCCGGCTTCGAAACACCCCGAACCTGATACGCACCGGGCAGCAGTCGCGCACGCGCCTTGCCCTCCTTGTCCGAAGGCAAACCCATGTATTCCCGCGGCTCCTTGCGTTCGATACTAACATGAGCATTCTCGACAACCGCACCGCTGCCCGACTCCGTCACCGTTATCTCCAGCAGACCGCCTTCTTCCAGCACAATCTGCACGTCCTTCTTGTGCTCACCCGAACTCACCTCGACGTCCGCACCCTTGGTAATCCACGGTGCCGCCCCCTTACCCTGCTCAAATACAGCAGTCAGCTTGTACGACCCCGCGCTCAGCCCATCAAGCCGAAAAGACCCGTCCGCCGCCGCAACAAACCGTTCCCTCCCCATAAACTGCACGCGCCGCCCCCCGACTCCCACCTCAATACCGCCCACAGGCTCGCCCGAAGCGTCCACGACCTTCCCCTCGATAACGCACTCGTCGCCAAGCTCGATCTTGATCCCCGCCTGGCCCACGCTGTACAAAAACATGTTCGACCCGCCCGCCTCCGGGTTGTAAGTCACCACCGTCCCCTTGCCCGCCTTGCTCACCTGCAATACCACCCCGGTGTCGTCCGGCAGTTCGCCAAATGCAAATCGCCCCTCCGCATCCGTACTGACGCTCAAGTACCCCGCCCTGGCATTGAACAAGTACCGGGGCCTGCTCGACTTATCCGCCGCCAAAAGCACTCGAACCTCAGCACCCGCGATCGGCTCACCCGCTCCATCGACCACAACACCATCCAGCCGCCCCGCCGGCCTAAGCGTAATCTCCAACGGCTCACTCGCCGCCTGCGAATACCGGTTCGACCACCCGACAGCAAGCCCCTCCTTCTCCGCGGTTATGACCCAAAACACCTCCTGCGGCAAAGATTCTTCGAGCTTGAACACAAACCCCCCGTCCTCGCCCGACTTGAGCAAATGCTCCGCCGCCATCTCGTAACCCGCCGACCCGTACTTCAGACCGCACAACCTGACCTCCGCCCCAGCCACCGAATGCCCCTCCACGTCCACCACCTTGCCAGTGAACTTCTCCTCAGCCCCGCAAACAGCCGCAAACGCCAAAACACCCAGCACAACAGCCCGCCAATGATAATTGCCCCATGCCTTGTCCATCATCTGCTCCCTAAAAGACCGCCGCCGGAATAACCGCCGCCCAGGCAACCGGTCGCTAATTGACATCCGCCCCTGACCGTACCGCCTTCGCCACAATTCCCCCAGACGTGCCGCCGCCCGAACCGCCCTCGAAGAGCATGTTCACCTCCCCAGCCGAAAGCCCGTAACTGTAAATCCGAACGTCGTCGATCATCCCGCTCCACCCACGCCCGCGATGCTCAGCGTTCAAACCCACAAGCACCGGATGCTCGTTCGTCCATATCAATCCAGAAACTGCCTCCACGCTGTCGAGCCGCCCGTCCACATACAGACACGCGCGAGCACCGTCATAGGACCCCACGACATGATGCCACGCGCCGTCGTTCACATTGATCTTGCCCTTGGGACCCCATGACGAATTGCACCGAAACGCCATATTGTCCGTACCCTGCAGCCGCTGCACGCGCCACGCCGTATCTCCCTTGGTCACCACAGCCTGCCAGTCCTTGTCGAACTTCTCAACCTTCACCCAGCACGAAATGGTAACAGCCCTCGTCAGATCAAAATCCTTGTCCCTGCCCATATCCACGTAGTCGCCGTCACCGTCAAAGGCAATAGCCCCGCCGAACCGCCCCCCGCCGGGCGCCCACTTGCAGTCCCCAACCAGCTTGCCGTGCTTACCATTGCCGCTGCTGTCGCTCGCCGACTGGCCTTCCGACTCGTCGAACTTCCACCACCCCACAAGCTTGCCCGTAGTGAAACTCCGCACGTTCCCCTTGACCGTCGTACCGTCGCCGAGAACCGAATCCACCCGCCAGTAATACTTCCTCCCCGGCACAAGCCCGTAAAGATCCGCCATATTCACCGACGCGTCTTCATCAATCGCGCACACCATCCCCAGTTCCCCATCGCTGGTCCCCGCGTAAACCCGATGCCCCGCCGCACCCTCGCCCGCCGACCACACAACCCGCATACCGTCCGTCGAACAGTGCTCAGCCCCGTCCGCCGGCCCGATCAGAGCCGCCTTCGCGCCGCGCCGCTCGTAAACACGAACCTCGCTCAAACCAACGTGATCGGCGTCGCCAAGATTCTCAATATTCTCAAGACGAATCTTCGCCCCGCGAACGCCGCCCATCTCAATCACCGTCGGCTCATCATAAGACCCGCTGCCCTCCGCCGACTCGAAAACATGCCCTTCAACTACCTTCTTCCACCCGTCGGACTCCGTCCATACCGAAACATCCGCCCGTCCGATCCCCCGATCCGTAAAATACCGCTCGTTATAGTTCCACACCAGAACCCGACCGACATGTCGCTCACCACCAAGATCCAGAACAATCGACCCGCCCGTCTGTCCCTTCTCCGAAAGCCACATATCCTTTGCCGATGTGCTGTGCTCCTCCAGACCGTCCCCGTTCGAATCCCCGAACCCGCTCGAATCGATCATCCGAGCCGCGGCCGATTCCCCGCTCCACGTCTCCGCCTCCGCCGAAACAATCCTCAGCTCCTCACCCGCCGCCGGCCGCTGCCGATCAGCCGCCTTGATATGGTACGCTGCCGTATGCACACGGAACGGACCGCCAACCTTCAGACCCACAACAAAAGGACGCTCAACATCGCTGGGCTCTCGCCACGAGAGCGAACATGTCCCGCCTCACCCATACTCCAGTGAATAAGTCTGCTCATACTTCCCCGACCTGCTCCGAACTTGTATCCGCGGAGCCTCCGACCTCGACCCGTTCCGCAATATCTGTATCCGCTCCCCAGACCTCCCCTTCATCTCATGGTTGAACATCCAGTCCGACCCCCGCGGTGCCGCCGTCAAGTCCGCAATAATCGGCTCGCCTACGTCAAGCGAAGCCGTCGAATCCTCATTAATCTGTAGCTTCACCCTCCCCGACCCGATCAGCTTCCACGTAGCACCCGACTGGTCCTTCCGCTCCGCAACCCACTCTTGCACAACGTACTCCCCAACCGGAAGCCTCACGACCCCCTCCTCGGGCTTCGGCGTAAACAGCCCGTTCTCGCCCCCAACACGCAGCCCGCTGATCGCCGCCGGCAGCCGTGCCGTGCCGTACTTCACGTCGTCTGCACGCCTCAGCTTGATGTAAGCCCCGTCCGCCGCCGCCTCCTGATAATAAAGCTTCTCGTCGATCTCGATAAACCGGCCGATGTACTTCGTGTCCTGAACAACCTCGCTGCCGATCCGAATGCGATCGCAATTATGCGCCTCCGGACCCACGTCGTTAAAACGCCCGTTGCAGTTCTGGTCGATCAGAACACAATGCTTCCGCTGACCGTCAACCTCAATCGTGCCCTCATACCAGCAACCCGACGATATGCTCAGCCACGCCCGCTCGCCCGACTCATAGATCTGGAAATTCAAATGATATGTAACCGGACCGTCCTCACCCGCGAACAACACCCGCACCGGCCCAATGTAAACGTAGTTGTCAGTCGTATTCCAGCCCGCAACAGGCTTCTCGTCTCTAAGGCTCCCGTCGCCGTTCGAGTCTACCCAAACACAGTCATACTGCCGACCCCGTCCCTCCCCCTGCCGATCAAGCGCAATCCACAAACCACCGCCCGCCGCCATCGGACTCTCCCACCGAACAAAAGCAGGCGACTCGCTCTTGAACTCCGGCAGCTCCAAACCCTCAGGCCGCTCATGAGAAACATTACGGTACGAACTGCCGCCCGTACCAAGTATATCCCTCGCACTCCGCGAATGACGATATCCCAACCACTGAGGCGAACCCCCAAAAGCACCACAAGACAGACCAATCACCAAAACAACGCTGATTCGCAAACACAACCCCATGATTGTCCCTCCATTCTTTTTAATGGACCGCATGTTCGCCCCGGCAAATCTGTCCCGCAGACGCAAAACCTCACGCACAAACACTGACTTGCCGAAGTCTCAACCGAAGGCCCCTCCTTTTCTCGCAGCCTCGCCGCTACCCACACCCTCGTAAGCCGCCGCACATTATACAACCCGCCCAAAAACAGTCAATCATAAAAAAATGACCCCTTAACCTCCGCCATCATACGCCCCGGCAATATTACCAATGCTCCCAACTCAAGATTTCTGTTCCACCACCGACGCTTTCCATATATCATTACATTCGCCTATGACAAATCTCTTGACAGGACGGATCGTCATTGTAAGGCTGATAATGCTGGCGGCCATGCTCGCCCTCATCGCCATCGGAATCGCCGCAATCTACGCCGCCGGAAACCCCGACCCCGCCCAGGCAGCCGGAGAACCCTCCGTCTCCCCAAGAGCATGGCAGAAACAGCTCATATTCGCCGCCGCCGGACTCGCCGCACTCTGCGCAGTAAACATACTGCCATACCGACTCCTTGGCCCCGCAAGCTACTGGCTCTACCCCGCCATACTCCTCATCCTCGCATTCCTGCTGCTCGGTAAATTCTTGGATATCCCATTCGTGCCCCAAATTAACGGCGCCTGCAGATGGCTCCAGCCCATACCAAAAATCGATCTCAAGATCCAGCCCTCCGAATTCTGCAAACTCGCATACATCCTCGCATTAGCCTGGTATCTCCGATTCCGAAGCAATTACAGGCATTTCAAAGGCCTCGTAGGACCCTTCGCCCTGACACTCCTCGCAATGGCCCTCATCCTCCTACAGCCCGACCTCGGAACCGTCCTGCTCTTCATGCCCATACTCTTCGCAATGCTCTTCATCGCCGGAGCAAAAGTCAAACACCTGGCAATTATAGTACTGTTAGGAGTCCTCGTCAGCCCCATCCTCTGGGCAAACATGCGCCCATACCAGCGAATGCGCATCTCCGCTCTGCTCCTCCAAAACGAATGGGTCTTCCAAAAAGCACACGAATACCCCAGACTCGCCGAGATCCTCGCCGGCTCAACAACCAACCTCGACAGGTGGATGCGAGACCAGGGCTATCATCTCCGCCACTCCAAATACGCCATTGCCAGTGGAGGCCTTCGGGGCTACGGCTTCAGAAAAGGCCCCTACATCACTCAAAACGCAAAAAACACATCGTGGTCCCTCCCCGAGAAGCACAACGACTTCATCTTCGCAATCGTTGCACACCAGTGGGGCTTCATTGGCTGCCTTGCAGTCCTCGCCCTCTACACTGTCATTGTCATGTGCGCCCTCGAAATTGCCTGGCTTAACACCGACCCCTTCGCACGACTTATCACGATAGGAATTATCGCAATGTTCGCCGTCGCAGTAGTCGTCAACATCGCCATGACAATCGGACTCATGCCCATAACAGGACTGACACTGCCGTTTCTAAGCTACGGCGGCTCCTCGCTCGTCGTAAATATGATGGCGATTGGACTGCTCAACAACATCGGAAGAGGCCGACCCTTCACCGTCGCCGGCCGAGGACTCGAAAATCTCCACCGCATACCGCCCTCCCTCTCCGCCTGAACCCGTCTTTTTGGGCCATTCGCGACTCACCCGTACCGCAATCCGCCCGCAAAACATGTTTTTCAGTATTGATATCGCGGCTTTCCCAAGACCAACTCCACCCCAAAAATTAATTCATCAACTACCCATGTTGCCGATCTTCCAAAACTTCTAATCGCCGCTTTTTCACCGTTCCGACACGCCCAAAACCCCGCTGAAACCCCCAAAAAAGCGGTTTTTCAGTGCTGTAAGCAAGTTTATTAGCCGCCCCAAAAACCAGCCTCCCCACAACCACAATACCCCCAAAACTAACTAAAATAGCACTAAGCCAAGCCAAAAATCCGTCCATTCCTGCACAAGCCCGAATTTTTTCTAAAAATTTGCGCCACTGTGTACCGATAAAAGGCCCGGCTTGACTAAACCGCAAAGAGGGTCGCACGCCTTGAATAACACGCCAATCGTAATCGCTCTTATAAATGGAATGAAATGCAACCACTACGCGGAGAGGAGATTCGCAGGCAAGGACCCCGGCTCGCCGGGTGCCCACAGGATGTAAGGAGACCGCAATGGACGCACAATGTGCAAGAGTACTCATCATCGATCACGACGATAAACGCCGCCGCCGAGCGGCACAGATGCTTAAATCCCACAGGAACGGTATGAAATTCGACGTCAAGTGCCTGCCGTCCTCCGACGGCGCTATCAATCTTATACAAAAGGAGCGATTCGATGCCGTCGGCTTCGACTGCACACAGGAAAACGCCGCCGAACCCGACTGGATCAATGCCCTCAGGCTCCTGAGCCCCGAATCGGCGGTTATCGCCCTCCGCCAGGATGCCGCCGAACAGCGACGCCTCCAGCCGCCCCAGGTCGACGACGCCGTCCGAACCGGAACGCCCGACGCATGGCGCCATTTCGCAAGCAGAATACGCCAGACCATAATGCGCCACAAAGCCGAACAGGCCCTCCGCCGCGCCTGCAGGACCTTCGAAGCAATCATCAGAAACGCCCCCAACGCCATCGTCTGCGTCTCACCCGCCGGCCGTATCCTCGAATTCAACGCCCGCGCCGAAGCCTTGTGGGGCTTGTCACGCCCCGAGGCCATCG
>Ga0334884_1003402_pt1 | contig 18078 bp, 17 predicted proteins | sample GraSluR1_MG_7_FD_207215 | JGI IMG/M metagenome (GOLD analysis project Ga0334884, IMG submission 207215) | Sludge microbial communities from methane-producing bioreactor in Wageningen University, Netherlands - Granular Sludge_12_05 R1 | ecosystem: Engineered > Bioreactor > Anaerobic >...
TCCGGCAGGCGCATGAAATCCGAGTTGTTGATCTTGAAGCGGCGGATGATGTCCTGGATCGAGCACGAAACGAAAAAGTACTGCTGCTTGAAGCGCAATTCCTTGCCTTGTTCGATCCGATCGTTCGGATAAAGGATCTTTGTGATGTTTTCCGTCAGCATCTTGCGCTCGTAGGCGCGGATGTAATCGCCGTTGTTGAAGAATTCCAGGTCGAATTCTTCCGGCGCTTTGGCCTGCCACAGGCGCAGGTTGTTGACGGTGTTGTTGCCATATCCGGCGATGGGAATGTCATACGGAATGCCAACCACGACTTCGCCATCCACCCACTTGGGAAACAGGCGGCCATGACGATACTCATCCACGACATAGCCGCCGAAACGCACCTCGAACTGATATTCGGGCCGTTCAATTTCCCATGGATATCCATGACGCAGCCAGTTGTCCGGCTCTTCGACCTGGTAGCCGTTTCGGATTTCCTGCCTGAAGATGCCGTAGTCGTAACGGACGCCGTACCCGTAACCCGGCAGTTCCATCGTCGCAAGCGAATCGAGATAACAGGCCGCCAACCTGCCGAGGCCGCCGTTGCCAAGACCCGCGTCCCGCTCGAGGTCCCGCAAGTAGTCCCAGTCCAGGCCCAGTTCCTCCATCGCGCGGCTGACGTTCGCATCCATGCGCAGGTTGATGACATAGCTGCCCATTGCACGACCGATGAGATATTCCATGGACAAGTAATACATTCGCTTCACGTTCTGCTTGTAATAGGTCTGGCTGGTCTGGATCCAGCGCTCGACCAGACGGTCGCGAACCGTCATGGCCAACGCATAATAGCGGTCAAGGTTCGTCGCCGAAAACTCGTCCTTGGCGAGCGTATATTTAAGATGATTCTGGAAGCTCAGCTTGATCGCCTCGACCGTGCATAGCTTGTGGTAGTTCCGCGCAAGGTCCGGAAAGGCAATTTTGCTGTGTACCGATTGTTTATCGCTCATTATCTCGTCCCTCTTAGTTTCAAAATCTTTTGGTTCATCCGCAATTCAAGCGTTACACTCGCGGAAAACAGTTAATATTGGCAGATGAAGATACCGGGATTGCCGGTCTATGACAATAGATTCCAAAAAGGTTGCATCAAGGGCTATCCCCCTGGTTCTGCAAGCAAAGGCACTTTATTTGGGAAAAAGCCCGTTATAAAGAACGCCGCGACGCGGTTCCGCCATCCAGTCCGCAACGGCCTCTTTCCACGCCAGGTAATGCGGGGTCTCTTTGTGAGCCTTGGCGTCCGCTTCCGATTCGTATGCTTCGTAAAGAACGAACTGGCAGGGATCATCGGTTGATTGAAGCACATCGAAGCGCCTGTTTCCGCGCTCCTTGATGGACCCCTTGTGATTTGCCCGGGTCACGTTGATGAACGCATCCAAGTGCTCCGATTTCACTTTCACTTGAACCAGTGTAACGTACATGGCCACCTCCCCTGTCTCGAACCCTATTGAAGCAGGAATGAAGCAGAGGTCAAACGGTTTCAACCTGTATATTGCATCAGGGCTCGTGCAATATGCGGCTCAGAAGCCCACGGAGATGTCTTCAATTCCCGAATCCGCACCGGCAGCACGGTTGGCTTCGGCTTGTGTCGAAATCCGGTAAGTGGTGCCGTCGGATTCGATAAATATCGCCAGATCGCGATCGGTGCGGTGGCAGGAGTCCTCTCCCAGCGCGTCGGTCATGTAACGCCATGTCAACTCGAACACCCGTTCGGCATCGCGAGCCTGCCGCCCCAACACCGGTCGTGGATTGCCATAGCAGAATATCGCTTTTTCCGGGCGCACTTCATCAAGCAATCTACCCGTCTTGACTTCAAGCCGATCCAATACCCGGCCCTTCGTCTGCTCCGCCGCGCCCCAGGGCGCTGCCGTTCCGTGATGCGGCATCACGATAATGCTCGATCGCAATCGCTCCGAAGGCGTATCCGAAGCCAACTGCGCCTGACCCGCAAAATGCAGATCGCCGCAAAACAGTACCGATACACGCCCATATACGACACGCAGCACAGCGGAGCCGTTTTCGATGGGATGTTCGGCAATGACGTTCGAGGATGGATGCAACACCTCGATCCGGAATTCGCCGCGCCCGACGGTTTCGCGTAGAATCACGGCGCCCTGCTCCAAGCTGCGGATATTCAGATCCCAGCCTGCAAGCCGATTCGGCAAAGTCGGTCCACGCTTTTCCAATTCCTTCGCAAAAGAAAGCCTTCTTGTCAGCGAGGGATGACCGATCACTTCCTCGTAAATCATTTTCAGCCATGGAGGAGGATAGTTCTCAACGCTTTCGCCGCGGGCCAAGGCCACATAAAATTCTTCCGGCTTCATCGCCGGGGAAAGATTCCCCAGGGCCGGCGGCACAAACACCTCGTCCACCCAGCAGTTCGCCAGCAAGTGCGCCGCTCCCGCCGTACGTTCCGGCGCCGGCGAGGTCAGAATCAATGCATCGAGTTTCCGGATTCCCTTGTGCGCGAGGAACGGAAGAATCGTGCGGATCGCATCGTTGTTTCGTCCGCGCTCATGCTCTACAAATCCGGTATCCACCAGTATCTTGCGGCCACCGGGCGTTTCTATCAGCGTGGATTCTCCATACCCCATCGCAAGAAACGTGATCCGCATGCTCCGGTCGGGCTCTTGCCCCCCCCAAGGCCATAGCGGCAACGTAACTGCGACCAACAGGCCGGCCGCCACTCCCGCGGGAGCCCATCGTTTGGTCCATCCCCATCGCCCGCACGTGCGCTTGATGCTTGTCCATATCGGCTTGTACCAGATGAATGCCGCACAAAGAATGTAGTACACCGCAAGGAATCGGATCGAAGGACGGCGCACAAACGGGAACGGAAACGCCACGGCAAAGTAATGCGAAAGCATCAGGAACATGGTTGAGAAAACCCAGTTCGCCGCATTCAAAACCAACGCAATGTAAAGACCCGCACCGGGGATCAATCCCAGCAATCCGGCCATTGCGCCGAGTTGCACCACTACACCAATAAGCGGAATTGCGATCAAGTTCGCGTAACCACCCGCAAAAGGCCAACGACTGAAATAATAAGCCGACAGGGGAATCATCATGCCCACCTGGATCGCGAATTGCGCGGCCAGGAAGGCGCCGACCATCGGCGGGATGTTCGAGTAGCCGAAGGAGCCGATCAAGCGTATCCCGCGGTCCTCGAGCGTTGCGAGAAGCCATGAAGTCAGGGCACAAAGAATCGCAAACGGAATAAAAAAGGAGGGCGATACAAGCAATGGCCAATGCAGAACGCCCACGAGAGTGGCCGATGAAACGATCAATACGAACGCCAGGAAGCGATTTCCGCGTAGAAGCGATAGAAGATCGCTCGCGGGTTCCGTCAGCAGACCCAGCGATAGAATTGCGCCGAACGACAGCGTGAAGGATGGGTCAACAATCACCAGCGGATTTTGCAACAGAATAAGAAACGCGGCGACCGGTACGCCGAGAAGAACGGAGGAACGCAAGCCCTGATCCAGGTAAGCCCAGGTCAACAGGAACAGTCCATGCATGATGACCGCGCGCAAAACGGACGGACGCGCACCGGTGATGATTGCAAAAATAATCAGGATCAGGATGATGAGTGGCACATACATCTGGCGCGGAATCCGCATCAGGCTGAAAATGCCGATGAACATCACCGTGATGATCGTGACATGCAGGCCGGAAACCGCCAGCACATGGTTGACACCCGCCGCCTTGAACTCCTCCGCAATGGGCTCCTCGCAGAGGTCCAAGGGCTTTTCCCCCTCCTCCAGTTCACCGCGCGAAGGTCGCACCTGCCCGTGACCGAGCAGGCAAACGACCCCATGCAATCCATAGCGAAGCCCGAGCGTCACGCCACCAAGAAACGCGGACTGCGGATACGGCATGGTGACCTTGAACACCCGCAGCATCCGGTCGCGCAGGTCGAGCGAGAAACGAACCAATGCGCTCCCCCGGCGCGCCGGACCTTCCTCCGGATTCACCATGTGTACGGGCGAAGCGGCATCGCGGGGTTGGAAAGGATTCATCACTCCATACACATTGTGATTCTGCATGAAGCGCCGCGGATCGAATCCGCCCGGATTCATCGCCGCGCGCGCCATGGACAGTTCACCGAAAGCCTGGATGCTGCGGCCATAGGCCGCCGTCTGCGCGAACTTCTCGTAGCCCACGATTTCCGGCTTCAGAACGATATGTACGTCACCGCCCTCGACCTTGAAATATGGACCACCCGCCGTGTATTGCACGAAGTCCGGCGTGACAGCCAGCACCGTCTTGAAATCGTAAACGTTCGGATCCTGCGTGATGCGCCCCAGGATCGTGACGGGCGCATGGTCCCTGCCCGGCCGCGCAAACGTGCTGATGTGATTGGAGACACGAAAGATCTCTATACTGCCGTCAAGCGGGCCTTCCACCACGTCAATCTTCGACAGCCTGCTGAACGGTTGGGGAACGACGTAATCCGTGCCGACTGGATCGGAAGCCCGCACGATGATCGTCTCGCTCTGCCGATCGAGGCGCGCCATTCGAAACTTCCAGCGGCCATGCGCGTCCATCTCCACCGTGCCATCTGCGGCAAGCACGGGCATGCGGGCATTGACTTCGCCTTGCAAGCGCAGCACCAGGTCGGCCTTTAACGGCTGCGTTTTGCGAATGCTGACCCGGCAGAGGTCCGGCAGGTCGCGCTCAAGCTGAAATCCTGCACGGCCCGCGCTCAAGCGGAGTACTCCGATGCGAGTGTCCGGAACCGTATTCGCGCCGGTATAACGGGTACAACCAAAAAGCAGGGCCGGTACCACCAGCAAAACGATCTCCAAGGTGCGACTCAAACTCGACAGGCCGCCCTTGCTTATTCTGCGCGCATAGACGGACGCCGAGGCGGCGAATCCAATACCCGTGGCAATACGCAGCCACGGCAAAAACGCGGGATCGAGAGGCGCTGCGAGAGCAAGCGCGATACCGATCACGTAGGCGTAACAGAACAGTATGATTCTATTTTGTGACGTCATCTTTCACATCCATGCGGAAATCCACCGAGGGATAGTATTTCTCGTTCGAAACCCAGATCGGCGATGCCGTAAGATTCCCTTGGAAAACAGCCTGCAAAGTCTTCCGGTAGCCAGGGTGCCAGAGAATAACCGCAACGCCCAGCACGAGGGCCACAATTAAAATCCGCGCTATCGCCAGCGCACCTTTATCCACGACCACCCTCCTCGCCCGCCGCGGGCGTTGTTTGCCCTGCCTCTTCTTTACGCCTGCCACCGAGACACGCATACACGAAAAAGAACGGAAGGCATGGAAGAAGATACAAGACACCGTCCTGCGTGTAAAAAATCCGTTCCGACCCGCGAGAGAGCCAAACCAGGTAGCCAATGAAGCCCACCGAGTTAATCGCCAGGACCAGCCACTCCAGCTTGTTGAGCCGTCTCATCGTGCCTTTACCAGCAGGCTTAAAACGGTATCCACTTCCTGCTCCGAATACGCTCGCGACGAAGCATGATAAGAAATGAATTCCGAAACCTCATCCGGCCTGAGAATCGTGGCGCTGAGATTGCCGATGTCCCATTCGCTCGTCGGGTTCATCATGACCAGGACCAGGAAGACATCCGGCCAGTCTATCTTGTGCGCTTTCAGAAACTGCGAAAACACATCCAGGTGCCGTTGGTTCTGCATCACGGGATTGGATACTTTGACCGGAGGGATATTCCCTCCCTTGTTCTGTATCCATTGCCTGTCCTTTTCATCGCCCGAAAGCTTGCCGCGCCAGTTTTTCGTTTCGATGAGGAATATGCCTTTCGGCGAAACCACCACGTGGTCAATCTGCGCCGAATGCATGCCGCGCTTCACAGTCACATCGTTCAGGATGTACGTGTCGTTGCTCAGCTCGCGCGCCAACACCTGCGTAACCGTCACTTCGCCCTTCAAGCCCGCCTTGACCGATTTATGCTCGCGCTTGTTTTCCCGGATCTTCATCCAATGCGCCGCGCAGAGAAAAGCCACAACGATACCGGCAATTAAAAGCGTTGAACTGCCTTTCCAGATGGCCCAGACCACGCCCGCCACCAACAGCAATGCCGCAAAGACCGCCTCGCCCCGGCTGATGACTTCAAGCATCCGGTCTTCGCGGGTCAGCGAACCGAGCTTCTTCGTCAGCGTGGATTCGTCTGTCAGAATACGAGCCATCACGCCCTATTGCTTGAGCTCAAGCTGTCCCTTGTGTTCGATAACTTCGGAAACTGCAAAACGGGCTTTGCGATCCGTAATGCGGATCCTCACTTCATCGCCGGGTTGGGAGTTCGGCACAAAAACGACAAGTCCTCCAATTCGCGCCACGCCGTTGACATCCGGCGTCTTTCTGTCGCGCTCTGTCACCACCACGTCAAAGACCTTGCCCGGCTGGACATCCTCGCTCGCCGATTGATCGCCACTTGAAACGGCTGCCCCTTCCGGCAATGAGGCGACTGCTTCCAGCTCCGGTACTTCCGCTATGTCCTCCCCGCCCTCAATCCGTTCTCCCACGGCAAAACGTCCCATGTCGGATGTGACCATGAAAGACACTTTTTCTCCGATTTCCGTGCCCGCAATAAAAACCACCTTGCCGCCGACACGGACAATGCCATCCCCTTTGCTGCCTTTCTCTTCCACAACGCCGGAATACTTTCCACCCACTTGCACGGGATCGCCCGCCGGCGTTTCTTTTTCGCGGCGCGGCCGCGGCTCACGCGCTGCGCGCTGTTCCCGCGCCGGCGCGGGCGTAATCATCTCGGCCGTCTCAAGTTTCTGGATGATTCGCGCCTCGGCGGAGGACTTCTTCAGTCGAATCACTTCTACGATCAGGATATCGCCCACGCGCGCGTCCTTGATGAACGTCACCAACCCACCGATCCGCGCGATACCGGCTGTTCCTTCCCTCGACTCATCATCAACAACGACCTTGTAACGATGCCCCACCTGCGCCTCGATATTGCGTTGCGTGATTGCATCAATAACCTCGGACGTATAAACAGGCTGGTCTTCTTCAGCGCCAACCACTTCAACAATCACTTCCCGGCCTGCAGGTTTGCGAGCCACAAGGAGCCACACGACCGCGGCCAGCGCAAGACACGCAACCAGGAGCAGGATGATCAGCTTGGGTTTGCCGGGAGCGGGAGCAGGTGACGGAGCAGAAGATGCCGGAGCGGAGTTTTCTTCGTTCATTCGAGTAGTCTCCTTCTGAGTGCATACTCGCAAAAAAACCTGCCGGGCTCAAGACAAGTCCGTCAGCGCGCCTTCAGAGGCGGGCCCTACAACGCGGGCATATTTGGCAAGCACACCCCGAACATATCTCGGTACAGGCGCTTTCCATTTCGCCAGGCGCCGGCGAATCTCAGAAGACGAAACACCCAGCGTGATATTCCGCTTCACGGCGTCAATCGTTATGGAGTCTCCGTTACGAACTGCCGCCAGCGGCCCGCCCACATAGGCTTCCGGCGTGATATGCCCGACCACGAATCCATGGCTTCCTCCAGAGAAACGGCCATCGGTGATCAGCGCAACATCATTGCCCAACCCCTTGCCCATCACCGCCGATGTCGGAGACAGCATCTCCCGCATGCCCGGCCCGCCGCGCGGTCCTTCGTATCGAATGACGATCACGTCGCCTTTCTTCACCGTGCCGTCCAGAATCCGCTTGAGGGCTTCCTCTTCAGACTCGAACACCCGGGCCTTTCCACTGAACCGCACCCCCTCATGCCCCGAGATTTTAGCGACCGCTCCCTTGGGCGCCAGGTTTCCGTACAGGACGACAAGGTGCCCGTCTTTTTTGATCGGATTCGAGAACGGCCTGATCACCTGCTGTCCCTTCGGATATGGCTTCACGCCGCGCAGATTCTCCCGCAACGTCTTTCCCGTCACCGTCAGACAGTCGCCATGCAGCAGTCCCTTCTCCAAAAGCATCTTCAACAACGGGGTGAGCCCGCCGATCTTCACCAGGTCCGCCATAACGTATTTTCCGCTCGGCTTAAGATCGGCCAGGACCGGCACACGCCTGCCGATACGCGTGAAATCGTCCAGCGAGAGCTTCACGCCGACCGTGTTCGCCATCGCGAGCAGGTGCAGTACGGCATTGGTCGAGCCCCCCAGCGCCATGACGATGGTAATGGCGTTCTCGAACGCCTTTTTTGTCATGATGTCGCGCGGACAAATGTTGCGCCGAATCAGATTCAACACCGCTTTTCCGGCATTCAGGCAGTCCTTCTTTTTCGCCGGCGAGATCGCCGCCTGCGCCGAGCTGTCAGGCAGGCTCATGCCCAGGGCTTCGATAGCCGACGCCATCGTATTGGCGGTGTACATCCCCCCGCACGACCCGGCTCCGGGTATTGCGCATTCCTCGATCTCGCGCAGATCCTTGTCGGAGATCTGTCCGCGCGCGTGCTGCCCAACCGCCTCGAAAACCGAAACGATGTCCACATCCTTGCCCTTGTACCGCCCCGGCATGATGGTGCCGCCATAAACGAAAACGGACGGACGGTTCAGGCGGGCCAGGGCCATGAGGCAACCCGGCATATTCTTGTCGCACCCGCCGATTGCAACCAGGCCGTCAAACTGCTCGCACCCCGCGACCGTTTCAATGGAATCCGCGATCACTTCCCGCGATACAAGCGAGTATTTCATCCCTTCGGTGCCCATGGATATGCCGTCGGAGATCGTGATGGTCCCGAAAATCACGCCCTTTCCCCCCGCCTTGTCAACGCCGGCAGCGGCGTCGCGCGCAAGCTGGTCAATGTGCATGTTGCAAGGCGTAACCATGCTCCAGGTGGACGCAATGCCGACCTGCGCCTTCTTGAAGTCGTCGCGCGAAAAACCTACCGCATGGAGCATCGCTCGACTTGCCGCGCGCTCCACCGGATCGGTTATCATGCTGGAATACGGACGATCCGCACAGCCACATGAACCCGTCTCACAACCGCCGCGTTTCTTCATGATCATTCCTCCACAACTCACCCTCACCTAAAGCCCCTCCCAAAGGGACAGGGCCGGTTGATGGTTTTCCAATCATTGGAAAATATAGCGCAGTTTTTTCCAGGCATTGGAAAAATCTTTCTTCTCTGCGTGTATTCGTGCATTTCACGCTGTATCTTGCGGGGTGATGCAGAAACAATTGCGATCAGTATGTAAACCAACTATTCATGCCGCGCGCAAGGCGCTTCGCGCCGCTACCGAGCCAGAACGCGCGCCGATCCTCCAGCGTTTCTTCAAGACCGGACCGGGCGAGTATGCTGAAGGCGACGTCTTTCTAGGCGTCACCGTGCCGCGAACACGCGAGGTCGCCACGGCCTTTGCAGATCTGTCACTGTCCGATGTGCGTAAACTGCTGCGTTCCAGGTTCCACGAAGAACGGCTGCTTGCGCTGTTGATCCTTGTACGCAAATACCAACGCGGTGATCCCGTCGTGCGTGAAAAGGTCTTCAACCTATACCTGTCCAACCTTGAATGGATTAACAATTGGGATCTTGTGGACGTCTCGGCTGAACACATAATCGGCGCGCAGCTCATCGAGCGCGACCGCCGCGTGCTACACACCCTCGCGGCCTCGCCCAATCTCTGGCGTAGGCGCGTCGCCATCATCGCCACGTTTCATTTCATCAAGCGAAATGATTTTTCCGAAACGCTTTGTCTTGCCGAAAAGCTGCTTCAGGACGAGCACGATTTAATCCACAAGGCGGTCGGATGGATGCTGCGTGAAATCGGAAAGCGCGACAGGCCGGTCGAAGAAAAGTTCCTGCGCAAACACGGTCGGCAGATGCCCCGCACGATGCTTCGCTACGCCATCGAGAAATTTCCGGAACCGCTGCGGCAAGCCTATCTGCGGACGGATTAACGCTCGGATTCCGCTTGTTGGCGGGTGAGGAATTCCTTGCGCTCCTTGACCAGGGCTTTCAGCAGATCCATCGCTTCACCGGAGGCGAGATCGAACGGATCGAACGATTCGGCACCGCGAATCTTTTTCAATACGCTCTTGTCAATTTCGTCTTCGCGGACATAAGCCATGGACCAATCCCCGAAATCGCGAGTCTGGATATCCGCGTAATCCAGCAGCGTCACGTCAACATGCCGGTCATCGCGCGCGATCCTGCGATACAGCTCGTTCACCGCAGGAGCCGGTCCTTCGAGACACTGGAGGAATCCTTTTGCGGAATAGCAGAGCGCGCCCGACACCCCGATGTCCTTGTTCTTTTTGCGGGAGACCATGAGGATCCCGGCCAGTTCATTCGGACCGATACCCTTGGCTAGATGGCTCACATACAGCAATCTCACAAGACTCATGGCAACCCTCCTGCTTTAGCGTAACCGCATCATTTCACGCAACGTGTCGGCACGAAGTTGAATCTGCTTGCGTGAAAGAGTGGCGAGACGATCGAGACTGAAATCCTCGACGCCGAAAGACGCAACGACACTGCCATATAGCATCGCGCGCCGGATGGCATGTTCCGTAACGCGTCCGCTGCCGGTCAGCGCGCCGATAAAACCGCCCGCGAAACTGTCGCCCGCCCCCGTGGGATCCTTCACATCCTCCAGTGGAAACGCGGGCATCAGGAACATGCCAGAATGGGAAAAGAGGATGCTGCCGTGTTCACCCTTCTTGATAATGACGTAGCGGGGCCCCATCTCAAGAAGGACCCGCGCGGCCTTGACCAGTCCGGATTTACCAGTCAGATGCCGCGCCTCCGACTCGTTCAGCGTGAGCATATCCACGCGGGAAATGACTTTCAGCAAATCGTCGCGCGCCGTGTTGATCCACAGGTCCATGGTGTCGGCCAGGACAAACCGTGGATTCTTCGTCTGCTCGAGAACGTGAAGCTGCAGTTGAGGGGAAATGTTTGCGAGAAAAACAAACCCGGCGTTTTGATACGAAGGCGGAAGAATCGGCATGAACGAAGCAAAGACGTTCAACTCAGTACAGATCGTTCGACGGTTGTCCATGTTCTTCTCATAGACACCGGTCCAGCGAAACGTCTCGCCCTCGGCCGTCTGCAAACCCTCAAGATCAACCCCGAATTTTTTATACAAGGCCCTGTAATTGTCCGGGAAATCGGTTCCGACGACGCCAACCATTCCGACCTTCGCGAAAAAGGACGCGGCAGCACAGGCAAAACTGGCCGAGCCACCGAGAATGCTGTCACGCTTTTCCCAAGGAGTTTTGATGCTGTCAATGCCGATGGATCCAACGACAACAACTTCTGCAGGTTTTTTTCTGGTCATGGCTTGAAGGAAACGGCATGAAACCGCGTGTATTTTCTGATCAGTTCAACAGTTCTTCTATTTTTTCGCAAAGCGCATGGATGATAATCTGATGCCCTTCCTGTATCCGCGGCGTACTGGAGGTGGATGCAACGCAAACAAGCTGATCCACTGCTCCCGCCAGCTTCCCACCGGTTCCGCCCGTCAGGGCCGCCGTGAGAATGTTCATGTGCCGCGCGGCGGTGACGGCGCGCAGAACATTTGCGGCATTGCCGCTGGTGGAAATCGCCAGCAAGACATCTCCGCTTTGTCCCAACGCCCGGACCTGTTTCTCAAAGACCTGGTCGAAGCCGTAATCGTTGCCGATGGAGGTCAGAATCGAGGTATCGGTCGTCAGCGCAACGGATGCATAGGGCTTTCGATCCTTCAGAAATCGGTTTACCAGCTCGGCGGCCATGTGCTGCGCATCGGCAGCGCTTCCGCCGTTTCCGCATATCATCAACTTACCGCCTTCTTTCAGGCGAGACACGATTTCCTCGGCCAACGCGTCCACGCGGGGACGAAGCGAACCGAAGACTTCATCCGCGACAGCCAGATAATCGGCAGCTATGGCATCCCAGTTCATGGACGTATCGAAGCTTCCCACTCTACCGGGCCCTCTTCGGACGACTGCGCCTTCCCTTTTTCAGGCGGAGGCATGACAATTTCACGCACATTCACGCGCATTGTCTTCACATCCATCAGTCCGAGTTCTCCCTGCACGCATTCCCGGACACGCGCCTGGAGGAGTCTGCACAACTCGGGAATCTGGGTTCCGGAACGGACCTTCACATCCATTTCGACGTCCAGTGAATTCCCCGCCCCACGCACGCGCGGGCGCATATCCAGTATCGCGGCAAATTCCGAGCCAATGTGAGCCAGCGAGTCCTGGAGCGCGCGGATACTGACGCTCACGGATCCGCCGTCATTCTCAAACGTAATCATCGAATCATCCTTCCGCCGCACCGTACCCGTTGACATGTGCAGGGCGATCAGGAGAACGACAATGCCGGCGCCCGCAAGCACTTCCAGGCGCTGCGCGCTGCAGAATTCCAGCGCTTTTTCCCACAACGCCGTATCGAACGCCGCCGTGGCAATAAATATGCCCGCGGCAATCAACAGCAGGAACAGCACTGCGCCGAAAATGAAATGGAAGAATCTTCTCATATGCTTTCGCCCTCCTGCGTTTTCTCGCTCTTCTCCTCAGGGAAACGCAATCCCTGCACCACCACATTCACATGGCGCACCGATTTCCCCGTCATCTGCTCAACCGCCTGCCGCACTTCGCTCTGAATCTGCCACGCCACATGGGGAATACGCACACCAAATTCCAACACGACGTGCAGATCCAGCACCACGGCGTTGTCCACCAGCTCTACACGGATACCGCTATCCATGGGCTTTTTGCCGATCATCCCTGCGAGTCCGTCCACGAACGACCCGCTCAACTCTGCAACGCCGGGCACCTTCAACGCGGCAAGACGCGCGATGCTCGATATCACGTTATTGTGAATCTGTACGGCCCCCAACTCGGTTGCTTCTTCGGCATGCTCGTCCACGTTCAACGTTTTCTCTTCTTCTTTCGCATTATTCTCGCTCATGCTTCACCGCCTTCGCCCTCTAGGGGGCCGAAACCTGCATAGATTCGCGCAGGAAACTTTCGAGGAAATTCGTGTTGTACTCACCGCGCACAAAACGCGCATCGCCAAGCAGCATTTGCCCGACCGGCACCGAAGTGCTCACACCTTGAGCCGCGAACTCGTAAAGAGCCCGGCCCAGCCTTGTGATCGCTTCCGCGCGCGTCGGCGCATGCACGATGATCTTTCCGATCATGCTGTCGTAGAACGGCGAGATCGTGTAGCCGGAATAGACGTGCGAATCCACGCGTACGCCGGGGCCTCCGGGGAAGTTGACGACATTGACCTTGCCCGGCGACGGCTGAAAGTTCTTTGTGGGATCTTCCGCGTTTACGCGGAATTCGATGGCGTGCCCCTGGAACTTGATGTCCTTTTCGCTGAAGGACAGCTTTTCGCCCGCGGCAACCCGAATCTGTTCGCGAATCAGATCCACTCCGGTGATCATTTCCGTCACCGGATGCTCGACCTGGATACGCGTGTTCATCTCCATGAAATAGAAATCATGGGTCTGATCGTCGTACAGAAATTCGATCGTACCCGCGCTGTAATAGTTGACCGCCTCGGCGCCCTTGACCGCGGCGCGCGTGAGCTTGCGCCGTATATCAGGTGTGATCGCCGGACTCGGCGCCTCTTCGATGAGCTTCTGGTGGCGGCGCTGGATACTGCAATCACGTTCACCGAGATGAACCACGTGTCCGTGCTTATCGCCGATAAGCTGCACCTCGATATGCCGCGCTTTTTCGATCAGTTTCTCGATATACACTTCCGAGTTGCCGAAAGCCCGCTCCGCTTCCGAGGAAGCAGTCATGAATCCCTGCACGAGACTGACGTCGTTACGGGCAATACGCATGCCCTTCCCGCCCCCGCCCGCCACGGCCTTCACCAGTACGGGATACCCGATCTCGCGCGCGACGGCGAGCGCTTCGTCCTGGCTCTTGATCACGCCCTCGCTGCCCGGCGTGATCGGAACGCCCGCGGCCTTCATCGTCTCGCGCGCTTTCGCCTTGTCACCCATCATGCGGATGCTGTTCGGCGATGGCCCGATGAAAGTGATCTTGCAGTTTTCGCAGATTTCGGCGAAGTGCGCGTTTTCCGCAAGGAACCCGTAGCCGGGATGAATCGCATCCACATCCGCGACTTCCGCCGCGCTGATGATATTTGCGATCTTAAGATAACTGTCCTTGGCCGGCGCGGGACCGATGCAGATCGCCTCGTCGGCCAATTGCACGTGCAGGGAGTCCGCGTCGGCTTCGGAATATACCGCCACCGATTTCACGCCCAGCTCGCGACATGCACGGATGATGCGAAGAGCGATCTCTCCTCGATTGGCAATCAAGATGCGTTCAAACATATGGATAAATCCTATACGGGTTCCACAAGGAAAAGGACCTGGCCGAACTGCACCGGCGTGGCATTGTCCACAAGCACCTTGCGCACAACGCCCTTCACTTCCGCCTTGATCTCGTTCATTACCTTCATCGCTTCAATCACGCAAACCACCGTTTCCGACTCGATCTGCTGGCCAACGCTCACAAAGGGGTCGGCATCCGGCGCCGGCGCACGGTAGAAGGTCCCTACGATTGGCGACTTGATCTCTAGATATTTCTTGCCGGCTTCTTCCGCCGCAGGAGCCGCTGACGCAGGAGCGGGCGCTGCAGGCACAGGAGCGGCGACCGCCGGAGCCATCATCATGGCCGGTGCGGAAGGTGGGCTGAACACCACCTGATCGGCTCCGTTTTTGCGCTTAATGGCCAAACGAAAACCTTCTTCCTCCATCTCGAATTCGGAAAGATCGTTGGCTTTCATCAGGTCTATAAGCTTTTTGATGTTCTTGATATCCATGACCCCACCTTCCTGTTTCATCGCAGGCGCTAACCTGCTTCTTCTGCATTGTTGAGCCATGCAGCTTACCAATTACACCGTGCGTCTGTCTATAACCGACGAAAAGTCGTTGCGGGGCTATGCTGAGCCGCTTGCAGTCGCTCAATGGCATGGATACAATGTACAGGATGAGAATGGCTTTGCATCGCTCCTGGGGCCTCGCATTTATTGCCTGCATGGCCACCACCCCCTTCCCCACGCTTGCGCAGGTCGAAATCAATTCATTTGATCAACCAGGGGTCCTCGAATGGAGCAATGCACTGCCTGCTGCTACCACGTTTGACGTCGAATGGATCGGCGCCCTTCACGAGGGAGCCTGGCACTCCTCGTGGAGTAACCTCTTCGACATCCCTGCGACGGGGGAAACCTATCGCGTCGAAGTCCCGGCTTTTTTCCGCGTCCTCGCCCACACGAACATCCTGCGAAGCCAATGGACGCTCTTTTACTACATGATGGCGGACAACAACCTGGAACCCGATTTTGTCGAAAAGTTCTGCGACCTGGCCCGGTGGAGCAGCGACACCAATGTGCAACTTGTGGTTCAATTCGACCGCAATGGAAGCGACACCCGCTATGGCGGATGGACGGGATGTGAGCGTTTTTACATCACCAACGGCATCCTTCCTTTGCAAGACAGTGCCGTACAGGACTGGGGCGATGGAAAAGGCGGCCGGTCACTGAACATGGCGGACCCTTCATCGCTCTTGGATTTTCTGAAATGGGGCATGGCACTTTATCCGGCAGAACGATACGCCCTCGTTATCGGCAACCATGGATTCGGGTGGAAAGGCTTCGGCATCTGCGATCGCTATGCCGAATCCATCATGTACATTTCCGATCTTCGCGTCGTTTTGGAATCCCTTCGCACACCCATCCACTGCCTGCTCCTTGATGCATGCAACATGCACATGGCCGAAACAATCCACGAACTGCGCAACACTGGACTCGAGTATGTGTTCGGCTCGGAAACGTACGGCCAGACCGACTGGCCGTACGGCTGGATGATCGAGGGACTGCAGCTCAATCCGCAATGGTCGCCGCGGGAATTCGTCGTGGATGTCAACGAGCGGCTGTGGGATTACTACTCATCATCCACAGCGGTCTCCTCCATCACGCTGTGTACGACAGACCTTTCTCTCGTGCCGGCGCTGGCAACCAACATCGAGCTTTTTGCCGCTGGCGTAACGGACACAACCATACCATTTGCCGAAGTACAGAGCCGCGCGCAGGCCGTGATGAATAGCATCCTTGACGCTGTCATTGTTCGCCGGCTCGGACCGGACTGGGATAACCTTGCGCATGGCCTTGCCGTGTACTTCCCGCTCAAACAGGACTACATGCACGTGCGCCAATCTTTCGATGAATATACCCCGCGCCGGACCCGCTTCTCCTATGAAACCGGATGGCGGACTATGTTGAACGCCTTTTATTTCCTGGAGCCCTGCCATGCGCAGTTGTTCGATGTGCGCTACGCGATCACGAACTATACCGACCCTGGCGGGGATGAAAACCTGGACCTGTACGACTTCTGTCGCCGGTTTTCCGAAGCCGCCCCGTGAAAAGGTCTCGCTCCGCGCCATTGCTCACATTCCGCGAAGGTATTCAAGCCACTGTGCTTCAAGCTGCGACGGAGAAACGTCGAGAAAACGGCTGAGCATATCCATTGCAGGCACGCGTCGCACGTCCTTGAAATTGCCGGGATCGCGGATATGGCGGATATAGTCAAAGAAATCCGCCCGGCGATCATTATACATGAGGAAATGAACCAGCGACCACGCCTGGGCATAGGCCAGATCAACATCGCGATGCTGTCCAACGGAGCTGAGGCCCATCGGACTTCGCAGGTTGACCAGGTCCGCCAACGCGATCAACCTGCCGCCTTCCATCGCTTCCCGGAGTACGCGCAGCCTTCCAGGATCCTTCTCTCCGAGACGGCCCAACTCGCAATACACAGCGAGCCCCTCATACAGCCACTCATTCTCGATGCGATGCGATGAATGCACCCCCAGCGAGAAAAATAACTGGTGCGCGCCCTCGTGCCGTATCGTATTGATTGTTTGCGCCTCCGCAAAACGCGCGATGTCCTCGTCCGTCCGCCTTCGCCAATCAGCAATCTGCTCCTGCACGCCGGGCTGTCCTGCGTATTGCTCCCGATATGCAGCCTCCGCTTCTGCGGCCCAGCGCCGCGCTCCGATTACGTGCGAAGCCGTTTCCTGGTTGAACACCACCAGGCGGTCCACCCATGCGTTGTAAAAACCTGTACTGTTCGGCATGTGCGGTGCGTATTGTTCCTGGTAGGCGCGATAATCAGCTTCGCGCGAAAAGAAAAGAACCTGGATGTCGTTGCCGCGATCGGTGTTGACGATGAGCGGTCCGAAGACAACCATGAATTCACGGTACAGGCGCACCAGCTCGTTCACCGTGGATTCCACGCGGAAATAGGACTCATCGGTCATGATGCTGAACGGTGCGCGCTTGAAAAATTTCAGGCCGGGGAATTCCATGCGAAACCGCACGTCCCGATACGAAATCGCGGGAGGGTCCGTGGCCAACGGAGCGAGCGATCGGATACGCGATCGCGGTACCGTGACGGTGAACCGCCCGCTCTCAGCGTAACCTTCGGAAAATACCACGTGCAGGCCGTCTTCTTCGATCACACGTCCGATCCACTCGTCTCCATCCGTCAACTCCAACCGATGTGTCGGAAGATGGTCCGCGAGTTCTGCTTCCAGACTGCGCTTGACGGCTATTTCTTCCGCCGTCATGTCACGCTCGCGCTTTTCCACAAACGGCACCGGCGGCCGCGAATCGTGCCAACTGAACACACGGGCGAGCGTACGGCCGGAGGGCGTTTCGACGAACCGGAAAAATCGGGGATCCTGCCGCAAATGCCATTTATAAAGCATCCATGCGCCCAGGAACGCCACGAAAAGCACCGCCACGCGGAAATACCAGGCAATGGAAAGACGCCGAGTCATGGGCGTATTCTAACCCAGATATCCAACTCGCGCAAAGCCTGTTGAAGTGGGGTGTTGGGGAATTGGGGGAATGGATTGAATGCTTGCCCGAAAGCTTCTCGCTAATCTCCCAGCGTTCCCCTGCTCTTCATATCCTGAAAGAAGCACTTGAACATGTCCTCTTTCACGGCGTCGTATACGGTCTCCGGCCTTTTCCCAAACAAGGGGAGCATGAACAGATGGAACCAAGTGCGGATGTCCTCCCTGTATTCAAAGCGCGCCAGTTCCGTCCCACTGCGGTCTTGAACCTGCCCTGTAAA
>Ga0334884_1003405_pt1 | contig 18063 bp, 18 predicted proteins | sample GraSluR1_MG_7_FD_207215 | JGI IMG/M metagenome (GOLD analysis project Ga0334884, IMG submission 207215) | Sludge microbial communities from methane-producing bioreactor in Wageningen University, Netherlands - Granular Sludge_12_05 R1 | ecosystem: Engineered > Bioreactor > Anaerobic >...
CGTGGTCGGTGTGCGATGGAAAGTGCGATAATTCGGAGTATTTAGGGCGTCAGTGATTTGAAGATATTCAAGATCCCAACAGATCAATCCAATCTGCCCGATATCTTACAAAACATCATCACCGGGAAATTCCTATCGCATGACGGCTGTGCATGTCGATGAGCGATGCACTGTCAAGATATCCCCGGATGATATCTGCGACGATCCGATGGAATGCCAGGCCGTCTTTACAGAAGATCAGTTTCCCTTCTCGAATGACTCTGAACCGGATTGCAATCGGCAGCTCGTCAAGGAGATGGATCTCAATCGTTTGGGAACCATATCCTTTCAGGTCCAGGCGTTCATTCTCGGGGATATCTCCGGCAGGGACGATACAGATGTCGATATCGGAAAATGGTCGTTGCTGGCACCGTGCTGCCGATCCGAAGAGGATAAGGGCAAGGACACCGTCCCGGATACGAAGATCCTCTATAACCGACCTGATTCCCGTCGCAAGGATCTCTTCATCTGTTATTTCCTGAATCAGAACCGCCTTCCAGTACATATCAGGAGTTCCGGTGTTCTTATAGTCTTTTAGTTCTCCTGGAACCGGTGTTGGTGCGATTGGTCTGTCTGCTCGCCGTGCAGCCCGGAGCCGACATCGAGGTTGTATTCCGGCTGCGGGAGTTCCAGCTCTTCGAAGAAGATCTTATCCATCTCGTAGGAGTAGTGCTGGCCGGTATGGAGGGTGAAGGTGGGGATTCGCACTCACGGATGGTGGGCGAGAGCTTGATTATTTCAGGCCGGGTGCCGAGGACGAGGGAGAACATGGGTAATTAGAATATTAATAGATAGCTTAAATAATAGATGTTAAAAATCGTATAAGATTATTAATTCTGTGTGTTCTAATCTTATAAAATAATAAATGTGATATCCTTGTGGAATTTGGAAAGTCTCTATAAAATCAAAAAGGATTCGTTATATGTCAATTCATTTTTTTTATATCTTACTTCCATATCAAATGCAGGATTTGGTTTTTTTTTCTGGATAATTTCTGCACTAATTTATTCTCAAGCTGAAATAGGCATTGCATCAGCATTAATTTCATCGATGGCATTGATTATTCTTTTATCAAGAATGGGATTAGATCAAACATTAATTAGATTTCTTCCCAGTTCAAATAAACAAGAAATATTTAGCACATATGCAATTTTAACCACTATTATTGCTTTATTTTTTGGAATTATTTTCGTTTATTTCATACAGTTTCTTTCGCCGGAATTGATCTTTCTTAAATCGCCCTTAGGCATTGGTTATTTATTCTTTGTTGGCGTCAGTTCTATCAGTAATATTGGTGGAACAACTTTTATTTCTTTAAAAAGTTCAAAAATAAGATTTTTCCAAAGTCTCTTACTCGGCATTCGAATTATTTTATTAGTTCCATTAACCATTTTAGGAGCATTTGGAATTTTTTGTGCAGTCGGAGGGTCATTTCTACTATCGGCGATGTTTGTACTCTATACATTACCGAAATTTAATATTCGTCCAAAATTGCAATTTAATTTCAATTATGTAAAAGAATTATCTGAATTCTCGAAAGCAAATTATTTTGCCAGTTTATTATTATTAGTACCAGGTCAGTTACTCCCATTGTTAGTTTTGAATATTACAGGCCCGGAAAATGCTGCGATTTATTATATTGCGTATACGATGTCATCAATAATTTTTATGATTCCAAATTCAATCAGCACTTCGTTATTAGTTGAAGGTTCACATGGGGAAGCATTGAAAGTTAATTTTCCAAAGGCATTTGTTTTAACTTTTATAGTCTTAGTACCAGCAGTTGTTTTCTTATATCTCTTTGGAGGATTTTTCTTAAATCTAATTAATCCCGTTTATCTGGCTGGATTTCAATTACTTCAACTATTTTTAATTTCTACGATACCTTCAGTAATAATTTATTTTTATTTTGCAGTAACTCGTATTCAAAAAGATAATAAAAAATTGATAATAATTAGTTTGACACAATTTTTATTAATCATATCTTTAAGCTATATTTTGCTGATTAATTATGGATTAATAGGAATCGGCTATGCCTTCGTTTTCGGCAATCTCATTGCAATGTTTATGATTCTGCTTATCGAATCTCCAAGAATCTTATTGTTTTTCCCAAAAAAATTTCATCATTTTTTCTTCAAATTTTAATATTTCATCATTATTTCTCCAAAAAATTTTTTTGGCAAGTATCTTTCTATTCATTGTAATAACAAAAAATTTCAAAAAATATCTTTTCTTCATAATTGTTTTATCAGAGAAATAATTTGAAGGGGAATAATAGGGAATTCTAAACTTGAATTTTTTATAGAATCCTAAAACAAAATTGCAAAACTGAACCTTATCAATAAATAGGGGTTTTTGAGCTTCTTTTACGTCAGATAAATCTGCATTTTTTATTGTAATATTTCGATTCAATTCTGCATCCTTAATTATTTTATTTCCCAATGGAGTCCTTACTACGCACAAGTTTGTCCCAATTTTATCATTGCCTCCAAGATTCCATGCATCACCAAAGGCTACATCAGCAAGAAGACCTATTCCATCAAAACAGAAAAGGCACCTTTTTGGAGTGAAAAGAGAGAATTTGTGTGGCTGGATATAATCATTATATTCAATTTCTTGAATCGTTCTATCATCTTCAATCAATAATGTTCCGGGCCAACCTCTTCCCCTAAATTCAAGTTTTTTGATATTTTTTTCATCGATATTCAGTTTGTTAACGATAAAATCAATATAATGGAAAGAATCGACATGAGAACACATTAATGAAAATGTGATTATTATAGAATTTCTCAGCGCTGGATTTTTTAGTTGAGCTTTTCTCAAACCATGAATATGACATGGCAGGCCAACAAATGCATATTTTTCGTTTGGATTTCCATTCAACACTTGTTTCAAAGATAAATTTGTTGGAACAGGACAATATTTTGATTTGGAGGCATTGATAATTTCCTCTTTTGATCGGGCGATAAATGGTTCGGGTTCTAAGGGGTTGTCTGATTTAAATCGAGTGACAATTGCACCGTCAATGATTTTCTTTTCAAGCATATACAATAACAATTCAGTTATCATACCTCCTGATGATGAATTGTTCCTGATATTATGGTTATTCGAAAATCCCACATAACATTTAATAATATCTTGAAAATTTTCATCTCCGAAAATAAAATTTGAAAGAATTTTAAAATTTACTTCATTTCCGGGGCAACATTCAATGCATTTGTTACATTTTATGCATGAATTTAAGTCAATAGTGGGTAGATAAAGACCTTTTTTTGAATTTTGAATTAAATTTATCGCATTAACCGGGCATATTGCTACGCAGGTCCCGCAACCCAGGCATAAACCTGAATTAATGAGATCTAGAAGTTTAATGGACATTTTACTTGATATAATTATTGGGCCATTTTATTAATAATTTCAGCGCTTAATTCGGCACTTTTCAAGGACATCGATTCCAAATAATCCTTTTTACCAAGTAAGTGATTTCTAATATCTATTCTATTATGCCAGCATTCTTCCACTTTTTTTAACAAGATATTATAGTCTATTTCTTGGGGATCCAAGACAAATTTTTCCATTCCAACCATATTCATGGCAGCGGATTTATGAGCGGATGATATTACAATAGTCGGATTAGATAATGAAATCGATGCAATAGCAGCATGCCATCTCGAACTGATATAGATATCGCAGCACCCCATTATACCCTTCAAGATTTTGCCGAAATATTCATTTCCAATAATTTTAACAGATTCATGCTCATTAATTCTCGATTTTAATTCATGTGCTGCAGTTAGATCTGAATTTCCCTTACATCCACCTAACAGCTCATCATTTGCATGGGGAATAATGAGTATCTGTGCACCATATTTTTTTATTAAATAATCAGATAATTTTGCAAAATTATTGAGTATTAAGTCATTGGGTGTAGGTGAAATGCCGATAATTGGTTTATTTTGATTAACACCAATATTTTTTAAAATTGCGACAACGTCATCGTAGGATGCTGGCCGTAATAATATTGCTTGATCTGCACATAAAACTGCATTATTCTCGATATTTAGGGATTCAAAATATCCCATGCTGATTGGTTCTCTAATGGTGATTAGAGCCGCTTTATTAAGAGTTATTTTAGCCAATAATCTATTAATCCTGGAATCAAATGGCCCAATTGATTGAGCATAAATGATGAAGGGTTTCCCTAAAATATATGCAAGTAATAATTGAGTACTTTGCACAATCGCAACCTTAAAATTCACATACCCTTCTCCTCGCATATCAATGATAATATCACTTTTAAAATAATTTGGAATACTCTGGAGCATGAGCAGGAATATTTTTAGAGAATATGGTAAAAACGGAGAATAATTTAGTCCGCTTATTCCTAACTTGTTGCTTACAATCGTTTTCTGATATATTGGACTATCCACATCTTTATTTGGGGATAAAATTATAAATTGGGCGTTATTTATCCTTTTACTTAGTTCTTCTATTCCACTTGCAATTATTGAGAGTGTACCATTATTTAAGGCCGTTCTTGCTCCTGTTATTAAAATATTAATCATATATTGTAATAATTAAATGGTTATTCATTATTAAAAAAAGATACAATATAATTATCATATATTTTATTAAATTTTTACAAATATAATTTATTGGTTATATTATATTCCAAATTTATTAATTCTTCCTTCCAACCTAAACGATTTATTAACAATTTCATTTCGAATAATTTTTATCGAATTATCATGATAAAATTGACCACTTAATAATTGTTCATCAAAAGATTTTATTTGAGTGGATGTCAAAAAATTTATTAAAAATATCAAAGTTTTTGTTATTTTTACAATTAATATTTTCATACAAAGTTTTCGATTTATTTATTCCAATTAATGGCCAATAAATACATGATAATAGTATTTTAAAAAAAATATATTGTAATCCTTTATTTAGTAATAATGAAAAAGAAAAAAAGAAAATTGATAAAAAAATTCCAATAATTGCAAAAATATTATCACTATTAAAAAATTTTTCGAATTTTAACATTATCCCACTCATTTTTAGGTTTTTAAGAGTTTAATCTCATCTTTTTTTTTCATTATCTCTAAAATGTTTTCCCATCGCTCAACTGTATGAGTATAAGAGAATTTTCCTTCTACAATATCATGGGCATTTTTAATGATAAATTCCAAATTTTCTCTCTCTAGTATTTCAATAATCATTTTTGCTAAATTTTCCTTTTTAGTGTTTTCAAGAAAATATCCTGTTAAATTATCAATAACAACATCAGATATTGCACCAATCTCGGTTGTAAGAACAGGCGTTCCGCAAAAAATAGCTTCCAAAATAATTGTTGGCAAACCTTCCGAATGTTGTGTTGGTAATACCAATAATTTCAATTTATTCAAATAAAAAGGAATTTCATCATCTTCTATATACCCAGTAATTAAAATGTTGACATTTAATTCGTTTCTAATTAGCTGGCATTCTTTTTGAACCCATGGAAGTAAATCTCCTGAACCGATAATGATAAAACTTATATCTTTTTTTTTCAATGCAATAATTTTAATTGCATCGATAAATTCAATAACCCCTTTTTTTTGGGTGATTCTCCCTATATAGCCAACACATTTTGCTCTCTCCTTATAGGTGTTTGCAATAAAATATTTTTTTGTATCAATATAACGTGAACCTTCAGGGAGAATCTTCTCTTCATAGTTAATATTATATAGTTTCAATAATCCATTAGATTCTGGAGAAATTCCATCTAATAATTCAAAAAATAAATAATCCTGCAAGGAGAGAATCTTTGATAAATTAGATTGTGATGGACTACGTGTGACGACTTCCATTGTCTTTTTTCCAATGAATTTAGCTGAAATTAGAGGAATTAAAAAATAAGGATACGCCATATAAAAAATGACAATTTCATAATTATTTCTTTCTTTTATTAATTCATATGACTGGAGAATCTGTATTAAAATAAGTTTTATTATCCAAATAAAAATTGATAATAATTTTGGAGAAATATAATTTAATTTATGCATCGAGAATTTTATTGGTTTTGTTCTTACTTTAGATGGATTAATAGTTAACTTATTTGTATTTGCTCCAATAATTGTAATATTATCACATATCGGATTCAATATTAAAATTAAATTATTTAAAAACTTATAGATGATTTCTCCTGAATATGGAAAATATATCAAAGCAATATTTACCATAATCTAATCACCATATTTTTGTTTTTTTGCGAGAATATCATATCCATGTGTAAATTCTTTATATTTATCTAATTTATCAATGAATAATAAAAGAAAAATTAGAGGGCAAATTAAGATTAATAAAATCGATAAAATAATTTTATTTTCTCTAAATGACATTTGGGGGATATTATAATAAATCGAAGCAAGGCAGGCAAATATTCCACCTCTTCTTTTTATTAATTCAATATCAAACTGATTTTTATTTAATAACCTGAACTCCGCATGATTTAGGGCATATACTTCATATTCTGTTCTCCTTTTCAGCATCCCCTGAAGAAGAAGGGAAAGATCTATATATTTATAATCCCTAATATTACTACATATGGAAGAGTGGGTTCGGGCGTGGCTGGAGGAGCAGAGGCAGAAGGGAGAGAAGTGTCTTGAGATCAAGGAGATCCAGGGCAAACCCTACGTCTACCGGTCGACAAGCATCTACGACAAGGCAACCAAATCGCCAAAGAAGGTCAGCAAGTATCTCGGCAGACTCACGAAAGACCAGGGTCTCATCGCCAAAGGAAGAAAAGTACAGAGCATCCCGATGAATCCCCGTAGCATTCATGAATACGGGAATGCCGCCCTGATGGCCGAAGAGTTCGGCGAGGTGCTCCCGGTTCTCCAGGAGGCGTTCCCGGCCTGTTGGCAGGAGATCGTCGCCCTGGTCTTCACCCGGATCTCTGGATATACCCCGCTCTCCCGGATTGGGGATGCCTGGGAGAAACTCGACAATATCCTTACCATCTCCGCAGACTGCAACCCCCGCAGCCTCACCCGCGTCCTCACCGCTGTCGGCGGCGACCGCACCGCCCAGCAGGCGGTGTTTCGGCATCTCTCCTCGCAGACGCAGCAGCTCGTTTACGATCTCTCGTTCATCTTCTCCCACTCCGATACCATCAATCTCGCCGAGTTCGGCTACAACGTCGAAGGCGTCTGGCTCCCGCAGGTCAACATCGCGCTCTTCAGCGCGACGGACACCGGTCTTCCCGTGATGATCCGCGCCCTGCCAGGCTCGGTCAGGGATGTCGCCACCCTCGTCGGATCCCTCGCCGAGATCGATACCGCCAGAACGACTCTCGTCCTCGACCGGGGTTTCGTCTCGGAGAAGAATGAAAAGATTCTGACCGAGGCGAAGATCCCGTTCGTCCTCCCTCAGCGCCGAAACAGCACCAGGTATACGACACGGATCCATCTCACTGACCATTTCTTCTACCACAAACGGCTCATTCATGCCGGAAAGCGAGAACTCGACGGTCTGACGCTCTATCTCTACGAAGACGCCGATCTTGCGGTGGAAGAGCAAAAGACCCTCTACCACCTGCTGGAAGAGGGAGCAATCGACCGGGAGACATTGAACCAGCGGCTGAAGCGTGCCGGCAGGATCCTGATCCTCTCTTCGATCACAGCACCCTCACAGAAGATCTACGAACTGTATAAGTCCCGAAATCTGGTTGAAAATCATTTCGCCGCGTTCAAGAGCCTGATCCAGGCAGACAAACTCTATCTCCGGGACGCTACGGCTGTCTTCGGACACGTCTTTATCGGGTTCCTCTGCCTCTACCTCTACTGCCGGATCCTGAACCGGATCAAGCAGGCGGGGTTGTCTGCGCATCTCTCACCTCAGGCACTCCTCCTGAAACTCTCAAAGGTATATTCAGTGATTTATGAGGAGGAGAAACGAATGACCGAGATCCCAAAGCAGGTGCGGGGGATCGCCGAGAAACTCAAACTCGATATATTCCCTAATATGTGAGGAGTTGGGGTTAATAAATAATTTTAATGCATCATCGGTAAATCGAAAGGTAGTGTACACAAAGTGATGTAAAATTGGAAAAGGCCCTGTATCATACTCAGATTGTGTAACAGGAGAATACAGGGCATGAATCTAAAAGAAGTCGTACTTAATTATCTTACCGATAACGACGAGGGAATGAAGCATCTCCGCACCTGGTTTTTGAATGTGGTGATGCAGGAGGAGGCAGATCAGCAGACTGGAGCCGGGAGATACCGGAGATCCAGTTCAAGGAGAACATACAGGACCGGCCATCGCAAGAGGACCTTGAAGACACGTCATGAGGAACTCATCCTCAATAAACCGCAATTACGCGATATCCCATTTCAAACAAAGATATTTGAACGGTATTCCCGGATTGAGAAGGCCTTGGAAAATGCTATTCTTGAGACGTATCTGCAAGGGGTCTCAACAGGAACATTCAGGAAATTGTCGCTCATCTCGGTGTCGAGAAGATCTCCGCTTCATACGTCTCGAAGATTGCCGCTGATTTGGACCAGAACGTCCATCTGTTCCTCTCCCAGCCGATTGAGACGTATATCCGCTATCTCGTCGTAGATACTTCTTATTTCAAGGTACGAGATGGGATACGATATACCAACAAGGCCCTCCTGGTAATTGCCGGGATCCGGAGTGACGGATTCCGGGAGATTCTGGGTGCCAGAATTGCTGATAGCGAGAATGAGCTGGCCTTGGGTGGATATCTTCGCTGAGTTGAAGGAGAGAGGAATGGACAAGGTGGACCTAATAATCTCTGATGGACACAAAGGAACACAGGCAGCCGTTGAACGTGTCTTTCCAGGGTCCAGCTGGTAAATGTGTCATGTCCACTTTATTCGGGCTGTTCTCCGTAAACTCTCAAACAAGTTGCATAAGGAAATCACCCAGATGTTAAAGGAATCTCTCTCCGATTCACGGAGACTCCAGGAATGTGTCGATGAACTCGGGATTCGAGGGTTCCCCCGGGCAGCCGATACCATAAAACGATTCATTCCAGGACTGATGAATTATCGTATTGCTCCTCAAGATCACTGGCGGAGAATAAGAACCACAAACATGCTTGAACGACTCAATAAGAAGCTGAAACGAAGATCCAGAACCATTGGAGCGTTCCTCAATGGCGCTTCTTTGCTCCGTCTCCGTCTTGCAGGAACAATCCTCATGGACATTAATGAGGAGTGGATCACAAGTTGTAGGTATTTATCTGGGTCTGATGTGATAGTGTGTCAGGATACTCGAGCAGAATTTACAGCAGTTTAGATACACTGTCACATCATCACGGTATGACTTAATTAACTGAGTAGACCCAGAATTCTTTGTTATTATAAACTAAACTAACAGATTTGTCATTATTAAAGCAGACAAAATCTTCAGATTCATATCCACTTCTAACAATTCGTGGATCAGTGTTCATCCCATGTTTATTTAATATAGGATCGTCGATATAGTCTAAAAATCGTTTTGTAAGTATAATGTAAATAGGTTTTCCAATTGATTTAATTAATTTTTTTTCTTCAGCATATCCAAAATGATCTGGCACTTTTATCCAATGATAACTTTTACTTAACCATCCCATGGGAGCCATTTCTATATTGTGATTACAATTTTCATCAAACCATTCTGATCCAGAAATATCTCTCATTGTCACTTGTCCATTAGGTTGAAGAATCCATGAAGATTTATAAAGTGTTAAACAGCTTAATATTGATGCAGTGACGAGAATTGCTGAAATACCAATAGATGCTAATAGAATTTTATTACGATTTATTATTGGTTTGAATAAATAAAAAAGTGCTATTGAAATAAAAATTGGTGTTGCCCACATTCCGATATTTGCATTAAGTAATCTTCCCCATGTGACCAAGCCCATTCCCATGCTCAAAATGAAATATCCTCCGTAACTAGCAAGAAATACTGTTGAAAGAAGAATCATAGATAAGCTATAATTTTTATTTTTGTGAAATTTTAATAAACATATAATTATTATTAAAAAAGTTAGCGATAAATATAAGATAATAGGGCCATACATTTTCACAGTAAGAGTGATAAAATCATTAACGTTTAATGTAAATGGTGATTCAAGTTCGCCAGCTCTTGATAAGAATTGCACATTCTCATTAACTAACCAATTATATGATCGTTGGACTGATAATCCAAAGAGAGAAAAACTTGAGATCCAAAGGATAAAAATTATGCAATTTGCAATAGGTAAATACAATAAATTTGTTTTATTTATTTTTTCTTTTTTAATATATGATAGTAGAATAATAGTGATATAAATAACTATTAAACAGATTATTAAAATAAATGCAGAAAGAGGATGCAAAAATGTCATTACTATCGACATTATTAAAAATAAAACAATATAATTCTTATTTTTTGTTTTAATTAATTTAAAATATATATAAAAAATTAATGGAAAAGAAAAAAGACTTAATATATGGGGGTAGAAGGTTAAATGAAAATATGAGAAAATGAATACAGAACTAGCAATAAGTGTTAATATTGCAATTTTTTTGTTTTTTAATAAAGTTAAAGATAATAAACAAGAAAATAAAATGAACATTAACCAATAAATCATTGACATCGTTTTTACAACCAAATTTGGAAAAATTGAAAAAATCTTTACCCAAATTGTTCCAAATACATAAGATATTGGGTAATAATTTTCTCCAATATACCCGGAGAAGGATATTTTTGAAATATTTTGTAAATGATGTAATGGATCTGAAAATGTGTAGGAATAATATCCTTGGAAATGTTGTAGGAGTATCATTATAATGTCAGAATAAATCAATGTAATTAAAAAAAGCCAAAAATGTTTTAATTTTTGATTAAACAAAACACAAAAAATAATTGTTAGAATGCTTATGCAATTTACAATTATTAAACAAATCCAAACGTTTGAAAGTGAGGAATATATTGATATTTCATATCCTGTTGCAGGGCTGTTATTGGATAAAATAATCATTGTAACTGTAATTAGTAGAAAATTGAAAATTAGGAGTAATTTTAAAGTATATTTTTGGCGAAAAATTGATTTTTCAATCATTTAAAAACTCCTAAAAAATATTTTAGAAAATAACATCTCCATCAAATTTTTCTTTAGAAAATGGGATTTCACATAGATCTAAAATAGATGGAGCAATATCGACAATATTAATTTCACTTTTGGTAATAGGTTTATTTATATTTCTTAGAAGAAGAACTCCCTCTTTTGCATGTCCACCGGAAGCAACCTTATGATCATACGATTTTTCAAACAAATTGGAATGTAAATTCCAACCAACACAATAATCTGGTTGGAGCTCAAAAACGATATCTGGAAATAATTGTGAACAATAAGTGCCCGGATTAGAATTATACAAGTTTTCCCTTTTAATTACCCAATTGAACGCTGGCATTCCATTTGAATTTTTAATTAATTTTAATTTTTCGATTATTTGTTGTCTGATATCTAAATACTCCATATCTGAAAGGGAACTCCTATTGATTTCAATACCTCCATAAGAATATGATTTAATTCCTGCGAAACTAGATAAAGATGCAATTGTTTGGTGATTCTCTATTTGATCGTTTGAAGAATACATTATCTTACTTTTTTTTGTTATGATCCCGTTACTTGTAATTAATTTGATAACTGAATCTTCCAAGTCAAATTTTGTGATGACATCCAACAACAAAAATTTTATTCTGTTTTTTAAGAACGCTTTTCGTTTAGATGAGATTAAATAGCCTTCTTGTCGGAGCAGTTCATTAATATTTATTGTGTTAATAGGTCGAATTGAATGACCGTGGTCGCTTATGACAATTAATTTAGCATCAGGATATTGTTCAATAAAATCAGCAATAAATTCATCAAATAATCTATAAAAGTCTAATATTTTCTTATTCAAATCTTTATCATAATGATAAAAAGGATCCCGCTTATCAAAGAAACGCCATAATCTATGCTGAATAATATCCAACAAAGAAAAATAAATGTGTAAAATATCCCATTTCTCTCCAGAAATAACATTTTTAGTTAATAAATACTCCTCTTTTAAGGCATTATAACCGAAATTAGCCCAAAAATTAAGATTATTTTTACCAGGATACCCCCCCCAAATACTGAATAATTTATCAGGAAAATTATATTTTTTCATTAAATTGGCTGGATAAAAATCTAGAGAAACGGTTGTCTGTATATTATTTAATTTTTTATCAAATGGTGATTTACAGACCATTGCACCATTTATTTCCCATGTAGGATATAGAAACATTGGAAATAATATTAACGACCTATATCCAAAGCGACCCGCAATGTCCCAAAATGTGTGCGACCTAATACTTGTTGAATCCACTTTGCGTAAATCGCTTAATGTGGGGTCGAAGACATCATAGCTGTATAAACATCCATGATTCCCAGGATTAAGACCGGTATAAATTGTTGCCCATGCAGGTATTGAATCGACAGGAAATGTGGATTCTATAATAAGAGTATCACTGTTTTCTATCAATTTTGAAAAAGTTGGGAGTTCGTTTTGATATTTTAGCAAAATATACGGATCTAACGAATCAATCCCTATTATTGCGAGTTTCTCATTCATTTGTAATAATTCCTATTCTTTCAAGGGTATAATTTAATGTATCAATATTCACCGAGCTGATATTTTGAGAATTATCTATTTTATAAATTCCCTTTTTCGGAAATTTTTTGATAATATCAAATAATTTTTGATAATCCTTCCACATTTTTAAAGCATTTTCTTGGGATAATAATTCTTCTTTTTTTCGAGAATATGCAACTTCCGGAGGAACATCAATAAAAAATAATACATCGGGATCTTTAAGATATCTTTGAAATTTTAGTAAGTATTTCTTTACCACCAAATCAGGAATGTCAAATTCTTCGGCGAGAGCAAATAAGGTATCATAATAGAAACGGTCAAAAATTTTTATTTTATTTTTTTGAAATAAACTTGAAAATCTAATTTTAAAAAAACCTGATATTAGGTAATCGTATATCACAATTTTTGGATAAAAAAAATTAACAATTGTATTTCTTTTTAAAATTTCATTCTTTGATTTTTTTACTTTTTGATCCTTTATTAAAGGATTTCTGGTTGTAACTCTTAAAAAGCGTCTAATGATAGAATTTTCTCCTTCCAACCACCAATTATAAGTTACTTTATAACCGAGTTTTTCTAAATTATGGTATAATTCTTTGGATAAGGTACTTTTACCAGATCCATCCATTCCTAAAAAAACAATTATAAAAGCTCTCATGAATCCTTTTCCAAATTTCCTCTGTCACTTATTGTATTAATTTGATGTACTCTTCCTTCATTTGATTAATAATATTCTCCCAGGAATAAGGAATTACCTTTTTTCGTGTTTTGGTTATATCTGCTGTTTTTCTTAGTATTTCAATTTTTTTAATAAGTTCATCAATATCTGTGAAATAGAAAAAGTTACCATTTTCTTTAAATAATCTTGGAAGAGATCCGAATTTTGTTGTGATTATAGGTAAATTGCATGCCATCGCTTCAAGTATAGATAATGGAGTTTCAATACATGCAGTTTTATCGATTGTTGGAAAAAAATAAAGATCTGCAATATTATAGATCTCTTCGATATTTGGGAAATGTTTTATCCACAATTTACATCCAGAATCTTTCAATTTATCAACTAATTGAAAGTCAATTGCTTCATGTTCCCGGCCAATAATAATTACTTGATAATCCTTATTAATCTTCAATTGAGTACAAATCTCAATATTTCTTTCCTTTTTTAAGGAAGCAAGGTGAATTATTACAAATTTATCAAGAGGAATATCATATTTTTTTCTTAGAATATTTTTTTGATCTTTACTAATAGGATGAAATTTTGTTATATCAATGCCGTTTGGAAGAAAAAAGGAATTAAACCCTAAATTAGTAAATAATTTTTCGCTCTCTGATGATTGAACAAGTAGCAAATCAGGTTTGAATAATTTTACAATTTTTAAATTTGGAATTGAAGGGTGTATTGCAGATACTATCACCTTTAATTTTGAAAATACAATACCTACAAGCTTTGAAAATATTAATCCCGATAGTGTCGGAGACAAAATAAAATGGATAATGTCAGGTTGAAATGAGTAAATTTCTTTCCATATTCCGAATGGTGAAACATTTACTTTCTTGACATTTATATTTGAATTTTCAAGATTCCTTGCTAATTCGAATCCAACTTTTCGAACCCCTTCGTCAATTTCGTCAGCGAAGTATCCCACCAAACATACTTTCATAGACTCATCTTTCATTCTTTAGTGTCGTTTGTATTGTTCGTTCCATTGACACACAGATAGTATCCCAATTATAATTTTTTTCAACAAATTCTCTGCCTTTTTCTCCCATTTCAATCATTAAATTAGGATTATTAAAAAAATTCTGGATAATATTTTTTAATTCATTCTCATCCTTGGAATAGAATACAAGATGCCCGGCAATACTTTTTACTCCTTCAATAGGTGTAGAAATAATCGGTTTTTTACACGCCATGTATTCAAATAGTTTTAATGGCAGAGCATTTTGGGATATATTACTAATATCAAAAGGAAGCAAGCAGATATTCATAATTGAGATATATTCCGGCACTTTCGAGTATTGAACATTTCCTGTAAATATTATATTTTCTTTTATTTGGAGATCCTTACACATCTTTTCATAGTATATTTTTTTTGGACCATCTCCTACTATCACAATTATGATATCGAAATCTCTTTTTAATTGTGAATTTATCTCCAAAATCATCTCTAATTTCGTCCATTCTCCTAAAAAACCAACAAAACCGATAACAAAATTATCAAACGGTATCCCAAGTTTTTCTCTTGATTGAATACCTCGATCAAAGAAAAAATCAATATCAACACCATTAGGGACTAATTTAGACTTATTTTCAGGAATATGATATAAATCTCTGATAGATTCAAGAGAATATGTGATTTTTGATGCTAATTTTATATTTTTCGCGATCAAGAATTTACTAACTCCTTTAAATAATGATTTTAAATAATTTGGAACTCGATCCGAAATTGTTATCCATTCGATGAGATCGTCACATATATCAAAAATAAAAGGAATTTTCTGTTGGCGTGATAGTATTAATCCGGCAAGTAAGCAATGAAAATTTATGCACACATCAAAATCACAAATATCCAATTTTAGTGAATTCATTCTCTTTTTTATCGTTAATTCCTGCCAAATCGGACTTGTATCATCATTTGATAAATAATAAAAATCAGTTTCCTTTAAACAATCTTCCACCATTGCATCTTTTTTATCCTTCAACCACCAGGCATTCACACAAAGAATAGTGACAGCATGTTCTTGAGATAAATGCTTGATAAAATGATGAGGTCTCTGAAAATTGATTTTTTTAAGATCTGCAAGGGATAAAACAAGTATGTTCATGATTGAAAGTCATTTATAACTATTTCAATTTTATTGCATATCCTTTTCCAATTATAATTATTCTCAATAAAATTTCCTTGAAAAATTTCTTTGCTGACATTATTTTCATTATTAATTAATTTTTTCAAATTCTCCTCAAATTCCATAGAGTTGTCAGCATAAAATAATTCATTTTTGAAAAGTATTTGAATACTCTTTAATTTTGGTGAAATCACCGGTTTCTCACACGCCAGGTACTCAAACAATTTCAAGGGAACTGCATTGTCAGATATTGCATTCTTCTTGAATGGCAGGAGACAGACATCCATTGCTGCAATATATTCCGGGACTTTCATATAGGGAACTGTTCCGGTAAATACAACCCGCTCATCTAACCCCATTTGATGTACGAGGTTTTTCGTTGCATTGAGTCTTCCCTCTTCACCAACAATCAGTAATTTTGTATCGGGAAGTTCTTTCATTGCCTCAAGTACTGGGGTGAAATCAATCCATTCCCGCAATACACCGACATAACCGAGCACAAACGATTTTTCCAGGCCCAGTTCCTTGCGGATGGTGCTGTCCATCTTCCTGAATAGGTCTGTATCCACGCCATTTGGGATTAATTCAAATTTGTCATCGGAAATGGAATACAATTCCTTGAAAACGGGGGACGTCGCAGTGATTTTTTTTGCGAGTTGTATGTTCCGGTCTAAAAGATATCTTCCGTACCATCTCCCGAATGGTCTGAAAAACGAAGGAATCTGTGGAGAGTGGGCAATCATTTCGGGCAGGTCGTCGGCAATATCGTAAATCATCGGAATATCAAGTTTTTTTGCGAGATGGCGCCCTGAATTAAGTGTATTATAATTGAAGATAACATCGTACTCTTCATCAAGAATATCCAGGTTGATGAGTTTGCTGGCAAAAAGTTCCTGTTTAATCGGACTGATTTTTTTATTGGTGATGTAATGGATTGTGATGGAATCAAGACTTTCCCTGAAATTTTCAAAATAAATGTCGGAATTGACCTGCTCACCCTTCCACCAGTCGTTAATGCATATGGCAGTGATATCGTGATCCTTTGAAAGATATTTGATCAGGTGATGAGGCCGGTTGGGAGCACTCTTGTAAAGGTCAATTATGCAGGGGATGAGAATTTTCATGAATGTGCGAGTTCTCGGAGATTCATTTCAACAGCGCTCATCAGCTCTTTGTTAATACAAATTTATTCAAATAATTACTCTTCTTTCTTCACAATTTGTACCAGGCTGTTCAGTATAAGGCCAGACGTCACCAGTAGCAACCCCAGTATCAGCGAAGTAATTCCTCCGATAAACATCACCGAATGAAACACCCCTCCGGTATACAGCGCCGTCATAGTGTACAGTGACGTAACAATCCCTATCATTGTCAATACCGCCCCCGGCACCCCAAACGTGATCAACGGCCTCCGGTATCCAAGCAACCCGACGAGATGACTCAATACCTCGTACCCATGGGATAGTGCATTCTTCTTATGTCCGTTTTGCACGTCGTACTTCACCGTGATTGGCACTTCGGATATCACAAGCCCCTTCTGCAGGAAATGGGTGATCATGTCCGATTCGATATTGTATCCCTCTGAGATGAAATCCAAACATCTCAGCCCTTTCCTGCTGATAGCCCGGAACCCGGACTGGGAATCAGTGGACGGATAGCCCGAGCTCATCTGGGTTGCGACATCGAGCGTCTTCTGCCCAAGTTTGCGATATCTCGGTATATTGTTACCCTGGATGAGGAACCGTGACCCGATGACCATGTCGGCTTTCCCTGCGAAGACCGGCTTTATCAGGTGGGGGATCTCGGCCGGGTTGTGCTGGCCGTCGCCGTCGAGCATCACGACAATTGCGGGATTCAGTTCCCGTGCCCGCTCGAAGCCCTTCATCATGGCGGCCGCCTTACCGCTGTTCTGGGAGATCCTGATGACTTCGGCCCCGGCCGCCTCTGCGATGAACGAGGTGTTGTCGGTCGAGCCGTCGTCGACCACGATTACGTAGTTGACGAAGTGCTTAGTCTGGAGGACGACACTGCCTATGGAGAGCTCCTCATTGTATGCAGGGATTATTGCGATGAATGCTCCCGGCCCGATGGTGTCCTGGCGTGAAGCAGGAGTGGCAGCGGTCTCCCCGGCAGGGACGGTCTCAAACCCGATCTGCTCGGGTATCTCTTCATACCGGGGGATGTGTGTCGTCGGGTGGTATTCAGCGGCCCTGTCCCCCGCCTTCTCACTCTCCACAAGCCCTATCGCCGAGTTCGCCCGGATCGCCTCGCCGAAGCTTGAGTAGTGGGTGATAAGAGAGTCGATGTTGCTCGTGCATCTCCTCGATTCAGGGAAGTTTCCGGGCGATTCAGGGTGCTCATCGTACGACGTGGGACTTCCTCCTGGTGGACACATTTTTTGGTCCGATAGACATTATTGACATATTCTGACTGTGGAAGGCGAAAACCCCTTTTTGCCTTCGATATTCCAATAACTGAATATGCATTATTCAATATAAAAAGGTTTGCCCTGTTT
>Ga0334884_1003408_pt1 | contig 18055 bp, 9 predicted proteins | sample GraSluR1_MG_7_FD_207215 | JGI IMG/M metagenome (GOLD analysis project Ga0334884, IMG submission 207215) | Sludge microbial communities from methane-producing bioreactor in Wageningen University, Netherlands - Granular Sludge_12_05 R1 | ecosystem: Engineered > Bioreactor > Anaerobic > Unclassified...
ATGAACCTGCAACTCCTTTTGTTGCGCGGTTTCTGGAGCGCCAGCGAAATATCCAGGATATATCTGGAACCCGGTGTCCCGGGACAGTAAGCCCCGGGAACTTATAGCTGGTTCATAGGCGCAGATATGTCAGCATTGTTGATGCAACATAGGGCCACTGGCACATGATCTTGCTTGGACTGCCCTGCCTTATTGGAGTTTATTGCCTTCGCGAAGAGCCGCATGATACTCCTGTAAGGACCATATGTTCGGCATCCCCTGCCGTAATGATCGCAATGCCTGTACGCCTGCTCGTGCCGCTGCCAGGGTGGTCATTGTGGGCAATCCATGCTCCAGTGCGGAGCGGCGGATTGCTTTTTCGTCGAATTTTGAGTTCATTCCCAAAGGTGTGTTGATGATCCAATCGACTTGACCGTTGATAATCAGGTCGCTGACATTGGGCCGACCTTCACCTACCTTGTAAACCTCTTCTACCTCAATCCCTTGCTCACTCAAGAAACGGGCCGTACCGCGTGTGGCGACCATCGAAAAACCAAGCTCCTTCAGGTCTTGCGCCAGACTGCCCATATCTGCCTTGTCTCGGTCATTTAAGCTAATGAAGACCGTACCGCTCTCCGGAACGCGATTGCCTGCTGCTATTTGACTTTTGGCAAAGGACAAGCCCATGTTGAAGTCGATTCCCATGACTTCACCGGTGCTGCGCATTTCTGGTCCCAGGAGTATGTCGACATTGGGAAACTTGATGAAGGGAAGCACCACTTCTTTGGCAGAGGAATAGACCGGGATGATCTCTTCCGTAAAGTTCAACGATTTTAACGTTTTACCAGCCATGACTCGTGCCGCAAGTTTGGCAAGCGGAACACCTATTGCCTTGCTGACAAATGGGATGGTGCGTGATGCGCGAGGATTCACTTCCAGCAGATAGATTACGTTGTCCCGGATGGCGTATTGAATGTTCATCAATCCAATTACCTTCAGTTCCCGGGCAAGTGCATGGGTTTGCGCTTTAATTTCCTCTATCAATTTAGGGTCCAGATCATAGGGTGGCAAAATACAGGCACTGTCGCCAGAGTGTACTCCAGCTTCCTCAATATGCTGCATGATGCCTGCAACTACCACTGTTTCCCCGTCTGATATGGCATCCACATCAATTTCTGTGGCACCTTCCAGGAATTTGTCTATCAAAATCGGGTGTTCCGGGGAAGCCTCTACCGCAAAATTCATGTAACGTACTAATGAATCCTTATCATAGACAATTTCCATGGCCCGGCCACCCAACACAAATGAAGGACGCACGACGACAGGATAACTGATACGCTCAGCGATTATAAGAGCTTCCTCTGTGGATGTGGCCGTATCGTTTGCCGGTTGAATCAAATTTAGTTTCTCAACCACTTCCCGGAAACGTTTGCGGTCTTCCGCCCGAGAAATACTGTCGGGAGATGTACCGATGATTGGCGCACCTGCTGCCTCAAGGCGTTCAGCCAGGTTCAGTGGTGTTTGTCCACCAAATTGTACAATTACGCCTTTGGGCTTTACCCGATCAATAATGTTCATGACATCTTCAAACGTTACCGGTTCGAAAAAGAGACGGTCCGATGTGTCGTAGTCGGTGGAAACCGTTTCTGGATTGCAATTCACCATCACGGTCTCATAGCCATCTTCTTTCAGCGCAAAGGCGGCGTGTACGCAGCAATAGTCAAATTCGATACCCTGGCCAATGCGGTTGGGGCCGCCACCGAGGATGATAATACGCTCATTTTCAGCAGGCTTGACCTCATCATCGTCGCCATACGTTGAATAGTAGTAGGGTGTATAGGCCTCAAATTCAGCGGCACAGGTATCCACCAGGCGGTATCCCGGTATGACTTGGTGCTTCTTGCGCAAGGCGCGCACTTCGTCTTCAGATAGGTCCCAGATAAGCCCCAGTTGATAATCCGAGAAGCCCAGTCGCTTCGCTTTGCGCAGTGTTTCTTTTGAATCTGGCGGTGCCAGGTGCAGTGCTTCACCTTCCCTGACAATTTCCTGCATTTGACGCAAAAACCAGGGATCAATCCAGGTGGCTTCAAAAATTTCTTCCACAGTTGCTCCCAATCGCAAGGCTTCTGCCAGATGTAGAATCCGTGCAGGACTGGGGGAGACCAGTGATTTGAGAAGGGCTTGTTTTTCTGTATCTGGGTTGTCACTGCCGGAAAGCGACTTGTGCTTGCCGTCAAATCCAAAGCCAAACCGGTTGATTTCCAGGCCACGAATGGCTTTCTGCAATGATTCCTTGAAAGTGCGGCCGATACTCATGGTCTCGCCGACACTTTTCATCTGTACAGTCAGGAAAGGTTCGGCACCGGGAAACTTCTCAAAAGCCCAACGCGGAATTTTCGTCACGACATAGTCGATAGATGGCTCAAATGATGCAGGTGTTTTACGGGTAATATCGTTGGGTATTTCATTGAGTGAGTATCCAACGGCCAGTTTCGCGGCAATTTTCGCTATGGGGAAGCCGGTCGCCTTGGAAGCCAAGGCCGAGCTGCGTGATACCCGGGGATTCATTTCAATGACTACCATACGCCCATTTTTTGGGTTTACCGCGAACTGAACGTTGGAACCACCGGTGTCCACACCAATTTCCCGTATCACGGCAATGGCCGCGTTCCGCATTTGCTGGTATTCTTTGTCGGTCAACGTTTGTGCGGGGGCTACCGTAATGCTGTCCCCTGTGTGTACTCCCATAGGGTCTATATTTTCAATGGAACAAATAATGACTACATTGTCATTGAGATCACGCATCACCTCAAGCTCAAATTCTTTCCAGCCAATCAGTGATTCCTCGATCAACACTTCATTCACAGGGCTTGCGTCAAGTCCATGCTTAACCGCTGCCTCAAATTCTTCTTTGTTGAACGCGAGACCTGCCCCGGAACCACCCATAGTGAAAGCCGGACGAATAACCGCTGAATAATTTACCAATTCTCCAAATTCACGGGCTTCCTCATAGGAATGAACAACTTGACTTTGTGGTAAATCCAGGCCGCAGCGAATCATCGCATCTTTGAACAGACCTCTGTCTTCTGCCATCTGGATAGCCTCCAGGCGTGCACCGATCAACTCACAATTGTACTTCTCCAGAATTCCCTGCTCGGACAGTTTCACGGCAAGATTTAAAGCAGTCTGACCACCAACCGTAGGCAACAAGGCATCCGGACGCTCACGCTCAATGATGCGTTCCAGAAAGTCTACCGTTAAAGGCTCAATATAGACTTTATCGGCAGTTTCGGGGTCGGTCATTATGGTTGCGGGATTGCTGTTTGCCAAGACGACTTCAAAACCTTCTTCACGAAGCGCCTTGCAAGCCTGCGTTCCAGAATAATCAAATTCACATGCTTGACCGATGACAATCGGACCAGACCCAATTAACAAAATCTTCTTGATATCGGTGCGTTTTGGCATAATTCACCTGTGCTTGTAATTTGAATTATAAAATCAAATGGTAGTAGACAATTTATGTGTTACATTGCGGCTTATGGCAACGGCACGTAGTCAAGACAGTAAATCGACGATAGGTACCAATAATGACTCAAGCGTTGTACGATATTTCCAACACTTCCAGTTCCAATGTACCAGCAGGGGTCTGCGCCAGGGCAATTTCACCCACAGTCTTACCTAACAAAGCTTGACCTACGGGAGACTGGGTGGAAATTTTCGCATTCTCCATATCCGCTTCAACCGGACTGACCAATGTATACGTAACTTCTTTACTTGTCTTCTTGTTTAATATTTTGACCGTAGCGCCAACATATGCCTTGTTTGCATCTATATCGTTGGTATCCAGGATCACTGCACGCGCTACTTTATCTTCTGTGTCCTTGATTCTTGCGTGCAACATCGCTTGTTCATCTTTAGCAGCGTGGTACTCGGCATTTTCTTTCAAATCACCTAAAGAACGAGCATACTCAATTGTTTCCGCTACCTTGATGCGACGGTCTTTCATCTCGGCCAGGTCCAAGACAAGTTTGTCCAGGCCTTCTTTTGACAAATATATTTTTTCCATATTCTCCTGCCTGCGCCCAGGTTTCTTCCTGAATGCGGTAGCTGTCAGGTTAAGCCGGGAAAGTACACCCAAAAGATTCGGAGGGCGTAGTCCGTGCCACGTACCAATCAACAGCCGAATTCAGCTTTTTTTATCCAGGCGGTGTCATTGGTCACACAACATGCATAATCATTTACAGATAAAGATTACGAGCACACACAAACAAGGGCTGCCTGAACAGCCCCGCTTTTACCCTGTACATTAGTATCTACAGAGAATACTTAATCCTGCGGTAAGTATAGCAAATCATGCCATATACAATAAACTTCAGGCATACAATACCGACCAATACCCCAGACCCATCCATATTCCAAGCTACAACACTGCGCTCACCTGCACGGACATGACGGTGTAGTGTCGCGCTTCGCTTATCATTTATCCGCAGATTACGCAGATGAACACAGATTTTGAAAATGAATAGGAAAGAGATATGTAGACGTTTGCGATTATCGGTGCCGAGATGTGTTCACACCTCGCTGGAGCAAGGCACGGGTATGGCGTTACTCAGGTTGTGCTGCCTCGATCCTATTGCCTTACCCAATTTAATGCCCATGCCGTTGAGTTGTGTTCTCAATCGCGAAGCGATTACAGCGCCGTAGCGTGTTTTAATGCCCATGCCGTCATGTGTTCACTATCGCGGAGCGATTACAGCGCCGTAGCGTGTTTTAATGCCCATGTCATCATGTGTTCGCTATCGCGGAGCGATTACAGCGCCGTAGCGCGGGGTAAGGCCAACGGCCGCCACCCCGGGTAAGTAGCGCTCCCCAACCCAGCACCCCGGAGGGCGTGCCAGCAAATCATATCATCACATCCACCTACTATGTAATCCGCAGATGAACGCATATTTTGAAATTGAAAGAGAAGAGTAGACATATGCGATCATTGGTGGACAATCGAATAAGCGTGGCTTAATGCCCATGCCGTTGCTTGTTCTCTATCGCGAAGCGATTACAGCACCGTAGCGCGGGGTAAGGCCAACGGCCGTCACCCCGGGACAACACGCTCCCCAACCCAGCACCCCGTAGGGCGTGCCAGCAGAAGTAAACCCGGTCGCGCTTCGCGTTTCATTGGTTGTATTGCTCTTTAAATCTCAATTCAAATATTGCCCTTGGTATGTGAATTCTTGCGAGTATTCATATAGACGAATCGTTGACAACAACAACATATTGTAGTATCATGTGTAATGAAAAGGGATATATAGTGTTATTTTGTATTTTTAATATTTTTTATGGTCTTGGTAAAGGTAACGGTCATGGATATCGACACCATTGTCAATCTTGGTGAGCGCGCCATGTTGGTAACATTGTATGCTGCGGCACCTATGTTGTTGTCGGGCATGATTGTTGGCCTGACGATTAGTATCCTCCAATCAGTTACGCAAATTCAGGAAATAACGCTAACCTTTGTGCCAAAAATTGTTGTAGTGATGATTTCGTTTATTATTTTTCTGCCTTATATGTCAGATGTGGTGATTGTTTTTGTACGGGAGTTGTTCTCAAATTTTGACACTTTGATCGGACCTTAGCATGATCACTTGAGAAAGGAAACAGCAAGATGTCGGAAATTGATATTTTCCAGTTGTTTCTTCTGGTAATGGTCCGTGTTTCGGGTATGCTGGTTTCAGCACCCATTCTGGGTTCAGCCAATTTTCCCATGTTGCCCAAGGCAGGGTTGGTTGGGATGATGGCTGTGATTATCACGCCGACTATCGCTCGTTTGGGAATTGTTATTCCAGAGGAACCACTCGCTTTCGCCCTGATTGCCGCTTCTGAGTTTCTGATTGGAGTCGCGATGGGTTTTGTGATGAGTCTGGTTTTTACGGCGATACAGGTTGGCGGGCAGATCATGGATATGCAAAGCGGATTTGGCATGATGAATGTGTTTAATCCCGCATTGGAAACCCAGTTTCCCATATTTGGTTTTTTTCTGTTTATACTGGCGACTTTGTACTTTTTAGTTTTAAGCTTGCACCATATAATGATTCGTGCGTTGGTAGCGTCGTTTGAAAGCATACCCATCGGCGGGTTTGTATACCGGCCCGGGCTGCTCTGGGAGGTGAGTACCTGGGGGCGGGGATTGTTTATTGACGGGTTGATGATTGCTGCACCGGTGGCAGCTGCCATGTTGCTGGCATATGCCTCGATGGGATTGTTGGGACGTGTGGTACCACAAATTCATTTGTTTGTAGTCGGTTTTCCCATTACTATCGCCACCGCGTTAATCATTGTGGCAGGTTCCATTGGTGTGTATTTACGCATATTGGACGGCATGTTTTTTAGAATGTTTCAGAACGTGGAAACACTTTTGCGTGGAATGGGGTAAGTAATTAAAACCAGGATGATTCATGGCCGAAGATACTGGAGGTGAAAAATCCCTACCGGCGAGTCCTCAGAAAATTCTGAAGGCACGTGAGGAAGGCAATATTGCGAAAAGTCAGGACCTGGGTGCCGGGTTTGCATTGGCCCTGGCCCTGCTTGCTCTGTTCTTTTTGGCAAAACATATATTAAGTACTTTGATCATGGCAGGTCGTTATTTTCTGGGAAATGCACATGAACTGACTACCGACAATGTCTCACAGCAATTTATAGCAATACAAGTGCTTTACCATCTGGCTGTATCGGTGTTGCCATTCATGCTCATCATGGTGGTTGGTGGCGTCACATTGAATTTGCTGCAGGTAGGTGTATTGTTTACCGCGGCTCCACTTAAACCAAAATTTAGTAAACTGAATCCGATAACCGGTGCAAAAAAGTTTGTATCCGCACGAACCTTTGTTGAGTTTGCCAAGTCCATGAGCAAACTCATACTCATTGGAACCATTGCCTGGTTTGCCTTGCGCAACCGAAGAGAAGATATCATATCATTGATGGAGATGACGCCTCTGACCATTTTACCTGTGGTCACAGAGATGATTGTGGCCGTTTGGTGGCGGGTGGCAGTGGCCATGATTATCCTTGGTATCATAGACTTCGGTTTTCAAAAGTGGCAACACCTGCGGGATTTACGCATGACACACCAGGAGGTTAAACAAGAATCACGCGAGATGGAAGGTGACCCGCAGATAAAACGCAAGGTGCGTCAATTACAACGGCAGATGGCCATGCAGCGTATGATGGCGGATGTGCCGAAAGCCGATGTCATCATAACCAATCCAACCCATTATGCGGTGGCGTTGCGATACGATATGCGGGAGATGACTTCGCCTGTTGTGATAGCTAAAGGCGCACGATTACAGGCACAGCGTATCCGGGAAATAGGTCTGGAAAACAACGTGCCAATTGTTCAGAATCCGGAACTGGCACGAGCACTGTTTGATGCGATTGAGGTGGGACATGCTATCCCCGAACACCTGTACCGCGCAGTGGCCGAAGTGCTTTCATATGTGTATCAGATAGACCGCAGAGAAGAAAAACGCAAGGAGCGTACGGGATTCGTGACTGCCGGCGCAGCGTAGTCAGCAGGCGGAGAGAATAGCCGTGTATTAAGATATTCAGCAGCAGTACAATGAGATGTAACAGGAAAAAGATCGTATGGCGGCAACAGAGGAACAACTGAGTGGACTGAGACGACTCGGCCTGGGCAATAATCAAGATATTGCGTTGGCAGTGTGCGTTTTCGGCATCCTGCTTGTCTTGTTGATCCCGTTACAAACCTGGATGCTTGATATTTTCCTAACCATAAATATCTCCATTTCAGTCGTGGTATTGCTGACGACCATCTACTTGACACGCCCTGTGGAATTTGCTGTTTTTCCATCATTACTTCTTATCTTGACCTTGTTGCGTCTGAGTCTGAATGTGGCGTCAACCCGTTTGATTCTGTCTGAAGCCAATGCCGGCACGGTTATTCAGTCTTTTGGGAGCTTTGTTGCTGCTGGCAATATATTTGTTGGTATCGTCATTTTTGCCATTCTGGTGATTATACAATTTGTAGTAATTACCCGAGGTGCCACACGCATTTCGGAAGTGGCAGCCCGGTTTACACTTGATGCCATGCCAGGCAAGCAAATGGGTGTGGATTCAGACTTGAATGCCGGGTTGATTACTGAAGATCAGGCCCGTGACCGCCGGCGTCTTATTGAACGTGAATCCGATTTCTTTGGCGCTATGGACGGTGCAACGAAATTTGTGCGGGGCGATGCAATCGCTGGCATTATCATTACGATTATCAACATCGTCGTCGGCCTTATTATCGGAGTATTGGTAATGGGGATGAGCCTCGGTGATGCGGCATCGCTGTACACCCAACTGACCATTGGTGATGGGTTGGTCTCACAAATTCCATCGCTCATCATCTCGGTCGCGGCAGGTCTTGTGGTTACCCGTGCTGTATCCGAAGAGAATCTCGGAAAAGATTTAAGCCTGCAACTTACCAAGTACCCGCGTGCGCTGGCGGTATCCGGTGTTATGCTCACCATATTTGGCGTGATCCCTGGCATGCCCACTGGGCCATTCGTCGTTGTGGGGATTATCTTGGGCTTCATGGGGTATGTCGCACAACAAAATCAGACGCGTCTGGCGTCAATGCAGTTGGCGGAAGAAACCGAACAAATTGCACGTGATATGGAAGAGCCTCCGGAACGTACCGAAGACCTGCTTACCATTGATCCGCTCAAGCTGGAATTGGGCTACGGCCTTATAGCTCTTGCCGATCCCAACCAGGGGGGAGACTTGCTGAGTCGTATACAAATTATCCGACAACAGACCGCTGCAAAAATGGGATTTATCGTGCCGGTTATCCGCATTGTTGACAACATGCGGCTGCGTCCCAACCAGTACCAGATCAAATTGCGTGAAGCGCCCATTGCATCGTATGAACTGATGCCCGAGCATTTTCTGGCCATGAACCCCGGGCTGGTCGATGAAGAAGTCGACGGATATCCCACCCAAGAACCGGCTTTCGGCTTACAGGCTGTTTGGGTTTCCAAAGCAGACCGAGACCATGCGGAACGCCTGGGCTATACTATCGTCGAGCCTTCTGCGGTTCTGGCGACACACCTGACAGAAATGATTTATACTTACGCCGAAGAATTACTCACACGGGAAGATGTGCAGAACCTGGTCAAGCATCTCAAGGAAACTTCGCCGACGGTTGTGGATGAATTATTGCCCAACATACTGACCTATGGCGAACTGCAAAAAGTATTGCACAGCTTGTTGCGGGAGCGGGTATCCATTCGCAACTTGGAAACTATTCTGGAAGTTTTGTGTGATTATGGCGCACGCACCAAGGATGTCGAAATTCTCACGGAATATGTTCGACACGCTTTGGCACGTGAAATCAGTGGCCCCTATGCTGACGAAAACAAAACCTTGCGTGTGGTGACACTGGCTACAGCGATGGAGCAGGAGGTGTTGAATGCCATCCAGCAAGCGGAAACCGGGGATTATATTCCGGTGCCCCCTGATCGGGCTGACCAAATCGCCGAAAATACAGCTACAGCCGTGCAGCCACTGGTGATGTCTGGCCAGGACCCGATAGTGCTGACATCTGCTCCGGTTCGCCGCTTTTTCAAGCGGATTGTAGAGCGTCGTGTGCCAAAGATAGTGGTATTGTCCTATAATGAGATAGACCCCGCCATAAGTTTGGAAAGCGCGGGACAGGTAGAGGTCTGATTTGGGACAGAAATTTTATAAAATACGCGGACACTCCTTTGAGGAGGCTTACCGTCGCATGCGCCAGTTATACGGTGCGGATGCGGTAGTATTGAACACCACGGAAGTCATGGAGGGTGGCTTGTTCGGCTTTTTCGGAAAACGATTGGTCGAGCTTACCGCTTCTGTGCATGAATTCAAAACACCCCTCCGAACTACCGGTAAGACGCCGACGCCACGCAGCGCTGTGGAACGACGCTACAGTGCCCATTCTGTATTGCCTGAACAAGATACCGAGCCATCAGTGAAAGAAGCACCTTCAACACCCGGTGCTGGAACAGACACCGTCCGCTATTTCGAGAAAATTGTGCGGGATGCGCAACAACGCATGAACCAGCCCTCCCAGTCCAGACCGGAAACCCCGAGTGTCAAAGAACATTCCAGAACCCACGTTGCCTCTGCCCCGGCTTCCGCCTCCGCTTCCGCCTCCGTTTTGCCTTTCCCGGATCGGACACCAAAAGAAACGGGCGACGCTGCTTCCCTCCGAAAAGAAGTTCAGGAAATGCGAGATATGCTCCGCGTGTTATATACCGAGCAACCCGAAACCGGTTTACCCCCGGAATTTGCCGACTTCTACCGACAATTGGTGGAGCGTGGGATAACCCGAAAAATTGCAGCAACACTCGTAGGTTCTGTCGCGCAAAATGGAGACCTGTCAATTCTTCGTGACGCCCGTGTATTCAGAGAACGCTTGCACATGGAAATCCGCCGTATGACTCAGGTTACCAATGGCTTGACCCTGAGTGCTGGCAGATGCCGCATTGTAGCACTGTGTGGCGCGACAGGCGTCGGAAAGACCACCAACCTTGCCAAGCTTGCTGCACACTACGCGCTTAAAGAACGTGTTCGGGTGGCCTTGTTGACAGCAGACACCTATCGCATCGCTGCCACCGATCAACTTCGGGTATATGCCAACATTATCGGGTTGCCAATGCGGATAGCCAACGATGCCCATGAGATGCAGGAGGCCGTTCATGCATTCAAAGATTACGATATGGTTTTTTTGGATACCGCGGGAGGCAGCCAATTTAATCTGGAACAAATCAACGAGTTGAAAACCATGTTGCAGGTAGCAAAACCTGACGATGTCCTCCTGGTGTTAAGTGCCAATACCCAGATTGAAGACCTGCGCAATGTGATGACCAATTTCCGCTGCCTCAATCCTACCGCGCTACTATTTACCAAGCTGGATGAAACACGTCTTTATGGCACATTTTTTAACATGTTGGTTGAATCAGCATTGCCCTTGAGTTATTTGGGTACCGGGCAAAACGTGCCTGACGACATTCGTCAGGCTACCCCGGGTGGTGTAGCAGGTCTCGTATTGGAAGGCAGGTGGAATCGTGGCTGATCAGGCACAAGCACTCAGAGACCTAATCTGGAAATCCCGAGAACGAGCACACGTCATTACCATCACAAGCGGCAAAGGCGGTGTGGGTAAAACCAGTACCAGCGTCAATCTTGCTATTGCGCTGGCATCACGACGCCACCGGGTGATTATCTTCGATGCCGATCTCGGGCTGGCCAATGTCGAAGTACTCCTGGGGCTCAGTTCATCCTACAATATCGCACATGTCCTGGATGGTAGCCGCAGTATGGAAGACATACTGGTACGCGGCCCGGGAGGTATTGAAGTTGTGCCCGGTTCCTCCGGCTTGGCACATATCGCTGACCTGGATGACGAAGGCCGATTCAACATTCTGCGTGGCCTGGAATCATTACAGGGGTTGGCAGACTTCCTGATAATCGATACCATGGCAGGCATCGGTGCCAACGCGGTTACCTTTGCCGCTGCTGCCGATGAAGTGCTGTTGATAACTACACCAGAACCATCGTCCATTGTCGATGCCTACGCCATGTTGAAATCCATTCATTATCGCCAGGAAGACACACCCGTCCGTTTAATCGTCAACATGGTATCGGGAAAAGCACAAGCACAAGCCGTAGCCAACAAACTGGCCAATGTTTCCAGAAATTACCTCAAACGTAATTTCCCCTACCTCGGCTACCTCCCCCGCGATCCCGCTGTTTCGCAGTCCGTCATGCAGAGCCAACCATTCATTCTCAAATACCCGGGAGCACCCGTTTCTAAATGTATGCATGCCCTCGCAGCACGCCTGCTACACCATCAGACAGAATTCGAGCCGCTGAAAGAAAGTTTCTTCAAACGTTTCGTACAAAGCCTGGGGCTGGCCACAAACGGGTAACCCCACATACTACTCGGTGAAAACAACCCCTGTCGCGTAACACCTACCGCAGATTACCCGCCACCTCGGGTCAACGTCGCCCCATACACCGCACCCTGTAGGGCGTGCCAGCAAGAGATACCCGCAATCGCAAACTGAATAGCCCCCTGCGCATAGCCCCCTTTCCGTCATTCTCGCGAAGGCGGGAACCCAGAAAGGCATAATACTAGCACATGATTATATTCTTCCCTGACAACCCAACCCACCTGTGGGGACAACAAAATGCAAGCTAAAACTGTGCCCTTGGCTTCTTTATTACCCCTCTGGATACCTGCCTGCGCAGGCATGACGACGTGGGTGTAATGATGGTGATGTATGCGATCAACGGTACCACGCTTCGCACTTCTTATGATTACCCGCCTGTGTGGGTATAACGGAGGGGTGGGTATGATGGTGATGTGTGTGTGAACAGCGGTGCGTAATGTGTGCCGCCACCTGTCCCTATCCCGTAGGGATTACATCGCCGTAGCGCGGGGTAAGGCCAACGAGCCGCCACCCCGGGACCACGACGCTGCCAACACCGCACCCCGTAGGGCGTGCCAGCAAGAGATACCCGCCTGCTTTTCCTAAATAGCCACCCACGCATAACCACCCCTCCGTCATGCCCACGAAGGTGGGTATCCAGTGAAACGCAAAGCGCAATCCCGTCCCGTCATGCCCACGAAGGTGGGTATCCAGTGGGGACATAAAGGAGCCGAGGGCATAGCTTTAAATTACATTTTTGTGTTGCCGCAGATGGGTTTGGTTGTTGGGGATGATAAAATAATTGTGATAGTATTATGTTTTTCTGGGTTCCCGCCTTCGCGGGAATGACGGGAAAGGGTGCTATGCGCAGGCGATCATTTGATTGACAAGGGCGGGGCAGCAGTAAAGTGTGCAGCTATAGCGTCACCAAAGATCACATAGGTCTACGTATCTCTTCCATTCATAAAAAAATCTGCGTTCATCAGCGTAATCTGCGGATAACAGATTGAATTCTTTTTTTTGTTTGCACGCCCTCCGGGGTGCGGTGTTAAGGGGTGTTGTGGTCCCGGGGTGACGGCTCGTTGGCCTTACCCCGCGCTACGGTGATGTAATCCCTTCGGGATAGAGAACATTGTGGCGGCATAGATTACGCACGCTGTTCACACACACAATACCATTATACCCACCCCTCCGTCATGCCCACGAAGGTGGGTACCCAGTGAAACGCAAAGCGCAATCCCGTCCCGTCATGCCCACGAAGGTGGGTATCCAGAGGGGACATAAAGGAGCCGAGGGCATAGCTTTAACTTACATTTTTGTGTTTCCGCAGATGAGTTTGGTTGTTGGAGATGATAAAATACATGTAATAGTAATATGACATACTGGGTTCCCGCCTTCGCGGGAATGACGGGAAAGGGTGCTATGCGCAGGCGATCATTTGATAGACAAGGGCGGGGCAGCAGTAAAGTGTGCAGCTATAGCGTCACCAAAGATCACATAGGTCTATGTATTTCTTCCATTCATAAAAAATCTGCGTTCATCAGCGTAATCTGCGGATAACAGATTGAATTCTTTTTTTCTGGCACGCCCTCCGGGGGTGCGGTGTTGGGGTGGCGCTACTGTCCGGGCCTTACCCCGCGCTACGGTGATTTAATCGCTCCGCGAAAGGAGCACTTGCGTGTTATGTTCACGGTGCCAGATTATCCAACGCACGAGTTTCTTCAATGAAGATAAATGCATCATACCGCTCGGCGATGCGGGTGGGTACATAGTTGCCGGGATTTTCTCTTTCTGGTTGGTAGATCACACCGATTGCACGGTGGCCGATGAATGCATCCAGTGGCCCTTCCCTGTGCTTTGGCTCCAGGAATAATACTGCGTTCGATATGCCAGCCTGATACAGGAGGTTTTCCCAACTGCCCGGGACGCTTTCCGGCACCTGCATGGTTTCCATGGCTTGTCCCCAGGCCCTCCCTGCGAGCACCGTTCCCCGGTGTGTACCGAATCCGACAGCGAATACGTTGTCACGGCCATGCTGCTCTCGTAGAATCTGCCCTATGTTAAGCCTTCCGGTCTGGCCCATAGCGGTTGCCCGGGCATCTCCGATATGGGTATTGTGCGCCCAGACTATACCTTTCGCGTTATCGCCGTGGTAATCCATCAGACGATTGACGGTTTGTGCGAAGTGTTCTGCACGTGAATTCCAGGAGTCCGCACCACCTTGTGCGGCAGCGCGATAATGGTGTTCGGCGTTTTTCACTACCCAGGCATGTTGTTTGGCGGCAAAGTAGGCCTTTGCGTCTTGTTCTCTGTAGTTTTCCGCTTCTTCCCGAAGGTGTTCCAGCACCCAGCGTACAGCATCTTCACACGAAGTTCCCCCCAGTGCCAGTCGGCGTGCGTATCCAGCGCCATCTTCTCGAAAAGGCATCAAACAATCATATGCGGCCAGTATCTCCGAGGCTTTTTCAGGGTCCACTTCCGCCACATAGTCCAGTACCGCTTTTAATGATCCCTCCAAACCATAGACATCAATACCATAAAAGCCGACCCGGTCTGCGCGTGGTCTGCTGTCGTTGAAACTTCGCAATTGCTGTACCAGTTCTAACACTTCCCTGTTATTCCACATCCAGGGAGGCCAACGGTTGAAATGTGTCAACGCTGCTTCAGCGGTCTGTGCTGCCCCCGGTAAATCTTTTACATACGCATTGACCTCCCAGCAGGCATCCCAGTCACCTTCGACAGCGATAAAAGAAAACCCATGTTCTTGAATCAATCGCATACTGATATCGGTTCGATACGTATAATATTCTGATGTTCCGTGCGATGCCTCGCCCAACAATACATAGGGATGTTCTGCTGCCTTTTCTATCAATTCATCTGGGGAAGTACCATCTGAAATCGGTTTGGCTGTTTCTTGTATGAGTTCAACCAATGCATGCATGCGTTCTTCTGTCAATGCCTGACCTGATGCAACCGGTGTGTGTATTACGCTCTGAATCGCAATTAAGAAGAAACAGGCTGTTCGTGCAATTGCCAACGATGATCCTGTTGTTCTGGTCTCCATCATTTAATCGTCCTCCTTGTCTGGTGACGTTGCATCAGGCTCTGCAGCTACTTGTATTTTACATGAAGCTATGGCAAAGGATGAGCCAGATACGCTTATCAATGTTACTCGGTACAGCTATTTTGAGCTGTCTTGCTTCCGTTACACCCTACCGGATTCACTCCTGGAAAGCAAGGTGTTGGTGGACTTATCATATGCTCCCAGCTATAACAATATAGCAAGTATGCGCGGAAACAATACCTGAAAATGTTTTTCTTGCCCTGGTTACCCGGCTGCGCAGATATGACGGAGGGGTGGGTCTAATGGTGAGAAGTCCGATCGAAAAAGCATAACCTGCGTAGCCATACTGTCGTGTTTTCTCTATCGCCGAGCGATTGCAGCACCGTAGCGCGGGATAAGACCCGTGTATAGACGGTGCTTAATGTATGCCACCACCTGTCTCTATCGCGGAGCGATTACAACACCGTAGCGTAGGGTAAGGCCTATGGCCGCCACCCCGGGTAAACCGCCACCCCAATACCGCACCCCGTAGGGCGTGCCAGCAGAGATAAACCTGGACACATTTCACACACCCCGATTGCCCATTTACATAGGTATGTCGGAGGTGATATGAGCGATGCCAATGTTACTATCGACTATGCTTATGGGGAATGACGGTGGCATTTTGCTTGTTGGCGGTAGTATTGGTGTTGGCATGAAAGGTGCCTGAGGCATGAAGTGAGAGAGGTTCCAGTATGGGGACAATCCGTTCAATTTGTGTATAAGCAGGTAATCAGCAAAGGGATTTTTTAATACATTGGCTTTTTGACATATTGCTTTTCTGGCAATAATAATGACGGTACAATGATGAGATACCATTTTATTGCATGATGTTTTTCCAGATGAAGACCATGTGTTCAAAACGGAGTGTCAGGGGGTGTATCATTCTGAAATCAAGGTGAATTCTGGTTGTTGCCAATTTTTGTTGATGTATGGTGTAGAAAAAAACAGGGAGTTTCAGAGATGCGAAGTGCAGTACGTTTTTTTACAGTTTGTATGATGTTGATGTTACCGATTTTATTGTTAACCGGGTGCCCACAAACCCCAACACAGTTTACGCTAACGGTTGCGGTGGAAGGTGAGGGCACGGTGTCGCCTGCTGTTGGAACCCATCAGTACGCGGCAAATAGCCAGGTGACGCTTACAGCAACTCCAGACGCCGGCTGGCGTTTTGAGTCCTGGAGCGGCGGAGCAACCGGCTCGGTGAGTCCAACCACGATTACCATGACGAACAATGTGTCAGTAACCGCGAACTTTGTTCCGGATACAACCCCGATAACGTACCAATTGGATGTTGAGGTGATTGGTGAAGGTACAGTGAATCTGGCCCCGGTCGCTGCCGACAACCGATATGAAGTTGACACACTGGTGACGTTGACAGCGGTACCGGATGCCGGCTGGGAATTTACAGGTTGGAGTGGAGCGATATCCGGTCTGGACAATCCCGGAAGTGTGCTTATTATAAGTGATCTGAATATCACAGCCACCTTTGATCCAATTGCTGAAGAAGACACTTATACTCTGAACATTGATATTGTTGGAGAAGGTACGGTTACCATTGACCCAGAGCTGGAAGCATATGAAGAAGGCACAGAAGTCAGTCTGTTGGCAGAGTCCGAAGCTGGCTCGCAGTTTACAGGCTGGAGCGGTGATGTTGAAAGCCTGGACAATCCCCTGATCATTATGATAACTGCCGATACCCAATTCACTGCTTCCTTTGAATCAACTGTGGTTGAAGGCAAAAGCGCGGCTGTTGGTATTACCGGCTGGCTCACAGACACCGCAGGAAATGGCATACCTTTTGCCGAAGTCCGACTGATGGACGGCACCACGGTGTACACCAATGCCGAAGGTCTGTATCTGTTTGGCGAGCTGGATGCCGTCAATGAGGTCACCGTATTTTTCTCGAAAGAGGGATATACCGCCAACAGCCGCACCGTCGATATCGTCCCCGGCGCGACCACATCGGCAAACGCGAGATTGAAGCGGCTTGCAGACCCGGTGGTGCTGAACAACGCGCAAGACGGAGGAACGGTCGATGATGGTAAGGGCAACGCGGTGATACTTCCGGCGAACGCACTGGTGAACGGTGAGAACAAGTCGGTGGCAGGCGATGTGGATGTGCGCATCACTATGCTGGATATTACAGACGCGGCAGAGCTGAAGGCTTTTCCGGGCGATTTCCGTGCTATAGCAGCTGGTAAGTCCGATGAAGTCGTGCAGTTGGAGACCTTCGCGCTTGCTGACTTTCAGTTTTCTCAGGGTGATGAACCCTTGAATCTGGTTTCGGGTTCAAACGCAACCATTCAATTGCAATTGCCTGAAGAAACTACTCTCTTTGATGGCGAGGTGGTGCCGCTTTGGTACTACGACGAAGCATTGGGAATATGGATTGAGGACGGCAATGGTGTGGTCGAGTCGGATGGTAATGGTGGATTTCGATACACCGCGGATGTCAGTCATTTCTCCTGGTGGAATTGTGACAAACCGATTTCGGAAACGCACAATTTTACTGGTACCATTGAAGACAACGAAGGGCAACCGGTATCGGGTGCCAACGTCATCGCAGATGGTGTTGATTATACTGGCAGCTCCAGTGCCACAACGGATGTGGATGGTAATTTCTGTGTTAATGTAAAGCGGAATGCCACAGTAGAAATCAGGGTGACTTTGCCCGGCTCAACTATAGTGGCCGATGCCATGATTGTGGAATCGCCGGACGTTGCGTCATCTTGCGCGGTTGGAGGAGGAAGCTCACTGGGAAGACCATTGAGCGCTGATTTTGACGCTGCCATCCAGGGTGAAGTGCGTGACACAGATGGTATGCCTGTGCCGGGAATTGATGTGTTCAGCTCCTTTGGGGGACGTGCGGTCACCGATGAATTCGGCGCATTCTGTTTTGGGGCTCCCGCGGATAAGGAAGTGACTGTGTTCGCTGCCGGGCGTTTTCCGGTAAAGGTGACTACCCTTCCGAATACAAGTTGCGCGACAGGTGATGCCGTAT
>Ga0334884_1003419_pt1 | contig 18000 bp, 12 predicted proteins | sample GraSluR1_MG_7_FD_207215 | JGI IMG/M metagenome (GOLD analysis project Ga0334884, IMG submission 207215) | Sludge microbial communities from methane-producing bioreactor in Wageningen University, Netherlands - Granular Sludge_12_05 R1 | ecosystem: Engineered > Bioreactor > Anaerobic >...
AGCTCCCGCGCGTTTTCCCGGGCATCGTTCACGCCCTGCAACAGCACGTACTCGAACGAAACGCGGCGGTGCGTTTTTTCCGTGTACTCGCGCGTCGCGCGGACAATTTCAGCAAGCGGGTATTTTCGGTTTACCGGCACGAGTTGAGAGCGCAATTGGTCATTTGCTGCGTGTAACGAAATGGCGAGGTTTACGGGGAGTTCCTCGTCGGCGAGCCGAAGAATGCCCGGGACGATGCCGACCGTGGACACGGTGAACGAACGCGCACCCATGTTGAAGCCCTTCGGATCGTGAAGGCGCACGACGGACTCCCACCAAGCGTCGTAGTTGTTGAAGGGTTCGCCCATGCCCATGTAAACAACGTTCGTCAAGGAGCGCGACGGGCTCATGGCCGCCAGTTCGCGGGCCGCCCAGAGAACCTGTTCGATCATCTGTCCGGCGCTGAGGTTGAGTCGGAATCCGAGTTGCGCGGTTGCGCAAAACGTGCACCCCATCGCGCAGCCGGATTGGGTGGAGACGCATACGGTGGCGCGATCATCGTAGATCATCAGCACGGATTCAATGGGCGGTCCACCGGGAACATGAAAAAGCGCTTTGCGCGTCAGCCCGCGATCTCCGGCTTGCACGTGCTGTAGTTCCAGGGACTGGACAGCGGCACGGCCGGCAAGTTTGCTTCTCAACGCAGCCGGAAGATCGCTCATGTCGGCGAAGCTTCCGGCAAGTTTCACGTAGAGTTGGCGATAGATTTGTTTCGCCCGGAATCCCGGCTCGCCGAGGGATGCGAGCAGCTCCGTCAGTTGCGGCAAGGTCAAGTTGTAAACAGAGGGTGTTATTGCGCTGGACATGGCCGTGTCATTTCGTTGGCTGGTGATGCGGGATCAAGGCTTGCAGTACAGCCCTGGTCTGGATGAGGTCTGCCGGAGAGAGGTGTTTGCCTGTTGCCTTTGGGCACCAGGGAAATCGCGCGATGACCGGGGCCTGGCATCGGCGCTGCAGCACGCGCAGGTTGTCTTCTTCTATTTCGGTCCAGGGTTGAGGTTTTGTGTCGTTGAGAAATATCGCCGACACCTGGAGTTTCGCCTGTGTGAGCGCCTGAAAAGAGAGAAGCGTGTGGTTCAGAGTGCCGAGTCCCGGCCGTGCAACAAGGATAACGGGGAAACCGAATTGTCGTATCAGGTCGAGCATGATTTCGTTGTCATTGAGTGGCACGAGAAGGCCCCCGGCGCCCTCGACAACCAGCATCTCGTGGTTCTCCAGGAGACGTTTTCCGCAGTCGAGAATTCGCCGGGTGGAAATGCCGATGCCCGACTGGGCGGCCGCAAGGTGAGGAGAGCAGGGCGGGCCGAAAACATACGGGCTCATCAGATCGCTTTCAGCAGGGTCGGGGTGGAGTCTGGCCGTGCGAAGGCAGAATGAAAGATCGGTGTCGCCTGAAGCGGCTCCGGTCTGGACCGGTTTCATCGGGACGGCATCCATGCCGGCTGACCGCAGCGCATCCAGCACGGCCGCGGCGACAACGGTTTTGCCGACACCCGTATCAGTTCCTGTAATAAAGAATCCGGGCATGTTCATTTTCCCATGGGTTTAACGCCAATGACAAACAGAACCCTGTAGGTCGCATATACATGCCCGGCGTCCGAGGAATACGCGTGATCGTATGCGTCGGTGAGCGCCTGGAGTTCCCGCCGATTGAGAGGAAGGGTTGACTGCGAGAACGCGCCGCCTGTTACCCCCTGGTCGTGGAGGGTGCGGAGAAACGCGTCGGCGCTCCGATACGAGGCTTTGTAATCCTCCACGGATGAATCCAGGATCCGAAAGCCGGTGCCGGCAACAGCAGTCATCACTTCGTCGGCCCGGGGCATTCCGCGCAGGGGCGGTTTATGCGGTGAAATCTGTTTGCGCAGTGCGTGAAGCTCTCCAAGCGTGCCCTTCAACATGACCGAGAAAACCATGTGTCCGCCGGGCTCCACCAGGTCGGATATGTGACGAACTCCTCCCTGCAGATCGGCCAGCCAGTGGAGCGATGAGCTGCTTACAACCAGCGGATAGGTGTGACGAGGCTTGAACGCGGTCATGTCTATGGCGAACCAGCGGATGCGCGGATTGCTGGCGAAGCGGGCACGCGCCTGTGCAATCATGATCGCGGAAAGGTCTATCGCGTCTACATGAGCGTCCGGGAATCGCTTGAGAATTTGCGTGGTCAATAAACCTGTGCCGCACCCGATCTCAAGAATGCGCGACCCATCGGCTTCGTTCGGAATGAGCTGGGCCAACCGTTCTGCGACAACAGCCTGGGGTATTGACAAAACGTCATAGGTCTCGGCGGCCGCGGAAAAACGGCTTTTCAACGATTTGGCATGCGCATCAATCATTCAATCCCCGTTTTACAAAAGAGCATACTATGTCTGCTGTAAACTCTGCATCGTCCACGGGGAGATTGTGCCCCGCACCGTTCTTTAAAATGAGCCTAGCGGAGGGGTGGTGTTTTGCCAAGTATTCCGAGGCCGCGCAGGGAATGATCGAATCCGCGTCTCCGTGGATCAGCAGGGTTAGGGTTTTCGTTTGCCGGATCAGGGGACGCAGATCCGATAAAGCCAGATGGTCCAGTCCACGGATCAACTCGGGTGTGCCGAATCGCATGGCATTGACGATGAAATTTTCGCGGGCCGCAGGATTTGTCCGTTCGGGTGCGCAGGATTGGTCGTAGAACCGGCCAAGCATGCGTTCTGGAACGCGCTCGAGGCCGGCTATCAGGCTCTGGATCTTGCCGGGCGCCTGGCCGCAGGGATAGTCGGGGGCAGAGCAAAAACGGGCGCTTGAAGAGATGAGAACAAGGTGCGAAACAAGGTTTGGTCTCATGGCCGCCGCCTGGAGCGCGATCATACCTCCCATGGACCAGCCCGCGAGAATGACGGGGGTGGTCTGTTCTTCGATCAGCGTGATGAGTCCCCGGACGTAGTCGGATCCTTTCAAGTCATGCGGGGAAACGCAGTGAACGGAGAAGCAGGAGGCCAGGCCGGCGGCCAGTGGCTTGAGGGAAATTGCAGAGTGCGCCCATCCCGTGATGAGAATCAGTGACGGCATCAGGTCAGGTTCTCCGACTGCGCTTCAGCGATGACGATGTTTGCGGCCCGGATCAAATCCTCTTCCGTGTGCGCCAGCGTGATGGAAAAACGGAGGCGCGCGGATCCTTGAGGGATGGTCGGTGGGCGGATGGCTATCGCAAGGATGCCCCGCTCGCGCAGGCGGCGGGACAGGTCGAGCGCCTTGGCGTTGCTGCCCATCAGGACAGGCACGATCTGGCTTTGCGAGTTGAGCGTGTTCAGGCCGGCTCTCTCAAGAAGGCCGCGGAAAAGAGCCGCACGATTCAAAAGGATGGTGGGCAGCGCAGGATGCGCCGCGAGCAGGGCCAGCGCGCCCATGGCCGCTCCGAGCGCCGGCGGTGGCGGCGCTGTAGAATAGATCAGCGCCCGTGAGCGGTTGATCAGCAGTTCCTTCATCCTTTCCGAACAGGTTACGAATCCTCCATAGCTTCCCATCGCCTTGCTCAAGGTCCCCACGCAGAGATTGACCGATCGCTCCAGTTCCCACTCGCGAACAAGGCCTCCGCCCTGGGGGCCGAAGACGCCGATCGCGTGGGCTTCATCCACCATCAGCAAGGCTTCATGATGAGCGGCCAGTCCTGCAATCTCGCGAAGCGGAGCGAGATCGCCATTCATGCTGAAGACGGATTCCGTGACGATCAGTTTGCGGCCGTGCGGATAGCGGGCGAGCAGATCGTTGAGGTTCTCGACGTCGTTGTGACGAAAACGGTGAAGCCGGGCCCGGCTCAACGCAATAGCATCCAGGATGCTGGCGTGGGCAAGCCGGTCAGCGAACACGACATCATTTCGTCCGACGATAGCCGGGATGACACCCGCGTTTGCCATGTATCCGCTACCGAAAAGAAGGGCAGCAGGATACTTCTTGAATTTTGCCAGTTGGGTTTCCAATTCATCGTGTATGCGAAGAGTCCCTGTCAGAAGCCGCGAAGCCCCGGACCCTGTGCCATAACTTTGCGCGGCTTCCGTTGCGGCCTGGATGATCAAGGGGTGGTTGGAAAGATCAAGGTAATCGTTCGACGAGAAATTGAGATACAGGCGGTCCCCGATATTCAGCTTGCCGCCGCTCACGGGATACATGACAAGCCTGCGGTCGAGATCTTCCTTGCGGAGGCTCTCCAGTTTACCGTCAATCCAGTGTTCCGTATTCATGGCCAGATGAATTCAATGTTGTCATTACCTATATTAGCCTTAATCTGTCCGGCGTCATGATCTTATTTCGAATCTCTTTTTCCGGGAAGGATGGTTGAGGATGAGCCGGTCATGGGATGCAATGAGTGTGCGGGTCCTTGCGGGAGAGCCTCTGGGCCGCGAAGAGGGTCTGGCGATCCTCGGTGCGCCGGACGAAGACCTTCTGAAGTTGCTGGATGCCGCATTTTCCGTGCGGCAGGTTTATTTTGGCCGGGACGTGAACCTTCACGTGCTTTGCAACGCAAAGAGTGGTGCATGCGGAGAGGATTGTACGTTTTGCAGCCAGTCGGCTGTTGCAAGCAGTCGGATCGAAAAATACCCCCTGAAAAGCGTGGACGATATCCTGGCGGGAGCCCGGGAAGCGCAGCGGCTCGGTGCCGTCAAATATTGCACGGTGATCAGTGGGCGCGCCCCGTCCGAGCGTGACTTGGAGACGATCTGTGAAGCCCTGCAGCGTATCAAGGCCGAGATGGCCATTCACCTGTGCGTATCGGTCGGTTTGTTGACGCACAAAAGGGCGACGCGGTTGAAGGAGGCAGGGGCCGATCGCATCAATCACAACCTGGAAACCTCCAGAAGCTTTTTCCCACGAATTTGCACAACCCACCAATATGAAGATCGCGTGGAGACTATCGTGGCCGCCAAGGCTGCGGGCCTGGAAATCTGCAGTGGCGGTTTGATGGGCATGGGGGAGACGGCCGAAGACCGCGTTGAACTGGCATTGGCCCTGCGCGAATTAGGTGTGCATTCGATTCCCGTCAATTTTCTCGATCCGCGGGAAGGGACGCCATTGGCAAACAGGCCTCGTCTCTCGCCTCAGGATTGCCTTCGCGCGCTGGTCATGTTCCGCATGATCAATCCAAGGACGGACATTCGCGCGGCAGGAGGACGCGAGGCCCTTCTTGGCCCGTTGCAGGTGTTCTCACTATACGTAGCGAATTCGATATTCACCCAGGGCTACCTGACCACTGCCGGCCAGGGTTATGCGGAGGACATGGCCATGATCGAGGCAGCGGGATTCAAAATCGGGAAAATAGAAGCATGACATGCGGTTTGCGGACGAGACGGGAGTGCCTCCTTGTCTAAAGCCGGCCGGATGTGATAAGCTGAAATTCAGTTCATTGGGGTGGGGGATGGCGGGCGAAACAAAACAGGCGGAACAATCATCCAAGGTGGAAGCCGTTGCGGAACTGGTCAAACGGCTTTGTCGTGCGCTTACCAACGTCGAAATGTTTTCTGCGGATCATCCTGTTTCAAAACACGGGATTGACCTTGCGTTCCAGTATCTCCGAAAAATTCTTGATCAATATCAGGAAGATGTGGTCATCAGCGTCGCGGGCAACACGATTGTGTTGGATGGACTTCCTTTAGAAGAACGGAACCCCCTCGTTTCAAAGCTGGCCCGGCGCTTCGACGATGTGCATATCAACAACATTTTTTTTGAGCCCGCAGTAACTGCCGAGGAATTTCACGAACTGTATCGCATCCTCGGGAAAGGGCCGAAGACCGTCAATGCGGAGGGCGGTTTCGCCGAATTGCTCAAGAAGTCTTCGATCCGTCACATCCACCTGAAAGACATCAGTTACGTGATGGTGACGGGTGACGAGAAAGTGGTGAGCAAGGATGCGAAGGTCGTGGAGGGCGAGCCGGTCGCCGGTGTTTCGATGGATTCCGATATCGTGAAGTACATGCTGGGGCGTATCCTGGAAAAAGCGGACGAGCAGAAGTGGTTGATCAACGAGATTAAAAACAATCCCGGAAAGATGGCGGAAATGATCACCAGCGGGATTGACCTGGCGATGTCGCGCGCGGAGATGGGCCACAACACCGAGGGTGAGATCGGCACGCTTATCAACAACATCCGGATTGTCGGCCAGCAACTCGTGGAGCAGGACTCGGGCGATTCGAAGGATCGCGGCGAAGAGGATGTGGAAAAAGCATTGCTGACGCTTGAGAATGAGCTTCGTTTGCGATCCAGCAAGCTGATGTCGTCAAAAGTGGCGGCGGGTTTTGTAAACGAGATTCTGGGGGTGGTGACTTCCTATTCCGACCAAGTCCGCACGAAGCAGATTTCCGATGAGTTCCTGAAGGGCGAGAAGAGTTTGAAGAAGACCGAGCGCCTCCTGCGAAAAATGGCGCCGGAAGGCGATAGAAAGGAAAAGAGCGTTGTCGTCAAGGTGGCGGACGAAATTGTGAAACGAGGCATGAGCGAGGAGGATGTCACCAAGGTTCTCGACGAGATCAAGCCTGCTTCGCAGGAGCCTGATCAGGCGAAGCGGGACGACCGAAAACCGGTCAGCGACCTGCTTTCCGCCGGCATCGAGAAGCGCCTCGAGGTGGCCGGTTTGAAGGGGGACAAACTGAAGAAGACGATGAGCGGTCTGCTCCCCTATATTGAAGCCATGGCCAAGGAAAAAGCGGGCGAGTTCCAGAAGGAAGCGGAGACCCTTCGCGTGGAGATGGGGCAGAAAGAGCGCATGTTGCGGGAAATGCCGATGGGGGTGCTCACGTGGATGCCTGACGGCAAGGTTCAACTCATCAACGAAACGGCAAGACGGATTCTCAGAAACGAACTCGGCATCGAACGCTCGTCCGGCCTGGCCCGCCGGCTGAAAGAATGGTCGTTCCCCCTGGACGATGTTCCGGACCTGATGAAAGAGACGGATCTCGCCAACGACGATGTGAATTTGCTCCTGAATATCGCCAAGGTCATGAAAGACGACGACGGCGAACCTTATGGCGTGATCCTGCTGGAGCCTAAATAGGTTGCCGGGCGTGTTCACCCGATCGCGATCATGCGCTCGACGGCCTTCAGTGCTCGGACCCGGATATCCTCTGGAACCTCAACCACGTAACGGGTCTGCCGCAATGATTCGAGTGTGTCTTCCAGCGTGATCTCGTTCATGTGCGGACATCGAATGCTGCAGATGCGGATCATTTCCTTGTCCGAGTTTTCTGCGGCAATGTTCTCGCCCATGCTGCATTCCGTGAGCAACAGAAAACGTTTTGCATTAGATTTTTGCACAAATTTAACCATCGCCGTCGTGCTGCCGGAGAAATCGGCGGCCTTAACCACGGCGGGGCTGCACTCGGGATGGGCGAGCACGAGCACGTCCGCGAACTGCTTGCGGGCGTTTTTCACATCGTCCACGATGAAGCGCTCATGGACCTCGCAGCGGCCCTTCCAGCCGATCATTTCATATTCCACATTGCTTTCAGGTTGAGCGCCTTTTCTCGCGTGCTTCGTGGGGATGATGATTCGCTTGCCGGTTTCGCGTGCGACGTTTTTGGCGAGGTATTCGTCCGGAAGAAAGATGACCTTCTCGCTTTGCAGCGATCGAACGACGGCCGCGGCGTTGCTGGATGTGCAGCAGATATCCGACTCCGCCTTCACGTCGGCATAGGTATTGACGTAGGTAACCACCGGAACGCCGGGGAACCGGGACTTCAGTTCGCGCACATCCGCGGCCGTGATGCTTTCCGCAAGGGAGCAACCGGCCTTGGGCGAGGGGATCAACACGGTACGAGTCGGATTCAGAATCTTCGCCGTCTCGGCCATGAACCGCACACCGCAGAAGACAATGATATCCGCGTTCACCTTTGCCGCATCCCGGCTGAGGCCGAGCGAGTCTCCCGTGAAATCGGGCACCGAGTGATAAAGCGCGGGCTCCATGTAAGCATGCGCAAGGATGACGGCATTGCGTTCCTTTTTGAGGCGCATGATTTCCTCGGCGAGTTCGGCCTTGTACCGGAGCTCGACATCCGGCACGACGTTCGCCAGCTTCGCCTTCATTTTTTCATACATGGTTTCGTTGGACATGATGTTTCCTGCGTCTGTGATCCCTCACCCCAGCCGTCTCCCGGGGGGAGAGGGGGGTGAAGGGAAAATACTGTTCTACTTCAAGGTACAGCCGCTGCGGGTGTAATTCAACGATGTTTGAAGATCGTTTTTACAACAGGTTGAGCGGCTGCTTATTCTCAAACGCCTGAATGACTTCCACCGCTTTCGCCCTGGTGGAAATATCCGGATAGCGTGGTTCGGAGGAAATGCCCTTTGTAGCGAGAAGACGTGTCGCGATAAGGCGCGCTTCTTGCGCCTTTCGCGCGGCGTCGCCAAGGATGCGCGTGCATTCCTGCGGCGCGTGGAAGCCGACCCCGTTGTGCGAGCTGACGAAATCCCAGCGGAACTGGGCATGGCGAATCAGGTGCCGGGCTTCCGAAAGATCCTCGTCCGTCGCTCCCGCCTGGATGGCCGCAGCGACATCGAGGTGCGCGCGAACGATCACCTTCTCCGCCTCGAGTTTGGCGTTCCAGACCTTGGTCTGAATGCTTTCGACGCGCTGCCTGATCTCCTCTTCGCCCCAGCGATGGCAGACGCCGCAACTGTTGGCGATGTTGAGCAGCGGGCTTTGCACATGGTGATCGGTGAACTTCACTCCGCCCTCCGTGCGGTAAGGCATGTGGCAATCGGCGCAGGATATGCCTCGATAGGAGTGGATCCCCATGGTGTAGAGCTCGTAATCCGGATGTTGCGACTTGATCATCGGTGTGCCGGAGATGGGATGCGTCCAGTCGGCAAACTCGATTTCGTCGTAATACTCAATGATCTGCTCGACTCCCAAACCCTTTGCCCATGGCAAGGTAACGTAGGAATCGTTCTTGAAGTAGTACTCCACGTGACATTGCGCGCAGACAAGCGATCGCATTTCCTGGTGCGTGGCGTCATCAATGTCGCGCCCCATGGCGGCGAACGCCTCGCGCAGGGCCGGACGGGTGATCCGCAGATTCATGGTTGCGGGATCATGGCAATCCTGGCAGCCGATGGGGTGGGTGATCTTCCCGACGAAGTTGGAGAAGGGTGTGGCGTAAAATTCGGCGACGCCCATCTCCGCCATGTACTTCGGCACCTCGGTGCTTTTGCAGGTCCAGCAGCTCGAGAATGTTTTCGGATTTACGCGCTTCGTGTTCACCACATCCTCGACGGAATGATAATGGCCCCGGGCTTGCAGATACTCCTTGCTGAAGGCATAACCGGCGAAGAGAATCACCTGCATCGGATCGTCCTCGAGGTAGTCACGGGGGAAACTGCCGCCGAATTTCGTGCGCGTGGTGTCCTCGCGGGTGCGGAGATAGGTTTCATATTGGCGCGGATAATTCTGTCCCCAGACCGCGTTGTCCGGCTCCCATTCCGCGATCGGGGTGACCGCGATCGCCGGCCGCACTGTTTCCCATCGGCGCTCCATGATGGAGAAAGCGAGCAGGCCAAGCAGGATGACCACAAGGGTCGTCAGAAGAAAAATCGCGGGGCCGACCCATACCGGAAATCGGGTTTTGTTTGCAGTATCATTCATGGCGTTTCTCCCTGCTGCCTCTTAAACCACTCCAGCCCTGCGGAGGGCAAGGCCGGACGCCGGGTGTCCGGCGTACCGGAAAGACTGATGACGGATCCATGCACATTTTTATGGCAATCCCAGCAACGCCGCTCGCTGACGCCCGCCAGCCGCACCATTTGAAGCTGATCGTGATGGCAGCGCAAGCAGTTTTCCTGGATCACGGGCACCGCGCCGCGCGAGAGATGAAGAACCTGCGGTTCAAGCCGGAACGTGAACACGTAGGAATGGCGCGCTCCATCCATGCCCTTGAATGCGAGCTTGGCGATGGGATTCTGGTGGGGCAGGTGGCAATCCACGCACTTGGTGACCTCGCGATGGCTGCCGTGCCGCCATGTCGCATAGGCGTTGTTCATCACGTGGCAGTTGATGCAAACTTCCGGCTCATCACTCAGGTAAGAGGCCGCGCGCGAAATGTGGACGACCAGGACGCCCAGGCCGACAAGAATCCCGCCCAGGAAAAAAACGGCCAGCCGCCAGCCGGGATGCAGCGGCTCAAGAAGAAGCCATTCTCGAATGGGCCGACCCCATAAAGAAATCATGCGCGCATTTTGCCGTCCCGTCGTTGATTTGTAAAGCGGTCATCGCGAATTTAAGATATGCGACTCCGAATATTTACGATCCGGGCAGGCAACGGCCTGAGCCCCCTCTACGATGCTGACATCGGACGTGGTCGGGATCACGCGGGTCAGTCTCAGGCCCGCCTCGGAGAAGAGGGCCTCGTATTCATTTTGTGTACGTTCACGTCCCGCGACGAGCAGCATCATCAGGTCGAGCCACTTGCCGAAACCCGGTTCGTTGCCCGGCGGGATCACCATCTCGAGCACGAGAATTCTGCTGGAGGCGTTCATGGCCTCCCGGCACTTGCGAAGGATGGCGATCGCGTCCTCATCCTCCCAGTCGTGAAGGATGTGGCGCAACAGATACGCGTCGGCGTTTGCCGGGACCGCCTTGAAGAAATCGCCACCTTCCACTCTCAGGCGTCCGTTCGCAGGCGAGTCCGCGAGTGCAGCGCGGGCCCGGTCGGCAACGGCGGGCATATCAAAGAGGATGCCGCGAATGGACGGATGCCGCCGGAGGATCGTGGACAGCGCCGATCCGTTGCCGCCGCCGACGTCCACCACGTTCCGGAACGCCGAAAAGTCGTAGGCATCGAGTACGGGCTCCGTTTCCGGTCCGTGCACACCTTCCATGGCGGCGTCATAGAAGTGGTGCCGGTCAGGATGCCGGTTCATATACTCGAAGAAGTGCATGCCGAATCTCTTCTCGAAGCCGGGTTGGCCGGTCTTGACTGAGTGAAGCAGTTCGCCCCATGCCGCATGAAACTCGGCACCCATCATAATGGCAAAGGCCCGCTGCGAATGGGGGACGTCCTCTCGGAGCAGGCTGCCCAGCGGGGTCAGCTCAAAACGGCCCTGCGAGTCTTTCGCGAAAACGCCCACGCCGGCCAGCGCGCGCAGCAGACGGTAGAGAGCGCCGGGCTGAGCGTTTGTCCTTGCCGCCAGTTCCTCCGCGCTTGCGGGGCCCGCAGCGAGCTGGTCCGCAAGGCCCAGCTCCGCGGCAGCCCAAAGCCCCTGCGTGATCCACGATCCTCCAAACATCTTCCGGAAAAACCCCGCCCCGACGTCTATATCGCTCATGGTATTCCTCCCGCTGTTCCCGGCGCCAAATAGAGATATAAGACTCCTGTATCTTAAATATAGGACCAATACAAGGGCTGTCAAGGTTCGCAATCCGGTTCTTTTGAGAGGAGGGTTCCCCTTTTTTCAGGGCAGCTCCACATCCATGCGGTAGAACGGGCCCTGCGGCGGGTTGTTCGTATCCTGCATTGTATCCGTCCCCCCGATGCCGCCTCTCGGTCCGCCACCCGGCACGTTTGTCCAAATGCCACCCTCAAGATCAGTCACGCCCTGGAGGACGTACACCCGTTCGGCACTGGAATTGAAGTGCAGCGTCACCGATGATTCATACGTGATATGTGTCACGCGGAAGTAGCTGTTGCTGTTGGTCGGATCGGTATCGGCGATCCACTCTTTATCCGTTGTGAACGCATCTTCATCCTGATTTCCAAGGGCGGCGGCATCGTAGTCGTTGGTGAGGTCATAATGCACCAGCCACCAGACGGGAACGTCGTTGGATGCGATCATCCCGCGCACGAGCGTCTGTCCCCCCTCCGGCGCGAAGTTCCAATGGTCGTCCAGTAGTTCATTGTGCGCATAAGCGTGCGTTTCAGATTGCCATAAGTAGGTCGCGCGGAGTGGGGCGGGGGCGCTGGATCCCTCGGTATAACCCGGATTAGGCGCGTTGAAAACGCGCACATAGTAGACCTTGTTGCTGTCCGCTGCATCCAGCGCGAGGACCCGCATCGGGAAGATGCCCGGCACCGGCGCGGAGAAGAAGTCTTCCGCGCTGAAGACGGTGGCGACGACGACGTCGTCGCCGCTGACGCCGGTGTCGGACCGGACAAACGGATCGGCGGTTTCATCGGGCCCCGCCCAGATCAATTGCGCAAAAGACCCGATGGCGCTGTCCGTTCTGGATGAGGTGACGGCCGTTCCGCGCTCGTTGGTGATTGCGCCGCTGTTGCCCCAGATCAGCGCGGATTCAGAGTTCCGAGCAGAGAGGACAAGACTCAAAAGGATGATTTGAAGAAGCTTCATTATCCGCCTCCTCACCATGGTCTCGGTTCGTTCCAGTTGAACGAACTGCCGCCGCGGCTGCGATACCAGAACCCATCGCCGGGTTGGATCGTCACGTTCGTCACCGGGCCGCTGTTGTCAACCCACACACCCGACGAATCCAGCCAGTAGTTGCTGAACGAGCCGCTGGCGTTGTCGTAGATCATGATGTTGTCACCTTCGAAGAAGGTTGCGCCACTTTGGCCGCCGGTGAGGGCGAGGTCGGACAGCGCGATCGGGCTGCCGAACGGGCAGCCGAGAAGCTGCAAGCCCGGCTCGATGGATTTGCCAAGCTGGTCCGGTGGATAGGTTGTCGGCCGCAGGTCGAAGGCCATGCTGGCGGTCTGGCCGTCCGAGTTCTCGACCGTCAGGAGCCACAGACCGGTCCCCGGTTCCAGCACGCGCGTGTAGAGCTGGCCGTTGTAGTCGCCGGCGACGATTCGGCGCCCATCGCCCGAACACGCGATCGGCACCCAGTTCTCCGTCGGTCCCCCGGCAGTCCATGTAACCCCGCCGTCGCTCGACACGTAAATCTGATCCGAGTAGGCGGAGCCCCCCGCGCAAGCGACGAGGCGTTCACCGTCGGAGGAGCAGGCGATGCCGGTCCAGTAGCGGTCGGAATCCCGCGCGGTCCAAGTTACGCCGTAGTCACCGGAAATGTAGATTCTTCCGCCGTACTCGACCGCGGCGAGCTTGCGGCCGTCGGCGGACGAAGCCACGTCGCGCCACTGGCGCTCTTCGTCTCGGTTCGTCCACGTTTCGCCGTAGTCGTCGGAGACGACGAGACGATTGGAAGAGGACGGGCCGCCTGCGGCCGCGATCCATCGGGATCCGTCATCAGAGCAAGCCACGCCATACCACGGGCGGTTGCTTTCAACCGAAGTCCACGTCCAGCCGTAGTCGGAGGAGCGGTAAAGCGTATCGTTGAGCGCTGCGGCAACGAGGTATCGCGCGTCGGAAGAAGAGGAGACCACCATCCAATTGCGGGAGGCATCGCGCGGCTCCCAGGTCTCACCGAAGTCCCGGGAGATGTAGATAGGTCCGCCGTAGACAACGCCCAGGAGCGTTCGGCCGTCGGACGAGGAAGTCACGCCGCGCCAGTTCAGAGAATCGGCGGTCGCGGCCCAGGTCGCGCCGGCGTTCGTCGAAACATAGAGGGTATCGCTTGAAGCGCTCGCGATCCAGTTTGCGCCGTCGTCCGAGCATGCGAGGCCGCGCCACGCGCGACTACTGTCGCACGCGGTCCAGTCCTCGCCGAAGTTGAAGGTGCAGGTCAAGTTGCCCGCCGCATCAATGGAGACGTCCATCGCGCCAACAATCGTCTCCCCGGGGCGTTGGAGGTACACCTGGGCGCCGGGCTGAAACAACAGGCCGCCCATGTTGGAGAGGGTGAGGGTCGTGCCGAGCGTGGCAGCCGATGCCGGGCTCGACATGATCGAGGGCGTACCGCTGTAGAATGCGCCGACGCGTACTTCCAGGTCACCGGTGTCCCACGCGGCAACTACTGCGTTTGAGCGCCACGCGGCGAGGCTGAATCCGTCCTGAACGGAAGCATCGCGGCTTACCGGGATCCCGTCGGCATATCCACGCGCCGTTGCCGGCAGGAGGGCGTTTCCGTTCTCGTCGAGATGCTGGAGGTAATAGCTCTGGTTGCCGTAGGAGCTCAACCAGGCGATCCAGATCCCGCCTTCGCCGTCGGGTACTGTCTGCAACTGCTGCTTGTTGGACCATTCGAACGATTGATCCTGCCAGGCTTGGTTTGCGGGCACGGTGCAGATGGGCACGCCGTTCTCCGTCCACTCGACCGAGCCGGTGCCGCTAACCTTCTGGGCGTACACGTTGTAGTAGCCGGTGCGGTTGTCCGACCAGACGGCGACCCAGTTGTCCGGCGCGGTGCGGACGACGCACGTGGCCATGACGGTCAGGGTCGTCGGATTGTTGCAGAGCGTAACGCCGTTGGTATCCCACAGGAAGTTCCCGTCGGCGTCCAGGCGCTGGGCGTAGAGGCTGCCACGGTGGTCTTTGTCGTTGTAGATCACCACGGCACCGCCCGTTCCGTCCGCGGCAATCCGCGGCCAGGTTTTTTGTATATCGTACAGGTCGTATAGTCCGGCCAACGGGACCCCGTCGCCCCACAGGATGGTCCCGTCCTCGTCCAGGCGCTGCACCATCGTCGTGCAGTACCTGCCCTCATCGCCGTCATCGAGGGGCTTCACGTACAGGGTTCCGCCTGTCTCGTCGGCACATACGTCCATGATGTTCTCTCCCCTGACCGTTCCGAACGGCAGATTACTCCAGACGGTGTTTCCCTCCCAGTCGTAGAGGGTGGCCACGGGGATACAGATGTGCGTCCCAACCTGCCACACGGCCACGATCCCGTTCGTGCCGGACGGAAGCAGTGCCATCATATTCTCATCGGGGATGGTCCCGCCCCAATAGGCCAGGTTCGTCTTGCCATAGTCGCCCCAGAGCCGCTCGCCGGCGGCGGAGAACCGCTGTGCGCTGAGAAGGCGCTGCTCGGCACCTTCCACCGGCGCCCAGAAGACCACGACGCCCCCCTGGCCATCGGGAAGACAATCAAGAAAATTGGGTCCGACGGATGAGAGTTGGTTTCCCTTCAAGTTGCAGCGGACGCCTGTGCCGTTGGTGGACCACATCGGCCGCCCGAAACGGTCCAGTTTCTCGATGACGGGATTGCCCTGCTTGACTAACTGGGGGGCATCGGTGTTAACGCCAACAACGAAGGTGTAGTCGCCGTCGACAACCACGCTAGGGAACAGGCCCGGACTGAAAGCGAATTTTCCGGATTCACGCTCCCATAGGTGTTGGCCAGACGACGTGAGCGTTAGAGATGACAGAATAAATAAACCAACTGCGAAGCGACACACGGACTTCATTGGATCCTCCCTTATTACACGCCATGAGGACGTGGCTTCCGTATGGATAAATCTTTGTATCAGCATTGTCCTCTCGTCTGCAAGAGAGCATACCTGTGGCGCTGCTATGGCAGCGACACCCCGACCCGATAGGCCCTATGCACCGCGTCATTCGTATCCGTCAGCGACATGAGTCCGCCGGCCTCGCCCACGATCTTCGTCTGGCCGTCCATATCCAGCCATGCGCCATCAATCAAGTTGGTGGAGAACTGCAACGAGTACGCGCGCGAGTTGGTGCAGATGAACTCGACGGCGAACGAGTTGGTCGGCTCGATCCCCGTCAGGCGGAAGTAGGAGTTGCTGTTGCGCGGATCGGTGTCGGCAATGTGCTCCTGGTAATTCAAGAAGAAATCGTCGTCGGGATCATCTGACCGATCAGACGGATCGGACGGATCAAGGCTGTAATGGATCTCCCAGATGTCGAGCATCTCGTCCTCGTCATAGTCGTGCGGGACGATGACATAAGCCGTGGCGACGGAAGAGGTCATGCCGTTGGTGGTGATTACCTGGAAGGTGAAGAGATTTGTTCCAAACGCATTCGTCGGCGGGGTGAACTGGAAAGCGTTGGCGGCGGTGACCTCAACAGTTCCGAACGCGCTCTGTTGCACGATCTCGAAAGCGAGATTGCCGGTCCCGTCAGCGTGGCTGCCGACCAGCGATCCTTCAAGCGGATTGTTCACCCACGTCCGCCAGTCGCGCACATCGGAATCCATCCACGCGGTTTCATCCATGCCGCCGGAGAAATCGCCCTGGATCGGCGGTCCCTCGCGGCTGGTGGTCCGGAGCGCCGTGCCTTCGTTGCAATCGAAGTGGGCGACGAGGTTCGTGATGCGGGGATGCGACCGGTCGGGAGCGCGATACATCCAGTCCGCGATCTGCGCGGCGCTCAAGGCCGTGTTCCATATCTGGATCTCGTCGAGATCGCCGCGAAAGTAACCGCTGACGGGCAGGGCACTGGCGGCGATGTACGTGTCGCTCGTCGAAGCCGGAGCGTTCATCACGGTGGTGTGGACCACGCCCGTTCCGGTCAGAACGCCGTTCACGTAGACGCGGAGCGCGGCGCCGTCCTTGACACCCGCGACATGCGACCACCGGTTCCACGGAATGGCGGTGGCGGATACGGCGCGACTGTTCCCCGAGAACGAGCCCTTTGCCAGGGCGAGTGACACGCAGCCGGTGGATTCCACGGTCAGGGCATCCCGCAGTTGCTCGGCCGCGGAATAGCTGAACATGCGGTAGAGTGTTCCGTTCGTCTCCGGACGCACCCACATCGCGATCGTGAAGTCGTTGCTCCCAGAGAACTGGTTTGCCGGCACGCCCGGCATCAGCAGGTAATCGTCCACACCGTCGAACCGCAGCGCCTTGCCGAACCCCGCCTTCGGGCGGGTCTTGTTCAGCCACACCTGGAGGTCGGGGATGACGTTGACCCGGCTCATCAACAAGTCAACAGCGCCGTCGCCGTTCAGGTCGCCCATATTCGAGTACAGCCACCCGCCGTTGCCAATCTCGGCGTCGCTGATCGTGAACTGACCGGTCCCGTCGTTGAGCAGGACCCGGTTGGCGTCCAATTCCCACCCGCCGACGATCGTGTCCAGGTCTCCGTCGCCGTCCAGATCCGCCAAGCCCTGGCCGTGGTACTGCCCGATGTTAGGTGACAGGGCTGTTTCCGTGGCGAGGGAGAAGAAGCCGGCGCCGTCGTTGGTCCAGACGCGAACGTCGCGGACGCGCACGGCCAGGATGTCGAGGAGGCCGTTTCCGTTGAGATCGCCCAGGTGTACGCTCCATGAGGTGTTGGTATCCAACTGCTGCCCGCTGTCCATGAAACGCCCGCGGCCGTCATTGAACCAGACGGACAAATGGTTCGGCGTGGGGTCGGGGCTGGATCCGAAGACGAGGTCAACGGCCCCGTCGCCGTTCACGTCGCCGATCTCGCACCCCCAGTACGTCGCGGGAAAGATCATCGGGCCGGAGCTGTTGTTGGTCACCGGCGAGAACCGGCCGGTTCCGTCATTAAGCCAGATCGGGGGGAGATTCGTCTGTACCGCGTACGCGGCCAGGACGACATCCATAAACCCATCGCCATTCACGTCCGCCGTCTTGAGTTGTCCAGCGGCGGCGCTGCCCCACACATCGAGAAAGGAATTGCTGAAAATCCCGGTCCCGTCATTTTTCCAGACAGCCAAACCGTTTGTGCTTGGCGAGCCAATAAGCGCGACGATGTCTATGTCGCCGTCGCCGTCGAGGTCCGAAAGCGTTCGCGGGGCGCGGATGCTGGTGTAGTCGCCGGGCCCCCGGAGTTCGCTGTGTTCCACCAGCCTGCCCGTTCCGTCGTTGATCGCGAGCGACAGCCGCTGGCCATTTCCCTGCTGCAGCACGTACACCACGGCATCGAGGATGCCGTCGCCGTTGAGATCAGCCAGCGCCGTGCCGTATGCGTTATCCCTTGGTATCACGGGGTCGGGTGCCTGCATGAAGTAGCCCGTACCGTCCGTGGCCCGCGCGTAAAACGACCATGCGAAGGGCCGGAAACGCCTCGTGCCCGCCGCATTGCTGACGGTCGTGAGCAGTCCCGCCGTCATGAACTCACCGGGGCGGTAATCGCTCGACGGATAGAGCGACGCGACGCGGCCGTCCGCATCATAGGACACCGTGCCGCGCCACACGCCGCCTTGCGACCCGTACACGCAGAGTACGTCGGACCCGA
>Ga0334884_1003422_pt1 | contig 17984 bp, 9 predicted proteins | sample GraSluR1_MG_7_FD_207215 | JGI IMG/M metagenome (GOLD analysis project Ga0334884, IMG submission 207215) | Sludge microbial communities from methane-producing bioreactor in Wageningen University, Netherlands - Granular Sludge_12_05 R1 | ecosystem: Engineered > Bioreactor > Anaerobic > Unclassified...
ATTGCTTGAGTAATATGATGATTCATGGATTTGTTACTGGCTGAATTTGAGAATGTGTATCCAAATTCACTGATATGAGGTGATTTTAATTTGAGAATATTGGATGGATTAATTTGAGAATTGACACCCAGGTTAATAAACAGTCTGGCTACTAATTGCCTTTTGTATGCCTGTGAAAAGAAGCAGCGACAAATTGATGAGGAAACTGTCTACCAGGCCCAGAGTGAATTGAATTTTTAGTTTAGCAAAACTCACCCATCAGCCGTTGGATTTATGTTTTTCTAGCGGCTTTTTCTTTTCCTGAATTAGTCAATGAAATTGCTTGAGTAATATGATGATTCATGGATTTGTTACTGGCTGAATTTGAGAATGTGTATCCAAATTCACTGATATGAGGTGATTTTAATTTGAGAATATTGGATGGATTAATTTGAGAATTGACAATATCCTCCTAATTGAGCCGTGTTTCAATTCCTCGTAGGTACGCTAAAAACAAGCATGGACAAAAGGCTGGCATGATGCAAATTTAGGAGTTTCAATTCCTCGTAGGTACGCTAAAAACGATGACATAGTTGATCAAGAGACGCTTGATGCTTACAGTTTCAATTCCTCGTAGGTACGCTAAAAACAAGGCAAGACATAGCCTAGACCGCTATACCATAGCACGTTTCAATTCCTCGTAGGTACGCTAAAAACGAAAGGCTAAACATTTTAGGAGAAGCTGAATTAGCCCTGTTTCAATTCCTCGTAGGTACGCTAAAAACTGCAGTAGCAATATTTCATCGTCAGCTATACTGTATCCGGTTTCAATTCCTCGTAGGTACGCTAAAAACAAGGAAGGAGAGGATATCGTGGGAAAATCCCGTACTGAGTTTCAATTCCTCGTAGGTACGCTAAAAACATGGCTCATATGGAGTAATGGCATGGAACGAAACCGGTTTCAATTCCTCGTAGGTACGCTAAAAACTGCGGCGATAGTGTGGAAGTGGCTCGGGGCATACCGAAGTTTCAATTCCTCGTAGGTACGCTAAAAACGAAAAATTAAGAAAACAGTATGACGCACTCAACATGTTTCAATTCCTCGTAGGTACGCTAAAAACCATAAATACTCTGTGATAATAAAAAAACATCCCGATGTTTCAATTCCTCGTAGGTACGCTAAAAACGCTTTATTTGTGGTCGAAGCGAAGGGACTCGCAGAAGTTTCAATTCCTCGTAGGTACGCTAAAAACTTCGGGCCGACTACTCCGACAAGGCTTTCCCCGGAGTTTCAATTCCTCGTAGGTACGCTAAAAACTATATGCTGCGGCTTATGAATATGACCCAAACAGACGTTTCAATTCCTCGTAGGTACGCTAAAAACAACGGCAGGAAATACAGCCCGAACTTGAGACTGCATTGTTTCAATTCCTCGTAGGTACGCTAAAAACTCAATACAGAGATAAGCCTTGCGGGCAGATCAGCGAGTTTCAATTCCTCGTAGGTACGCTAAAAACGAAGGTATCGGAAGGATGAGTGGGCAGCGTATATAAAGTTTCAATTCCTCGTAGGTACGCTAAAAACAGGATCAAGAAAAAACAAAACAAGCAATTGCATAATAGTTTCAATTCCTCGTAGGTACGCTAAAAACCTAGCTTAGAAGTCAATAACGAACTGTATTTTATAGTTTCAATTCCTCGTAGGTACGCTAAAAACTTAAGAATTAATTAATATCTTGTTAGAGCATATAAGTTTCAATTCCTCGTAGGTACGCTAAAAACCATTATATAGCCGTTTATACCCAAAAAATTAAAACGTTTCAATTCCTCGTAGGTACGCTAAAAACCCGTATTATTCCATTTTGCACCTTTTAGGATATCAGGAGTTTCAATTCCTCGTAGGTACGCTAAAAACGGGATCATAACCGATATACTAAAGAGGGATTAAGCGAAGTTTCAATTCCTCGTAGGTACGCTAAAAACATTCTAGTACCTTCCAGTCTGGGCAATGGATCAGACGTTTCAATTCCTCGTAGGTACGCTAAAAACTCATGACTCCACCTCCTTCACATAGTCCTTTCGGACGTTTCAATTCCTCGTAGGTACGCTAAAAACGGTCGGGTCTTGATCTTCTTCTAATTCGCCCAGGCGTTTCAATTCCTCGTAGGTACGCTAAAAACGGCGGAACCCCTGAATTTATATCCACCGTTGCTACATGTTTCAATTCCTCGTAGGTACGCTAAAAACAAGCATCATCTTTATTAACGTGTTGCGAGCAATCGCGTTTCAATTCCTCGTAGGTACGCTAAAAACGTCATCATATATCTTGAAACTGTATATCGCCTCAAGTTTCAATTCCTCGTAGGTACGCTAAAAACAACCAGAGGCAAGGCGGTAATACTGTCGATGTACGAGGTTTCAATTCCTCGTAGGTACGCTAAAAACGTTATTATTTGCACCTTGCGAAGCGTGGCCGATGTCTGTTTCAATTCCTCGTAGGTACGCTAAAAACTCAATTTTATTTCCCTCGCTACCCTTGGAGTGGGCGGTTTCAATTCCTCGTAGGTACGCTAAAAACTCATTATTTGACATTGGTTGATGTGTGGATCCTCAGTTTCAATTCCTCGTAGGTACGCTAAAAACAGCCCTGATCTGTTGAATTTGTACCTGGTGGATCTGTTTCAATTCCTCGTAGGTACGCTAAAAACAATTAAGGCGGTAACGGGCCACGAGAAAAAACCTACGTTTCAATTCCTCGTAGGTACGCTAAAAACAACTGCTGAACCAACCCCGTGAAGAAGTGGACCTCAAGTTTCAATTCCTCGTAGGTACGCTAAAAACGTTTTCGGATAGAAAACATAGGTAAGGTATCGTGGTGTTTCAATTCCTCGTAGGTACGCTAAAAACACTGCCGTACTTTTCCCGGTTCCCTGGGGACCCGTGAGTTTCAATTCCTCGTAGGTACGCTAAAAACGAAAAGAATAAGCCCACAGGAAACAGCGGGGCTTGAGTTTCAATTCCTCGTAGGTACGCTAAAAACCGGGGTGTTCCGCTATGTCACATATAGATATTACGGTTTCAATTCCTCGTAGGTACGCTAAAAACCTGGCTAAGAAGATCAGGAACCGGAGGCAAAAACCAGGTTTCAATTCCTCGTAGGTACGCTAAAAACATCTCAGCTTGAAAAACCTGTTTGCCCAGATGTCTGTTTCAATTCCTCGTAGGTACGCTAAAAACGTTAAAGTGCTATCAGGTAAAAGGTGCTAGTTTGTTAGTTTCAATTCCTCGTAGGTACGCTAAAAACTCCTTTTACTTACCTTCCACCTATACCCACTAACACCAACGTTTCAATTCCTCGTAGGTACGCTAAAAACTATTAGCTTAGAAGTTAATAACGAATTATACTTTATAGTTTCAATTCCTCGTAGGTACGCTAAAAACGGCTAAGAAGATCAGGAACCGGAGGCAAAAACCAGTTTCAATTCCTCGTAGGTACGCTAAAAACAAAAAGGCCGTAAATTTACCTCAGTCAATCACGAAAGTTTCAATTCCTCGTAGGTACGCTAAAAACTCGATGTGCAGTTTATTCCCTTGGGGGAATTGGCGAGGTTTCAATTCCTCGTAGGTACGCTAAAAACGGCAAGGGCTCCACGTCTTTCAATCGGTTATACTTAGGTTTCAATTCCTCGTAGGTACGCTAAAAACGTTGGGGTTCTGCCTGATGGGCATAAGCATCTGGCTCTGTTTCAATTCCTCGTAGGTACGCTAAAAACTCTACTTCAGGGTCAACGGTTGATTTATCATGATCTGTGTTTCAATTCCTCGTAGGTACGCTAAAAACCTTACAACGGAAGGATATACCTGCGTCGGCGGTATCATGTTTCAATTCCTCGTAGGTACGCTAAAAACCTCAACCCTTCTGAGAGAGTTTTCTTCAAACGGTTCAGGTTTCAATTCCTCGTAGGTACGCTAAAAACATTGGTTCCAACGTCCAATGTCACGGTCTTGTCATGTTTCAATTCCTCGTAGGTACGCTAAAAACGGAAAAACAAAAGACGTCTTGCGGCGTCAGTTCCTGTTTCAATTCCTCGTAGGTACGCTAAAAACTCAGACGGACAGCAGCTGCCGGTACCCGTCTGGAGAGGGTTTCAATTCCTCGTAGGTACGCTAAAAACTCTGGATTGTCCCGGCGAACGCCCAGGGTAGAAGTTGTTTCAATTCCTCGTAGGTACGCTAAAAACACGATACCCCCTGGCTATGTGTCCACGCTTGATGCTGTGTTTCAATTCCTCGTAGGTACGCTAAAAACTGCCTGGCAGAAAAGAGGTGAGACTTTGGAACTCGGTTTCAATTCCTCGTAGGTACGCTAAAAACAAATCTATCCCATCTAGTCCGAAACACGGTGACTAGTTTCAATTCCTCGTAGGTACGCTAAAAACCCTGGAAGAAGCTGAAGAGGATAAGCGCAGGAATGAGCAGTTTCAATTCCTCGTAGGTACGCTAAAAACCTCAATAAAAAATAGACCGCTCAAAAGCGGCCAAAGTTTCAATTCCTCGTAGGTACGCTAAAAACCGAATAACATCAAGGGCCGACGGTTTAGAGCAGCGGGTTTCAATTCCTCGTAGGTACGCTAAAAACAACAACAGATGGTTACTTGAAGATTTGTGATACTGAGTTTCAATTCCTCGTAGGTACGCTAAAAACATATTTTTCTCACCTCATATCCAGCTCCGAATGCCATGTTTCAATTCCTCGTAGGTACGCTAAAAACGAAAAACTGAAGGACCTTATAGCCGAGGAAGGGTTAGTTTCAATTCCTCGTAGGTACGCTAAAAACCACGATACCCCCTGGCTATGTGTCCACGCTTGATGCTGTGTTTCAATTCCTCGTAGGTACGCTAAAAACTGCAGATACCTTGGCGTAGTCTTCACCGACAAAGCTGGTTTCAATTCCTCGTAGGTACGCTAAAAACGTTCGGTATAACCAAGGCCATGATCGTAGAACAGGGGTTTCAATTCCTCGTAGGTACGCTAAAAACCCGGCAGCAGTTCCGGGTGTTGGCCACTGCTTGGGGTTTCAATTCCTCGTAGGTACGCTAAAAACCAGCTGGGCCAGAATACGTCCGCACGATGGAAGAGGTGTTTCAATTCCTCGTAGGTACGCTAAAAACCCGGCGAACTCCCGGCGAAAGTTCAGGCCAGCCAGTTTCAATTCCTCGTAGGTACGCTAAAAACCTGAAGGGGTGCCTACGGAGGCATGGAAGAAGGCAGGTTTCAATTCCTCGTAGGTACGCTAAAAACGGCCTCAGGGAGAAGATAGGGACACCCAGAGGGGAAGTTTCAATTCCTCGTAGGTACGCTAAAAACGATACTTCGTGGGGCAGGACGAAGATAGCACCATAAAGTTTCAATTCCTCGTAGGTACGCTAAAAACCCTTTGGCGGGCTGATGACCGTTCCTGTAGTTGCTATGTTTCAATTCCTCGTAGGTACGCTAAAAACTGGCCGTGGTGCTCTGTGACCGGAACGCTGATCAGGTTTCAATTCCTCGTAGGTACGCTAAAAACTAGCATCGTGGATTCCTATATGCCGCATTCCCCGGCGTTTCAATTCCTCGTAGGTACGCTAAAAACGCATGGCAGCTTTAACACCTGCAGCTCTGGGGCCATGTTTCAATTCCTCGTAGGTACGCTAAAAACGCTGTCCAGAGTAGCCACCCATACCCTCTTGAATACGTTTCAATTCCTCGTAGGTACGCTAAAAACAATGCCCGGCGTACCTCCATATAAATAAAATCCTTGTTTCAATTCCTCGTAGGTACGCTAAAAACATAGTTGCCATCTTGACGGTTTCGCTGTCCAGATCATGTTTCAATTCCTCGTAGGTACGCTAAAAACCCATTGTGGAAATCGGTATCACTGCCCGGATGTTCTGGTTTCAATTCCTCGTAGGTACGCTAAAAACGATCGTGACAGCCTGGCCGGTGACGACATCCTGATGTTTCAATTCCTCGTAGGTACGCTAAAAACTGAAGTGCTGGATGATGAAACCGCGCTGACTGTCGGGTTTCAATTCCTCGTAGGTACGCTAAAAACGGCCTGCCTGACTTGCTCTGTGCGTTGGTGGCCGGGGTTTCAATTCCTCGTAGGTACGCTAAAAACACAGTGCACCGGCAATTGATGTCCATGGACGCTATGCGTTTCAATTCCTCGTAGGTACGCTAAAAACTCTGTTTCATGGTCACCCACTGGACCGGGAAAAGCTGTTTCAATTCCTCGTAGGTACGCTAAAAACTATGGGGACAAAGCAATAAAGAGCGTAGAGGATGCCAGTTTCAATTCCTCGTAGGTACGCTAAAAACGGTACACGCCAGTATCGGTTTCATACAGGTCTCCAGGTTTCAATTCCTCGTAGGTACGCTAAAAACTGCCCCCTTCCCTGCCGGCTTTAATGGTTTTGAAGATGAGTTTCAATTCCTCGTAGGTACGCTAAAAACAGGTTGATTAAGTAATAGGGAGGGCCGCTCATGAAACGTTTCAATTCCTCGTAGGTACGCTAAAAACCTTACTCTGGATCTCGACGGAATAGGGGAGCTTTGTGTTTCAATTCCTCGTAGGTACGCTAAAAACCAGGGGACCCAGGCCGCCTTTGAAAAGGCTGCGGCGTTTCAATTCCTCGTAGGTACGCTAAAAACGTTTTGCTCATCTTATGTGAATGGTTTACAGATACATGTTTCAATTCCTCGTAGGTACGCTAAAAACGGTAGCATTTCCGACTATGGCGACTTTAAGGACGATCGTTTCAATTCCTCGTAGGTACGCTAAAAACGATTTACCCGCCAGTTTCAAAGGGGATCCGTCTGGCAGTTTCAATTCCTCGTAGGTACGCTAAAAACCTCAATCATAAAGGCAAAGTATTTTCCGGTAAGCTGAGTTTCAATTCCTCGTAGGTACGCTAAAAACCCCTTCCCTGCCGGCTTTAATGGTTTTGAAGATGAGTTTCAATTCCTCGTAGGTACGCTAAAAACCATCCAGGTTCATGAGGAATCACCTTCATCCAGGTCTATGTTTCAATTCCTCGTAGGTACGCTAAAAACCTGATGTCCAGCTGGCCCGGCGGGTAGTGCATGATAGGTTTCAATTCCTCGTAGGTACGCTAAAAACCAGCGTCTCCATCATCAATGGCAATGGTGCCAGCTGCGGTTTCAATTCCTCGTAGGTACGCTAAAAACTGTTCATTTTTATCTTTGGCCTCTGCGACTTCTTGCAGTTTCAATTCCTCGTAGGTACGCTAAAAACATATAACGGTATTTACACGCCCGGAGCCGAAGCTCGTTTCAATTCCTCGTAGGTACGCTAAAAACTTGCAGATGAGAACTACATCGACTTATCCAACCTGACGTTTCAATTCCTCGTAGGTACGCTAAAAACTCTGCTCCCCTGAATATTATCCTATTGCTTCGAGGGTTTCAATTCCTCGTAGGTACGCTAAAAACGGTAAATCCAGAACCAAGAAGGTTAAGCTGTACGAGTTTCAATTCCTCGTAGGTACGCTAAAAACAGATTGAACGAGTTACCAGGGCAATAGGACAGATGGTTTCAATTCCTCGTAGGTACGCTAAAAACCCGGCTCTGGCCAGAGTGTCCAATTGTTCTGAACGCTGTTTCAATTCCTCGTAGGTACGCTAAAAACTGGCGAAGTATTGCGGTATTGAGCTACCGATTCAGGTTTCAATTCCTCGTAGGTACGCTAAAAACTTTCTCTGTATCGACAGTCAGCTCCCCCTCAGCCCCGGGTTTCAATTCCTCGTAGGTACGCTAAAAACTTTGGTTATACCACATTATAACCCTTATACGGCATCAGTGTTTCAATTCCTCGTAGGTACGCTAAAAACTTGGACGCAGGTTCATCGGGATCATGATCCACGGGTTTCAATTCCTCGTAGGTACGCTAAAAACCTAAAACGGATTCATGTCCGGACTTGATTATTTTTTGTTTCAATTCCTCGTAGGTACGCTAAAAACGAAAAACGTCCTTATCGTGGCAGAATCCTTGATTCCGTTTCAATTCCTCGTAGGTACGCTAAAAACGTAGAGATTTATAGCCCACCTCCTTCTGCATATGCGTTTCAATTCCTCGTAGGTACGCTAAAAACCACTACTGTCTTACCCGGATCAATGGATTGCTGGTGTTTCAATTCCTCGTAGGTACGCTAAAAACCATTTTTCCCCGGAGAACTTGACCCTTCCTTCCCCGGTTTCAATTCCTCGTAGGTACGCTAAAAACCATTATATTCTCTATCTGGAATAGCCCATCCCCTCCAGTTTCAATTCCTCGTAGGTACGCTAAAAACCGGAAGAATTCCGCAAGATGCAGCCGGAGTATAGAGTTTCAATTCCTCGTAGGTACGCTAAAAACGTTGCGCTTGAATTGGAAGTAGATATTGGTATAGTGTTTCAATTCCTCGTAGGTACGCTAAAAACCGGTCATCAGTTATTGTCTGCGCTACCTCTTCTTGCGTTTCAATTCCTCGTAGGTACGCTAAAAACCATTGTTCGGGATCCTGACGGAACACTGAGAACCACGTTTCAATTCCTCGTAGGTACGCTAAAAACTTCAATCTTACCTACAGTCAGCGCCCCGGTGTCAGAGTTTCAATTCCTCGTAGGTACGCTAAAAACATGCTTATTGCCATCCATGCCCGTGGCGGTATTGCGTTTCAATTCCTCGTAGGTACGCTAAAAACTATCACTGCTTGAAAATGAAACTAAATATGTTTTCAGTTTCAATTCCTCGTAGGTACGCTAAAAACCCACCGCGATGGCGTAATATAGGGGATGATCATTGACTATCATCCCAAAATATCATGATTAAATTATTGCCCCAAACTTTATAAATACCCGGAATGATCAGCATTTTGTATTGTCGTCGACCCCCCGGAGTTTTTACAGCCTCTTGGGTAGACGACAAATTTACAAGAAATTATCATCTCCGCCTTTTTTTATGCCCATAGTTTCACGTTCAGAGTATTTAGTGGTCCGGAAAGTGTAAAATATTACTGAATCATATTCCTTATCAATTATAGCATTTAATTCCAGCTTCAACCTTTTAAAACTGCTTTCGTTTATATCGCCTTCCAACACTGAGTTTTGTACCCAATAAAGGTACTTGCGGCAGGTTTTCAGAACCTTTCCTACTCTTTTTTGTCCAACATCATAAACTGCAATAACAAACATATTTCACCTACCATCTCGAAACAAATGGCTCATATTCCTTTTCGCCCATCAAATGTTTTTCAATTTTATATAGTTCCATTCTAATCAATCTTCTGTAAGATACCTCACGGCCTAATTCCCGATGTTTTATGGTGGTTCTTAACCGGTTCTCCCATTCCTGAGCAAATAGTTTTCTACCCTTATCATTCATTAAAATACCATTGGCTTTGGATTCAAAGTCACTGCTTTTCATCATATTACGGCCTATCAAGGAAAATATTAATCTGTCTACCAGTATGGGTTTGAATATTTCCGCCACATCCAGATTCAATGTAAATCGTCTGAAGTTGGTAGTATGCAGATAGCCTATACGCGGATCTAAATGAGTTTTATATATTTCACTTAATACGGCAATATAGGCCAGAGTGTTTCCATAGCTTATCAATGCATTTATCCGGTCACGGGGAGGACGTTTGTTTCGTCCATGAAATACAAAATCATTCTTGTTAATAATAGTATTAAAACCGGCATAATACGCTTCTCTTATGTTGCCCTCTATTGCCATTAGTTCATCTATCGCAGCGCTGGTTTCTATCTTTGCTTCCAGGCTCGTTATATGCCCTATTTCATTGTGCAATTCTTTGCCGCGATTATTATAATAACGCAGTACGTTCAGTATATTTGCCGCAGCTCCACAAACGAACCTGCGGGCCAGGTCCAGCCGTTTTTCTTCATCCAGATAATATTCCGATTGTCTCAAAATCATATAGCCGGAATTATAATGCTCCCGGGGATAATAGCTGCCTACATAGTACCCATAATCGTTGAGGAAATGAAGTATGATTTCCTTTTTGGTCAGAAACTCCAGGAAACGCTTGTTTAGGCTCACCTCACCAAATGCTATTATTTCCTTGACATCTTCCACCGGCAGGTATTTTTTGCCGGCCTCGGTTTCAAAATACAGGGTATTATCTTTCCGTTTGAATTCACCATCCTTAAAGACATATATGGTTTTTTTCAATGAGCCTCTCCCCCTCTCTCATGCACAATAAAGTTACCGCCAATTCTATTTTGCTTTTTGGATAATCCATAGAAAGGGCTATCTATACCTTGATTGCTTTTTCTTATAGAAGCCGCTGTCGTAATTCCAGATACTCTTCCATTTCAATCTGAATATCACGTAAGATTTTTCGTATCAAACCACGTCCCAGATCTTCTCCGGTATGGAATGGTATTACGGTGGTCCTTCCATCAGGATGACGATAAAAAGCATGACTGCCAGCCTGCCTTTTCTTTTCAAACCCAAGATGATGCAAGAGTTTATCCATATCTTCAGGAGATATTAGTGGTAATCTGGTCATATCGCTACCTCGACCTGGTGAACACCGATGAAGCTACTGCCTGAATATTCTGGATTATCCTCTTCTTTTATATACAGTTTAATAGCCTCTTTTATCCTATTATCCAACTGATCCAGATCTTTAGCCTGAGTATGACATCCAGGCAACTCTGGAACTGATGCAACATACAACCCATCTTCGTCCTGTTCAATAACGACTGTGAATCTTCGCTTTATCACCAATCATTTCCCTCCTTTACTTATGCAGAGTGATGTCACTTAATATTATTTACTAAATAATCATTAGATACTAGATGCGTTCACATATATTGCTCAGGCCCAGCAAAATTCACTGTACGCACATTTCCGGCAGTACTTGTTCTTACTCGGTTCCGGGGGCCGGGCTGCAGCAGCTATCTGCTCTACTTCTCCAATAGCCGCTAGTATTTCCACTTCATTCTTTTCGTCAAGCAAAACATCAATCTTTTTCTTCTCCTCTGGAATTAACAATTCACCTCGGGCATCTATACCCATTTGTTTAAGCTGAAGCAAATAAAACAGCAGCTGCTTGCTGGCGCTCTCAACAAAGCGGGAGGATTTCTTCACTTCCCCTACGACGACCTGTCCATCTTCAGTACGAATCAAATCGAGCTTGGCGTTGCCCAGGTCAACTTCTTTCTTTTCCCGTTTGTAGGCATGTTCACCAATGATGCGACCGATTAGAATATTTTCATCATCTTCATCAGGCTCCATCTGATGAATCATAAGCCAGACTTCGCGTTTGCATATATAGTAGTACCAGATGTGGGTACCTGTTACTTGAAATTCCATAACTCTTTCCCCTTACAAAGCAACTCTTTCCATACTGAAATCGCTGAATTGCTTAACCCCCTTATAATTCCTATTGGTTGCGGATACAACTTTCTTCTACCGACATTTTGCTTGGCAACTACCATATAGCATACGCGTCACCTTCAGGTTTAAAACCAGTATCACCATGACCTTCTCCTTTATAATATGTATCAACAACGTCCAAGCTGATATGGAATATTCCGCCAGCCATACTATCTGCAAATGGATACAGCCATCGAGCGTTTTTTTGCACCGAAATAATGTATTGCTGAAAAGGGTTCTTAAACCGATAAAACTCCTCTCGCCGTTCCCATCTATCATCAACCTTACTTAACTCCAAAAACCTGTTCCAGATTTCCCTCGCCTTTTCATCGATTTCAATAAATAGGTCAGCTTTTTCATAATTCTCATCAATAAGTTTAAAATCCTGGATCTTCTCATAATTCAAGGCGTATACCGCTTCCAGAACGTTTTCCGATTCAGCATCAGAAAGTATCCCCTGGTTCAGCAATTTATAATAACTGCTGCTCATATCATAAAAGTCCTTTTCCTCAATGCACCCCTGAATAGAACAAGCCTCAATGGTTTGCCTGGTGGCGTCAAGCAAGGTGCTATCATATATGAAGGATGAATCCGGTTTATTGCCCCGTTTTATATAATATAACTTGACAACCCCCTTACCTTTGCTCAAATTCCGGTTGCATCTCCCGGCTACTTGATTTACAGAATCAAGGGGCCCCATATCCCTGAAAACGATGTCCAGGTCAATGTCCACACCAGCTTCAATTAACTGCGTACTGACCACTACTTTTCGCTTCTCCTGGTCTTGCTTGATTCTCTCTATTCTTTTTCTTCTCTGGGCAGGTACAACATGAGATGATAGATAATAAAAAGCGTTTTCTGCTGCATCCAGTTCATTAATGAGGGCCTCATATACTATCTGTGCGGATTTAATGGTATTCATAACTACCAGTATATCCTTTCTCTTATTGTTTAAAGCTTCTTTTATTACGATTTCCTGAAATTCATTAATATCTATAATTTCATCTATGTTTATTTCCAAATTAATACGGTTTAAAGCACGATAATATTGTTCTTTGTCGGCGACCAGTTCATATATTTCGCCTTTCGGGAAAATCAATGGCAACGTTGCAGTAACGAAGATGAAATAGCTATCCATGTGTTCAGCCATATAATTGCATATTTCCCGCAGCAGGTACCAATATCTATGGGGAATTGCTTGAATCTCATCTAAAATAACAATTGAATTTACTATCCTATGGAACTTTCTGGATGCTGAATTACGGTTGGTTATCAAGCTGTGAAACAACTGCACAAAGGTAGTAACAATAATAGATGAATTCCATCCCTCAATTATGAATTTTGAATCCAGGGCTGAATACTCCAGATATTCCTCATTATTCTCAGCCGCTTTATAAAAGCCATCCGCCAGGTAATGATGTTTTAATAAAATGTTGTTTCCAGGCTCCCTGCCGCTGACCTTGGTTAAGACTTCGTTAAAAACCTGGTAGTTTTGGTCAATTATACTGGTAAAAGGAAGCGCATATATTATAGACCTATTAATTCCTTCCCGTGAAATAAGACATTCCCTTATTTTTACGGCGACAGATAAAGCATTGAGGGTTTTACCTGTTCCTGTGGGAACATTAATAGATAGAACATGCTTCCCCTGTTCTATAGCATTAGTCACATCTGCGCTTGCTTGATATATCTCATTTCGCAATCGATTCATTTCTGTGCTGGGTTTATCGAACCCAAGAATATTGCGATATTGATCAACCAGGTTCCCGGGGATAGTATTGCCTGAATAATCTGCTTTAAGTTCTGAAGCATCGCTCTTATCAGCATCAACTAAAGTTGAATAGAGTAAGGCAGTAATAAAATAATAATCCAGCTTCTGCTGTCTTCCAAGCGTTCTGGCAAAGCTGCGAATAGCCCTCATATCTTTTTCGTAATTGTTAATTTTGCTTTGCAGCCACTTGTAATTGCAATGTTCCAGACCGGGTATAGGGGACAAAATACTAAAAAGCAGTTTATCAAATGATAATTCATCGACATCATTTAGATACGCCACCACATTACTGGCTTTATATTTGGATGCTTCGTTGATAAGGAGGTTTAAATCGCCATGATGTCTTTGTATAACTAAAAAAGCTACCATAGGCAGATAAGCCTCGTACTCTGTTTCAAGATGATTAGACCTTACATATTCGTAAGCTAAATAGTACCCGCAAAAAGCTCCCAGAGGACTATGTCTGGTTTCTTCATGGTTTTTCATTTTCAATTTCTCTTCTTCGCTCTCTGTAAGCAGATATTTTTGGAATGATCTGCTGGACTTGCCCATATCATGAGCAAGTCCAATAATACACGCAATATCTGCCAGTGTGTGCTTATTTACATCGAAATTCAATTGCAGATTATTGATCCAGTCTTGTGCTGTTTGCCCTACATACCGAAGATGATCTTCCAAAAGCTTTCCGGGATGTGAAAAGAGGTTCTCACATAAACACGACATTCTCATCCCCTACTTTCACTACTCCCTTAACATTAGCAGTAATAATCATAGCGTTCATATCAAACAACACGGTTTTATAGTCTAAAACTTCTCTATTGGCATTCATCCGGATTGATACGATTTCTTTCGTATATTGCCGATTTTCCTCGAACATAATTACTTTGCTGTCCATTTTCATGTTTTCCTCCAGGGGAAGAACCGAATGAATACTAACATAACTTCCACCGGATAGTTTCTGCGCCTCATATGCCCCGGTAAAAGCAAACCCTGCCAGCATCTGTGCGTTCCCAAGTGATATTGTATACACATTCTTATGCGCAGCCAGCATTGTCTTCAATCGATCCATCAGATCCGGATCATCATGACTGAAAAATATACGGTAATGGGCATCCTTTAAATATTCGTATTTTATTTGGCTGCGCTGTTTTATGCGATTAAACATAGGCCCTGCGCTTTTGGTTTCTATAACGTTGATGCCGGTTCTCATTTTTTTTACCGGATTGATGATTCTTACCGCCACCCGGGTATTCTCCGGCGAGAAAGTATCCCAGTAGTTCTCCTTATCAATACCCAGTATGGCGGCCACAATGCCGATTACTGCTGTCGGCGGCGGAAAAGAGAAAGTTAACGGTGACGCTGTAGTATGGAATTTTTTAAAGTGTCCATAATCACCCCATATATCAAATACAATGACATTCACCTTAATCACTTCCTCATCTAATCGTTAAAAGGCAGAGCTATAAATTCGACTCCCTCCACAGCTTCAGCAGGATTATAGGCATTTTCATTGTTTATTAAAGTTACCCGCGAATCAAGGGCATATTCCACGCGGTCAACGTTATCCCGGTTGGCCGATAATTTGTTTATCAATTCGGTCACATCGATTTGCACCTGGTTAATATCCCGCAGTTCTTCATCACGCATCATCTCATCATTTTTCTTTAAAGAAATGTACTTATCCAGTTCACCGATATGATAATCCTCTTCTTTATATACTACCCGGAACAATACCCTGGGCATTTGCCCCGCTTTTGACCGAGATATTAGGCTCTTGGTCCCTTTCCACATGGCTTCCAGGAGCAAATCCACATCTTCATCCCGTAAAGCGGTATGAGCCGCCGCATTTTCATTTACAATTCCATAAAAGTTGATTAGAGAATAAGAAAGAAAGTATTCCTCCCTGAAGGTTGACATGCTCTTATTGGCCCCAGATGCAAAGGCTCCGGTGCCTTTTATATGTACCATGTTCACGGCATGCATTGAACGCCCCATCTTGAATTGCACCGGACCGGTATAAGTAAGGCTTCCTCCCAGTGTCTTGGTTCCCTCTTTCTTCTCCAATGGGATGGTTGCTCCAAAAATCCTGACATCAATACATTCTCTCAAAACATTTTTTCCAATTATGTTTTTCATGTCGGCAATGGTTAGTTTGCTCTTATCGAGTTTGCTATCATTTTCATCCAGCAGAAAATCTTCCGCCCTCATTTTGGCATCCTGCAGGTTATCTTTTTCATCCCGAATTTCCCGGACAAATATCTCTTTGCCTTTGGTATCATGCAGATAATCTCTGATGGTTCTTTTTAAACGCACATCGGTCACTATGTTGATCCCGGTTTCCTCGTCCAGCCGCGGTTTATTTTCATCCATGGGATCTCCGTTGGGATTGGCATCGGTAATATCGTATAGGAATAATAGTTCAGACCTGTTCATTTATTTCATCTCCCTTATTTTGTTTTAAAATATGGTACGCCTTCTTTATTTTTTGAGTCATTCAGGTTCATGCCCAAAACAAAGTAGAAATTTACCTCATCAACAGACATCCCCCAATTGTTCCCGGCTTGCAAATAATATAAACTGGCTATCTTCTCCAGTTGAGCATAGTAGTTGCTTCCGTATTCTTCGAGTTTCTGCTGGATCTTGGGCAATAATGCTCTTACGTCCGCTTCTTTCATCTTAAGTCCTTTTAGCTGGCTTCTGAACGGAGTAGATCCCCGGTCAGCGTTTTGTATAGCCAGCAAATGCTGAGTAAGTACACCGGTCAGGAATACTGCTTTTTTAGCGTTATTATCAATGGTCGAGCTAAATTCTTGAAAAAAGCGCTCAATACGAGTGTCCAAAGCCTCCACAGCCACCACTTCATTTTCCATATTCATCAACCCCAGGTCACCTCCTGTACTTTTTAGTAGTCCAAGTTCAGTTAGATACAGCAGACATACAAAGGCCTGCAGTACTTCAATTTTCATGTAGCGATTGTCATTGAACAATCCTCTTAATCTGTCCATAATCAATTCCAACACATACTGTTTATCGATCTTCTGATCTTTAAAAGTCTTGTTAACAATCTCCAGAAAACCCTTTGCGGTAGGAAACAGTCTCCGCAGAACCCCATAGTTAAACTGAATATCTTGAATCAACTTGGCACTAAACTTCTGATCTCTAAAAATCATGTGCTCTTCCGCCCTTTGTTTGGCGGCAAATAAAGTACGAATGCGGGATGGCAGGACGTCTTCCATCAGCAGCAATATAACAAACTTGCTGCTTTGTTCCTGGAAAAACAAAAATTTCAAAGAAACTATATCGTCTACATCTTTTAAGTAACCCAGAATATCGTCCTCATCCGCCGCTATCCGATCGGCTTGAGATAAAGATACTTTTCCTTCGTTTTCCTGCTGGAAACTATAATAAATATTCATGATCTCATCTAACACTTCATTTTTATTATAAATGGCTTCTGGAATCAAATAATATCTCAGCCCGGCAAATCTAAATCCCAGCAAGTCCTGCATATAAGCTGCTCCTTCGTTTAACTGCAGCAAACATTCAAAACAGAGCGGAAAGTTTTTATACCCTTTTTCCTTTTTCATGCCCCCGGCAATATAGCCCGGCTTATCCAAAGAATAAAAGGTAATCGGCGAAGCGTTGCCAAAAACTTTGGATTTTCTATTACACAAACAGCAGATTCCATCGTTAGATACCTCATCATATTTTTCCTGACTGAATTCGAGCAAATATGATGAGCAGTCCGCAATATCACCCAGATATTTTTTCTCCCCACCCTGGTAGAAAATCAGGGTAATAAATCCTCCATCTTCATACTGCATCCTCAATCTAACCAAATCATTTTTAATTCGTTCCTGGTCATTGGCAAATGCTTCACATAGATTGGCCAGGAAGGCACTCCTTTTTAACCATTGCGAATGCTCCCTTTTCAACCGCTCAAACCACTTCTCGATCCGATTTTCAAAAGTCTTTCTTACGTCTTCTTCCTTGCTTCCCGCAATTCTCGCAGTGGGCATATAATGGGCACCCTGAGATGCTTTTTCCCGGTATAAATATTGTACCGTCTTTTTCTTGTTCCAGTCCTCTATACTTACATCCCTATAACGCAATCCTGCCTCACTGTCCTCAAAATTGATGGCATAGACCTTTGCGTAATTCCCCCCTTTATTAACCTCATCCAATAAAATTTCAATAAGATTGTCTGCAGTGTTTATTCCTTTTTGCTTAAAACTGTAAGCACCTATGTCCTGTAAAGCTTCAATCATGGTCTCACCTCCTTCTGAATAAATGTTAAGAATCATCATAGCCACACTTATCAGCTTCACAACACGCTGACCAGTTCTCCTTCCACCCAGGGATTATCTTTTTGATCCTGAATACCCCGACGGTCTATCAATGCTACATAATGGACTTGAACACCCTCATTTTCCAGGGCTGTGCCCGCTCGTACAATTATAAACTGCAGAGCGGTGGTACCGCCTGTTAGATTTATTACGCAGGGGCTGTAATTTAATATATTAAGCATCTCCTCAACCTTTTGGTTTGCCTGCTGGAAGCAATTGAATGGATCGTCTACATATACCACATCTACAGACCCGCTATATTCCGCACGTTGGATGATTTCACTCAACGAATCGGCAGCTTCCCTTGAGGTCAGCACCATCAGGTGCTGCGGTTTTATAGTCATTAGGGCGGAGTAAAGCAACCCCGGGGATAATCCCAGCGGCGAGAGCAGAGTTATTGGTTCCTTAGCAGTTTTATAATTATCCAAACCTGTCACCTTT
>Ga0334884_1003432_pt1 | contig 17923 bp, 13 predicted proteins | sample GraSluR1_MG_7_FD_207215 | JGI IMG/M metagenome (GOLD analysis project Ga0334884, IMG submission 207215) | Sludge microbial communities from methane-producing bioreactor in Wageningen University, Netherlands - Granular Sludge_12_05 R1 | ecosystem: Engineered > Bioreactor > Anaerobic >...
TTCCATCGCATTGGCAGGTGGAGCTGTGAAGTCGGCAGGAATGGAGGAAATACCTGGAAGTCGCATACCGTGCAACAACAAAGGCTCCATTGAAAATAAGCCTGCATCCAACCGGTCTATGTACTCCAGATCATGTAAATGCATCATCCCTTCGAGATGGGCATCAACTACATGCGGTGCATATACATGTACCAGGGCATATTCCTTTTTTAATGCGCCTGCCAATACATGATCGGTCAAATCCAGGGAAGCCCCGCGAACCTTTTCGTGCGTACCCCGAAGTATGCACTCCAAATCATACAAGGGTACACCCAGTCTTCGGTGGCGTTTGCAGTGCTCTTCCAGGCCATGCGCAATCAAGCGGGCATCTACCAGCTCCCGCACCAGCGATGTCGTCAACGTTTTAATTTTTGCATGTTGCAGTTGTTGCTCAACTTCAAGCGCAATCAACTCCGCGATGGGACGCTCCAGGGCTGTTTCTCGAACCAGGGCTTCCACTATTTTGGCACGTTCCCAAATGGTGAGTGTGTCATTGCTGGTACGTACTGCCGAATCTAACGCATGGATACGTCCGTCTTTGTCTCCCAGTCGGGCTTCTTCAAGTTCATTCATCAGGGCTTGTATATCACCTTCACGCAATTTCCTGATACGCGCCCGTTGATCACGGAACCGGACATATGCCAGCGCCGTTTTCACATGGTCCATATAAATAAGCACACGCTCAACGGCATCATGCACCTGGTCCACGGTCGGCGCACTTCCTCCCAAACGTTTGGTCAGGTAAATGGACACAGCAGAAGCCAGGCTCATCGCCAGATTGCGGTCCTGTCCGCCAATGGTGTGCGCAGCTTTGAATATGGCCTCAGCAATCTTGTTCTTGTCGAACGGCTCCTGACGACCATCCCGTTTAATGATAGTCGTAAATGGTTCAGGTAGATGCGATGGTGGCAATGGAAGCGTGAGTTGTACGTCGAAATCACCTTCTACCGGTGCCGAGTACTCCATTGCTTCTTCATATGCGTCATGGGGATTATTACTGTTACTCTTATCCGATGCGGACAATACCGGCATCTCCTCTAAGAAATCGCATGATATGAGATCATGGCAGGTTGACCAGGACAATGTTTGGAATGGAAAATCAATAACAATAGTGTTGCCTGCACCTGATTGAAATGCATACCCTGCGTGCAAGGCAATTCACAGGAGTATAGGGGGCAGTGTACCCAAAGCTCGGCAGAATATACAAGACTTCATTACATAGTCGATACGATGACCCCACATTCCATCACATCGACAGGTGTAATTCTCGTTTTTTTACTCCTATTCACATGGAAACAAGCAGGTTACAGCACGAAGGTAAGAAGTACATCGATCAAAATCCGTTTTTTAAAACAGTTTATTGTAATGTTTTCACAGGGTTTACACAGGGTTTACACATAACGATTGCTCACAGGTTCTTGCACAAGATCCGTCGAGGGATGTCGTTTGCAGGAATTTGACAGAATATGCTACATTAAGCGACTTATGAAGCGTTTGGAACACGTTATAACAACCCACCCTGTCGCAGTAATCAACCAATTTAATTCTCTTGGAAAAATTGGTACTTAGGAGGTAGTCTGCACTATGCAGAATTTAATGCGTCGCCACAAAAAATGGTTTTTGCTCTTTTTGATTTTGTTTATCGGAATACCCATGCTTTTCTTTGGTATCCCTTCATTTTTTGGTCAGAGTTCCTCCCCCCAACAGGATCAAGTACTGGCTACAGTTGGTGGAATGCCAATTTATGCCTCTGAATTTCGTCGCACATTGGACGAAGAAGCACAACGAAGATCCCAGCAAATGGGCGGTGAGCGTCCTACTTTCGCGGAACTGGCCGCAGACGGCACAGCAGACCAGGTACTCCAGGCATTGGTTGACCGTGCGTTTATCAGTATCAAAGAACAAGAAAAAGGATACACATTTCGTCGTGAAATTCTGGAAAACAATCTGAAAAAACTGCCCATGGTTCAGGATGAAAACGGGAATTTTAATCCGGAGGCCTGGAACTATTGGATTCAGCAAGGATTTGACTGGAATGCCATTTATGCTGACATGCAAAATCAGCTTATGCGTGAGCTATTCCTGGAGACCATTACCGCGCCAGCAGCACGTGTGCTGGACAAGGAACTCGAGGAAACGCTTGAAGACAACGAAACAAAATTGAGAATTCGTTACATTAAGGTTGAACCGCCTGTCTCTCTTGATGAAGAAGCAATTCGTGCCCATTATGAAGAAAACAGCGAAAATTACCGGTCGCTTGATCAGAAAACTGCTGAATTTTCAACCATCTCATTAAAACCCGATCCCCCCGCTATCGCTTTTGATGTGCTGGAACGGGCGCAAGCTGGAGATGATTTTGCCGAACTGGCCAATGAATACTCTGATATTTCAGCTGGAAATGGCGGCGAGATGGGATGGATGCGTCAAGGTGTAAGTGAACCTGACCACCGCAGACCACTCTATGATTTGGCAGCAGGCGAAGTAAGTGAATTGGTGCCAGCACCATCTGGTTATTACATTTATAAAATTGACGAAGAGCGTGAAGACGAAGACACGGGTGAGCGGGAAGTATTTGCCCGGCAAATCTTGTTTCGCGTCGACCTCGATGATGAAGAGCGAGAAGACCGATTGGCCATGGCCCAATCCATTGCAGATGAGTTGATGGAATCAGATGACTTTGCTTCTGTGCTTGAAACGTACAATCTTTCCTACTTTACGACCGGTTCTTTTAACAACGAGAGTGTTGAAATAGAAGGTATTTCCGCGAATGATGCGCGTACCTTCAGAATTACATTCCAGGGTCGTGATCCCGAAGATTTCTCCGTTGAGGTGATTGCCGGGCAAGACAACATTTACCTGGCACGTCTCATCGAAGTGATTCCTGGTACAGTACAACCTTTCGAAGAAGTACGCGATCGTGTTGAATCAGATGCGATTCTAAGATTCGAACGAAGTGATGAATATCAGGAACTCACGGCAGAGTATGCATCTAAAATCAAGGAACAGGCAGAATCACTGGATGACATTGCGGCGCTGTTTCCCGAGCTTGAAGCAGTGCCAGTAGAAACACGCGAGTTTAACCGCCAAGAGTATTTATTCCAGGATCAGGTATATCTGCAAACAGCAGAAGTTTACGAGGCTGTTGGCCGTGGTGAACCTGGTGAAATGGCTGGCCCATTGCAGGGATTCCTGGGAGATACCTATTTCATTGAGTTGGTTGAACGGGTGTCACCTTCCATTGAAGACCGGGAGCAATGGACAGAAAAGCTTGATGAACTTCGTATGCAAATGTTAAAAATGTATGAAAATGCCCTTTTGCAAGACTACCTTTTGGATTTGAGAGAGCGCAGTATGCAAAGGTATGCAATCAACACCAACCCAAATGTGCTTGAAACCATACTCGGATTAGGTCGTGAAACGCCTGCTTCGCAGGAAACCGAATTTGAGATTGACCTTGGTGAATTGGATTTGGAATTGCCTTCTGAAGAAGCAGAATAACACTGTGGTAATACATAATACCGGATGATACTACACAGATGAATTAAAATACTCAATCAGACTGAATATAGGATTGATTGTAAACAAAATTAAACCGTGTCTTCATGCCATAAATCCGCAAGAAGACACGGTTATTTAATGTCCAAAAAAAAATTACTGTTACCCGGTGAGTACAATTGACAGGAGCTGTTGCAATTAAGTACACCATGCTGCACTTTTTAAGATTCATAAAAAGAATAACAATGGATGATTTATATTATCTTGGGATCAGCTTCCAAAAAAGTTTAAACTAAACCCGAAAACACGGGCTAACGCTTCAATTAGATTTAAAATTTGCAAAATGATATCCAACACGGCTTCTATATTCATTAACAAGCTCCTTTTCTTAATTTAATTTATCTGGTTATACTTCGACCTACTGCTATGGTAGAGTTCACATTACAGTTCAAATATCGGTGACCTGCGTATCTCATGTAAAGTTATCTTGATTGCTGAGTATAGTAAGAATCTGATTAAATTGCAACTTTGAATTACCACTAAGCTCATAACATTCTCAGATAAACACTTTAAATAAAATAATCAAATTTCAACTATCATAGAAAGTAGAGTAAATATATGGGAAAGAATCAGGTTCGCTTTGCATGCCACCATTGTGGCCATTGCTGTACCGATGTTATTTGCTTTCCCACTCCTTGGGATGTTATCGGGATTGTACGCGAAACTGGAAACAACCCGTATCAATTCCTCGAGTTTATCCGGCCTGATGAAGTAGACGGGGTCACTAAAAACGACCCGACCTGGTTAAAAGTAAATGGTGAAAAATACATGATGGCATTGAAGCGCGACCAAAATGGCTGTTACTTCTTTGATGTAAAATCACGCATGTGCCAAATATACACTGCTCGTCCCCTGCTGTGTCGCCTATACCCGTTTAAGTTGCATGAAAGCCGCTTGGGAGAATTCAAGGGATTCAGCTTGCACACGGATGTCGGATGCCCCAAGCACCGCGATGGCAGCGTGAATACCGCTCCGTTATATACTCTTTTTAAAGAAGACCAGACGCATCAGGAAGATTATCGTAATCTGGTAAGTGCTTTTAATCGAAGAGAATATGAGGGGAAAAAACCCGAAGATTTTATCGAAATGTTTGTGGTGTATCGAAAGAACAACACCGGATAATTGGCAATTTACTATTTGTCATCAGACTTCACCTTGCCGACGTGACTCAATATCGGCACTGATCCAGGCATTACCCGCTTCCAGCCTGTAACTTAATAACCGGATAATATTCAACAGGAATCGAACTGCGCCTTCCTTACCCAGTATATCATTAATCAATGCTTCATCCAGTGTCAGCAACTGGACTTCAGTCGTTGCTGTGGCCGTAGCAGAACGCGGTTTCTTGTTCAATACAGCCATCTCGCCGAATGCGTCACCAGCTTTTATTTTTGCAATAAACTTGTCATCTGAATAAATACCGATAACGCCATCCAATAAAATAAACAATTGGTTTCCTGAGCATCCTTTACAAAATATTTTTTCTCCCCTGGAAACCTTGCTTATCGTGCCCCGTTCCAGAATGTGTACAAGCTCATGCTGTGATATACCTTGGAAAATGGTATATCGGGAAGCACGTTCAAGATCAAGTTGTAAAGATTGCATGTTGCTACCTTTCCCAAATATCTACTCAATAGACAGAATATATCAATACTAATAATTATTTTTTGATTCCTGAATATTATCATAACATATTGGTTGAGGAATTTTGCAGGAAAAAATCATGCTTGAAATCAAACTCAGGTTCATATACTCAATGCACCAAGTTCAAGACAACCCATTCCTTTTTATCTGGCAAATGCCAGATCGCGCAAAAAGAGCGCAATGGAAGGAAATATGATTACCAGGACACTTGAAAACAGTAGTATCATTATAAATGGTGGCGTGCCGCGGAGTATTTCCATGTAAGGCCGCCTGAAGATTGCGATGGCGGTGAATATGTCGCACCCGAAAGGCGGTGTTGCTGAACCTATGGCTACTTGCAGGGTGACGATGGCCCCGACCAGAACTGGATCGATACCGGCTGCAACAGCAACGGGATGGAATATCGGGGTCAAGATGAGAATAACGATGATAGGGTCTACAAACATACATCCAATGAAAAAGGCAATGGCAATGGTAAGCATTATCGTGTAATAACCGGATTCAGCAGACAATCCCAGCCAGTCATTGATCAGTACTGTGGGTAATTCCGCGAAAGCGATGACCCAGGAAAACGCCGTACCCGCACCAACAAGCACAAAAACTACCGCAGTGACCAAACTGGTGTTCAATGCAATCTTCGGTAAATCAGCATAGTCAAGCTCTTTGAACACCAAAAACTCCAGAATACCCGCGTAGAGCACACTAATCGCTGCTGCCTCGGTTGGGCTGAACCATCCTGTGTAAATCCCGCCAATGATGATGACCGGAAACCCCAGAGGCAACAATGCTTTGCGCAGTGCCGTCTTGCGTTCTGACCAACCCGCTTTGTCCAGAAGTGGAATTTCCATACGTATAGAGGCGATGTAGCAGTACACACAAAAGAAGAGCAGAATCATGAGTCCCGGACCAATGCCCGCGATGAATAGCTCCCCTATTGATGTACCGGATACAACACCAAAGACTATCATGCCGATACTTGGTGGTATAAGTAGCGCGATATCGCTGGCATTGATAATCAACGCCATGGAAAATGAATCGGAATACCCCGCTTTCAGGAGTCGGGGTCGAATTGGACCACCTATGGCGACCACGGTTGCCTGCGTAGAACCCGAGATGGCACCAAAAAGAGTGCAGCTGATGGCACTCGTTATGGGAAGGCCGCCGCGCAAATGTCCAATCCAGCTCATCACAAGATTCAACAAACGGTCTGCGGCTTGACCGCGTGTCATCAAGTCAGCCGCAAAAATAAACATGGGAACCGCTACCAGTGCAGAAGGTGTAATGCCGCCAATCCATTGCTGAATAATAACAGCGGTATCTACTGTTGGGTAATACAGCCACAACACTACCAGTGCAGAAACAGTTAATGGTACCTTCATTGGATACCCGACAAACAACAATCCCACCATAACCCCAACAATGAGTATACCCATGATTACCATGTAACACCTCCCACACTGTTTAATACAGCAGCTGGTTCAGCAGCAGCACTGTCAACGGGAAATACGTTTAAATTGAGGTGTTTAGACATGGCCTGCTCCATCACCAGCCTCAGGCACATCTTCGTATTCATCTTTACGCGAATAGGATAGATATACTTCACTGGTTCCGAGATTCTTGATAGCTGCCAGGGTATATTGAATACCTGCCATTATCAGTCCCAGAGGTGCCGTAAGATAAACGATGAACAAGGGTATTTCCAGCACAGGAGAAACTGAACCCAGGTCAAAAACGATATACACATAATGAAAAGCATGGTAGGCCAGATAAAACATCAACAATGCAGTCGTAGCTGTTATGAACGTCATCAGGATTTTTCTGAGCGGTTGTGACAACTGATCATACAAGGCAGTCATGCGAATATGCCTGGCTCTTCTCGCGCCGTAACTTAAGCCGACAAAGCAAATCAATATGATCAGAAATTGTGTCAATTCCTGTGCTGATGCCAGACTGTAATTAAAAATTGAGCGTGTAAACACATTGAGAATCGTCAAAAATGCCATGAGAATCATGGCATATGCCAGAATAAATTCTTCCAGCCTGCTTAACCAGTTAAATATTATTTTTGTTGTAATTTGTGGCATACCTGTCACCTGGATGGTCTTGGAATATCTTTTAGCAATAGCTATCTCATGCACAAAAGATACGACTTTTCATTTTTTAATACTGCCTGGATTAAATGTATCCTGACTTCCCATACCTGGTCATGATATACTCAGAAATAATTTGAGTCAAGAAAATCTGAACAAGTAGTTGTTATTAAAAATATTATAACATATAAATAGCACATGACATAATCAATGCGACAACTCGGCAATTTGATTACAGTCCGGGGAGAATATTCATGCGATATATTTCATCGAAAATCAAAATCCTGCTTGCCTTAATACTTTTCGTGTTACTTCACAGTGGCTGTGGCGATAACCTGTTGGGAGCAGAAGCAGAGCAGTGGCGGTTTGCGATTGAGGAGACTCAAGGAAGTGTTCAAGATGCATATGCCCAGCGTTTTAAGGAACTGATTGAATCGCGCACAGCAGGTGCGGTTGAGGTTAAGGTGTACCCCTATGGCACCTTGGGCACTTCTGACCATGTAACAGAACTGGTGCGCATGGGAACGGTGCAGTTTGCCATGGCATCACCTGGACATTTAGGAACCATCATTCCTGAAATTCAGGTATTGTTGCTTCATTTTACGTTGACCGATGACGAAGACATTAACAAAACTGCCTTGTCTGATCCGCAGTTCCTTGCGGCAGTGGCACCATTATATGAGGATAAAGGATTTCGGTTGTTATCGATTTATCCCGAAGGCTGGATGGTCTGGACTTCAAACAGGTTGTTGCGGACTCCGGAAGACTTCCGAGGTTTGAAGATTCGCACGATGACCTCTCCCATGCTCTTGGCAGCGTATCGGGCTTATGGTGCTGCGCCTACTCCCCTACCCTATGGTGAAGTATATAGCGCGCTCCAGCTCAACATGATAGACGCTCAAGTGAACCCGGTCTTTGCAATACAGGAAATGAGTTTTTATGAGGTATCCAATTACATGATATTTGGAAACCAGGCCCCCTTCATAACCACCGCACTCACCAACCAGGCTTTCTTCGAAGAGCAGTCCGAAGAACGGCAACAGCTCATTCTGGAGGTTATTGAAGAACTGGATGATTACATTCATTTGTTGCAACAAGACTACAACGAATCACGTATGGACATTATCCGGGACAACAAACCTGATTTGAACATAGTAGATGATTTGAGTGAAGAAGAGCGCGACGCTTTCCGACAGGCCAGCCTGTCTACACGTGACACTTTTATTCACGCCGTAGGCCCCTCTGGAGAGGCCATTCTCCAAGAACTGCTGGGCGCAGTGGAACGCGCCAAAACGGCACATGGCATTGAGGAATAGTCGATTACCCTATAATCAGAACAAGGCAATACGCGGAATGTGTCGTATAGTTTTAATTACGCAATTACATCGTGTACCACATGTCCGTGTACATCGGTAAGCCGGAAATCACGACCCGCGTAGCGATAGGTCAGTTGTTCGTGATCAAAGCCCATCAGGTGTAAGATGGTTGCATGCAAATCATGGACATGCACTGGATTCTCCGTAGCCTGGAAACCAAATTCGTCGGTTGCCCCGTATACCGTGCCGCCCTTTACGCCTCCACCTGCCATCCATAACGAGAATCCATAATGATTGTGATCGCGGCCATTCAATTTTCCGGCATTGGCGCCTGGCGTCGGCAACTCCACTGTCGGGGTACGTCCAAACTCACCGGTACAAAGCACCAGTGTATCTTCCAGCATACCCCGCTGTTTCAGGTCTTTCAACAGTGCTCCGATAGGTTTGTCACACTGTCCCGCCAACCTGCGGTGGGCATCTTCCAGATCATCGTGGCTATCCCAGGGTTGACCTTCACCATGCCAGACCTGAACAAAGCGCACACCACGTTCGAGCAGCCGCCTCGTTATCATGAGTTGTCGCGCATGTACCCCACTGCCATACATCTCATGAATGAATTCCGGTTCTTTTGAAACATCAAACGCGTCTGTAGCATCAAGCTGCATTCGATACGCGAGTTCAAAAGACTGAATACGCGCTTCGATTTCCGCATCGTCTTTCCGGGCGCTCTGATGGCGCTCATTCAATGCAAGCAGTAAATCCAGTTGCTCACGTTGTCCGGAGCGACTACTGTAGTTATTGCGAATATTGGAAATGAGCTTCTCCATGTCCTCATGTTGTGTATCGACATAGGTACCTTGAAAAATGCCCGGTAAAAAGCCTGACTGCCAGTTTTGGGACTCTTGAATTGGATAGCCACCAGGGCACATGGAAATGAATCCCGGGAGATTCTGATTCTCAGTTCCCAAACCATAGGTCACCCAGGAACCCATGCTAGGTCGAATGAGACGGGCTTCACCTGTATTCATTAACAACAAGGACGGTTCATGGTTTGGCACATCGGCTTGCATGGAACGTATGACACACATGTCATCGGCAGATTCTGCTGTGTGTTTAAATAATTCGCTGATTTCAATTCCGCTCTGACCATACTTTTTGAATTCAAAGGGCGATGGAAATGCAGCACCTGTGGGGCGTTCTGTGCGCAGGTTGTCCATTGGCAGGTTTTTCCCGACAAATTTAGCCAAGGCAGGTTTGGGATCAAAGGTATCCACATGTGAAGCGCCTCCATTCAGAAAGATATGCACCATACGCCGGGCGCGAGGAGCAAAATGTGGTGCCTGGGGAAGCATCGGTGTCGTCGCACCAGCCGATTGCTGTAGACTGCCAGCCCCGGTCAGCATGGCAAGTCCAAAAGCGCCGAAGCCCATACCTGTACGTTGCAAAAAGTCACGCCGGGTCAAAATTACATCACGTTCACACAGCGGATGATGCCTGTTAGTCATAATAGGCCCTTCTGATTCTGGCAATCAGTTGCAGGTTACAAACAGGTACTCTGGTGCAACTGCATCTTGCCATTGGTCGTACCATACCGAATTTCAAATTTTCGAAAACCAAATTCCTAATTGCACACTTAATCTACAAACACAAATTCATTTGAGAGCAACAAGACCTGCGCATACTGCTCCCACACAGTCAGCGGTGGCGGTGGTGGACCACTATAGTCAGCCGCAGCATTCCAGCGTTCAATTGTCTGGTTCACTTGCAATGCCAATTCAGGAACCCATTGAAACGAATCATGGCTATTGGAAGGACCAGGCAATACGATAAAATCCACCGTATCACCCGACGCTACTTCGATGCCATCTAAAGCACTTTCAACGCTGTCATGATGAACATGTGCCTGCCAAAGCAGTCCATGACGGCTGGACAAGATCGCGCCAATCACCCCATCACCATTTTCATCTGGGTGACGCAATGTACCCTGTATATTCAGTTCACCCGATTCAGGTGCCAGCCAGCGGCGAATGACGGCAAACTCATTGGTCTGTCCCGGATGTCCTCCCCGCGCATGTAAACTGACCCAGCCCAATTCGGCATCGGGCATGTCCACACCACCCCGCCATTGATTTTCCTGGAAATGGGGCAATGGGATAAAGTTCAGTGCTACAGCATGGTCTGACAAATCATCACTTTCCTCTGCCTCCAACATTTCTGGCAATTCAACATGGCCATAACCATAGTGCCAATCAGACAGCACCGGAGGCTCCACTACCGCTTGCTTCTCCAGAAATTGCTGCGCCAGAGTTAATTCCTCAAGGTTAGGTTCACGCTGAAACACCACTTCGTACAAAGAGCGTACCGCATCACCATTTTCCTGGTTGGCACCATTCACCTCGGGCCTGGCTGCCAGCTCCCTGGCCTGTGATATAACAAAGGGATTGTTCATCATGTATAGCGCCTGTTGCGGTACCGTAGTCTTATACCGCATGGGGCTGTGCGTGTCCGGACCAGCAAAATCAAAGGTACGGAACAAACCTGGGAGATTCTGCCGTTCAATAAAACTGTATACGGTTCTTCGGTTCGGGTAAGGGGGTGCAGTAATATCTACCGATGGCCCGTAAAGGGTCGTATCGAGATTGTCCGCGGCCGCCAGAATACTGTCCCGCAAAATTTCAAAATCCATCCGTTTTCTGTTTTGTCGCCACCACAAGCCATTCTCGGGATCGATGGCCTGCGCCTGGGGACGGTCAAAACTGTCCTGCTGGTATGCATGACTCGATACAATCATCTGAATCAAGGTCTTAATCGACCACCCCTCTTCCATGAAACGATACGCCAGGTAATCAAGAAGTTCGGGGTGCGATGGAGGTAGACTTCGCACACCAAAGTCACTGGGAGTTTCTACCAAAGGGGCTCCCATGAGGTACATCCAAACCCGGTTTACCAGTACGCGGGCAGTAAGGGGGTTGTCGGTGGAAGCTATGCTGTTGGCCAGATGCAAACGGCCACTGTCTTCTGTATACAACTCTTGGGACTCTGATTCCAGTAAAGCGATATTACGACGTGGCACACTGTCTCCAGGTATTTGGGGATTCCCGCGACGAAATATGTGTGGATTAAACAACGGTTCGCTGTCGACAACAGCCTGAGCCCTGTCAGGACGTCCCGGATGTGTCGCTTCAATGTTGGCTTTCGCCAGGCTGACGGCTCGAATTCGAGCCTGGGTCGGGACATCACTGAGATCAAAAACAGCATCTAACGCGATATTGGCAGGGCTATCCAGGCCATACAAAACCTGTCGTATAGCTTCCGTATTCTGATCTGCAAGGGATTCAGGATACACAACATCGAAGCTGTTCTGCCTTATCTTTGTTTGTGAATACGCCGAGAGTCGGTCCAGCCACTCCTTCTCCACTTCCTTTAGCAACTGCCCATATCGTCGAGTGACATCTGCCATGTTTTCAGGCAAAAAATCAGTAAAGGCAGCCACAACACGGGGATTGATGGTAACATCGTGTAGCGCGTTGGACACGATTTGCGATACCAGCTCCGGTGCCTGTTCAGCAAAACCATCTTCAGGTAAATTGGCCAAAGCAAACCACGGCGAAAACACCGGGTCATTGCTATCAGAACGCTCGAGAAGATAGGTCTGCCAACGTTCAACCAATTGCCACAACAGCCCCTCATCACGTGCCAGGGTGCGTAATTTTTCGGCATCATCTACGCCAGCCAAGGTATGCACTACCATCATGTAGTCAACCGCTTTTTCCCGGGCATGACGCGCCAGTTCAACATGCAACTCAGTTACTAACGCATCGTGTTCCCGGTCTTTTTCCTTGAGTGCAGCGACAAATGCCTGGTACTCGGGATCATCCGGGTCTGGTTCACGAATCAAGGGCAGTTCTACCGGTTCTTCAGCACTGCGAAATACACCATACAGTGCGTAATAATCATCAATACCAATGGGATCATATTTGTGATCATGACACCTGGCACAGGATACCGTCAGCCCCAGGAAGCCCCGCGTAACCACATCAATCCGATCATCGGTTATATCATGCGGGTTATTCAGAAAACGCCGGCCCAATGTCAGGAATCCCAAAGCCGCCAATGGACCTGGTCCCTCCTTTAAGTCCATGCGGTCTGCCGCTATCTGGTGCTTGATGAAGGTGTCATATGGGAGATCGTCATTCAAGGCACGGATGACATAATCCCGGTAGGTATGTGCGAAAGGAAAACGTCGTTCCTCCTGAAACACATACCCCTTGGTGTCCGCGTACCGGGCAATATCGAGCCAGTGGCGTCCCCAACGTTCCCCATAATGCGGTGAATCCAACAAGGCATCTACGACATCTGAATAAGATTCCGGTGTGTCGTTGCCTTCAAACATGCGAGCGGCTTCCATGTCCGGCATCAAACCGGTAATATCGTGGTAAACTCGACGCAAGAGGGTGCGCGCATTGGCACGTGGTGCAAATTCCAAACCTTCCTCTTCCAGTTTGGCAAGCAGAAAATGATCTATGGGCGACTGCGTCAGATCAGCGCGGGTTATTTCTGGTACATCGGGCATACTGACCGGTTGAAATGACCAGTGTGTGTCACGTGCGTACGCAATACGGCCTTCCATGGTGAGTGGCACTTGATCTGCGTTCAGTGACTCTGGCCAGGGTGCTCCCAGACGTATCCAGTGCGCAATGGCGTCGACAGTTTCAACATCCAGTGGGCCATCCGGTGGCATTTTAACCGCACTGTCATAACGTAATGCCTGAATCAGGCGGCTGTTATCCGGGTCACCTGGCTGAATGACAGCTCCCGTGTCACCCCCAAGCAACAACGCCGCTTTGGAATCCACCCGTAATTCAGCCCATTGGCGCTCCGGCCCATGGCATTGAAAGCAATTCTCGGCCAATACTGGACGTACCGCACGCTCAAAAAAATCCTGTGCTTCCAAATCCAATTCTGGAGAGTCGGCATATGCGCAAACAACCACTCCCCAAATACAAGCAACACTACATAACACCATTACATTTTGTCGCCTACGCCGCCACCATTCCCAGTCAGCAACTGACCTCATGGAGAACACCCTCCCGAAAGGTTCAGGGTCATTAGTTTTACAATAAGTACTAAAAACTCCAATAGTTTATAAATATAACAGTTTTAGTAACGTTACGCAATCAAATTATATTCGTGATGAGATTGCATTGTATTTGCATAAAATAAATCGGACAGTATTGATTTAAAGCAAATATATGCCTGGAGTGCGATATTCTGCCAATTTTTCGCCGGGTACGCTCCAATCCATAATCACATATAGTTCATATTTGAACAACTAATTTTTATTATTCTATTTCAAGATGACCATAATGAAATTTATAACATCCATCAGCCCTACATCTTTTTATTTTTATCAGAATATGAATACTCAAAGTACTATAAAGCTGATTGGCATCAATATTGCTCACCTAATACACAGATGGGCTAAATGGTATTCGACAATTGGATCGTGCTCAGGGGGAAAATCATTCTACTGAACTGTTGAACTAAGAGAATGAAATCAAAGATTACACGATTACTGAAAGATGACATAAAGTGAGTTGAAATGGGGATGCCTATGAAAAATTTGATGACCTATAACTGAGTCTACACAAATAAAACGTATGTACATTTAAATGAAATAACAAAAAAGGGGATAGTATGATGAAAAAGCGACTGATTGTTGCGATAGCGTTGATGTTAATTATGGTTGGTGGAATGGCCAATGCCGCTCCAATTCTTTATGATCAAAATGTTACGTCCAATGTAATCTTTGGAAACGGGGTTTCTAATGGAGGTTGGACCATAAACCAGAATAATGGTGTGGAACTCGCTTTAAGAGGTAAACTCCGATACAACGACAATGGTCAAGCAGAAAACACTTGGAACAGCAATGGTGACGGCACCTACAGTTTTGATCCTGGCGTAGCACCTACCCAATCAGGCAGCAATAAGGCTGTCTGGTCCTTAGAGTGGTCCATAAATACCAATGCTACTGGTAACAGTGGGTTTAATTTAAATGACCTCACCTATGTGCTTGGAATGGACAAGGACCCAAGTGCGGATACTGATTTTATAACAATTGATCCCGTTCGACACAATTTAGGATGGTTATTTGCCCCTGACAATGCTATAGGTAACAACAATACCGCTATTGGAGATGGGGAAACTACCATTCTTGCGAGCACCTACAAAAACCTAATCAAAAAGAATAATGTTGCCCAAAATTCCTGGCAACCAAGTTTCCCTCAAATGTTTGGTACAAACATCAATAATTTTGATCCAAATGTAGAAGGTACCTATACTTTCTTCTTGGAAGCATACTGTCAAGGTAACTTACTGGCCCGCACTGAAATAGACATCATTGTAGGTGCTGGAGCTGAACCACCGATACAGGACCCCATTCCTGAGCCAGCTACCATGACCCTTCTGGGACTTGGAATGGCCGGGATTGCGTATCGTCGATTACGCAAACGCGCATAAGTAAAACCAACACTTCCAAATCTAGAATGTTCATGAGGTCCTGGAAATATGTCCGGGGCCTCTTTTCGCTTGTTTATGAATGTTCAGGCATATTGTCGTTATAGTCATCTCACGAGCACATTTGGTGCTGTCAATAAGCCGACATTACCGGAATTTCCTTGAGTCTCAATTGGCAAGATACAATGGGTGTATAAAAGAGGGGGTTGCAGGGATTCACGATAGAGAATTATCGCGGGTACTTCGTGTAAACTTCAGGAGTTTATCCAGTTTACGTATGGTGGGCGACACTGGAATCGAACCAGTGACCTCTGCCGTGTGAAGACAGCGCTCTAACCAACTGAGCTAGCCGCCCATACGCTGAAAACTATAACAAATCGACTTTAATGCTGTCAATAATCGGGCGGTATAGACTGGGAATCTTCCGCACGATGATGTTAACGTTTTCAATTAAGATACAAAATAAATATCGTCCATGAATGAATGAATAAAAATCACCCTTGGTCGTCTATTAACCAGGAGTATTCGTTTTGTTGAGTTGGCGTTGAGACTGCTCCAGATTGACCAAATATTACAGGTGTCCTTACAGAGATTTTGGTTGCTCCGTTCAATTATCCTATGCGGTTTGTGCGGAAGCAAGTGGACAATAAAAAATACTGTGCAACTACAGCCAGAATCTGCTACAATTTTAATTCGTTATTTAATTCACATCAACCTTTTCACAAAAGGAGAAAACATGAAAGAAGTAGTATTGAGCCGGTTCTTTGTACTGTCGGTCACCGTTGCAATGTTGTTAACTGGCATACCTGCCGGGTTTGCAGATGATGGAATGGTAGAGATAGAAGTAGAATTACCAGAGCCATTTTTTGGTGGTACGCCACTGGATTACTGGGGACCAAACCTGGAACCCCCCTCATTCAAGGACCCCGATCCGTTTATGGCACCAGAAGGCACCAAAAATGTGGCATTGAACAAAGAAGTAACCAGCAGTGCACCACCTTATGCCGGTGAACTGGAACAATTGGTCGATGGTGACAAAGATTATGGACGCAACAGCGTTGTCGAGTTACCAGAAGGCTTGCACTGGGTACAGATCGACCTGGAAGAATCACACGACATCTATGCCATCGCGCTCTGGCATTTCCATGAAGGAAGCCGGGTGTATTTTGATATCGTGATTCGGGTATCGGATGACCCGGATTTTGCCGAGTATGCTACGGTTTACAACAATGATCATGACAATTCATCTGGTCTTGGTGTAGGTGAAGACAAAGAGTATATTGAGTCCCATCGTGGTCGTGTCATTGAAGTTGATGGTACATCCGGACGTTTTGTACGCTTGTACAGCAATGGCAACACAGCCAACGACATGAACCACTACATCGAAGTCGATGTTTTCGGCGTACCTACCAAATAACGATACTGTCAGTTTGTCCCTCTGGAAGTCACAAGTTTTATGCACCCCCCGGTAAGGAGTTTAATGATTCCCCAAGGGGGGTTTTTACGAAAACAGCATAAAACCATGTACAATGTTGTTAAGTTTATAACACATGTTCGAACCAATACAGGACAAAAGCTAAACGTTGAGCAGCCCTTTTGACAATCAATTTGATGCTTCAAATGATGAAGCGATGATAATCGGTGGAAAATATTCATTGATACGCTCACTCGCGCCGGATCACCTGGGTGCCCGTGCATTGGCGGAAGGAATATCCGGACACAAACGGGTATTGCTGAGATTTTGGCCTTTGGATGACAACACCCCAGAAATGGCTGCCTGGTTAAAATCGGCGGTTGAGGCCCATCGTCAGATCGGCAAACATCCGAATATAATCAACTTGCTCGAGTCTATTGCAGAACAAAAGCGCTTTTCCCTGGTATATCCTGAAGTCACCGGAGAACCTTTCTCAGACTGGTTGGAGTACAATGCCAACTCGCAACTGGACAATGCCTGGGAAGAAGGGGTTGAGTATTTACTCCAATGTATGGATGCAATGAGCCGGATTCATACTCAGGGCTTTCATCATGGAGACTTGTCGCCTGCCACCCTGTTGATATCCCGGGATGATATCGGCGCGCCAGTAACCAAACTGCCCAATGTTGGATTGTATGCAGCATCTAACAAATATTTATGTGAAGAGGAATCAGCACTTCCATTTCGAGCGCCAGAACAGTTGATGTCTGAAAATAAGGCAATATGTACCAATGCCACCGATATCTACGCAATCGGCGCAATGCTGCATGTTTTATTCACTGGAAACTCTCCGGATACCAGTGCTGATAGCAACAACATGCCAGGGGCAGGAAGTGCGTTTGAAAACTTCAAAACTACCGGCAACAATTTTTTAGACGATCAAATTAAACGCATCATTCTAAGAGCCTTGGCGTTTCAACCTGAAGACCGCTTTTCTTCTATTCGCACGATGGCAGATACACTCAGAAGTGCACTTACAGAACATAGCTCGCAAGATGTGAAGAGCTACAAGCAATCTGGTGTTGCAAATCAGAAGCTACGAGAAAACCTGGCTCCAATGGGAGTACATACTCCAGGTGTGCTTGATCAAACCGTTGTCGACCCTGTAAGCGGTGACAAATTATCTTACGATAAAGAGGCAGCCACACAACACACTGGCAACAACAATACCATGATTATTGTTGCTATCATATTAATTCCATTTGTGATGATATCGGTGGTTGTTCTGGCTGGACTGGCCTATTTCCAGCCCTGGAATTATTTTACACAATCGGGTAGCCCAACTGAGA
>Ga0334884_1003441_pt1 | contig 17895 bp, 18 predicted proteins | sample GraSluR1_MG_7_FD_207215 | JGI IMG/M metagenome (GOLD analysis project Ga0334884, IMG submission 207215) | Sludge microbial communities from methane-producing bioreactor in Wageningen University, Netherlands - Granular Sludge_12_05 R1 | ecosystem: Engineered > Bioreactor > Anaerobic >...
CGCTGACTTAGCAACACTCAAAATCCTTCACTTCGACGTATTCATATACGTCTTAGTTTGAATTTTTTCGCGTTACGTCGTCATCACTCGCTCTAAATCCCAATTGCGGTATGGGAATTGGGCTATCGCTAAAACCTAAAAGCACAGCGCTGACTTAGCAAGGCTTGTGGACCCTCGCGTCGACGTATGTAAGTACCATGGCGAAGTGCGGCGTGGTAATGCCGCGCGAAGTGGCGATTTTATCGCCGGGAAGCAATTGGGAAGCAGTTGTTTTAAAATACGGTCAAACGGTCGTCAAACAATAGTCAAACAGTAGTCAAACGGTTGTTAGGGGCAAAGGGGCAGGGTCGGAGAATTTGCGAGGAAACCACTCGCGGTGAATTCGCGTCCTACGGCCGCTGGAGAATTTGCTCGCTTCGCATCGCGGAGAATTGCGGCCAAAGGCCGCGGAGGTTCAAAATTCCCGTCGTCCCCGGCATTGGCCTTCCTCCCCGTCGTCCCCGAGTGCTAAAATCGGGGATCCAGTGTCTTCGGGTTTAGGCTTTAGAAAGCTAGTAATAGCAAGGATCTAGAGACACTGGGTCCCCGATACAGGCACTCGGGTAAGACGGATAAATACCTTGATTCACCGCCTGATGGAATCAGGCAATTCTCCGCGATGCGAAGCGAGCAAATTCTCCGCAGCGTAGACGCTGCAAATTCTCCGCGGCATGCTCCACGCCGCAATTCTCCAGCGGATGCGGTCTCCGCCCGCTTTTGACGACCGTTTGACTACTGTTTGACAACCGTTTGACTATCGTTTGACTGTTTTTACAACTGCTTGCCAACTGCTTGCCCACGCTTGCCTATTGCTTGCCAGTATTTATTGCCGCACTTCACCGCAAAGCGAAGCAAGCAAATTCTCCGCAGCGTTCTTCAGCTGCAAATTCTCCGCAGCCTAGAGGCTGCAAATTCCCCGACCCTGCCCTTGGTCACTACGACCGTTTGACTATTGTTTGACGACGTTTGACGATCGTTTGACCGCCTTTACAACTGCTTCCCAATTGCTTCCCGGCGATGAGATCGCCAGCTTCACGCGGCACGTTCCGCGCCGCATTTCACACAAACAGCATCAAATCAATTTGATGCTGTTTGCCCCCTCGACAAACTTACCTATCCTGACCGACCGATCAAATCCGCCGGCATGCAGCTGTCTCAGCAGCTCTTGCTCCTGCTCCGCGGGAACGGCTATCAGGAGGCCTCCGGAGGTCTGGGGATCGTAGACAAGGTCTTCGGCGAAGATGGCCATTTTTGACTCGTTTATGACTTTGGGACCTGAATGTTCCTTGTTTCGGTATGCTCCCGCCGGGATCAGCCCCATATCTGCCATTTCCTTTATTCCGGGTAAAAGCGGGAGTCTGTCCATTTCTATCTCCAATGTCGTCCCTTCAGAAAGCAGATCAAGCGCGTGGCCGGCGAGGCCGAAACCTGTTACATCGGTGCAGGCTGTAACTGTTTTGCATATATCCTCTGAGAGTATGGGAGGGATGGAATTCAGCTTCGCCATGCTTTGCACGGCAGCGTCTATGTTTTCATCTGAAAATAGCCCGGCCTTGATCGCGGTCACAGCTATCCCGGTCCCTATCGGTTTTGTCAGGACCAGGAGATCTCCGGGTCTTGCCGTCCCGACTGTCCACATCCTGTCCTTTTTGACTTCGCCGAAGACCACGAGCCCGTATTTTGGCTCTTCGTCCTGCACGCTGTGCCCACCGGCAAGCATTGCTCCGGCCTCAATGGCTTTCTGTGCGCCGCCGTTCAGTATTTCCCTTAGGACATCGAGAGGCTCACAGTCGGTCGGGAAGCATACGACATTTAAAGCTATGAGCGGTCTTCCGCCCATGGCGTATACGTCACTCAGGGAATTTGCCGCAGCTATTTTGCCGAAGTATTCCGGGGAATCGACAACGGGGGTTATAAAGTCCACCGTCAGGATCCCTATCCTTTCTTCGTCTATCTTCCACAGTGCTGCGTCCTCGCCCCTGTTCCACGAAGCAATAAGGCTTTCATCCCTGAATACCGGCAAATCCTTCAGCAGACGGTCCAGCTCCGCCGGACCTATCTTTGCTGCTCAGCCACTTGTACGGGCACGTTCTGAAAGCCTCATACAGATCCCTTCCTTTCTATTTCATCCGGAGATGGGTAACATCTGCCGCCGCAAATATCTTTTCAACCTCTCCGACTTTTACAATAAGGGCTCCCTGCTCAGTTATTCCGAGAGCAGTGCCCGTAAACTTCTCTTCATCCTGCATTACGCTTATCTCTCTGCCGATAGTATCGCACTCTTTTCTGTAAGAAGAAAGGAGTTTTTCCTTGCCGTCCATTTTTTTCAGGTCCAGAATGTATGACGAGAAAGAGTGAAGTATTTGCGAAAGTAGAAGTGGCCTGGGAACTGTGTGGCCCTTCTCAATTTTTATCGAAGTCGCAATATTTTTGACATCTTCGCCCATGTCTTCCTCTGTGAAATTCACGTTAATGCCTATGCCTGTCACAGCATAGTATATTCGGTCAGGTTCACCGGCAGCTTCACTGAGGATGCCGCATATCTTTCGTCCGTTCACAAGTATGTCATTGGGCCATTTAAGTCTTGCATCGACCTTGTATTGGTCTTTGAGCACCGATCTGACAGCAAGACCTGCGGCAAGGTTGAGGAGCTGTACATCTCCCGGTTTGAGATCAGGCCTGAGCAAAACCGAAAAGAGGAGGTTTTTTGATGCCGGGGCATGCCAGAAGCGGCCCCTTCTTCCCCTTCCCTCTGTCTGTTCATCTGCAACAGCGACTATACCCTCGGGTGCATCCTGCTGGGCAAGTCTTTTTATTGCGTGCTGGGTGGAAGTTATTGTAGGAAAACAAATTGATCTGTTGAATAGTGGTTCGTCCCTTAAGAGATGATCTATGAGCGTCTGGCTAATTGAATCTGTTCCGCTGATATTATTCAGCATATATCCCTTTTGTGGCACTGATGTTATCTTAAGTCCTTCTTCGCGAAGGGCACAGATATGCTTAAACAGGGCCTGCCTTGTAAAGCCAAGTTTTTCAGTGAGGACGGAGCCGGGAACGAACTCATCCTCGGATAATGCCAGATATTCAAAAAGCCTGCTGCGGCTTGTAGTTCTATCGATCGTGTCAGGCATAAGATCACCCCAGCCTGTTCGCCCTTAGCGTCAGCCCGCCTCCGATAATAAGGAATACGATATTGGCTATCCAGGCGGCAAATACCGGGTGGAGGTAACCGGCATCTCCAAGAGACTGAGTGAAAGATAGAATAACGTAGTAGACAAATACTATGATAACGCTCAATCCAAGCCCCATTCCGGAGCTTGATCTCTGAGGCCTGCTGCCGACTGCAGCTCCGACTATGGCCAGGACAAGGCATGCCCAGGGAACAGAAAAACGAAGGTTGAGTATCATTACTATCTTAGATACATCCATGCCTTTTTGCTTCATCATGTTGATCTCTCGAAAAAGTTCGTTAAGTGTCATCTCATCCGGAGTTCTGGCTGTCCTTGCGGCCTCTTCCGGGTTTAGGTTCAACTGGAGCGCCTGTTTGTCAAAGGTGAAGAGGAGCGAGACATCGTTGTCCTTCGTTATCTCGAAGACCTTGCCCTCCTCAAGCCACCAGCTTCCGTCTATCCATTCGCCCTTTTCAGCGGATACCAGCCTGCTGAGCTGACCTTTCTCGAATTCCTGTACTATTACATCACTCATCTTTCCGTCTTTGATGTCCAGCCTGTTAACGTATATAACGCGTTTCAGTGCCCCCCCGGTCTCTTCCTTGAGAAAGACTTTCTCTTTGAAAACAGGCGGAGACTGCTTGAAGACCTCATAAGCCATCACGTTTGCTGCGGCTCTTTCACTGACAGGAACGAGAGTTTCATTTACAAAAAAAGCTCCTATAGAGACAAAAAAAGCCATTATTATTACAGGTTTGATTATACGTGTAAAGGATATGCCTGATGATTTGAGCGCCACAAGCTCTGAATTGGCCGAAAGCTTGTTGAAACCAAGCAACGCTGCAAGCAGGCAGCTCATGGGTATGGCCGTTGCAGCCATCTTAGGCAGGTAATAGAGGAAAAGCCGGACGACAATGCCCAATGGAACCCCATTCTTGATTATTAGATCCGCTATCCTGAAAAGGAGTCCTCCTGCGACCATGATTATAGTGAAAGCCATCAATCCGAAGAAAAACGGTCCCATAAGCTCTCCAAAGATAAACCAGTCAAGCGCTTTGAATTTCATATATTTATCATAAAAATTATTATTATTCACGTTCGCCCTCGTTCATCTCAATTATTTTATCAGCACACTCACGTATGGCTCCGTTGCCTCCGGATCTCACTGTCTTCCAGTCTGCTGCCCTGATGACTTCCGGAACGGCGTTTGCCACAGCTATCCCCAAACCTGCCCATTCAATGCATTCTACATCAGGCATGTCATCGCCCGCAAAAGCAATCTCTGCACGTGTTAAATGGTTATTTTCTGCAAGCGATTTGAGTTCGCCGAGCTTGTCTCTTGTTCCGTTTATACAACCTGTGATCTTTAAGTCATCAGCCCTCTGCCGGGTGGCGGCAGAGTAGCGGCCGCTGATAAAATAAACTTTGACACCGCTGCCGATGAGTTTTCTTATTCCGTAGCCGTCCTGGATGTCAAAGCGTTTGAATTCGCCGCCTTTTCCATCCATGTATACTCCCCCGTCTGTCAGGGTGCCATCGACATCCAGGGCAAAAAGTTTAATCAATGTCCTTTTCTCCCGGGTCTCTGCGCTCCCAGTCATGGTTTATCCTGGGAGAAAGCCCCCTGGTCGACTCAGATGCAAAATCAAGGATCATCCTGCCTTCAGGGGTCGAACCATATTTGACCTCAAGCTCGGCAAGTCCTTCACGAATGGTGCGCGCAGGATCATAGAGCGTCCTGTACATATCCCTTATGCGGCTTCTGGTTTTTGAGTCGAATCCTCTGCGTTTAAGCCCTATCCTGTTTATGTCATAGACTCTTATGGGTGATCCGTTGGCAAGACAATAGGGCGGTACATCTCTCACTATCTTCGACAATCCTCCGATCATGCAGTAAGAACCGACATGCACGAACTGATGGAATCCGGCCATTCCCCCCACCACAACGTAATCGCCGATATGGGTGTGTCCCGAAAATCCGCATTTGTTTGCTATGGTGCAGTCATGACCGATCTGCACGTTATGGGCCAGGTGGACATTTTCCATAATAAAACAGTTGTCACCTACAGTTGTAGCCAGGCCCTCTCCAACTGCCCTGTTCATGGTGACATACTCACGGCACATGAGGTTATTGCCTATCCTGACCCAGGTCTCTTCATTCCTGAATGTGATATCCTGGGGTTCCCCTCCTATGACTGTGTGGTCGAAGATGGTACAGCCGGAGCCCATTTCTGTGTAGTTGTATATGTGGACGTAGGCCCTCAATTCAGTCTCATCGCCCAATATGACATTTTCGTCCACCATGCAGAATGGACCGATCCTTACGTTTTCTCCAAGCTGCGCCTTCGGGGATACTATCGCTGTTGGGTGTATATGTACGCTCATTCCGGTCTATGCCTCGGGTTTGAGGGTAAGGCCTGAAGAGACTACACAGCCCATCATACCTTCGGCAGCCAGATCTCCGTCAATTGTTGCCCTGAACTTAAATTTGAAGTTGTTTCCCCTGCGTTTTACGAGAGTAGCTACGGTTTTTAGCTGATCCCCCGGCTTTACCGGCCTGCGAAATTTAACTTTGTCGATCGATGTTACATATACCAGGCGGCGCTCGTTTTCCTTGATCTCAGTGTAGAGCTTCAGCAGTACAGCCGCTACCTGACCCATGGACTCGATGACAAGAACTCCGGGCATTACAGGTTCGTCGGGAAAATGACCCTGAAAAAAGGGTTCGTTAATTGTTACATTTTTAATTCCTGTCACTTCCACCAATTCATCTGTCAGCACCAGATCCTCTATCCTGTCTACCAGGAGAAATGGGTAACGGTGCGGGAGAAGGTCCAATATTTTATTGATGTCGTATTTCATCCTTTTTGCCTCCAGTTAAAAGATTGGGTCGAATAATTATAAAACTCTTTTTATTCTGTCTACAAGCCTTCCATGAAGATCATGTCCGGCACATATGCCAATATAGTGAGCAGTCGGGATAGTTCCCAATAGAGCAAGATCCCCAAGAAGATCGTTTATTTTATGTGTCACGCACTCAAGAGGAAAACGAAGCCCTCCCTCGTTCAAAAGGCCCTTTTCGTCAAACATAAGGGCATTTTCCAGTGACCCGCCCTTTGCGAGGCCGTTCTTTTTCAGATAGTCCAGCTCAGATGTCAGTCCGAACGTTCTGGCCTTTGATATCCTTTGAAGAAATACATCCGGGGTCACTGTATATGATGCCCTTTGTGTCCCGATCGGAGTACCGGGATAGTCTATCACATAGGTAACCATAAGTCTCTCAGAAGGAATGGCCATCATCGACCTCTCCTTATATGGATCGTCAATGACGATTGGGACGGCGAGAGCTTTTTTTCTCTGCTCCCCATATTCTATTATCCCCGCCTCTGCGATCGCAATGGCAAACGGGTGAGGGCTTCCATCCAGGATGGGGACTTCCTCTCCCGACAGTTCAATTACTACGCTGTCGATCTCAAGTCCTGAGAGAGCTGCAAGAAGATGTTCAGCTGTCCTTACAGTGGTCCCGTCAGGAAGCCTGAATCCGGTAAGCCTGCTGTCTTCGTGAACTTGGGCCGAGGTGATCGGAAAAAGTCCGCTCCCTGTTGAGAAATAAATGCCCTCTTTCCGGGAAGGATGGACTGATATTGTGGAAATCTCTCCTGAGTGCAGGCCTATCCCTGTAAATTCTACTCCCTGAGATAATGTATGTGACATTATTTGTTCTCAGGCTCCGGTCCATTGAGCCTTTTTTCAATATTTTTAACATTTTTGATCAAATCAGGGAGCTGTCTGATGGCAGCGATCTGACGGAGGTCTTTTTTATGGTCGATTGCAGGAAAACCGGAAACTACGGAATTCGGAGGTGTATCATCTGTTATGCCGGCCCTTCCGGCAGCTATTACCCCATCCCCGACCCTTGCATGGTTACCAACACCGGACTGCGCAGCCATCGTAACACCCCTTCCAAGGGTGCTGCTGCCGGCAAGGCCTGTCTGAGCGACTATTATGCAGTACTCTCCGACTTTGCAGTTATGGGCGATCTTCACATGGCTGTCGATCTTGGTGCCCCTGGATATCCTTGTCTCTCCAAAAGTTGCTCTGTCAATGCTTGAACAGACCCCTATCTCGACATCATCTTCAATCACCGCTATACCTATCTGAGGTATCCGAAGCAGCCCCTTTTCAGGATCAGGCATGAATCCAAATCCATCACTGCCGATGACCGCATTGGCATGCACTATGCAGTTTCTGCCCAGGGTAGACCTGTCATATATTACTACTCCGGGCTCTATCAAAGTATTATCACCTATAGATACGTGTTTTCCCACCCAGACATTCCCGGCCAGGACGCTTCCGTCACCGATCCTGCATTGGTCTGATAAGACGCAGCCGGGGCCTACAGTCACATTCTCCCCTATCACAGCGCTCTCCGATACCACTGCTGTTTCATGTACAAAGGGAGATGAGTAATTTTTGTCTGTATCAAAAAATTCAAGAAGTTTTACAAGCGCTCTTCTTGGGTCTTCAACTTCCACTCCCTGCCCGTTTTCAGTGATCCAACCCTTGTTTGTGAGGAGCACAGCCTCAGGATGGACATGCGGTATAAGCTTTTTTTCCCACAAGGGTGATATCGATCCGGGACAGGGATCTTCCGGTGAAGTTATCGATGTGACGATCCGGCTTCCTTCCCCCTTAAGCGTTCCGCCGATCATCTCTGCTATATTTGCCAGTGTCAGTCCTTCAATTCCCATGTTTGTCATTTCCTTTCAAATACTACAGGTTACCTATCATACGAAGTCCCAGTGAATCCTCGTCCCTGGTGTCATAGTGCAGTTCGAACGAAATATATTCTGTCGCCTTGTAGCCTATCGCAGCGTTGTATTCACCGTCTTCTCTCCAACGGAGCCATACATATGGCTTGTGCATCCTTGGATCTATATTTATGCGGCCCCACCACATGCTGTCCCTTGAGGACCATTCACCGCCTACCCAGACATCTCCCCACGGAGACCATCTTAGACCAATTCTGCCTTCCGGATCCCAGTCCTGTAATTCTATAATGCCCTCGCCATATATCTCCATGTTCCATCTTGAAAAAGTTTTAAGTTTTCGGCCCAGATGTATGCCGATCTCTCCCGTTTTGTCCTCTGTGCCTGCGTAGAGCGCCGCCCAGGCGGCTATCGTGTAATGCCGGCTCTCAACGTTGACCTTCATCTGTGATACCTGTCCTGCGGAGAAAGAAGCCTTCGGCTCTGCTGATGTTCTTTCAACTATTCCCCTTGTCTGGAGAAAGTTTTCTGTCCACACATTTATCTCTTTTTCATGCTTTTTTGCCCAAACGACGGGAATTCCGATAAACGGGGAGGATCTTTGCATAAGGTCTTCTCTCAGATCCTCGTGCAGCAGTGTGGGCAGAGAGTTCGACGTGAGTGTCGGGTTGACCGCAAGAACAAGGGGAAGTTCGGGGGCAAGAGAGACCTTCATAATATATTCATCGTTTTCAGAATGTACCATAAGTGTAGGTTTCCAACCCGGAAGGACAGGGGAGAGTATCTTCTGAACCTCTTCTTTAAGTCCTGTGTCGCACCAGTTTAAAGCTTCTACGGGGAGATCCCTGATAAGTTCATTGAGCGGTTTTTCTGTCCCTGCAATATCTGCCTTGATCCATTGCAGCGGCGGATCCTGGATCTGAGGTTCCTGGACTTCGACCCTCCATTTATCGGGAGCCTTTGCAGTGGAAAGTTTTATCTTTATCACACCAGAACTAACGTAGACTGAATCAACTTTGTACCCGTCAAAGAGTTTACCTGCAATGACCTCAATAACTTTTTCTGAGTTTTCATCAGACTGTGACTCAGGCATTCTTTCGGCAACAGCAGATATGCTTCTTTCGATAATCTGTCCAAGCCACTCCTGAACACCCTCTGTCTCAACAGAATATGCAAAAGCTCTGCCTGTAAACATAAGAAGGGTCGCGGCTATATAGATGGCCGCAACCCATGATTTTAAGAGATATTTGCCCTGCTTAGAAAAGTTCCCCGAAACCAAAGTGGAATCTGCCCTCATCGCCCGTGGCGTAATCAAGCCTGAGGTTTCCAAGCGGGGTGTTTATCCTTACGCCAAATCCAGGGGATGACCCCATCTCGCTGCCGAAGCTCGCGGTATCACCCTCTTTTCTCCATGAGCGTCCGATGTCATAGAAAGCTACCAGTGAGAAGTTCTTGTCCATCGGGACTCTGAGTTCAAAATTGCCGAGCAACATCTCTTCGCCGTGGTAACGGTCGTCGTCATAACCACGCAGAGTTGTGTCTCCGCCTACCGTGTACATCTGTTCGTACGGGACGTCCCCTGAAGAAGAACCGACAATAATTCTTGAAGCAAATATGACCGGTCTGTCAGTATTCCCTCCGAAAGAGGTCTCAAAGAAATCTTTAAACAACTTATCAACTGTAAAGTAGAACTTCGCTTCCAACCAGTATTTGAAATAACTATAATCTACACCCGCGACATCTGCCTGCCCATACTGCACATTAAGAGTTTGAACGTCCCCTTTTGAATAGGGAAGGTATTCATCGATGTTGAGACGACGGACCGATGCGGTGACCGAATAGTATGTACCGTCACCAAGGTCGTCGAGTATAGTGGTAGGTGGTACTTTTTTATCTATATCCTTATTGCCCCAGTTGCTTTTTTCATATTCTGGCGTCGGGTTGTCCGGTTCGTTTGTGACTTCGTGCCAGTCAAAGAGCAGGTACCAGTTATAAAGGGATTCATCTTTGAACTTTCGTCCAAAGCCCAAAAATGCCCCGGTCTTGTCCCTGTCGTACCTGAAGCGTTCCTGATCATCAACATAGTATCTTAGATCTGTCCATGCTCTCTTGTATCCGCCGACTTTCCATGCTGTAACTTTTCCGCTCATATATGGCTGTTCGTAGCTCAGCCAATACTCTTCTCTGTTTCCGAGGTCAAATCCTACGCTGAGCTTCATCCCTCGTCCGCCTATGTTGGTATTTTCATAACTCAGCCCGCCTCCGAAGCCGCTCTGCGTTCCATATGCAATGTTGAAACCAAGTTTTCCGGTGCGCCCCTCTTCGACAGTCAGTACAACTATCACATCGTTAGGGTCTTCATCAGGTTCGAAGTTAACGTTGACATCGCTGAAGAATCCTACTCCCTGGAGTCTGCTGAGTGATAAACGAAGCTTGTTGGCGTTAAAAAGCTCTCCCTCTTTTATTTTGAGGTATCTGCGAACTACATGAGTCTTTGTTATCTTGTTTCCTTGTATAACTATCTGGCTTATCTTTGGCTCTACTATGACAACGTTTATCTCCGTGCCTTCTATACGGACGTCGGCAACGTTTGCCATAACATATCCGTCTGCCTGATACTTTTCCTTTATTCTCTGGAGGTCGTTCCTGAAAAATGTCCTGTTGAAGATCATTCCCGGCTTGGTAAATATCATCTCTTCAAGTTTTTCACTTGAATATATGGTGTTGCCTTCAAAATTTATTTTGCTTACAACAGGGTTTTCCTGTACAAGGAAGACTACATCGACACCATCCGCTTTGTCCGTCACCCTGTAATCCGTAGCGACAAAGAACCCCAGCTCAAAGATAGCCTCGGCGTCCTTCCTCAGCTTTTCTTCGTCAACAGGTTCTCCAACTTTTGAAGTTATTATGCTCATGATATGTTCAGTTACGACTTCAACATTTCCCTGAACACTTATATCAAGAATAACAGGTCCAGTAAGGGCCTGTATCTTTTGTTCCTCTTGCAGCTTTTCCGTTCCGTTATCTGCTGTTGTTTCCTGAATATCAGGGGATGTCAGGTTCTCTTCTGCTGCATAAGCAGGTGTGAGTATAAAAAGGAAAACTAGTACTAAAACTGAGAAAAACCTGGCATGGAAGGACACAAAAAACCACTCCTCTGAAATGGATAAAGATTTCAGCGCCCATATAGGCGCAATACTGCTATTTTATTACTTTTATCGCAGGAGTATCTCCTCTGAGGGCCTTCTCACCTATTTGCAAGAGAGCCAGGAGATCCTCTGCGCTTATTCCGGTTTCGGATCTCTCCGGCGTGTTTCTGACAGTGGGCATTTCTGAAATCTCTGTATTTTCCTTCTTGACCTGAGCGGAGGCCCTCTTTTTTACAGGTGCAGAAAAGACGCTCTCTGTCTGAGCTATTCCTGCATTTTGGCCGCTGAGGTCTGCCCTGAGAGTTCTGATCAGTTCATCCTCCTCACGGGTGACCCATGTAAGGATCTCCTCTTCAGAGCTTTGGACAGACTTCGTTTCAGTTTTAGCTGTCCAGGGCCTTTCAGATTCAACTGCAAGAGGGATGGTTGAAACCATTACGATAAAAATTGCTATACCAACGCTTTTGATACTCATCGCGACCGCAGATCTGCTGAAAATACCGGGGGCCGGGCAATAGTCGCTCTCCAGTTTATGAGTCAGGTCTTCCCTTATCTCACGTACCTCTGCCGAGAGGCAGTCAGCTTCCACAAGAGCAGAATCCCACCTTCCTGTATCACAGGCGGTGGAAAGCCTGTCAAGCCATCTTTGGATCCTTGATATCTTCTTTTTCATCCGGTCTCTCCTCCATGCCTATCAGGGATGTCTTATTATTATCCCGTTTTACATGGCGGAAGTGGCTTCATCTGCTTTGAGCCACTTACGTAATTTTGCTATCGCTTTTCTGCGTATCCTGTAAATGTGGCTTATGTCAAGGTCTGCTTCTTCAGCAACCTCTTTTGCCGCTCTGCCTTCGATCACAAGAGCCTTCACTATGTCTGCTTCTCTTTGTGACAGGCTGTTCATAGCCTGCTCAAGGTCGAGAGTCCATTCGGTCCGGTCTGCATGCTCAGAGAGTGATGCTGCCAGCGGAGCTTCATTGATGAAAACTTCATCATCGACCGGGATCGGCGCCTTAGCCTCTACGCGTTGGATAAAATTTATCATCCCGCCCTTGATCTTGTAGTAGGCGTATGTTGAGAAACAGTTGTTTCTTTTTACGTCAAAACGGTCTACAGCATTGATAAGGGAAACCATTCCTTCCTGGATCAGGTCAGGATAGGTCCCGTAGTGAACTTTAAGTTTTTTTGCGAGCCAATAAACCATAGGCCTGTATGCTAAAATCAGTTCCTCCCGAGCTTCTTCATCTCCGTTGGAACACCTGAGCCACAGGTCTTTTTCTGCTTCTGATCTACTCTCGTCTTTTCCTGTCATCACATTTTCGGGATCGCTTTTCAAATGCATATCCTCGTTTCGCCTTTTTATGCCGGTCATCAGCAGTCACACCTACAATGGTGATTTTACCATTAATCTGCTAAATCTACCACGGCAGAGGAATATCTTTGATGCAATCGATCTTTGTCCTCAGGTGTATGGTGTCGTTGAAAAAGACTATGAAAGCTTTATTCTTCCTGTCTACACCAATGCCTGAAAGAGAGCAGTTGTCCATCTTCATCTTCCAGAAGACATTGCCTCTGGGTATCTTTATCAAGGGAAGCAGGAGAGCTCTGAAAAGAGCTCCATGTCCAACTACCACCACATGTTCGTCCTTTAATGCCAATATTTTTTCAGCACAAGCTTCAGCTCTTTTGTAGACAATATCGGAATTTTCTCCGTTCGTTGCAGTAACATCGACCTGAGAGGACTTCCACCTTTCAAAAAGATCCTCCCCAAACCTTTCCTTTATCTGAGGAACGGTAAGTCCCTCCCATTCACCAAAGTCGACCTCCCTAAGCTCGTCCCATGCCTCGACGCTTTTCTTTCCTATCGTATCAGCGATTATCGACGCAGTCTTCATTGAACGGCCAAGCGGGCTTGATATGACTCTGTCTACAGATTCACATGAAAGCCGCAGAGCTGCCTTTTTAGCCTGTTCCTCCCCCTCGGGTGAAAGTGGGACATCTGTTATGCCCTGGTAACGGAACATCTTGTTCCACTCCGTTACCCCATGGCGGACAAGAGTAATTTTTCTTTTAATGACCAAAGAAAGTCCCGGGACCTCCTGTGGGTATTTTTTGTTCTTTTGGGTAACTGAGTTATCGTAGATGGACATTGTATCTGTCTCCTTCATGCTGAGTGATCGTAAATACAGTCAAACAATAGTCAAACAATTGTCAAACAGTAGTCAAACGGTTGTAAGAACCAAAAGCACTGTGTTGCCGCCATTGGACTTCCTCTCCCTCGGTCCCGAATGCTCCAATCGGGAATCTAGGGTCTTGGGGTTTAGTGTCCATAAATTCAGTTATAGCAATAATCCAGAGACACTGGATCCCCGATTTAAGCACTCGGGGACGACGATATATAAAAGCTTTTCATTCACAGCCGGAGGGGTCTTTCAGCAAATTCTCCAGCGGCCGAAGGACGCGAATTCACCGCGAGTTTATTCCTCGCAAATTCCCCGACCCTGCCCTTGTCCCCTCACAACCGTTTGACTATTGTTTGACTATAGTTTGACGATCGTTTGACCGCCTCTACAACTGCTCGACTGCTTGCCTATCGCTTGCCAACTGCTTGCCAGCCTTTTATCCGCCCCTACAACTGCTCGCCGACTGCTTGCCAATTGCTTGCCTGCCCCTGCAGCAGTTTCACTATCGTTTCCTAACCAGGAATTCTAACAGATAGCAGGCTTGTTGCAAAATAAAAAACCCCGGTACATCGACCGGGGTTTGTATTTTTTCGAGTGGAGCCAGCGTCCGGATTCGGACCGGAGACCTGCGCATTACGAGTGCGCTGCTCTACCAACTGAGCTACGCTGGCCTCTAAAATAATGGCGGTCCCAACGAGATTCGAACTCGTGTCGCCGCCTTGAAAGGGCGGTGTCCTAGGCCTCTGGACGATGGGACCGCAAAAATGGTGAGCCGTCCGGGACTCGGACCCGGGACACCCGGATTAAAAGTCCGGTGCTCTGCCAGCTGAGCTAACGGCTCAAAAATGTACATCACGATGGGTAATTTTACAGGTTTTTACGAGAAAGTCAATAAGGACTTGCTAAATTATATAATACGATCAGGATTTTTATTGCCCATCATCTCTTTTTCCGCAAATCCCGCAAGCACATTCGGTAACTTCCAGCTGTTCTTTCAGCCAGTCTTCAGCAGGATGATACCTCCAGCCAAGCCATGTGGCAACTTGCAGGTGAAGACATTTTACTGCGTAAGGGGCATCGTGCCAGTTTATCCCTCCGACTCCGGTAGGCATATCTATGTCTTTTAGAGATATGCTCTTTCTCAAAAGAGCATACTTTTCATGCCAGAGGGAAACTTCTGCCTGCCTTGCCCTGAAGAGTTCTTCCAACTCTCTTATCTTCTGCAGAGATTCCAGCTCACCGCATTTACGGTCTAAAAATGGGCATGTCAGCCAGAACATTGTAGGAAAGGGGGCCCCTCCCCTTCTGTGAGGCCGGCATATCAGAACCTGCGGAAAACTGTAGGAACATCTTGCGGCAACAGAATGGATCATAGAAAGGTCAAAGCGCCGACGGCTGTTCCTTTTCCTTAGGACTGTGATATCTTCATCACTTAAAGGCGACCAAAAAGCCGGCAGATCATCTATCGCCGGCTTTTTAAGGGGATTTTTTGTCATCATGTCCTCAAAGCTATTTTTTGCCGGCCGGACTGCTTCCTGTTTTTCTTTTCGTGCTTCGGACTTCTTTTGATTTGCTGAGGTCGGCAATTTTTTCATCGCTGAATTTGAGGAATGTAGTAAGCTTCTTCTCAAAGTCATCTTCACGGTAGACCGGTCTGGCCGGAGGCTCTTTGACTTGAAGCGCCTTGATGGAAAGGTCTATCCTGCCCTTTTCATCGATCTTGATAACCTTAGCGGTTATTTTCTGTCCAACTTCCAGAACATCCTCAACTTTTTTTACATAGTTGTGGGAGAGTTCTGATATATGGACCATCGCCTTCTGCCCTGATTCGAGCCTGATAAACGCGCCGTAGGCGGCAACGTGCTCTACTGTTCCGTTCAGCACATCCCCCACGCTTGCTCCTGATGCTGCGGGTACCTTATCTACCATATGCGGTTCTGACCTCCAAGAAAAATATGTCTCCGTTCTGCACGGAGTATCGTAAATATTATGGAGCGCATTTTACCATAATAAATAAAAATAGCTACTCCTTTTGTTGTATAAAACTGTCTGTCCTGCGCTGAAGGGCTTTGTCTATCGCTTCGACGACCCTTTCTGCCTGGACAGGTTTGATGAAGAATTCTGCCGCCCCAGCCCTTATGGCCTCAACGACCAGATTCTGCTGCCCCATCGATGCCGACATTACTACCCTGGCCTCGGGGTATCTTTCCTTTAGCTCCTTGAGGGCCTGTGTACCGCTCATTTCAGGCATCATTATATCCATTGCTATAACGTCGGGTTTAAGTTTTCCGTATAATTCAATGACCTCTCTGCCGTTCTCAGCCTCTCCGATAACGTCATATCCGTTCCGAAGGAGCAGGTCTTTCAGTATCGAACGCATGTAGGCCGAATCATCGGCTATAAGGATCTTTGCCTTCAAGATATCACCCTCCCTAAATTTTTAACGAGAGACTGCTATACCAAGCTCCTCCAAAAAGAGCGGGCTGAGGACCTTTATATATGTTCCCTTCATCCCAAGGCTCCTGCTTTCTATGATACCAGCGCTTCCCAGTTTTCTCAATGCGTTGACTATTACACTTCTGGTCACGCCGACTCTGTCTGCAACTTTACTTGCCACTACAACACCCTCTGAGCCGCCCAGGTCCTCTATGATGTGTCTTACTGATTCAACTTCTGAGTATGAGAGGGCTCTCATTGCCATCTGGACCACAAGCCGTTCACGGCCGCGCTCTTCGATAGTCTTTCCCCTGTCGTTGAGGATCTCCAATCCGACAACTGTGCCAAGGTATTCGGCAAGCACAAGGTCCCTTGTATCGAACTGACATCCAAAACGGGCAAGGATAAGTGTCCCCAGCCTTTCTCCGGAACCATTGATCGGCACCAAAAGGACATGCTTGTTTGAGTAAGTGCATGGCTGGTCCGCATAAGCACAAAGACCGTGGTCTGTGTGATTCAGTATCGATTCGTGGAACGAGTTTACCTTTTCTACGTAGGCTGCCGGCATTTCACCGTCCAAAAGCTGGTCTGACATTATAGGGCAGTCATACTCGCTTATCCATGCGTAGCCGAGTATCTTGCCCTCTCCGTTGATCACGTATACGTTGGCTGCAGAGAGGTCTGACATAAGCCTTGCAAGTTTGGGATAGTCAGGCGTCCCTCTATCCTTGCGCGACTGGAGAGCACGGCTGACCATCCGCGTTTTCTCAAGAAGATCCTGCATTGCGGCAGGATTCATAATTTTGGGTCTTGCTTCAATTAGTTCTTTCGGTGTATCCATTAAACAACTTCCTTCCTCTTTTTCTATTTTGATAGTTACTCGTGTGCTCTCGGATGGTATTCCATATAACTTCTCTTCATCTGTTCTGCTGTGATAGAGAGATACCTTTGGGTCGCGGCTATGCTTTCGTGACCAAGAAGTTCCTGTACGACCCTCAGTGGAGCTCCGCGCTCAAGCAGATGTGTTGCAAAACAATGCCTCAGCGTATGCGGCGATACCCCGTAGATCCCTACACGCAGAGCAGCTCTTTGTACCAGTCTGTGTACTGTTCTGACCGTAAGCCTTTCCGCTCCTTTTTCTGATAAGAATAATGGCCCTTTTGTCCCTTCTTTTGAGAGGAGTTTCCAGTCCTCAAGAAGTTTTTTTACGCCGGGGCCAAATGGCACCAGACGCTCCTTTGAACCTTTTCCGAAAACTCTTATCATTCTCTGATCTGTCTCTATGTTTTCCCAGTTCAGGTCTATCAATTCAGATACTCTAAGACCCGAACCATAAAGCAACTCCAGTATCAGTCTGTCTCTTTGATAGTGTTTACCATTTTCAGGACCTTCTGTAAGAAGCTTTTCAGTCTCCTCAAATGAGAGCGCCCTTGGAAGAGACGACGGCAGTTTGGGACCCTTCAGTCCCGCTGCAACGCCATAATCAAGTACTTCCCTTGAAGAAAGCCACCTTATGAAGCCTCTTACAGCGGAAAGCTTTCTTGCAGCGGACGATTTTGCTATTCCGAAACCTATGATATTTGAGAGGTAGACCCGAACTGACTGTGAATCTATCCCAGAAACATCAGAGATGCCCTGTCTCAGCAAATACTCCCTGAACTGCTCCAAATCGACCCTGTAGTTAGTAACAGTGTTTTTCGAGCGGCCCCTGGATTCTAAGAATAACAAAAACTGTTCGATATTTGTTGAGATATTTTCTGCCATGAATGGTATTCTAGCATGTAAAGTTGAAATTTCAAGCAAATTTTAAGAAAATTCACAAGATACGTGCATTTGTTTACTATTTAGCCGAAAATGCAGGAGGAGCCAGGGTTCGGCCTCATCCTGCGTGAAGCAATTGTGAAACTGCGACCAAACATGTCGCGTGAAACAATAGTGAAGCTGTCGTAGGGGGCAAGGGTAGGGTCGGGGAATTTGCGAGGAATACACTCGCGGTGAATTCACGTCCTTCGGCCGCTGGGGAATTTGCCCGCTTCGCATCGCGGGGAATTTGCCGGAAGACCCACTCGGCGGTGAATGAAAGTCTTTTTTATATCGTCGTCCCCGAATGATCCAATCGGGGATCTAGTGTCTCTGGATTATTGCTATA
>Ga0334884_1003442_pt1 | contig 17891 bp, 17 predicted proteins | sample GraSluR1_MG_7_FD_207215 | JGI IMG/M metagenome (GOLD analysis project Ga0334884, IMG submission 207215) | Sludge microbial communities from methane-producing bioreactor in Wageningen University, Netherlands - Granular Sludge_12_05 R1 | ecosystem: Engineered > Bioreactor > Anaerobic >...
GGGCAGATGAGGCCTCTCGTTCCGGGGCCCCTCCTATGAAAGAGATAGACGCCGGGGGCGAGAGCTGCCTCTGCGACTTCACCTTCGACTTCTACTGGCAGCACCAGGGCTCCCGCCTCGACCCCGAAGGGGTCGTCTCCGGCGCCACCACCTGGAGGGGGCTGGTGGAGGCCCTGAGGCGGGGCGAGGGCGTGATGATCCGGGGCGACGTCGGCGGCCGCCTCGGCTCGAGCCTGGGGGTAGACCTGGCGAGCTTCGGCGGGACCGGCGGTCCCATCGAGGAGACCGGCACCATCGTCGTCGACGGGGACGTCGGACCCCGGATGGGGATCAGCATGCTCCGGGGCTCGTTCTATGTAAGCGGAAGCGTGGCCGAGCCCCTGGGAAACGTCCTCGAGGTCGAGTCGGATCTGACGGGATATCGGAAGTACATCTCGATAACGGAGGTTCTGGAGCGGGGAGGCCTCGTCCTGGATCCCAACCGCATCGACGGGGGCGAGCTCGTCCTGGAGGACGGCCTCCTCCGGGAGACGTTGGCGGCGAGGTCCAGATCCGGCGGGAGGCTTAGGGTGGAGGGGGACGCCGGGATGAGCGCCGGGATCCTGATGATGTCGGGCTCTCTAGAAATAATGGGCAACGCTGGGAGGAACGCGGGCGTTTTGATGAAAGGCGGGCGGATCGTCATCGCCGGAAAGGCCGACGACTTCACCGCCGCCGAGATGAGGGGGGGCGAGATCTTCGTCGCCGGGGACGCCGGAGGCTTCATCTGCGCCAAGATGACCGGGGGCGCTGTCTACGCCCAAAAGGGAAAGCCGATCCCCCCCGCCGGGGGCCGGCCGGTGAGGGGGGAGGAGGCCGCCCTGGTCTCGAAGGCGCTGGGCGTCAGCTCCTTTTCGGCGATGACGTACAAGAAGTTCGGGCTTTGATCCGTTGTGGCACTATTTTATCTTTTTATTTTTTTCACGCGATTGAATACAATTCCAGCATCATATTCTCACATGGTATCTTACACGCTATCTCGCATACGTCACTGGATTCGTCGCAGCCTCTGAGGGCCTCTGCCCCGGTCACATTGAAAGAAGCTGTGGGACCGCTCATTGATTCCATTTCTAATGATGAGGTGAAATTGGCCATGACCCACCTGCCATCATAACCACCCATCACCTCAGCAAAGCTGATCAGTTCAGGGCAGCGGTTGTCGGTGACGTTGAGGCAGATTGTGATGGTCCTAGAGTCTCCTATCGACAGGTGTGTCAGAGTCCATCTGGCGGAGCTTTCTGTTAGATCAGTAGGCCTCAATGACGAGCCCAAGAACTCGGATTCTGGCGGGAAGACGTCTCTCACATAGATCGGCCCAAGAGCTGCGTTTCCATCGTTCTCCAACGTGATCGAGTATTTAGCGATGGTCTCCTCAGGGAGCTGGTATAAGGTGGCGGTTTTATTAATCTTCAGATGAGGCCTATCGTATTTAGGTATCCCTTTGACGAGGATCGACATCCCAATGGAGTATTCGCCCTCATACTGCTCATCCACTTTTGCCATATCTTCTACGACCAACCTATATTTGGCCACGCCCGAGAAGTTAGCCTCGGTTTCCATCTCGTTCAGGCCCCTGGCCACCGTCTCCTTGTCGAGGTGGGTCACACCGGTGTACTTCTCGCCGATGTAGCTCAATCCCATATTCCGGGAATAGATGCCCTCTTTCAGCGCCATCGATTGGTTGAGGTCGGAGTTATCGGTCAGCCTCTGATTGAGAGGTGCGTGCGCAAAGCTCAAATCCTTTGAAATATAGTTGGTCCGAGTTCTGATCAGCTCCTCGGATTCGAAAGTGCCAGTGCCGTATTCGTAGGTTCGCTGGGTGTCTCTGATCCTCTTGTCTTCAGAGGCAAATCCAGATCCAGAGACGGCTTTATCAGAATCGACGCCGTAAATGTGTTCGTTGAAGGAAAGGTATTCCCCAGGGCAGCTGCGCTCTTTAATCCTCTCGTGTACTTTGAAGCTGCCTGCGTAATCTTCCCTTGACTCGAAGGTTGGAAGACTTTGAATCTCGGAGGGATATCGGGGCATTTTGAGAAAGCGGATATGACCCATTCCCTCAAATTCGGAATCGATCTCCATGACAGACCCGTTAACATCGAGCATCATCCGAGATTCTCGGTCGATGGAGGAGGCGTATCGATAGGACTCGCTCATCGAAGCTCCTGTCAACCGATTCTTGGCGCGTGCTTCTCCTGTCCATCTCGAGCTGAAGCTTATCGTCCTGTTGTTGTAGAGGCCGATTGAAGTCGCTTCGAAGGTCGATGACGCATCTTTGTCCATCTTGATGGAGCTATTATCCGATTTCAGCCGAACGAGCTCTTCGCTCTCGTATCTACCGCTTCCATGTTCATTGGTGGTCAGATCTGCATAGAGACCCTCAAAAACGGTGACAGCCGCGCAATCCGAGATCGTCGGCGTCTCGTCAGAGGAAACATAAACGAAGTTTTTTATGACGTACGGCTCGAATGTGTAAGAATAATCGTCAAGTACCTTGACAAATCCCGATCCTGAAACGCCTTGTTCCATGCTGAACTCTAGTTTTTGGCTTTTGGGAACCTTCACGATTATAGAGATCTTTAGACTCTTGCCGCTCGGAAGCGAATCAAAGCACCAGATAAAGCCAGCATCGGGCTCCGGATCAGCAGATACGAATTTCACTCCCGCTCCGTCGCCCATCATCTGGAAGACGTCTCTCACCTCGATGTTATGCACGGCCACGTCACCTGTGTTGCAGATCTCGATGATGTACTCGATCTCGCTCCCTTCAACAGTAAAATTTCTATATGAGGTCTTGTTTACGGTCAAGTTGGCAGATGTACATTCTCTCGCATCTTCCAGGGCCATAAGCTGGTGATCCTCCAATTCTCCGTCGCGGGTGAGGGTGGCGTTTTCAGATTCTAAAAAGATCAGGTTCATCTCAACGGATTCGGAATTCTCGTCAACATCTTCTGCGGCCAGAACACATCCTGTCAATAAAGAGCCAGCTAGGGCTAACCCCAGAACGAATGAGCATTTCAGAGGTAAATAATTGTACAAGATTTGCCTCCGCGACGGATTGATCTTCGACAGAATCCGCATCATAGATAACGTTTCTGTTATGTGCAGCAGAATCTTCGCGCGTAATTTCTCCTACCATAGGGAAGATGTTAATAGTGACGAGATGAATTAGGTTAGGCGAGAATGAAACAGCCGATGTCAAAATACGGATCCAGGAGGCGGTACAACGTTAGAAATTGAAGATCTCTGGGTGAGCATAGGGGAGAAGCAGGTCCTGAAAGGGGTGGACATGAGCGTGGGGAAGGGTGAGACCCACGCCCTCTTCGGCCCCAACGGCTGCGGCAAGACGACCCTCCTCAGCACCATAGCGGGGATCCCCCGGTACGTGGTGGAGAGGGGGACGATCACCTTCAAGGGCGTCGACATAACCCACCTGTCGATGCACGAGCGGGCGCGGCTGGGGATCGGGATCGCCTTCCAGCACCCGCCCACCATCCGGGGGCTGAAGGTCTTGGACATGATCAAGCTCTGTAACCCCCAGGCAGACGCCGACAAGATCCTCGAGGACCTGGACTTCACCGACTTTGCCGACCGGGAGGTGAACCGGGGCTTCTCCGGCGGCGAGGTGAAGCGGTCGGAGATGGTCCAGCTCCTCGCCCAGGAGCCGGACTTCGTGATGCTCGACGAGCCCGACTCCGGGGTCGACCTGGAGAACATCAAGGTGATCGGCCGGGCGATCAACATCCTCACCCAGAAGGACGCGAAGCCCTCCATGAGGACGAAGTCCGGGGTGATCATCACCCACTTCGGCCACATCCTCGACTACATGGCGACGGACAAGGCCCACGTCATGATCGAGGGGACGATCGTCTGCTCGGGAAGCCCGAAGGAGATTTTGGAACAGATCAAGGCCAACGGATACGAGGGGTGCGCCGCATGTCTATGTCCCGTCTAGAGGAGAAGGCGAAGAAGGCCGCCGACAAGAAGGCCGCCCTGGGGACGGATATAGATCTCGATACCTACGAGGCGGAGGCCGAGGAGGTCGGAGAGATCACAGAGCTGGAGATGCTCCCGGAGGCGGTCCAGACCGCTGCCCTCAGCGCCGGAGTGAGCCTCGCCGGCGAGGCCTCGGGCCACTACTTCCAGGTCGACCAGTCCCCCGTCCACAGGGGCTCCGCGGTGGAGGGGGTCGAGGTGATGGACATCGCCTCCGCCCTCAAAGAGCACAGCTACCTCGCCGACTACTTCTGGAAGCTCGTCCCCATCGACGCCGACAAGTACACCGCCGACGTGGGGATGCACCCGCCCGCCGGCTACTTCATCCGCGCCAAGCCCGGGACGAAGACCGTATTTCCCCTCAAGACCTGCCTATTTATGGGGGGGCATAACAAGCGGCAGCGGGTCCACAACGTCGTCATCGCCGAGGAGGGGTCCGAGCTTCACATCATCACCGGCTGCACCACCCCCTCCCACGCCGGGAGGGGGCTCCACCTGGGGGTCTCCGAGGTCTACGTCAAGAGAGGGGCCCACGTCACCTTCACCATGGTCCACAACTGGGGGGAGGAGGTGGAGGTGAGGCCGAGGGGGGCGAGCCTGGTGGAGGCCGGCGGTTCCATCACCGAGAACTACATCACCCTCACCCCCGTCAAGAGCCTCCAGGCCTTCCCAACGGCGACCCTCGCCGGGGAGGGGGCCGTCGCCAGCTTCAGCACCATCATGTACGCCCGCCGGGGAAATATCGACATCGGAAACCAGACGATCTTGGAGGCGCCCAAGACCAGCGCAGAGTCGATATCCAGGGTCGTATCCACCGGCGGCGAGATCATCAACCGGGGCCGGATGGTCGGGAAGGTCCCCGATATCCGGGCCCACGTCGAGTGCACCGGCCTCATCCTCACCGAGAAGGGAAGGATCTACTCCATACCGGAGCTGGACGGCTGGTGCGGGGGCCTCGACATGTCCCACGAGGCCGCCGTCGGGAAGATCTCCCAGCAGGAATTGGAGTACCTGATGGCCCGGGGGCTATCCCCCGACGAGGCGACGAGCGTCATCGTCCGGGGCTTCCTCGACGTGGAGATCAAGGGCCTTCCGCCGGACCTGAGGGAGGAGATCCGGAATATCACAAAGCTCGAGGAGATCCACGGCGGCTCCTGAGGCGGAAGCCTCAGGGCCTCGTCTCGGCGGCACCCTCCCCGGCGAGGCGGTCCCGGCTATCCGGGGTTACGACGAAGAGCCGGAACCCCTCCCGGATCTTCTTTGCGAGAGGGTGCTCCGACCTCATCTGGACGACGGCTAGGATCGGCTTATCGGAGTCGAGGGCCGCTTCCACCGCTCCGACGAACTCCTCGGAGAGGAGCTCCATCGGCCCCACCTCGTCGATGGCCACCAGCTCCGCCTCCCGGACCGCCCTCTCGATCGCCCTCGCCCCCACCCCTCCAGGTCGGCGAGGTGGACCCGGTACCTGCCGACCTTCGGTCCAGGCCCCTCGAGGGTGGCGAGGGTCCCTACCTCTCCGGTGAGGAGGTCGGAGAGCTGAAAGTCGATCCTTCTACCACAGATCCGGACCTCCCTGGCAGAGATGTCCCCCGCTCTCCCGCCGATCAGGGCCGCCGCCCTCTCCACCAGGGTCGACTTCCCGACGCCGGGGGCGCCGGTCACGGCAGCTCTTCGGGACATATCTCAGACCTCACCCTTTCGACGAACCCGCTGAGGCTCTCGACGTCCTTTATCTCCCGGCGGACCATCCGCTTCAGCCGCTCCCTCGTCTCGGTATCGACCCTTGCCCCCATCCCTCGGAGGTGGAGCTCGATCCTCCTCGCCAGCTCGTCCCCGGCCCGGTCCCAGTCGGTGAGGATGACCACCTCTTCGTAGCCCATGACCCCGTCCTCCGCCACCTCCAGCGCCGGCCGCCGGGCGGCCCTGACGATCGGCCCCTCCACCCCCAGCTCCCGGAGGGAACGCTCGTCCCGCTCCCCCTCGACGACGATCGCTGCGCCCTCCCCCGAGGCCTCGAGGATCCTCGCCAGAAGCTCCTCCAGGGCGTCGGGGTCGATCCCGGCCCGCCTGCCCCTCCCCTCGTCGCCGCCCCTCCGGAGGGCTCGCCTTCTTCGGGTCATGGGGCCGGGAGCCCCCCGGCCGCCAGCCGCCTCGCCGCCTCCTCCGGGCCGACCCCCAGGACGATGACGGCCTTCCGGGAGCTCTTGGTGCCGGAGGCGACCTGGACCCGGTGGCTGGGGATCCCGAAGATCTCGGCTACTGCAGATTCGAGCTGATGGTTCGCCCTCCCCCTCTCGGCCCTCTCGGTGAGCTTCGCCTCCAAGGCCTTCCGCCAGGGGTTATAGCCCGAGGGGACGAGGAGCCTCGACGACCCCGGAGCCACCTCAAACCGGATGAGGACCCCCTGGGGGTGGGGGTCTATCGCCTCCCGGGCGTCTTCGGGGGAGATCATGGTCAGAAGAGCGCCGCCGGGACGACTTAAATATTTGCCCCGTCGATCCGGCCTCCGCCAATTCGTCAAGTCCGGTTGCCAAATAGACCGCCTCGGGCCCGACGGGTTGGATGAAATTCGCCGCCTCTAGCCTCAAAATCGCAAATGAGGGGCAATGTTAAAATAACCTGGAGACCATTAAGACCAAGGTTTTCATGCAGATTAGGCAAGTTGTCGTCCTGGCAGATGAGCCCCCCGAGGTGAAGGATCTCCTCCGGGACCTGGAGGATAGAGGGATTGAGATCAAGAGGACCGCCGCCTCCGAGGTCCTGAGGAATCTCGCCTCCCCGGAGGGTGGGGGGGTATGGGGGCCGGAGAGCCTCATCCTCTTCGATCTGAACTTCGATTCGTCGCCGTCCTCATCGGTGATCGTCCGGGAGGCCGCAAATTGCGGCTCTGCGGTCCTCATCCGTTCGGGCTGGTGGGGGATCGTCATGGAGGATCTGATGGCCGAGGGGCGCCTCTCCGAGGAGACGAGACGGCTCCTCGCCACCGAAGCCCTTTACTTTTTAATAACCAGGGATGCGGAGAAGCTTTCGGCCCTCCAGGGTGAGGGCCCCCGCTACCTAGTGGAGACGTACGAGAAGGTCCAGGACCTGAGGTACGGAGAGAACTGGCACCAGACCGCCTCTCTGTACTCGAAGCCCGACGGCTTCGGCCTCCACCGGGCCCCCAAGCTCTGCGGGAAGGAGATGTCCTACAACAACGTCGTCGACGCCGAGACGACCCTGGAGATGCTGATGGACCTCCTGGAGTACGACGGGGTGAGGGAAGAGCGGGCCCTGGCGGTGATCGTCAAGCATGCGAACCCCTGCGGCGTCGCCTACGGCTCAAACGAGATCGAGGCCTATCGGAGGGCCCTCGCCACCGACCCCAAGAGCGCCTTCGGAGGGGTCATAGGCTTCTCCGAGCCGGTGGATGCGGACCTCGCCGAGGAGATGCGCGACCACTTCATCGAGGTCCTGCTGGCCCCCGGCTACGACCCCGAGGCCCTCGAGATCCTCCGGGAGAAGCCCAACCGGAGGATCCTGGAGATATCCGAGCTCCTATCCGGCCGGAGCCGGCTCTACGCGGGGAGGCAGTCGAGGAGCGTCTTCGGCGGCCTTCTCGTCCAGGACTACGACACCGGGGACATAAAGGATTGGAAGGTGGTGACGGAGCGGGGGCCGACCCCTGCCGAGACCCTGGCCCTCCGGTTCGCCTGGAAGGTGACCAAGTTCGTCAAGTCCAACGCCCTCGTCTACACCACCGCGAACCAGACGATAGGGATCGGCTCGGGGCAGGTCTCCAGGGTCGACTCGGCCCGGTTCGGGGCCGAGAAGGCAGAAGAGCACGGCCTGGATACCAGGGGCACGGTGGCGGCCACCGACTCCTTCTTCCCCTTCAGGGACGGCCTCGATCGGACCTTCGAGGCGGGGGCCACCGCCGTCGTCCATCCCGGAGGCTCCATCAGGGACGCTGAGGTGATAGAAGCTGCAAACGAACACGGCATGGCGATGGTCTTCACCGGCATGCGCCACTTCAGACATTGATCCGGGGCCCGGCCCCGTCGCATGGGGGAGCCATCCCCCATCGGCCCCAGCCCCGGCTATGGCATCGACCTTCATATCGGTATGGGTTCTCCTATTCGCCCTCGCGGGTACGGCCGGGGCATCTGAGATCCTCGTCGCCGGGGACCTCCAGGCGGCGATCGCGGGGGCGAGCCCCGGAGACACTCTGATCGTCCCCGCCGGGGTCTACCAGCCCTTCACCGTGGACAGGCCCCTCACCATCCTGGGGGAGGGGCGTCCGTCGGTCCGGGCCAAGACCCAGAATCCGGCGATCACCATCAGGGGCCACGGCGTGCAGATTCTGGGCTTCCAGGTCGACGGCGTCCCGAAGAACCAGGAGGACAAGTTCAGATTTTACATGGACCTCTCGAGCCGCAAGCCCCAGTACTCCCTGAACCAGCCCAACTCGGGGATCCTGGTGGATGGAAACGACGTCCTCCTCGAAGATATGATCGTGAACGGATCTGAGGCGGGGATCCTGGTCAAATATGCCAGAAACTTCACCATCCTAAATTCGTCCATCCAGAGATGTGATATCGGCCTATTGATCCAAGAGGGGAGCGGGGGACGGGTGGCGGGATCCACTTTTCAGGATTGCAAGAAGTACGGGGCGAGCATAGAAGCCTCCAGCGGCTTCTCCCTGGAGAGGAACCAGGTCATAGCAAACCCCGGCGCCGGGATTATGCTCAAAGACTCCACCGGATGCACCCTCCGGGGGAACTCTTTTATCGAGAACTGGCAGGGGCTCTTTCTCTGGAACTCCTCATTCTGCGACCTGATGGAGAACGAGGCCGACCGGAACGTATACTACGGGATGGTGGTCGCCTCGGGATCGAACAACTCGATCCTGAATAATGAGGCGAGGAAGACCGGCGGCGGAGGTTACGGCTTCCAGGGGTTCGGCATCAGCATCCAGGAGAACAGCACCTACAACCTGGTGGCCGGCAACGTCCTCTCCGAGAACCTCAACGGCCTCGACCTGACCAGGGGCTGCAGGTTCAACCTGATCTTCTCAAACGAGATCTACGAGAACAGCAACGGCATCCGGCTGGACAAGAACGAGAACAACCTCGTATACAAAAACAACTTCAGGCGCAACCTCATCACCGGCTACGACAACGCGAGCCACAACTTCTGGAACGGCTCCGTCGGAAACTACTACGACGACTACCGGGGCCGGGACCGGGACGGCGACGGGGTAGGGGACGATCCCTACTGGATACCCAAGGGGAGCAGCTGCGTCGTCGACTGGCGCCCCCTGATGACCCCCGCCGATGGCATCGTCGATATCGAGGAGGCCCGCCTCGACCTGGCCCGATACGCCACCTACAACCCCGAAGACGACCTCCCCTACAGGATGGAGAACGATACCATAGTGATCCGGAAGAAGGAGCCGGGGAAGACGGAGCCGGCCAAGTGGTGGGCTTAGGTTCCGATCTTCACCGGCTCGACGATCGACCGGAGGGTGGCGATCGCCGATAGGGCGGCGAGGCGGCTGGTCTTGGGGTTCCTCGGCGAGGGGACGTTCTCGACCCGGGTGGTGATCCGACCGAAGTCCCCCTCCGCGCATATCTCGTGGATGTTCACCTCGATATCTGGGTCTGCCACTATCCTCACCCTCACCCTCGCCCCCCGGGCGGTGAGGCTTAAGGTAGCTGCGACGTTGACGTTGGCGGGAAAGGCCGATACCGCCTCCTCGGCGGGCCCCTCAAAGATCACCATCGGCTTGGAGATCGCCGAGAGGTCGATCCCCCTCTCCTCGATGTAGGGCGCCCCCGCAAACCCCCTGGGGTTTTTGGTGGTGGTGAGGGTGACGATGTCTATCCTTCCGGCCCCCGCGGACTTGAGGCCGTCAAGCCCTGATATCGCCCCCGAGGGGAGGTAAACCCGGCAGCCCCTATCCCTCGCGAGCTCCTCCACCGTCCGGCGGAGGCCGGGGTCCAGAAGGGCCCCTACGGACATGATCATCAGGTCCCGCCCCCTCCCGAGGGCTGCCCTGGCCACCTCGGGGACCGCCCTCTGAGAGGCAGCCTCCACCACGATATCGGAGCCCTCCACCAGTTCCTCCAGCTCCAGGAGCCTCGGCTTTCCCCTCAGCCCCTTCAACAGCTCCCGCGCCCTATCTCCGTTCCGATCGAAGACCGCCACCAGTTCCGCCTCGACCTCGCCTCTGTCTATCGCTCTTGCGATCTCCAGACCGATCGCGCCGCATCCCACCAGCCCTATCTTCAGAACCATCGGAGCCTATAAATCAATGGGACAACAAAACTTTTGCGGTATGCTTCCATCTGAGCTGGAGCGGTTCGTCAGGGAAGATCTGGGGGCGATGGAGGATGACATCCCCCCAGTCCCCGAAGTTGATGCGAAGGCTGCGATCGTGGCCAAAGAGAGGTGCGTCGTTTCTGGGGTCGCGGAGGCCTTCGCCATCCTCAATTACTTCGGCCTCGAAGGGTCGGGGCTCGTCCCGGAGGGGGAGGAGGTGGCCGCAGGGAGGAGGGTGATGGAGATCCGGGGTCCAGCGGCGGCGATCCTCAGGGCCGAAAGGCTGGTCCTGAACTTCATGGGGAGGATGAGCGGGATCTCCACCCTCACCCGGGACTGCGCGGCCCTGGCCGGGAGGGTGCGGGTCGCCTCCACCCGGAAGACGACGCCGGGTTTTCGGTCCTTCGAGAAGAGGGCGGTGGCGGTGGGGGGCGGCGACCCCCACCGGTTCGACCTCTCCAGCTCCGTCATGATCAAGGACAACCACCTCAAGCTGATGAGCCTCGAAGAGGCCCTGGCCGCCGCCAGGCGGATGGCCAGCTTCACCCAGAAGATCGAGGTGGAGGTGGAGGGGGTCACCGACGCGGTGAAGGCGGCTCGGCTGGGGGCGGACATAATTATGTTCGACAACATGAGGCCGGATGAGATCCGGAAGGGGGTCGAGCTTCTCGCCCGGGAGGGGCTCCGAGATCGGGTGATCCTGGAGGCGTCGGGGGGGATAACCCCCGAGACGGTCCCCGAATACGCCGCCACGGGAGTGGACGTCATCTCCCTGGGAGCCCTCACCAGGTCCGCCCCATGGATCGACTTCAGCCTGGAGATCGAGGTCTGATCCCGGCCGGATAGATGGTAAACGTTATATCGACCGTCCTATTAACGAGGTCCAAATTCGGTGGGGTGGAATGCGACCGATCTATCTCGTGGCGATGGCTCTCTTCCTTCTGGCCGCCATTCCGGCGGCACAAGCCGCCTCCGACGATGGGGGCGACAAGGCGGAGGATACCACATCCCGGGATTTCTCCCTCAGGGTGGGGGAGGGGGTGAGGATAGGAGACTATCGGGTGGAGCTGATAAACGTCGTATCGATGGTAGACGGCCTGATCGAGGTGAAGGTCTGGAAGAGGGTCGGCACCTTTGAGGACTGGAGGGTGATGGAGGATCACAGGGACGCCAACTTCGATGAGGGGGCCGACCGGGGCGGCCTCACCCTGACGGTCATCGACATCTTCGACGACGATACCGTCAGGATGAGGGCGAAGTACCGGTCGAGCTACGGATACCCCCAGAAGTACGTCACCGAGAGGGGGCTCGCCCCCAGGACCTTCCCGAAGCTGGAGGTCTCGACCTCCCTGGACAGAACGGACCTCAGCGTCGGAGACGAGGTGAAGGTGACGATCACCGTGACGAACGTCGGGAACGATACCGCCCGGGATGTGGCGGTCCAGGACTCGCCGCCGCTGCCGGCGTTCAGGTACGTCGCTGGATATCCCCCCAAGATCAAGAACAGCCTCCAGGTCGGCGAGTCCGACCTCGCCGTCTACTCAATGGTGGCGGCGACGGAGGGGGAGGCGAAGATCCCGGCGACGGTGGTCAGGTACGCCGACTCGAAGTCCGCGGTCTCCTCCGCCAGCTCAAAGGCCACCAGCGTAACCATCAAGCCCAAGAGGAAGCCGGATCTGCTCCTATCCGTCGCCTCCGCAGGTCCTATCAGCTATGGCGGGGAGGGGACGTTCACCGTCACCATAAGAAACCAGGGGGATGCCAGCGCTTCCAGGGTGGAGGTGAGGTCGAACCTCAAGTCCGTCGGATCCGACCTGGAGGTGGTGGAGGGGGCCCTCGATCAGAGCTTCTTTGAGATCCCGGCGGGAGGGTCTGAGAGCTACTCTGCGACCCTCCGCGGGTCCCGGAGCGGAAACTACACCATCGACCTCGTTGCCAGCTTCCAGGCCGACGGGGAGATGATGCAGCGAGGGACCTCCTTCGATGTGACGGTGCTGGAGAGGGAGCTCCCGTTCCTCTACCTCCTCCCCATCGTCCCCGCCGTCATCCTGGCGGCTTGGCTCTTCCGACGGTACAAAGAATATAAATATTAAGTCGGAGTCAGTTGATACATCCGATGAGCCCTCGGGACCCCGGGGAGGGGCGCGGAGGGCGTGACCTTAAAAAACGCCGCGGGGCGCCGGTATGGCGCCTCTCCATCCAACAATTCCGGACTGAGATATATGTTGAACGTACTGATGCTGGGGATCGGCCAATGTGGCAACAGGATCCTGGATGCCGTCAACCGGGAGGCCTTCGGAGGCTCCTCCAGGCTATCCAAGTACTATTCGCGGCAGAAGTTTCCCAGCCGGGTTGAGACCCTCGCCATCAACACCGCCGTAAACGACCTCAAGGAGCTCCGGTTCACCGCCGCCAAAGACCGGCTCCACGTCCCGAACCTCCACGGAGTCGGAGCCAACCGGGGGATCGGAAAGCAGGGCTTCTGGGAGAACCGCGAGATGATCATGGAGGAGATCGAGCGGAGGGGGGACTTCGACATCGCCTTCGTGATGACCTCCGCCTCCGGAGGGACCGGCTCCTCCTTCACCCCCCTCGTCGTCCACGAGCTGAGGGAGCGTTACAAGAAGATCACCGTCATCCCGGTGATGGTCCTCCCCTTCCGGGAGGAGGGGTCGATATACCTCCAGAACGCCGCCTTCAGCATGAGGGACATCATGGAGGTGGAGTCCGACGGGATCATCCTAGTGGACAACCAGTACCTGAAGCGGCTGAGCGGCGACATCAAGACCGCCTACGACAAGATCAACGAGATGGTGGCGGAGAGGCTCCTCTTCCTCATCGAGTCCTTAGATAGCGAGATGCTCTCGGTCACCGACCTCGGGGACTTCAAGACGGTGATGAAGGGAGGCCTGGGGATGGGGACCCTCGGCTTCTACGAGTCGGACAAGAAGACCGCCTCCCTCACCTCGGCGATCGAGAGCTCCCTCAAGCCGTCGGGGCTCCTCTATCCCGCCGACGTCTACGAGGACGCCGCGAGGGCGATGATCATCATCCAGGGGTCGAGGGACTCCCTCGACGTCGACGAGATCACCAAGTCCGTGGAGAAGCTCTCGACGAAGATCGGCCAGGTCTTCAAGGGTATCGTCATAAAGAAAGGGCGGCCGAAGGTCCTCTCCGTCTTCACCCTCGGCCAGGTCCCCGACCTGGAGATGCTCTACGCCCAGGCCGCCCAGGCGATCCAGGACGAGAAGGGCCGGAAGACCAGGGCCAAAAAGCAGCTCGACGACGCCTTCGCCTACATCGAGGACCTGGAAGAGGTCTACTGACCTTCCAGCTTTTTTGATGCGCTACAGGTCTAGGGACAATTCAGCACCGTGGGCGGGGCCGGCGATGCTCGCCTCTTCAGAGGAAAGCCATATACCGTTGCAGGTCTAACCCTCGCCCATGATCAGGGGAAAGGCGTGGGTCTATGGGGACGACGTCGACACCGACGTGATAATCCCCGGCCCTTACCTCAGGACCAAGGACGTCCGGGAGCTCGCCTGCCACGCCATGGAGGGGCTGGACCCGGAGTTTGCGAAGCAGGTGCGGCCGGGGGACGTCATCGTCGCCGGGAAGAACTTCGGCTGCGGCTCCTCCCGGGAGCAGGCGCCTCTGGCCCTCCGGGAGGCGGGGGTCTCTTGCGTGGTGGCCAAGTCCTTCGCCCGGATATTCTATCGGAACGCCATAAACGTGGGCCTGCCGGTGGTGGAGGCGGCCGTCGTTGCCCGGCAGGGAGAGGTGGTGGAGGTGGACCTCGCCGCGGGGAAGGTGACCGTCGGGGGGAGGACGTTTCTGGGAACGAAGATCCCCGACTTTCTCCTCGAAATCCTCCAGGACGGGGGTCTTGTGGCCCACCGGAGAAAGGAGAAGGAAGGAGCGCTTTGATATTCCCTGAGGATTACAAGTACGTGGGTGCGGCGAGCGAGGCGAGGCCCGGCGACCCCATCTACTTCTCCACCAGGTATCTGATCCACTTTGGGGGCGAGATCACAATATATCGGGTGGAGGCTCGGGCTGGCGTGGGATTTATGCGGCCGGTGAGGTCGATGGAGCCGATCGCCAGCGGGGACACGATCCTGGTCTACCCTGAGACGGTGGACACCAGGAACCGGGCGATGCTCATCGAGCTCGCCAGCTCCCTCTGCAAGGGGAGGGTGAATACGGTGATCTTTCGGGGCCCCGACGAGCACATCACCTTCGTCCACGACCCCGACCCCGCCGCCGTCACCGAGATCGAGATCCTGGACGTCGTCCCACCCCGGCCGTCGTGGCTGGTAAGCGTAGTCGGAAGGCTGGTGGAGGCCGGTGTCCTGGGCGATCTGACCCTTAAGTTCAGGGAGAGGGTCCTGGACCTCCGCCGGTTCGAAGGCGATGACGTCTACTTCCCCTGCACCGCCTCGGGGCTGGGCAGGTCCCTGGATAGAGACAGAGTCGAGGTGGACGACCCCCTGATCGTCGGCTGCGAGGTCTCCAGGGAGGTGTTCCGGGATATGTACCCGGGTAAGAACTTCAGGTTTCTGAACACCTGCCCCCTCTCCAACGACGAGCTGGCTCCGAAGGGGCCCTTCATCACCCGGTGCTGCAAGTCGGAGCGGAGCGGGATCAGTTGGTCTAGAGGCCAATTGGGGGTCGTCGTCCACTGGGGGGACGGGGCCCCGAAGATCGCGGAGGCGATAAGATGTCTAGCAGAGGAGCTGAAAAGAGGGTAGCTTTGGTCAAAGGGGACGGGGTCGGGCCGGAGGTGATCGACGGCGCCCTCTCGGTCCTGGAAGCGGCGGGGGCGGATCTGGAGCTCGTCCCCGTGGAGCTCGGGTACGGCCGGTGGAAGAGGACGGGGGCGGCGATGGCCGATGAAGATCTGGAACTGATCAAGACGTGCCACTGCGTCTTATTCGGCGCCATCACGACCCCTCCGGACCCCGAGTACAGGAGCGTCCTCCTGGCCCTTAGGAAGGGCCTCGACCTCTACGCCAACATCAGGCCCTTCTCGGCTCCGGGCCTGGACTTCGTCATCGTCCGGGAGAACACCGAGGGGATGTACTCGGGGGTCGAGAAGCTGGACGAGGAGGAGGCGACGACCCTGAGGGTGATCACCTCCCGGGGCTCTCTCCGGATCGCCGAGAGGGCCTGCGCCATCGCCTCGAAGAGGGGGAGGCTCACCATCGTCCACAAGTCCAACGTCCTCAAGAGCGACACCCTCTTCTTGCGGATATGCCGGGAGACGGCCCGGCGGTGGGACCTCCCCTTCGACGATATGCTCGTCGACTCCGCCGGCTACACCCTGGTGATGAACCCCAAGAGGTTTGACGTCATCGTCACGACGAACCTCTTCGGGGACATCCTCAGCGACGTCGCCGCCGGGGTCGTCGGGGGCCTGGGCCTCTGCCCCAGCGCGAACCTCGGCGATAGGTACGCCCTCTTCGAGCCGATCCACGGCTCCGCCCCTGACATCGCCGGCCGGGGGATCGCAAATCCCATCGGAGCCATCCGCTCTGCCGCCATGATGCTGGAGTGGTTCGGGGAGGCCGAGAAGGCGCGGATGATCGAGGAGGCGGTGGGGTGGGCCGTTGCCAGCGGCATCGCCACCCCCGACCTGGGGGGCTGCTCCTCGACGGAGGAGGTCACCGAGGCGGTGGCGAAGAGGATCTCAGTTTAGAGGGGATCCTCCGCCGCCCCGTTCCCGGGCGGGGTGATGATGTCGGGGATCGTCAAGGGGGTGGCCGGCGTCCTCATGGATACGGCGGTCTTCCGCAGCTCCCTGATCATCGCCCCGATCCTCTCCAGGGAGAAGAGGACCTCTGAAAAGATCCCATCGGCGCTGCTCCCCCTTCCGGCCACCTTCCGGATGTGAATCTTATAGTACCAGTTGAGGAGCTGGCGGAGCTTCTCGTCGTTGTAGCGCATCTTTTCATCCACCTCCGCCGGCATATCGGGGAAGGTCGCCATCAGATGCTGGAGGTTCTCCCGGCAGGGGGTGGCCATCTCCTGGAGGTCTCCGAGGGCCTCGGAGGATAGGGGCATATTCTTCTCTTTCATCTGCTCAAACCTCCTCGCCATCCCGACGGTCTGCTCTGCCATAGACCCGACGAGGTCGGCGGTCCGGGCGAGGATCGAGATCCGGGCGGCGTCCTCGACGGAGAGCCCCCTATCTTCCATGGAGACGACGGCGTCGATGATCTGGTGGTTGAGGTACTCCACGTAATCCCGGAGGTGCTTGATCCTGCCGCAGGCCTCCGTCCTCCCGGCCCCCACCTCGAGGCTCTTCTCCAGGATCTCCTCGGAGACCTCCAGCATGTGAACGACCTCCGCCTCCATCTGGGCGGTGGCGGCGGTGGCGTCCTCGGGAAGAGGAACGGTCAGGTGGCGGGTGACGAAGACGACCTCCGGGTCCCTCTCTGGGACTATCTTCATCACGATCCTCCCGAAGGGCCTGATGGCGGCGAGGAAGACCAGGGCTGCCGAGAGGTTGAAGATCAGATGGGCGTTGGCCACCTGCTGGGCGGAGGTGCCGCCCAGGGCTTCGATGAGGGCTGAGAAGGGCCCCAGGAGCGGCAGGACCAGGAGGACCCCCAGGAGGTTGAAGAGGAACTGGGCTGCCGCCGTCCTCTTGGCGGCGGCGTTCATCCTGATGGCTACGACGAGCCCCGTCGTCGTCGTCCCGATGTTCGCCCCCAGGATGATGGGGATCGCCTCCGCCGGGGTCAATAGGCCGCTCTGGGCCATGACGACGACGAGGCCCGCGGTCACTGAGCTCGACTGGAATATGTTGGTGATGACGAAGCCGATCGCGATCCCGATGAGGACGTTCTCGGCCATGGAGAGGAGGGCGATGATCTCCGGGTCACCCTGGAGGGGGGCGATCTCCGCCGAGATCATGTTCAGGCAGAAGAAGACGAGGCCGAAGTAGAAGATCGGCTTTCCGAAGACCCGGTAGCGCCCCCGGATGAGGCTGAGGAGGAAGCCGCCGACGACGAAGAGGGGGGCGAAGGCGGTGAGCTTGAAGGCTACGAGCTGGGCCGTGATCGTCGTTCCGATGTTAGCTCCGATGACGAGGCCTATCGACCCCAGGAAGGAGATCGCCCCGGCGTTGACGAGCCCTACGGCGATGACGGTGGTGGCGGTGCTGGACTGGGTGATCGCCGAGACGCCAGCCCCCGCCACCGCCCCCCGGAGGGGTGTACGGGTAGCATTCTGGAGGATGGTCCAGAACCGCTCACCGGCAGCGTGGCGGACCTCCTCGGAGAACCTCTCGATGCCGTAGAGGAAGAGGACGACGACGGGGACGATGACCAAAAGGACGCTCCAGTCCATGATAGATCCCTCAACCCCTCTCAACCAGGGATCGGTCGGTTAAAAACCTTTCCGGCTTCGGATCGGCCCTCGGGGCGGGCGGCATCGCCGCCCTGATCGAAATCTTTTTCACCAGGAAGCCCCCTTCGCCCGCTGAATGTCCGAAGAGAAAGCTAAGAACCACAAGAACAAAGTCAACGGCCACAAGGGGGAGCTGGCCGAGA
>Ga0334884_1003445_pt1 | contig 17872 bp, 11 predicted proteins | sample GraSluR1_MG_7_FD_207215 | JGI IMG/M metagenome (GOLD analysis project Ga0334884, IMG submission 207215) | Sludge microbial communities from methane-producing bioreactor in Wageningen University, Netherlands - Granular Sludge_12_05 R1 | ecosystem: Engineered > Bioreactor > Anaerobic >...
ATCTGGACAAGACCAACACGAAGACCCGGGGACGCCATACATGATTATCGGCTCGGGGCTCGTTTGGCACGCGGTTTCTGCCGCCGCAACTCGCGCCCAAGCTTCTTCTCCCATCTCCTCTGGAAATCTTCGTCTCCAAGGACGCGGCCTGTGCGTTCGTGCTGCCGAAACATGTCGCTCTCCTCTTCGCTCGGCGCACTGGTCAAGAGCCGTCTCCAGTTGCCCGCAATCTTCCGCAAGGAAGAAACCTTCACCAGCCCGTCGTCGGTCTTCGGCACGGCAATCCAGTGAACGTGATTGGCCATCAGGCAACGCCCCCATTGTGCCTAGATTTAGTGCCCGTCACCTGTTCTGTCTCCAAAAACAGAACCGCCGGAGTATCCCCGAATACTTTCCCGGTTTGTATCCCAGTGTGTCCGCTTGGGCGAAATCGGCGTCGGCTTTGGCCTTCTCGTGTTTGTGGCTGTACGAATAGCCGCGAGCGTAGAATGTGCACCCATCGTTCGGAGTGATGCGAATCGCCGCCGTATAGTCGGTGATCGCTTTGTCGTGGTCAGCCTGCTCGGCGTAGGTGTGGCCACGGTTGTAGTACGCCTCGGCATACTCCGGGTTGAGTCGAATGGCGTCGGTAAAGTCAGCAATCGCTTTGTCGTGGTCACCCTTCTTCCGGTAGGAACAAGCCCGCCCAAAATACGCCTCGGCGTACGTCGGGTTGAGCCGCATTGCCGCATTGTAGTCTGCGATGGCCTTTTCGAACTCACCATTCTTGTAATAAGCATAGGCCCGCCCCGAATAGAATTCGGCATGTCGTGGATCGAGCCGAATGGACTCGGTGAAGTCAGCAATCGCCTTGTCGAGCTCGCCTTTTTCGAGATAGACATAGGCTCGCCACCAATATGACTTGGCACACTGTGGCTTAAGTCGAAGTGCCCCAGTGTAGTCTGCGATGGCCTTTGCGAACTCACCATTCTCGCAATACGCATAGGCCCGCCCACCATAGAATTCCGCGCGTCGTGGATCCAGCCGAATGGACTCGGTGAAGTCGGCAATCGCCTTGTCGTAATCACCCTTCTCGCCGTAGGTACAGCCACGGTTGTAATACGCCTCGGCATCCTTTGGGTTGAGTCGAATGGCCTCGGTGAAGTCAGCAATGGCTTTGTCGTAATCCGCCTTCTTGACGCAGTCCAAGCCACGATTGTAGTACATCGTGGCTTGGGTCGGATCAAGTCGGATGGCGTCATCGTAGTCAGCGACGGCTTTGTTAAACTCACCTTTCTTCGAGTAAGCACAGGCGCGCCCGCTATAGACCTCGGCATGTCGTAGACCGAGTCGAATGGCCTCGGTGAAGTCAGCAATCGCCTTGTCGAACTCGCGCTTCGTCAGGTAAGCGTTGCCTCGGTTGTAGTGTGCTTTTGACAACTTCGGGTTGAGGCGAATGGCCTCTGTACAATCAGCAATGGCTCGGTCAGAATCACCCTTCTGCCCATAAACGATTCCTCGCACATGGTAGGCCTCGGCACGGTGCGGGTCGAGGCGAATAGCCTCCGTGCAATCAGCCATAGCATTGTCGAGGTCGCCGCTGCTGCCGTGGGAGCTGGCCCGCGTGCAATATGCCTCGGCCATCGTCGGGTCAAGCTGTATGGCCTTGTTACAGTCGGCGATGGCCTTGGCCCATTCGCCTTTTCGGAAGTAAGCCTGGCCCCGGCTGGAATATGGCTGAGCGTTGTGTGGATGTAGACGAATGGCCTCGGTGTATGCGGCTATCGCTCCATCGAAATCGCCTTTGTCGCGCAGCAAATTGCCTTGCTTTGTCGCTTCATCTTCCAGGTCACTCATGACGAGTCCTCCTTCTCAGGGACGGGTGGGACGCATTGTCACCTAGGAGAGAGCAAGGCACCTAGGCCTTCAATCACGTAATCGAGAACCGGCTCGAAAAGCGGGCGGCAAAGGCGGCAAGAACGCGCGGAGGCGTAACCTCCTGTGTCGGCTACTCTTCCGACACCGCGGGCAATTCGCGGTTCATCGCCCAGAAGATGGCGTTGACCAGGAGCCGGCGGAAGGGGGGCTCGTCGAAATCGTCGGGGTGGCCCAAGCCGGTGTAGACGACGCGGGCGGCGTCGCGGGTGCGGACCCAGGTGAGGGGCTCGACGCGGTCGTCGATCGCCCCGGTCATTAGCACGGTCGCGTCGGGCGCGACGGGCGACGTGTAGTAGAGCGAGCCCGTGCTGTGCCATTCGGCCGGCTCGACGCCCGCGAGCAAGGCGTGGCCGGCCCGGTCGGGCACGATGGCCACGTCGGTGCCGCGTGGGTTGGGTCCGTGGCCGTGGTAGCTGCCGCCGAGCACCTGGGCGTCGAATTCGGGCCATTCGGCCTCGCCCGGCCCGGCCTTGCCGCGCACGTCGAAGGCGTGGCTGGCCGTGCGCAGGCCCACGAGGGCCCCGCCCGAGGCGACGTACTTGCGCACCCGATCGAGCTGTTCCTTGGGCAGGGCCAGGCGGCGGACGTAGAGCACGAGGCAGTCGGCCCCTTCGAGGTCTTCGGTGGCCGGTATGTTCGAGGTGCCCTCGCCGTGCAGCACCGTGGCGTGGCATCCGTAGTGCTCGCGCAGCATCTGGGCGAAGGCGGGCAGCGTCTTGTCGGCGTCGTAGTGATCGTCGCTGACGAGGAAGGCGACGTGGGGCCGCTTGTCTTCCGCGAAGCGCAGCGCCGGACGGCCCAACAGGCCGGTCGAGGTCGCCGTGGGGCAGACGAACTTCTCGATGTGCTCGAGGACCAGCTCGGTGCCGCGCACGTGCGACACGAAGGGGTGGGCGCGGGGATTGTACATCGCGTCGGTCAGATCGCGCACCAGGAGCACGTTCTTGCCGAAGCGGACCATATTCCGCAGCCCGAAGGGCCGGCCCAGCACGCACATGTTCGTGTGCACGCCGACGAGCATCACGTTGTCGATGCCCCGCGCCTCGAGCAGGTTCCAGCACTCGACGCCCGAGTCGCTGAGGGCGTCGCCGTCGGCGATCTCGATGGCGGCGGTCTGATGCCGATCCATGGGGCGTTTCGGATCGCACGGGGGCTCGTCGTCGCAGCCGCCGTCCGATTGATCGACGGGCCACTCGCCCCGCTTCTCCGACTCGATCTGGTGGCACCATTTGTCCACGCCGTCGGGCAGATGGGCGGCCTTCGGGGCGCTGCGGGCGCGTTGGCGAGCCGGGTGGTCGGCGTAGAGGTCCATGCCGCCGCTGGGCGAATGAATGATCAGGGCCCCGCGCCGCCGGGCCTCGGCGACGAAGGCGTTCATTCGCGGGGCCATCTCCGCGCCGCGGCGGCACGCGCCCTCGCACCAATGGCGCGCCCACATGTCGCAGACGATGACGGCCGTCTTGCCGGCGTCCCACGCGACGGTCTGGTAAACGACTTTGAACTGCCCGCTCCCGGCCGGCTCCTCGACGCGGCTTCGCGTGGCGAGGGTCATGGTCTCGCCGCCCGCGGCCGCGCCCGCCACGGCGATCAGAAGAAAGGCGAGCGCCGTGATGGAAAGGATGCTCGATCGCATGAGGTGCTCCTCAAATCGGTGTTTCCAAGAAGAATGAACCACAAGGACACGAAGGGCACGTCCTTGGTGGTCCCCTATTCTCGCCCGCGAATGGCGGGACCGTCAAGGCAAGGTGGGCGGCAGGCGGTTTTCGAGGTATCGGGCGAGCAGCTCGCGGAGATGGCGCGTCGTGTTGGCGCCCTCGCGGATCGAGTGGGAGCGGTTCGGATAGGCCATCATCTCGAAGGGCTTGTTGTGGCGCACCAGCTCGTTGATCAACGCCTCGGTGCCCTGGTAGTGGCAGTTGTCGTCGCCCGTGCCGTGCACGATCAGCAATTCGCCCTGGAGCTGCCCGGCGAAGTGGACGGGCGAGCCTTCGAGGTATCCGTCGACGTTGTCGTCGGGCAGGCCCATGTAGCGCTCCTGATAGATCGTGTCGTAGTAGCGTTGGTTGGGCACGGGAGCGACGGCCACGGCGACCTTGTAGAGATCGGGATACTTGAAGATCGCGTTGAGGGTCATCGACCCGCCGCCGCTCCAGCCCCAGATTCCGACGCGCTCGGGGTCGAGGTACTCGCGCTCGGCGAGCACCTGGCGCAGCGCCGCGGCCTGGTCGGCGGGGGCGAGAATGCCCACGCGACGATAGACGCACTTGCGCCACGCGCGCCCGCGCGGCGCCCGGGTGCCCCGATTGTCGAAGCTCATGACGACGTAGCCCCGCTGGGCGAGCATGCGATGCCAGAGGTCGGTCTTCCCGCCCCAGCGGTCGACGACCGTCTGGCCCCAGGGTTCGCCGTAGACGTAGATCAGCAGCGCATACTTCTTCTGCGGATCGAAATCGGGCGGCTTGATGCACCAGCCGTCCAGCAGAACGCCGTCGCCGACGTCGACGCGAAAGAACTCCGTGGGGCTTTTACGGAGCTTGTCGAACTTCGCCCGCAACGGGTCGCCGGCGGCCAGCACGCGCACCCGCTCGTGCCCCGGCAGCCGGATCAGGTCGACGACGGGCGGCGAGTCGATCGACGAGGCGGTATGGAGGGCGAATTGCCCGCCGGGCGCGATCTGGTAGCCGTGCGTTCCCGGCTGGTCGTCGGGGGTCAATCGCTCGCGCCGGGTGCCGTCGAGGCGGACGCGGTACAGGTACCGCTGCGTGGGGTTGTCGGGCGAGGCGAGGAAGTAGAGCCATCCGCCCTGCTCGTCGACGTGCAGCAGCTCGACGGCGTCGTACTCGCCCGGCGTGACGAGCCGGACCGATTCACCCGACCGATCGGCAAGATACACGTGCCGCCACCCGTCGCGCTCGCTGATCCAGGTGAGCTGCTCTCCGCCGGCCAGCCACTGGAGCTCGTCGTGGACGTCGACCCAGGCGTCGTCGCGTTCGGTGAAGAGCGTCCGCACCTTGCCGGTTTGGGCGTCGGCGAGCAGCACGCGGTTGGCGTTTTGCAGCCGGTTGAGCTGCTGCACGACGATTTCCCGTGATCCGGCCGCCCAGTCCATGCGGGCGATGTAGTGCTCGCGCGGATCGCCGGGCACGTCGAGCCATCGGGTCGCGCCGCCCTCGACGCCGACCACGCCCACGCGGCAGGCCGAGTTGCGCTGGCCCACCTTGGGGTACTTAATCCATTTGATCTTCGGGTAGAGCGAATCGGTCGCGTTGACGAGCGGATACTCGGGCACGCCGCGCGTGTCGAGCTGCCAGTAGGCGATCGACTTGCCGTCGGGGCTGAAGCGAAACCCGTCGCGCAGACGCAGCTCCTCTTCGTAGACCCAATCGAACGTGCCGTGGATGATCTCGTCGGAGTCGGCCGCGGTGATCGCGGCGATGCGCCGGTCGCGGAGGTCCTCGACGTAGATGTTGTTCTCGCGGACGTAGGCGGCGTGCCGGGCCGTGGGCGAGAGCTTGGCGAACATCAGCGTCGAGGGTCCCGCGTCGCCACCGAGCTTGCGCAGCTCCCAGCTCGCCCGATCGAGCACCCAATAGTCGCCTCGCGTATTCTGCCGCCACACGCGCTTCGAGTTCGTGTAGACCAGCAGCAGCGAGAGGTCTTTCGAGAAGGCGTAGTCGTCGACGGCCAGCGGCGCCGATTCGCCGGGCGGAACGAGCCGGGCGGCCGGAACCAGCACCTGGCGCTCGCCCGTCTCCGGATCGTGCCGCACCACGTCGCGCCCCGCGCCCTTGTCGCCGGCCGGTTCGAGGGTCACGTATGCCGATCCGTCCTCGAGCCAGCGGGCCGAGAACTTCTCGGGGTCGAACTCGGTCGAAGCATAGATCCGCTCGACCGTGAGCAGCGACTCGTCGTGCTTCTCGGCGGCCGCCACCGGCACGCAACCGACGAGCAGGACGCAACACGGCACCAGGTTGGAGACTCGCATCGTTTCGAAGGCTCGCGTCGTTGTGGAGAAACACGGACGAATCGTACCATCGGTCGACCCTCTAGCATAGTCTAGCCCTCAGAATACGCGAAAGAAGAAAAAGGGGACATTACTGATATTGACAGATTGGGCAAAGCATGATTGTCTGTCTCCATGCCGCGAGCGGCCCGAGCCGGCGAAGGGGGGATGACTTACCACGTTCTCAATCGGGGGAACGGGCGGATGGGAGTTTTTCACAAGGCGCGGGATTACGAGGCGTTCGAGCGCCTGTTGGCCGAGGGCCTGGAGCGATACCCGGTGGAATTGCTGGCCGGTTGCCTGATGCCGAACCATTGACATCGGGTGCTCAGGCCGCGAAGATTTGCGGGAAAGCAGTGATGGGCCCTTTTTGTCGCTAGCGGATTCGGCAGGATTGCATGGGCGATAGGACATCGAGTCGCCACGTTCCCTCGCGGAGGAGGTTCGGCACCTTTGGCGGTGTTTTTACGCCGAGCCTGCTGACGATTCTCGGCGTGATCCTGTTTCTGCGCTTGTCGACGGTCGTCGGATACGCGGGACTGTGGTACACCCTTGGGATTCTCGCGGCGGCCAAGGCGATTTCGATCGTCACGGCCTTGTCGGTCGCTTCGATCGCGACGAACATGCGCGTTCAGGGCGGCGGCGCCTACTATCTCATCAGCCGCAGCCTCGGCGTGGAGTTCGGCGGGGTCATCGCGGTGTTCTTCTTCATCGCCCAGGCGGTCGCGGTCACCTTGTACGTGGTCGGTTTCACCGAGGCCGTCTTCTCCGCTTTTCCGGGCATTGAGGTTTCGTTCCTCGCGGTCGCCACCTTGACCAACCTTGTCATCTTCGGCTGCGTCTACGTGGGCGCGGGCTGGGCGATTCGCCTTCAGTACGGCATCCTGCTCGTGCTGGGGCTGTCGATGTTGTCGTTCGGCGTCGGTGCGGGCGACGGTTTTTCGCTCGAAACCCTCCAGGCCAACTTGGCCGCCGACTGGACGCCTCGGCATTCCCTCTTCACGGTTTTTGCGCTGTTTTTTCCCGCCGTCACGGGGATCATGGCCGGCGTGAACATGTCGGGCGATCTCGAGGCTCCCAGCCGATCCATTCCCAACGGCACGTTCGCGAGCATCGGCGTTTCGGCGGCGTTGTACGCCGCGATCGCCTTTTTGCTGGCCGGCAGCGTTCGTCGCGCCGAACTGCTTGGCGGCGGATTCGTCATGCAACAGCGCGCCGTTTCTCCGGCCCTCGTTTACGCGGGCGTGATTTGCGCGACCCTTTCGTCGGCTCTCGGCAGCATGATGGGCGCCCCCCGCATCCTGCAGGCATTCGCCCGCGACAACGTCTTTCGTCGTCTCCGCTGGTTCGGCAGCGGGAGCGGCAGCTCGGGCGAGCCGCGGCGGGCCATCGTGCTGACCTTTCTTATCGCGCAGGCGGGCGTGCTCGCGGGCGACCTCGATACGGTGGCCCCCGTCATCACGATGTTCTTTCTGATGACCTATGGCACCGTGAACCTGGCGTGCTTCTACGAAGGCTTGTCGGGGAACCCGAGTTTTCGCCCGACGTTCCGGCTGCACCACTGGTCTCTGGCCCTGCTGGGCGCCGTCGGGTGTCTCGGCGTCATGTTGTTGATCAACGCCCCGTGGGCCCTGGTCGCCATCGTCCTCGCCGCGACCCTTTACTTCTTCATCGCCCGCGCCGAGCTTCGCGTGAAGTGGGGCGACATCGACAGCGGGCTGGCCTACCAACGCGCCCGCAAGGCCCTGTTGCGCCTCGAGCGCGAGCCCTACCATCCCAAGAATTGGCGTCCCTCGATTCTCGTCCTCGCCGGCGGCGCCCAAAGCCGCCTTCATCTATGCGAATACGCCTGCTGGTTCACCGCGGGCAGGGGGATCGTTTCGATCGGGCAGGTCATCCGAGGCGAACTCGAGGACCTTCTCGAGCGCCGCGGCGAGGCCGAAGCCATCCTGCGCAAGTTCATCCTCAAGGAGAAGATCGCCGCCTTTCCCGTGGTCATCGTCGAGGAAGACATGCACGCCGCCGTCAAGGCGCTGCTGCAGTGTCACGGCATCGGCGGGATGCGGCCGAACGCCGTCTTGCTCGGTTGGAGCGAGGACCCCGAAAAGGCCGGGGTCTTCTCCGAAACCCTTTGCATCGCCAAGCGGATGAAACGCAGCCTCATCATCGTGGCGTGCGAGCAGGAAGAGGAAAAGACCGTCATTCCCGAGGGCGCCGTCAACCTCTGGTGGACCACGCCGCAAGACGGAGCGCTGATGCTGTTGCTCGCCTACCTGCTCACGGAGACCAACGAATGGCGCGCGCGCCCGCTGCGGATCATCTACCCCGTGGCGCCCAAGGCCGACGTCGCGAGCATCGAGCAAGAGATGGCGGAGCTGCTCTCCCGAGCGCGGATCGAGGCAGAAGTCGTGGTCGTGCCGACCGAGGCCCCGCTCGAAGCCGTGCGCCGAGCCATGGGGCCCTCCGCGGTGCTGCTGGCCGGATTCGAGCCTCCCGATGAAGGCCCCGTCGCGGGCCTGACCGCGGAACTCCGGCAGACCGTCGAGCTTCCCGGCGACGTCGTGCTCGTCTACAACGCCGGCGACGTTTCCCTCGATGCCTGATCGGTGGATCCGCAGAATCGGGCCGCGACCAGGCCGCCCGGGCGAGGGAATTCGGCGACCTCCCACGCCTTCTTTCTCGAAGCGCGTGGCGATCGGTTGGATCACCGCGGCATTCGCGGCGGGCACCGTTCGGCGGCCAGCAACAGGTCGATCTTCTCGCGGACGACCTCGGCGATCGCGCGGCGGATCGGGCCGAAGATCTCGTGGGGCAGGGGGTCGGGGCGGGTGAGCGATTGCGACGCCTCGCGCGCGGCCCGGGCCATGGCGATGCGGCAGTCGGCGTAGACGTTCAGCTTGCAGATGCCGTTGCGGACCGCGCTTTGGAGCTGGTCGCGCGGCGTGCCCGACCCGCCGTGCAGCACGAGCGGCACGGGGCTCGCCTCGCGAAGCTCGGCCAGGCGCTCGATGTTCAGGTTGGGAAGCGACTGATACACCCCGTGCGAGGTGCCGATCGACACGGCCAGCGCGTCGACCCCGGTCTGCTCGACGAAGCGGGCCACCTCGTCGGGCTCGGTCAGGACGTTTTCGGCGTGTGCGGTGGCGTCGAGATCCATGCCGCCGACGTGCCCCAACTCGCCCTCGACGCTGACGCCCCGGGGATGGGCGATCTCGACCGCCGCGCGCGTGATGGCGACGTTCTCGTCGAAAGGCCGCTTCGAGCCGTCGATCATCACCGAGGTGAACCCCAGGTCGACGGCCTTGCGGATCGACTCGATCGTGTCGGCGTGGTCGAGGTGCAAGACGATGGGGATATCGTGCCGGTCGGCGATCCCCTTGACCAGCGCCGCGAGATAATACCACCCGTTGCCCGCCACGTCGGGCTCCAGACACATGACGAACACGGGCGCGCGGCAGGCCTCGGCCGTTTCGAGAACGGCCCGCACCATGACGTCCTCGACGCAGTCGAAGGCGGGCACGGCATATCGGTTCGCTCGCGCGTCGGCGAGCACTTGCTTGGCGGTTACGAGCATGGGATCCTCGGCAGGAGTCAGGCACGGCGCCGCGGTCGCTTACTGGTCTACGGTCGCTCGCGGCGGGCGTCGATGGTTCGTTCCCTTCATCGCATCAACATTCCGCCCGACGCGTCGACGGTGGCGCCGGTCATGTAGCTGGCTCGATCCGAGGCGAGGAACACGACGACGGCGGCGATCTCCGACGGGTGGGCCACGCGCCCCAGGGGAATTCGCTTGAGGGTCTGGTCGCGGTTTTTTTCGATCGACGCGCGGGCCATCTCGGTTTCCATGAACCCCGGGGCGACCGCGTTGACGTGGATGCCGTGGGCGGCCACCTCGCGGGCCAGCGACACGGTGAACGTGACCAACCCGCCCTTCGAGGCCGCGTAGTGGGCGTGGCCGGTCGTCGACCCCAGGAAAGCCGCCTGGGAGCTGACGTTGACGATCCGGCCGGTCCGGCCCGCGTCGATCCAGCGGCGGACCGCCTCGCGGCAGGTCAAGAAGGGCCCGGTCAGGTTGACCGCGACGGTGCGGTTCCATTCGGCCTCGGTCATGTCCTTGACGTAGGACGTGGGCCACACGCCCGCGTTGTTCACGAGCACGTCGACGGGCCCCAACTCGGCCTCGACCGCGCGGAACGCCTCGGCCACGTCGGCGGCGCGGGCCACGTCGCCGGGCACGGGCAGGGCCGGCACACCGTACTCGGCCCGGATCGACTCGGCCAGCTCGGCGGCCTCGCCGGCCAGGTCGATTCCCCGCTCGGCGTCGCGGTAGTAATGGACGGCGACCCGGGCGCCCTCGGCGGCCAGTTCCCGCGCGATGGCGCGCCCCAGACCGCGCGAGCCTCCGGTAACCAGGGCAACCTTGTCTTGGAGATGGAGGTCCATGGGGCTTTGCGGGCCGGGCTCACTTGCATTTGAGCAGCTCGAAGTTACAGATGCGCATCAAGGGAAGGCCCTGCGGGTCGACGGCGAGCTGTTGCTGGCGGTCGATCGACAACAGGAGGTGATTGCCCCGGAGGCTGAGGTCCTCGATGCCGGCGGCTTCGAGCCGTTCCTTGGCGGCCCGCATGACCCGCACGTAGCCCCGCTGGCTCAGCCGGCCTTCGCGGTAGGCCGCCAGGGCGTCGATCCCCTTGTAGATCACCTCGTCCTTGACGGCCAGGGCCTCGTCGGGCGCGTTCCAGAAGCCCCAAATCGTGAGGTACTCGTGATCGGGGCTGAGGATGGGGTCGCCTTCGGGCGTGTTCAGCTCGGCGTGGCTCTCGTAGCGGCTGGAGTCGGCCAGCGACGACGAGACGGTCGAGCGGTGGCCGGTCATGTAGATGGCGCGGGGGTAGGTCGTGTCGATTCCCTGGCGCGAAAGATTCATGGCGATCGAGAACTCCTCGAAGGGGCTGTTGTACCCGTGCGAGAGGATGCGCCGTTCGCGCCGCACGAAGGGGTCGGCGTCGGGGATCGTGCCGACGCGCGACACGCGCCATACGAGGTGGACGTTGTCGTGGGTGATCGTATCGTAGATCTGGTAGTAGGCGCTGAGCCGGGTGCGGGGCGTGCGGCGCCATTTTTCGGGCAGGAAGTAGTCGAAGAGCATGGGGTCGCGCCCCACGACCCAGAGCGCTCCGCCCGTGCTCTCGACCCGGCCGTAGACGTAGTCGACGCCCAGGATCGTGACGGGCGAAAGGCCCGGGGGGAACGGCTCGTGCGGCTCGAAGCGGTGGGCCTGGCGCACGAGGTAGTCTTGGCGTTTCTTTGCCCGCATGAGGGCCTCGCGGGCGGGGGTCCGCCGGAGCAGCTCGAAGTCGACCAGGCCGTACAGGAGCTTGCCCTCGCGGTTGCGGGCCAGGCCGCCCTCGCGCGTGGGCCGCACGATGAGGTGCTGCGGCTTGGCGTCGCTGACCATGAACCCCTTGGCGTTGAGATCCTCGGCCGAGCGGACCATCAACTCGTCCATGCCCTCGCCGTCGAGCAGGCCGTCGCGCCGGGCTTCGGCGGCGTCGATGCCCTTGAGCCATTCGTAGATGACGGCGTAGTTGCGGTTCCAGTCCAGCGCGATCTCCTCGTGGGTTCGCTGGATGGCCTCCATGCGATGGCGCCGGCGCCCGAGCTGCTCGCCCCGGACGAATTTGCGCGGCACGTAGATCGCCAGGGGCTTGTGGGTGAAAAGCCGGCCGGGCGCCTCGGCATGGGCCTTGCGCAGCTCGATGACGAGGCTGAACTCCATGAAGGGACTGTTGAACTCGGCGTCGGCGCCCTCGGCCACCTGGGTCTCGCCGGGAATGTCCTGCCCCATGCGGTTCCACTTGATCACGACCTCTTTCGATTGGCCGTCGACCTCCCGGGTCGTCACGCGGTACAAGGCGCTGGTTCCCGGCAATCGGACGCCGTGGGCCTTCATCCACGCTTCGTCGGCCCAGTGGTTGTCGGGCATCAGGCACTTGGCGCATCGGACACCGTACTCGGTCAAGTACAGATCGGTGCCGTCCTCCATGCAGAGGTGGAGGTACTTGACGCCGAGCACGGTGATCAGCGGGCGAGGGGCGAGGTAGGCACCGATCCCCTCGATCTCGTTTATCGCGTTGCGCATCGGGCGGCTTGGAATCCTCGGACGAATCATGCGAGCCGCTTCTTGAGTGCTTGCAGTTGGGCCTGCAAGCGGGCGGGAACCCGGTCGCCGAACTTGGCGAAATAGGCCTCCGCGTCCGCGACGTCCGATCGGAAGGCTTCGCCGTCGATCTCCATCAACTCCGCAAAGTCTTCTTGCGAGACGTCCAGGCCGTCGAGATCGAAATCGCCTTCGCGGGGCATGTTGCCGATCGGGGTCTCCTTGGCGCCGACCTTGCCCTCGACGCGCTGGCACATCCATTTGAGCACGCGGCAATTCTCGCCGAACCCCGGCCAGAGCCAGCGCCCGTCCCGGCCCGTGCGGAACCAGTTGACGTAGAAGACGGCCGGCGCCTTGTCGCCCAGCCGGTCGCCCATGGCGAACCAGTGGGCCCAGTAGTCGGCCATGTTGTAGCCGCAGAAGGGAAGCATGGCGAAGGGGTCGCGGCGCAGCGTCTGGCCCACGTCCAGGGCCGCGGCCGTCGTCTCCGAGGCCGCCGTCGCGCCGAGAAGCACGCCGTGGTCGAAGTCGAACGCCTGCGTGACCAGGGGGATCGTGCGCGTGCGCCGGCCGCCGAAAACAAACATGTCGATGGGCACGCCCTGCGGGTCTTCCCAATCGTCGCAGATGACCGGACATTGCGCGGCCGGCGCCGTGAAGCGGGCGTTCGGGTGGGCGGCCGGGCTGCCCGACTCGGGAGTCCACGGGTTGCCCTTCCAATCGATCGCGCGGGTGCAGGGCTCCTCGATTCCCTCCCACCAGACGTCGCCGTCCTCGGTCAGCGCGCAGTTCGTGAAGATGGAGTTCTCCGCGAGGGTTCGCATGGCCATCGGGTTCGAGCTCATGCTCGTGCCCGGGGCCACGCCGAAGAACCCCGCCTCGGGATTGATGGCGCGCAGGCGGCCGTCGGGGCCGATCTTCATCCAGGCGATGTCGTCGCCGATGCACTCGGCCTTCCAGCCGGGAATCGTGGGCGTGAGCATGGCCAGATTCGTCTTGCCGCAGGCCGAGGGAAACGCCGCCGCGATGTGAAACCGCCGGCCTTCGGGATTGGTCAGCCGGAGGATGAGCATGTGCTCGGCCATCCAGCCTTCGCGGCGGGCCATGTTCGACGCGATGCGCAGGGCGAGACATTTCTTGCCCAAAAGCGCGTTGCCGCCGTACCCGGAGCCGAACGACCAGATGAGGTTCTCCTCGGGGAAATGGGCAATGTACTTCCTTTCGATCGGGGCGCAGGGCCAGGGGACGTCGGCCCGGCCGTCGGTCAGGGGCGCCCCGACCGAATGCAGGCAGGGGATGAACTCGCCGTCGTCGCCGAGCGCGTCGAGCACCCGGTCGCCGACCCGCGTCATGATGTGCATGTTCACCACGACGTACGGCGAATCGGTGATCTCGATGCCGATTTTCGAGATGGGCGACCCGATCGGCCCCATCGAGAAGGGGATCACGTACATCGTGCGCCCCCGCATCGCGCCCGTGTACAGTTCGGTCATCGTCTGCTTCAACTCGACCGGATCGATCCAGTTGTTGGTCGGACCGGCGTCCTCCTGCTTGCGGCTGGCGATGTACGTGCGGTTCTCGACGCGCGCCACGTCGCTGGGATCGCTCCGGAAGAGCACGCTGTTGGGCCGCTTGCGCTCGTTCAGCCGGGTCGCCATGCCCGAATCGACCATGAGCCGCGTGAGCCGGTCGTACTCGTCGCGCGACCCGTCGACCCACTGCACCCGATCGGGCCGGCACATCGCCTCGACCTCGGCAATCCACGCAAGCAATCTCTGATGGCTCGTCTTCACAGCTTGGCATTCTCCACGGGTTGAACGACAATCTCAGAATCGAGTGTACGACCCTCCCGGTCAAAGTCAACCGTTCTCGGCCTGTTCGGGGGGCGTTAATTCGCACAAAATAGGGATACTCTCGCATGACCAGATCGTCCCAGCCGGCTCTCGCGCGATTCGAGGCGTTCCGCGTCGAGATGAAGGTGGTTCCGGTCAAGATCGTGCTCTACGCCTCCGACGAACGGGGGGCTCGCAAGGCGGCCGACGCCGCCTTCGACCGAATCGCCCGACTCAACGAGGCCCTCAGCGACTACGATCCCGACAGCGAGCTGCGCCGGCTCTGCGCCGCGTCGGGCCCAGGCAAGGCCGTCGCGGTCAGCGATGACCTGTGGAGGGTCCTTCGCCACGCCCAGACGCTCGCCGAGCGGTCGCAGGGGGCCTTCGACGTCACGGTCGGTCCGCTGGTCCGCCTCTGGCGGCGGGCGCACCGCCTGCGCGAGATGCCCTCCGATGCGCGGCTCGACGCCGCCCGGGACCTCGTCGGCTATCAGGCCGTGCGACTCGACCACGCCGCGCGGACCGTCGAGTTGCTCCAACCCGACATGCGCCTCGACCTGGGCGGGATCGCCAAGGGATACATGGCCGACGAGGCGACGGCGGTGCTCCGCCGTCACGGCCTGACGCGGAGCCTGGTCGACGCGGGCGGCGACATCGCGCTCGGGGAGCCTCCGCCCGACAAGCCCGGCTGGCTGATCGGCGTGGCCCCGCTCGAGCGCGACGCGCCGCCGAGTCGATTTCTCTGGCTTTCGTGCCGAGCGGTCGCCACGTCGGGCGATTCGTGGCAGTACGTCGAGATCGACGGGAAGCGCTATTCTCACATCGTCGATCCGCGAACGGGCCTGGGGCTGACCGATCACAGTTGCGTGACCGTGATCGCCCCCGACTGCATGACCGCCGACGGGCTGGCCTCGGCCGTCAGCGTGCTGGGGCCCGAGCAGGGCCTCCCGCTCGTCGACGCCACGCCCGGCGCGGCCGCCCTGGTGGTCCGGGCGCCCGACGGGCGCACGGAGACCTACGAGTCGAGCCGTTGGAAGCATGTGCCCGTGGCCGCGCCGTCGAGCCCATCGCCCACGGGGGCCTCGAGCATGAACGGCGCGGGGATCGCCTCGCAAGAGCCGGGATAATCCTCATCGACGGGCCGAAGCCTCGTCGACGGCGATTGCCGCCGCGCGGGTCAAGGGGCACCGTGCGCGGCGACGACTTTTCCCGCCTCGTCGCTTCGCACGACCGCGACCCGGCCTCGCAGCGTCTGCCCGGCCAGCGTGACCGAGTGGGTCTCGCCGCGCCGGGCCACGTAGACCGCATCGGAACCCTTGGCGTGCGACACCGTCACCACGGTCCCCCCGTCGCGGTCTTGAGCGGCGACGCGGAGTTCCGGGCGCGTGCCGCGGTAGGGCGTCAGCACCCACGCCAGGGTGGCCGGACCCTCGGCCCGCAGCCGGTAATCGAGCACGGGAATGGGCTTCTTTCGGCTGGCCGGGGCGAACCCCAGCACGGGGTCGTCGCGGCCCTTGACGATCTCCAGGGCGAGGCCCTTGGCCGGCAGGGGCGTGACCGACAGGTTCGCGACCCCCGGATCGGCGCCCCAGGCCGCCAAGGTTCGGGCGTCGTGCTCGGCCTCGTCGTTGTTCAGATGCCAGAGCACGTCGTAGTCGTGCTCCCCCTCGGCATGGAGCCGGTCGACGACGACCCAGTAGTCGGGCCGGAGGAAGACCACGGTGCGCTCGTGCCGGACGTCGATCGCGCGCTTCGGCCCGTATCCGCTCGAATAGACGCCGTCGGCCGCGTCGAACACGTCGCCCGACACCCAGAGGTTGTCGAGGGGCGTTTCGGTCTGATCGGTTTCGAGCAGGCCGCGCCGGTGCTGCTGCTGGCCGTCGACGAGGATCGTATTGTGTGCCCAGGTGCCGAGGACGTAGCGGCGATACTTGCTGGCGTCGTAGCGGTAGGTGCCGGCCTCGGTGAGCAGCACCCGCCCGAGGCCGTAGATGAACATCGACAGCTTGTCTTCGTGCTGGTGGCCGATGCCGAACGGCCCCGACTCGAACAGCAGATAGCGATCGTCGGCCTCCCAGCCCGAGCGCATGACGTATTGGCCGGCGTAGGGGAAGGCGACCGAGGTGTACGGCGGCGGCTCGCCCTCGAGCCCCCCGGTGGCCGCCCAGCGGAAGTCTTCCCGGCCGAACAGCTCGGCCCCTTGTTCGAGCGATGCGATCACGCGCGTATAGCCCGCGTCGTTGAGCGGGGGCAGCCGGCCCTCGGGCGTCATGGCCTGCAAGTTGTACGCATACATGCGCTCGAGGCGACGGAGGTATTCGTCGGGCATGGCGACGCGGTTGCGGTCGGCCAGCTTGTACAATCCCACGAAGTTGCGCAGCGCCACCTGGTGGTAGCCCGTGGTCAACTCCTTCTGCGCCCCGTCGGGATAGACCTGGCGCTCGAGTTCCAGCGTGAGCCGATTCACGGCGGTTTCGAGCCACTTGGGCGCCTGCTTGCACTCGGGAAACAGGATGCCCAGGTGTCCCAGGCCGTTGCATTCCATGGTGACCCAGTTCCCGCCGTGCTGCGGGTGTTCGAGGGTGATGCGCATGAGATGATGGGCATGCTCGATCCACGACTTCATGAACGTGACGAGATCGTCGGGCTCGAGCGAAGGCGAGCCCAGGAAGTCGTGGAGCGCGTCGGGCCACGAGCCCGACGCGCGGATGCCGGCCTCGATCGTCCGCCACGTCAGGGTGTCGTTGCCGGTGCCGAAGAGCAGGTAGGGGTTGTCTTCGATCCAGTCGCGCATCTGGGCGATCCACTCGCGGGCGTACTTTTCGTCGCCCGTCTGCCAGTACGCCTGCCCCAACGTGCGCCAGTGGCCGAACCGGTTCAGACCGTACGTCCACTCGCGCGTGAAGGCCGGGTCGGCCGGATCGTACTTGTTCGACTCCCAGTCGATGTCGTCGCCCAGGTGATGGCCGTCGTAGACGTGTTCGAGGATGCGGTCGGCGGCGGAGACGTCGGGCGTGTCGGAGTCGGCCGTGAGCGTGATCACGTCGCCGGTTGCCTTGGCCGAATAGGCCCAGAAACGCAGGGCGTCGAAGCCCCGCCAATCGTGCGGCACGTCGTCGACTCGGAAGCCGGGTCGCGTGGGCAACTGGGCCCACACGCCCGCTTGGTTGCCCTCCTGGACGATCTCGGTGGTGGGCTGCAGGGCTCCCCATCGCCGAAAATCGTCGGGGGCCTCGAAGTCGCCCAACGCGACGGTCGTTTCGCCCACCAGTTCGACGGCGTCGAACGCGAGGATCGTCTCGGGGCTGGGCGTGCGGTCGCCGTAGGTCGAGCTGAAACTCAAATGGTTGATGTGATGCCACCCGATCGGCTTGCGCGCGGCGCCCCACTCGCTCAGGGGCAGCGTAAACTGCTTCCAGCCCGTCCAATCGACGCGAAAACGGGTGACGTAGTAGTCCCATCCTTCGCTGCCGCCCTCGATCGGCCCGGTGCGTTTCGGGCGCTCGCGCCAGTCGAACCACCAGAGGGGCTTCTCGCGCGACCGCATGTGCGCGAAAAAGGCCGCCTTGGCCGCCTCGAGATCGCCGGCATCGACCGCGCGACGCACCGCGGCCAGATCGTCGCGCGCCAGGTCGAGGCTCTCGAAGAATTGCGCGTCGCTCATGCGCGGGCCGGGCCGGGGCGGATCGTACTCGAGACGCACGTCGTCGATGATCACGTCGGCCTCGGGATGCGGCACGTTGCCCCAGCCGCTCGCGGTGAATCGCAGGCCGTCGACCTGGTCCCATCCTCGGGGCGAGCGCGTTCCGCCCTTTCTGCCGATGGGCAGCACGATTTCCTTCCATCCCTCGAAGTCGAGACGCACGCCGTAGCCCCAGTAGTCCATGCCCTCGGTCGCCGGGTTTTCGGAGGGCACGAGGATCATGAACCGCGCCGGCAGCGATTTCGCGTTGTGAAGCC
>Ga0334884_1003452_pt1 | contig 17816 bp, 15 predicted proteins | sample GraSluR1_MG_7_FD_207215 | JGI IMG/M metagenome (GOLD analysis project Ga0334884, IMG submission 207215) | Sludge microbial communities from methane-producing bioreactor in Wageningen University, Netherlands - Granular Sludge_12_05 R1 | ecosystem: Engineered > Bioreactor > Anaerobic >...
AAGGTAGAAAAAAAATAAAAACTTCAGACATACTTTTAATTGAACTCAGAAAACTACATAAAAATAAAATCATTTCTATAGATGATGCTATTAGAAGAAGTAATTTGAAATCTAAAAGTACTTTTTATAGAAGATTAAAAGAATTAGAAACCAAAAACAATAAAAACAGTTTATGAAAAAAATCATAAACTGTTTTTTTTACTCTACTTAAGTGCAGCAATTATATCATCATTAGAAATAACACCTCTTAATTTATTCTTAGTGTCTACTACTGCAACATAATAATCAGCATTATCAAAATGATGCCATACATCACTTAATACATCGTTTCTAAATACTTTGATTTCATTTTCTTTAATCAAACCTTCAATAGTTGATGCTCTTGATTTTTTAATATCTTCTAATAAAACAAAACCTTTTAAATAATTGTCTTTATCAACAACATAACAAAAGCTCATTTCTTTTTTCTCCAAAGCCTCTTTTAAGTCTGTCCTTAACATATCATCCTTAGCAACATATTCAGGTTTTCTCATAATTGATCTAGCTTTTAAAATCTTTGATTTATCAACATCAGCAATAAAATCCTTAACATAATCATTAGCAGGATTATCAAAGAATTCTTGAGGTGTACCAATTTGAACAACTTTACCATCTTTCATCAAAGCAATTCTATCACCTAATTTAAATGCTTCATTCATATCATGAGTAATAAACACAATTGTTTTATCAATATAATCTTCTAAACTAAGCAACTCATTTTGCATCTCCCTTCTAATCAAAGGATCTAGTGCTCCGTATGGTTCATCCATTAGTAATATCTCAGGTTCACTAGTTAAGGCTCTAGCTAATCCCACACGTTGTTTCATTCCACCACTTAACTGACTTGGTTTCATATCTTCCCAACCATCAAGTCCTACAACTTTAATATAGTCTAATGCTTTTTTTCTTCTTTCCTCTTTATCAACATTTCTTACTTCTAAACCATATTCAACGTTTTTCAAAACATTTCTATGGCTTAACAAGCCAAAGCTTTGAAAAACCATTGAAATTTTATTTCTTCTAAATTCACGCAATTCTTTAGTACTTAATTTATTAATTGTAACATCATCAATTACTACATCTCCTAATGTTGGTTTATTTAATAAATCAAGACATCTAATTAAAGTAGACTTACCACTTCCTGATAATCCCACAATAACAAACAACTCAGAATCATAAATATCAAAAGAAACATCATTTAAAGCAACTGTAGCTTTAGTTTTTTCTCTTATTTCAATTGAACTTTTTCCTTCATTAACTAAAGCAATAGCTTCTTTTACTTCTTTTTTATCTCCAAAAATCATCGATAAGTTTCTAACACTAATTTTACTCTGCATTATTATCACCTGTCTTTATATTCTTATTAGCGAATCCTTGTAATAATCTATCTAGAATAATTGCTAGAAAAACAACAACAAGTCCTGCTTCAAAGCCCTTACCAATTTCAAGACGCCTAATTGCAGTCAAAACATTCTCACCAATTCCTCCGGCTCCAATCATAGATGATATAACAACCATTGACATCGCCATCATTGTCGTTTGGTTTAATCCTGTCATTATACTTGGCATTGCTTGAGGAAACTCAATTTTAAAAAGCAATTGCATTGGTGTAGAACCAAATGCAATACCCGCTTCCTTAACCTCTTTATCAACACCTACTATTCCTAAATATGTAAGTCTAATCAAAGGAGGCACTGCATAGATTGTAGTTGCGAAAATCGCTGGGACTTTTCCAAGTCCAAAAATCATAATCGCTGGAATCAAATAAACAAAACTAGGCATTGTCTGCATTGCATCTAACAATGGCTTCATAATCTTTTCAACTTTTTTAGATTTAGACATAATGATTCCTGATGGAATTCCTATTAAAATAGAAATTATAACTGAAATAATTACAATGACTAATGTATAAATCATTTTATCCCACATTCCAAAAACACCAATTAAAAATAATATTACTCCTAATACAAGCCCTGTTTTTAAAGAATATAATTTCCATATACCAACAACCAAAGCTAGAATCATAACAAACCAAGGTATAAAACTCAAAACAGCTTCTGTTACATCAAATGAGAAAAATAATATTTCATTAATAATATTAAAGAATCCTTTAAAGGTTGATAATATCCAATCAACTGCAGTATCTACATAACTAGCAATTGAAAATTCTAAAATATCTGGAAAACTAAACATAAATCACCATTCCTTTCATAAATATAGGAAGTTGTTTTAAGCAACTTCCCATTTAAAAACTAATTTAAAGTAGCTTTTACTTTATCATAAACATCACTTGGTACCCAAGTGCTCCATAAACTATCATATTCATCTAAAAACCAAATAGCAGTGTCTTCAGCAGTTGCTTCATTTTCTTGCATATATGCTAATGCGGCATTAGTTATGGCAGTTGATGTTTCATAATTAGATAAAAACTCTGTAATCTCAGGATATCTTGCATCAAATCCTGCAGTTGCTGCAACTGTTACTCTAACAGATGGAAATGCACCAATACCAGCATTAAAATTTTCCTCAGAATATTCATCATCTTCTAATAAATACATATCATAAATTCCCATTATCCAAGTTGGTTCCCAGTTATATCCAATCCATGGATTTTCATCTCTATAGGCTGCTGCTAAAGTAGTATTTAATGCAGCTGTAGAATCAATCGTTTTAAAATTAAAATATTGATCTAAACCATACTCTTCCATTTTAAGATTCAAAAATGCAGTTGCTGCCCAACTTTCAGGACCACCATAAATTACACCTTTGCTAGTATCTTCTGGATCTCTAAACATTTCAATATAACTATCAACATAATCAGGATCAATTAAATCCCTTACAGTTACTAGTTGAGGTAACTCATCTTTTAAATACTGAGGAATATAAATCCCTTGAGCATTATCATCAAAGTTAACAGCCAACTCATCATAATATCCAGCCGCAACATCATCATAATAAGTAACAATGTTTTCAGCCCATACTTCTAAACTAAAATCCACATCACCATTTCTTAAAGCAGGAATCAACATAGCAGTATCTGCTGCTACAATCTCTACTTCTACATCATATCCTTTTTCAATGATATACTTAGCGACTTGATCGTGAATTATAACACTATCCCAATCACCTTCGCCCATAACAATTTTTTCAGTTTGTTTACAAGCACTCATACTAAATAGCGCACTAAATAATAATACTACTATTAGTAAATTAAAAATTTTTCTTGTCTTCATATATTTCACCCCTTCCTTTTAACCCTAACATAAAAAGAGGGTGCTTGTCAAATAAAACACCCAAAAATAATCAGTTTTTTTACGTTTATAAAACGTTTTCTTTTATAATATTTATATTCAAATAAACCACTAAAATCAACCTTTTTTAAGGCTTTTATAATACTTTTAACCAAAAAAATAAAACTGAATTAAATCAAATGCAGTTTTATTTGAGTATATGAAGAAGTTAGTGATTTTGTGAACCTATGAATTTCTTAGTGGTCACCACTAACTTCTTCATAGGTTAAATTCAATGCATATAAAAAAGGTCCAATACAAAACTACAGTTAGGTTATACTCAATTGGATTTGCAGATCCCATCAATATAATCTCTTATATAGTCCCATAGTTAAAGTGTTTTTTGCCACTCATCAAATAGTAATGGTTTTCAATGTATGTTTTGTCGTTTTTTGCATCACATCATTGACAATCCTACAATATATCAACATTTCAACTCCAAAATTATGCCATTAGCGACATATTATTGGAATCATTTCTATGAAAGATTTCGCAGTTTTTCCCAAAAATCGTGTAAATTGTAAGCCAATCCTTGAATGTAGTTATTTTTAGATTCATAAATCGTTTTTATGTTTTTTATTACTAATATTTTCAATTACTATTCATCTTTTTTTATTCTTTTATAACTATAATAACCATCTTGTTCTTCTTTAGCTTCTTCTGTTAATTCTTCTTTTTTATAATAACTTAATACTACTAAGAAAAACAAAACCCAAATAGGAATAAAAATAAATACAAACAAGAATATATTCCAATCTAAAGTTCTAAACAAAACAAAACCTAAAATTAATATAAGCACCATAATTATCTTCATAAATAAACCTCACTTTTAAAAAACTAACTTTATTTTAGCATATTTATCTAAACTATCCTTTAAATCACTATCTAAAGCCTTTTATCCCTTCTCTAATCGTTTTTCTAAATTGAAACTATTAATTAATACTTATTAGAATTACAACCAACAAATCCCAAATTTACATCTTAAGTAAATCAATGATTTTTGTTTTGCTAACATTCCTACAAAGAAAATAACTCATCAAAAATGAATAGCCTAAAATCAATAATCCAAAACTTAAAAAACTTAAAAAATAATATAGTATATTAATTTCAAACTTAACACTAAAAACATTCTCAACTATTGCTATTTTATCATTTATAACAATTGTTAAAACAATGGCTCCAGTTAATGAAAAAACAAAAGAAATCAAAAGTCCTAATATACTCATAAAAGAAATCTCAATAAAATAAAGTTTATTAATGCTCTTTTTATTTAAACCAACCGCTTTTAACATTCCAAAATAACTTCTTCTATTATCAATAGAATATTTTGAATAGTTATAAAGATTAAGTAGTGTTACAGCAAACACTACACTACTAACTATTAAAATTGCTAAACTAATAAACCTAATAAATGGGATAGTTTCATAATAGTTACAAAACTCACTACTACAAATGTCTTCCATCCACATATTTAAACTAAAATTAGTATCAGGTAAAATTGTTTGTTCGATATAATATCCAAGAACACTTAAAGCCTCTATTTCTTTATTTAAACTCTGAAACTGAATTATTGAATTAAATTCTTGTTTTTTTATCCGATTATTGTTAAAGCCATTTGGAAAAAACACTTTTCCATCAGCCATAGCTGATGTATGATATTCTTCTAGTGTTTTTTCATATACAACTTCTCCTTCATTTATCTCTGGGAAATAATAATTACTACTACTATCATATAAACTGTTTATATTGAACAAAAACATTGCTGAGTTAGAATAACCACTTCTTGAATGAGAATCATATATTCTAGAATTAAAAACTCCAGCGATTATATAATCTTCAAACAAATTAACCGATTCACCTAATAAAGCTTCTCCATATGCTTCACCTTCTGAATCAAAAATACTATAAATCTTATTTTGAAGATTCATTTTAACAATTATACTTTTACCAATAACTTCACTAGCTATTAAACCAAGTCTCTCTACCGCACTTGAAGATATTAAAATTTCATTAACATTTTCACTTAAAGGCTCACCTTCTAAAATAGCATTACCATATTTCATATCTTTTAGATATTTTTCTTCTGCATTAGTAAAGGCTCCCGTAGATTTTTCTAAATCAATAAAATCTATATATTCATACATAGACCTACCCATATAATCTGTTATATCTTGAAGAAAATGCTGTTCTTCTTCAACATAAAATTCTAATGATGAATAAGGCATATATATTCTTTTATAATTAATATAGTCTTCTACACCTTCCATTTCTTCATGCATCGAAGAATATTCATAATTAATTTGAGAATTAATATCACCACTATCACCATAATAAATGTTAAAAGATGTTAAAACTTCGTTTTTAACAAAAGCACTAGTAACACCTAAATTAAACCCTAAAAATATAAACCCTACTAACACCAGCAAAGTCAAACTAAACGCAAAACCAACAATAATATTTCTAGTTTGTTTCGGATGGCTTTTTATACTATTCTTTGCTAGTCTTATACATTCTTTTGTTTTCATCATTTTACCTCGTTAATAACTTCTAATGGCGCGCTTTTATAAACGCCATTCAAAGTAGTTCTTGAAAATAAATAAGTAAAAATAATAAAAAAAACAATGTTAATAAAAACAGTATAATAAGGCATTATAAAACTAGGTGCAACTGTATTATCCTCAAAAGAATAATTTAAAACTACTATAACAGTATCAACAACAATGTTTTTCATTAATTCTAAATTCATTAGTAGTGTTATAAAAGCAAGCACACTACCTAAAACTATTATAAAAAACCCTTCATATAAAACAATCCATAAAACATCTTTATTTTTTAATCCAAGTGCTTTTAATAAACCAAAAAACTTTTTATTTTTATCAATAGAAATAGTTAATGTATTACTAATACTACCAACAGACATCAAAATAAGAATAATTCCCAATACCAAAGCAAAAGCAATAATAAGATAATTCATTATATATGCTTTATAAAATTGATCTAATAAAGAAGCATCAGTTGTAGTAGAGACCATTCTATCAACAACAAATCTAGGTTTTTCATCAGGTACAACTGACTTAACTTCATTTCTTAATTCATCTAATTTTAGAATGCATTCTTTAGCATTAAACTCATTTTGATAATTATAATGAATTGTAAAACCATTAATTTGACTTATGTTATTAATAAAATATGTCATATCAACAAAATACTCCGCTCTTATAGAAATAGTCTGACTTTCATTACCATAAAAATCATTCCATTCTAAAAAACCACCAACAATAAAAGTATAGTCACTTCCTTCATACTCTATTATATATTCATCACCTATGTGGTATTCTTGATTATAACTAGAATTTAAATAAACTATATTAGTATTTGAAATAGCACTACTTGGTTTTTCTCCTTCAACAATTACATAATTTATTTCATTAAAATAATTATAATCAAACATTGTAATTCTACTAGAACTAAAACCAAAACCGATAGCACTAGTTTCAGAAATATTGGTAATATAATCTTTATTTTCTTCAAAAACATTTTTTAATAAACTAATTTCATCTAAAGTAATATCTTCTGCATTTGAATGCGTTATTTCAATTTCTTGATTTGCTAATTTCTCTGTTTGAATTTCATTCATATTTCCAACAAAAGAAATCCCAAGTGCTAATATGCCCATAACCATTAAACCAATCACATAAACTATTATTAAAGTAATAATTGAACGCGATTTATTTTGTTTAATGTTATGCCATGAAAGTTTTAATTTATCAATAAATTTCATTTGAATAAATCCTCATATCTATCACTATAATTACAACTTACAACACCATCTTTTATTTCAATTAAATTATCAGCGTATTTAATATCATCTAAATCATGAGTAACTAAAATAACAGTTTTACCAGATTCAGAAATCTCCTTTAATATCTTCATTACTTCTTCACCATTTTGAGTATCTAAATTTCCGGTTGGTTCATCCGCTAAAATAATTTCAGGGTCATTTATTAAAGCTCTTGCAATACAAACTCGCTGTTTTTGTCCACTTGATAAATCAGATGCTTTTTTATAAATCTTATCTTCTAATCCAAGTTTAATTAATATCTCTTTAGCTTTAGTTTCTCTTTCAATCCTATCAACTCCAGCAATTGTTAAAGGCATAGCCACATTTTCTAAAACTGTGAAAGTTGGTTCTAAATAAAAAGACTGAAAAACAAAACCAATGGTTTTGTTTCTATAACTTGCAAGAAGATCTTCTGTTAAATTAGTAATTTCAACTTCATCAATTGTTAGACTACCAGAAGTTGGTTTGTCTAACGCCCCTACCATATTCATCAAAGTGGTTTTACCACTACCTGATTTTCCAACTATTGCAGTAAACTTACCTTTTTCAATTACTAAATCAACATCCTTTAAAGCCACAGTTGCGCTTGCAGTTTCTCCATAAACTTTATTCAACTTTTTTAATATAATCATTTGTTTTACCTCTTCTTCATACATTATTGTATTACATCGATAGAGAATTGTCACTATTTATTATCTAATATTAAATAATTATCTTAGCAAAAACTATACAACAAACTTAAATAAACTGCTTATATATTTAAAAATACAAGCAGTTTTTATTCTTTTTCAAACAAAATATATTTCACCTTTAAACCCATCTCTAAATTCCCATATAAGGCCCCAAATTTCCTTTCTAATCGTTTAAACAACTTTAAACTTCTACTTATTAGTATTAAATAAATACACCAATACAAAAGAAAAAAGAGAATTAATTCTCTTTTTATGATTATGTAAAGATGTCTGGATTTCGAAAGAACAATTTTACTTATCTAATGAATCATAATCTAGCAAAAAATCAAATATATCCATAATTGTAAAACCATTTATATCTTTACGTATAGATAATCCATCTTTTGTAATTATTAGTTTTCTAAACGAATCATCGATGTAACACAAGTTCTTTTTTTCTCTAGTTACTACATCTTGACTATTTATATTCAAACAAGATTGAATGTAATATTTCTTTTCACCTAATCGGGCAATAAAATCAACTTCAAGCTTCTTATTTGCATATATTTTCTTTCCATTTTGATCTATTCGATCAGTTGCTTCATAAATATCTACCTCACCAACATCTACACTAAAACCTCTATATCTTAATTCGTTATATATAATGTTTTCCATAATATGTGTTTCTTCAATTTGTTTAAAATCGGTCTTAGCATTTCTAACACCTATATCTTCAAAATATACTTTATATGGTGTATTAATATACTTTTTGCCTTTAATGTTATATTTATAAACTTTAGAAACAATAAAAGCATCGATAAAGTGATTGATATAGTTGTTTATTGTATCATCAGTAACAACAACTCTTTTTTTTGATCTAAATGTTTTTTCTAAACTTAATGGACTTACACTACTTCCAATTGAGGAAGATAGAAAACTAAATAACTCGTTTAAAGTATCTGAATCTTTAATACCTTTTCGACCAATGATATCTTTAATATAAACTTCATTACAGAGTTCACTTAAAAACTTGTATCGGTCTTTTTCACTTTGTTTATATACTAATGGAATTCCACCAGTGACGATATAGTTTTTCCAGGCTTCATTAATATTTGAATTAAACCCTGTTAAGAATTCAGAAAAACTCAATGGCAACATATGTATTGAAGATTTTCTACCTCTAAACATTGTTTCAATTTCTGAAGATAATAAATTCGAATTACTTCCAGTTACATAGATATCAAAGTTGTTATGCGATAGAAAGGCATTTAGTGTTCCTACAAATGAATCCAACAATTGAATTTCATCTAATAATAGATAATACTTTCCTTTATCATTAGTCTTATCTTGGATATATGCACGGAATTTTTTAGAACTTATAACATAATATCCCCTACGGTCTAGTATTTTGTTTGGTAATTCAGAAAAATAATTGTCTAATTGATCAATGTGTTCATCATTATCAAAAGCAAATCTAATGATATGTTTTTCATCTACACCTATAGATATTAAATATTCATAAAAAAACTTATTCATTAAGTACGATTTACCACATCTTCTAGATCCAGTAATAACCTTAACCAATGAATTTCCTATTTTATCTACTAATTCATCTAAATATTTATCACGTTTAAATTCCATATTTACCCTCGATTTTTCTCAAAGTCTTTAGTTTTTCTCGAGTATATTATAGCACTTAAAAAGTAGCACGTCAACTGTATACTCGATTTTTACCAAAGTCTTTGTTTTTTTTCGAACGATGTCTTCGAATTGATACTTAAATAATAAATACTATGATCAGCCCTAATTGTTAAGTTTTAAATATATAATTATGTAACTGCAATACCTACTTCTAAATCCCTATCTAAGCCTTTAAATTTCCTTTCTAATCGTTTAAACAACTTTGAACTTCTACTTATTAGTATTAAATAAATACACCAATACAAAAGAAAAAAGAGGATTAATCATCCTCTTCCTCATCTTCTTCTTCGTCTTCATCTTCTTCATCATCAATAACTCTATCTTTTTCATACTCAATTTCTGAATCACCAAAATGTATTTGGTAATTATAAACATTTCTTAATAAAGTATTATCATAGACTACACTAATAATAATATAGCCTTCTTCACTTTCCTCATTCTCAATTTCATACTCAACGTAAATAGTATTATTCTGATTCTCTTTATAAATTAAAAAATTTATTTCTTTTTCATCTGTTTCATATTCAAGTTCAATAAAAACTCCATCTTCATCTAACTCAATTCTAATTTCACTTTCAAATATTTCTTCATCATTCTCATAAATACTGTAATTAAATTTTTGTTTAGTATTTTCTACTTTATATTCTACTTCAATATAGTTTTCTTGATTACTAATTTGATAAGCCTTTAAACTAAACTCTTCTTGCTCATTAACCTTTTTTAAAACTCCGTTAAAACTATATTCTTCATTTAAAAACTCCATAATTCCTATAAGAATAGTTTCATCAGCATTTACTTCTTCATTATAATAAAGTACATAATCAACAGCTACACCATTTAATAATATTGAAGTAAACTTAATTTCCTTTTTAAAATTAATGTTGCTTGAGGTTTTAATTTCAAATAATAAATTGTTTTTATCAGTAACTAGCGGTTCTAAGAAATTAAGATATTGATTTAAAATATCAAGTTGATTGTTTATCAACAATTCACTTTCAACTTCATCACTCATCAAAGAAGTCTCTAATTGTTTTTGTTGGTACAAAAGCATTACAGAAGAAAACGTTGATAAACTATAAATTTCTTCTTTAGCTTCAAAAGATAAATTTCTAGTTTGAATGCTAGGTGAATTACTAAAATTAATAACAATAAAAACTAACGCTATACCCAAAGCAAGAGTACTTGATAAAGCAAGCATAAATTTATTCAATCTACTCACAACTTGTTTTTCTTCTTCTTTTTCTTCAATTCTTAAATTATTAAAGTCAATCTTAGAAATAACATCTGGAGTTAAAAGATAAATATCTTCTTTAATTTTGTTTTTCAAATCTTTAGTTTTCATCTTTTACCTCCTTTTTCATTTTCTTAATAGCTTTATTATAAATCCAAAGTACAGTCCCAAGTGGTTTATTTAAAACCAAAGCTATATCTTTATGTTTTAAGTCTTTAACAATTTTTAATAATACAATTTGTTTTTCTTCTTCGTTTAATACTTTTAAATATTTATTAATATCAAGTGTCTTTTTTTCTTCTTTTATTTCTTGATACGAATCAAGTGCTTCACTTTCAACTAAAACTTCTTTTTTACTTTTTAAATGATCTAAACACAAATTCTTTGTTAGAGTCAAAAGCCAATTAATGAATTTATATTTAGGATCATAATAGTTAATTTTTTCAACCATCTTCATATAAACTTCTTGCATGATATCTTCGGCCAAAAAGCGATCTTTTATGATTGAAGTGATCATAGAATAGACCACATACTTAGTATCATAATAAATCGCTTCAAAGGCCTCTTCATCTTTTTGTTTTATCGCTTCAACGTATTTTAGATAATCCATAAAATGTCTTTCTCCTTAGTACATAAGGATTATATCATATTTTAAATAATAAGTATACATTAGAAAGTATTAAGCTTGTTCTATTTCTTCCTCTTCATCATCTTCTTCTTCATCGTCGTCATCATCATCTTTTTCATAATCACTTTCAAATTCTTCTTCATAATCATCATCTAAATCATCGTCTACTGCATAAGTGATTACATCTTTACCTGTAAGAGGATCAACACTAATAGTTAGTAAAGCTTTACCTCTACTTACTATTTGATCATTTTCTTTAACTTCATAAAAAACTTCAATTTCATTATCTTCTTGTTCAAATTTATATTCTCTTGAATTACTTCCTTCAATAAATTCTAAAGAAATTTCAGTTTCATCGCTTTCTTTTTCAAAGCTAATATTAACAGATTTTACTAAAACTCCTTCTTGATAAACTTCATAATTAAATTCTTTTTCTAGTTCAGTCGTTTCTGTTTCAAGATCATACTCTAATAGACAATAATTATTCTCATCAAGAGATGCTTTTAATTCTAATTTAGATTCAGTTTCATCACTTTCAACTTCAGTTTCCCTAAACCCTTCTAAATAATAATCTACTTGATTAATTACCATAAGACCAGTAATATTAATTCTTTCTTCTTCACCTACTTCTTCATTAAGGTAAAACTTATATACTATAACACTTCCATCAATATCTTTTAATGAAATCTCCATCATTGATTGATATAACTCATTATCAGATTCACTTTCAACTACATTAAAACCTTGGTCTTGTTTAATGCTTTCTAACATTGCTAGGTATGGTTCTACTTCTGTTATAGTTGGTGTAGTTTCAACTATTTCAGTCGATAGACTTAATGTTTCTTGATTTACAAAAACATCACTTAAAGTTTTAACAGTACTAACAGCAGAAAATCCTAATAGATCTTCTTCTTTTTCAAACAAACTAATTGAGCTTTGATTAAAGCTACAACCAGAAAGCAAAACAACAACTACTAAAATAAATAACAAACTAAAAATTTTTTTCATTTTAAACCCTCCTTAATTTTGGTTACACTAACTATACGATTAAATCAAGATTTTATTGGTATAAAAAAATAAAAGTTTAAAAAAACTTTTATTTTTTTTTATAAGTCTATTAATTAATCTCCATACCCATATACTACACTAGCATCTCCATGCCAACTAGTATTCCAACTCCCCGGTAATATACTTTCCTTTACATAAACAGTCAAATCATAACAATTAGCAAAAACCATTTCCTGCATTGTAGTAATTCCAAGAGGTAAATATATTTTTTCTAAAGCAGTACAACTTGCGAAAGCAGCCGATTCAATTGTTACTACTGATGAAGGGATAGTAATACTATTTAAACTATTGCATATTGCAAAACATCCACTTTCTAATACTCTTACGTTAGTGTGCAATACTACTGCTTCTAAAGCAGTACAATTCCAAAAAATGCCTTGAGATATATTTATAACTTGTGGAGGAATTGTAAAAGTAGTTAGACTAGTACAACCTGCAAAAGCATAATCACCTATATGAATTACGCTAGTTGGCATATTAACACTAGCTAAGTTAACACAACTACTAAAAGCATAATCATAAATATTTAATAAAGTATTTGGCAAGATGATTTCTTCTAAAGCATTACAACTTGCAAAAGCATTAATGCCAATACTCTCAACGCCCTCTTCTAATACAATCTTTTTAATATTTTGACAACCTGCAAAAGCAGCTTGAGCAATATAAGAAGCATCTGTAATAATAACTTCTTTGATACTAGCTGGTGAATCCATATTAGCATACATAGTCTGACTAGAAAAAGCATATCCAAAGATTGCATCAGCAGGCAAAGCATCTCTACTTGCACCAACAAAAGGAATGCTTATTTTTTCTAAACTATCACAATCTGCAAAAGCATATCGCCCAATACTAATAACACTATTAGGCACAATGATTTCTTTTAAACCATTACATCTGTAAAACGCTCCATCAGCAATTCTTTCTAAGCCATTAGGTAAACTAATACTTTCTAAACCAGAACAACTAAAGAAAGCCGCCTCATCAATTTCTTCTAAAGTATTAGGTAATATAACTGTTTTTAATTTAGCACAAGATCCAAATGAGAAGTGGTTTAAAACAGCTAAATTATTATGGAACTCAACAGTTTCTAAATTCACACAATTAGTAAACATATTTTCTGGAGTTTCTAAAATATTAGCATAAATATAAGCACTTACTAAATCAGGCATATTAGCAAAAGCTGTAGTAGAGATACTTGTAACACTAGCAGGAATTGTAATAGAAATAATGCTACTCTCAGTTAAAGTATTAGAACCAATATTTCTTAAACTGCTTGGCAGTTTAAGAGTCTCTAAATTAACACAACCAAAAAATACTCCATCTTTAATTGTAATAAGACCATTATTTAATTTAACATGAGTTAAAGCAATGCAAGTACTAAAAGCTCCATTTTCAATAGATAATACATTACTACCAATAAATACTTTAGTAATGGTAGAATTTACAAATGCTCCTAATCCTATCTTAGTCACTGAAACTCCTTCATGAAGTTTAGGAATCACAACTATATTACTAGTACCACTATAACTAGTTACAGTATATGTTGTATTATCATTCTCTAAAACGTAATTTAAACCTTCTGTTTCTTGCATAAAGATTGCATAAACTTCTAAGTCTGCTAATTCATCAACCGTAATAACTCCTACCTCACCACTATCTAAATCATCACCTTTATACCAACCTAGAAACTCATAACCAGACTTAACTGCAGGATTATTTATTTCAAAAGGACAATCTTCCATCGTATAAGTGGTTTTATTAAAACCACTATTTACACCACCATCAAGATTATAAGTAATTGTATATTCTCTTAATTCATCTATTGCATAAACTGTTGTATCTGTTTTTATATTAGAAAAATCAATAATACTCCAAGAGGTATTAAAACCTTTTACTTCAATTGGCGTTGGAATATCAATCAATTCATCACCTCTATTAATTACTCTTACAATATCTTCTTGATTTTCCTGAATAAACGTAATAGTAATTTCTTTACTACAGCCAACTAAATTTATAAAAAAGAAACAAAGTATTCCAAAATATACAATTTTTTTCATAACTAATTTACCTCATCAAAATCTATTTTATAGCAAATCAAACTAATAGTAAATAAAAAAATATTAAAAGATTTCTTTTACTAATTTAAGCGTCTTTTTAAATACTAATATTATTTAAACAAACTTCCCAATATCCTCCAATCTTTTTTTCAATCTTAAAAAGTATTCAAATGAGGCAAATCATTTCTAACAGATTTTTGTTATAAAAACAATAGCATTGTGTGAATTGGCGACTTTTCATTGTGTGAATTGGCGGATACAACCAAACAAAAAAGAGTTGAACTCTTCAACTCTTAAATCAAACCATAGTTCTATAAAACGTTAAAACAATTGATGTTTCTTTTTCTTCAATCTCAACTTTGTCTATTAACATACCTAGCAATTCTAACTCGTCATTAAATCCAGATTCACCGATTAATTCCCACCCATACATCTCTACTTCAGAATCTTTAGTTTTAGAAACTTTATCAATCATTTCTTTCAAAGTTGAAATTTTTGCATCAGGAATTTCTAAAACAATAGTTGTCTTATCTTTAAAACGATTTAATTTTAAATCAAATTTATTATAGTTACGTTGAAACAAATAATTAATTATTGCGCTTGTTATTTTAGCTAATTTTCTAGACTCCTGCTTTGGCATTTTGTTCTCCTTTCAAACTAAAGTTTTCAAATATTGGTACTACAATGCTCGCAACAAATCCAGCTGCGAAACCATTATTAAACAAATCAAATCCTCCTTGAAAATCCATTGCCATCGGTAAAACTAACATATGCATAAATCCAGCAATGATTCCTGCTATAATTCCATACTGTCCTGTAATTGGTGCTAAAGCACTAACAAAAAAAATTCCTATAGCAACAGTAATATTATCTTTAGGTAAAGTATTAAATATAAAACTTGCCAGTATTGCACCTAATATAACAAACAAAGTATTATATAAATGCTTACCAAAACTTGCAAAACCAAGCATCGTCATAATTCCTGCAACAATAGCTCCATTTATATTAATTTGTAATATCAGCGTTAAACTTAACGCAAAGATTCCCATCAATCCCATATTTAAAATCGCTACAGAAAGTGATGTTTCTTTTACAAAGTCAGTTACTAATCTACCTGTTCTTTTCAATAACTTAGGATATTTTTTTATTACTGCTTTATCTAAAATAAAAGCAGAAACTATCAAAAATATACTTACTATTAAAAACATGCTAAACAAATGCCAGTGATATGAATTATTAATTAATATATTAGCATTTAAACTGATATTTAAAACTCTAAATATTGCAGTAAAGATCATCGCAATTATACCTAAAGTAAAACCTATATTATATAAGTTGTAACCTCTGTGAAGTCTCAATGCATTAAGAGACAATACTTGAATAAAGAATCCCACAACGATTCCTACAAATATACCTAAAGGAATACTAAAGTATAATTCTAAACCAACTCCAAACATTATAAAACTAATCAAAGGCCCAATACCTGTAGAAAACAGTGCTACAATTATATAATTCTTAAATTCAACTTTACTATAAAGAGAATATAAATATACTCCTAAAAATAATGGAATTGTATTAATTAAAGTTTTCCCAAAAAAAGCAAAACCTACCATTGTGAAAACACCTGCAAATATCGCCCCATTAAACGAAATTTTCAAACACTTAATTAAAACATAATTAAATATAATAATTAAAGTAACATTTATTAAAGTAGCGCCTATTCCTCCAACTGCAATAAAATCAGTAATTAATAGTCCGCTACATAAATATATATCCTTTAATCCTACTAGTATTTCATTAACTCTAGATAAAATAAATGCTAACAAGACTAAAGGAATAACAATAAAAAAAACTAGATAGTTGCTTAAAAACTTCTTATAGGATAAAGCCATAGATTTCTCCTTTTTAAACTTGTTTTTTTGGTCACTTCACTTTCTTTAATAGTATTAATTAATTTTAACACACTTTGCTTTCTAACTCAATAAAAAACTCTAAATAGACAAACCCTTTGTAAAAAATATTACTATTATAAAATAAGAAGATCGTTAGAATTATCAACTATACATAAATTAAAAAAGAGTTGAAAAATTCAACTCTTAAATAAACCCATGGTTTTATAAACCAAGAAACCTATTGATGACTCTTCTTTAGATTTTTTCAATCTTGTTATTATCTTTATCGTCATTATCATCAACTACATATTTTAAATAAGTAATACCATAAACAGGATCAACCGTAACAATTAATGTATCCTCATCTTCACTTACTATTTGACCAGCTTCTAAAATTACATATTTAGTTTTAACATCTATACCAACTTGTTCTAGTTCGTATTCACTAGTAGTGATTCCATTAACAGTTTCTAATTTAACTTTTGTTTCATCATCTCTATTTTCAAATTTTATATTAACAGCTTTCACTAAAGCATCACTTTGGTAAACTTCATAATTAAATTTAGTATCTAATTTAGTTTGTTTATCATCAATATCAAATCCTAATAAACAATAGTTATTATCATCTAAAATAGCTTTTACTTGTAATTTAGTTTCAGTTTTATTTTTATTTACAACTGTCATATTTGAGCCTTCAAAACTATACTCAACTCCATCAGCTATCATAATACCAACCATACTAACTTTTTTATCATTGATTGCTTCTTCATTAAAATATAAAGTATATTTAGTAACACCACCAGCAATATTTCTTACAGAAATCACTATCTTTTTTTGGTATAACAAATTATTAGAAGCACTTTCAACTACCTTGAAACCTTGATCGTTTTTAATATTATCAAGCATAGCAATGTATGGCTCTACTGCTGGAACCTTTGGTTTAGGAATACTAAACCAAAGTTCTTGCGCACTTGAACTTTCTGATTCCAATACTTCAGTTGAAACTTTACTATAGCTACAACCAGCTATCATTATAACAGCTAATCCAATAAATAATAAATTTAATATTTTTCTCATGTTTTTCTCCTTATTAAAAAAATTAAACAAACTCATCATTATATCTAAACATATTATACAATATTGTTTTATTAAAATCTACAGATTTCCATTAAAAGCAATTAATATTAATATTTCCTTAAGATATTTTTTGTATAGTTTGCTATTTTTATACTTTAAATAATAAAAAAAAGGATATTAATGAATTCATTAATATCCTAATTCTTTTTATATTAACTACCTTGGTGCTACAACTAAAATTGCATTACCATTTGTTCTTAAAGTAATTGTATTTGAAGTAGCATTATAGTTAGGACTATTAACAACCGTAAAGGCTGCTGT
>Ga0334884_1003454_pt1 | contig 17805 bp, 14 predicted proteins | sample GraSluR1_MG_7_FD_207215 | JGI IMG/M metagenome (GOLD analysis project Ga0334884, IMG submission 207215) | Sludge microbial communities from methane-producing bioreactor in Wageningen University, Netherlands - Granular Sludge_12_05 R1 | ecosystem: Engineered > Bioreactor > Anaerobic >...
GTTTACAGCAGTCCACCCTTGGCCTTTGCTCCCTTTATCATGCGAAAATTCATCACCCAAGAATCCCTAACCTTGGTACATCACGACATTTTCCCAGCCAACGCTGAAGTAGCCAAACTGGCAGGACCGTCAGCACTCTTCAAAGCCCTAGGTTACCTCCAAAACATCTTAACTAGGCAAGCCAATCATCACCAGACCATCAGCGCACCTATGCGCGAGACTTTGAGATCTCTGCTTGGTCCCGAAGCATCTATCGAATTACGGCCCCTATCGCCAGCTGCGGGCTTACGAATCATTTCTCACGATGAGAATAACTGGCGTAAGGAACAAGGCTTTCAGGATCGCTTTGTCGTCATGTATGCAGGCAATTTTGGCCGAATGTATGACTTTGAACCTCTCCTTGAAAGCGCTCAACAATGTTCACCTGCTCTTGCCTTTGTATTTGTTGGTTGCGGATATTACGAGAAACTTCTCCGTGAAGCCGCTGCCACCAACAAAAACATTTACGTTTTTCCACCCCAACCCAAGGTCCGCCTAACTGAGTTGCTTTGTGCAGCTGATCTCCATGTCATCCCCCTGCGTTCCGGCGCCATCAAAGTCATGTGGCCTCATAAACTCGACAACCTTAATAAACTCCAATGCACTGTCTTGTGTCTAGGTTTTGAACCCAATCTCCCAAAAGCGGAAACGATTAGCCCTGACGCTCTGACAGCAAGGCTCAATGCGTTCGCGCAAAAAAAAGGCAGTTAAAATGAAACGTTTCGCCGTTATCGGCGTTGGGGGCTTCGTTGCACCGCGCCATCTGCGTGCCATCAAGGAGACCGGCAACATTGTCACCGCAGCCGTTGATCCAAGTGACTCTGTTGGGATAATCGACCAGTTTTTTCCTGATGTACATTTCTTTACGGAGTTTGAGCGATTTGACCGGCACATCGACAAGCTTCGCCGCCGTGGCCCCGCACATCAAGTAGATTACGTATCCATCTGCTCTCCTAACTACCTACACGACGCCCATATCCGTTTCGCCTTGCGTTCCCAGGCTCATGCCATCTGCGAAAAACCCCTGGTTCTCAACCCTTGGAACTTGGATGCTTTGCAAGACTTCGAAGCAGAATCCGATCGTCATGTCTTCACAGTTCTGCAACTTCGTCTACACCCTAGCATTATCGATTTGAAACGCCGCATCGATGCCAACCCCACTGCGCAAAACTTCACAATAGATCTCACTTATGTCACATCCCGTGGGCGTTGGTACGGCGTTTCGTGGAAGGGAGACCCTAGCAAATCCGGCGGCATCGCCACCAACATTGGCATCCATTTTTTTGACATGTTGATCTGGATCTTTGGCAGCGTGAAAGAAAACCAAGTGTATCTCTCCACCCCCACCCGCGCAGCAGGCCATTTGACGTTGGAGCGAGCTCAGGTGCGTTGGTTCCTTTCATTAGAGCGTGACGACCTACCCGAGGCGGCATTAACACAAGGAAGAACCACCCACCGCTCTATCGAAATCAACGGCGAAGCCCTGGAATTCTCGGAGGGATTCACAGATCTGCACACCAAGATCTACAATGAGATCTTAGCAGGCCGGGGCTTCAATCTTGAGGACGCCCGACCTTCCATCGAAGTTGTCCACACCATCAGAAACGCGACACCAAAAGGGCTGGACAACGAGAACAACCGGTTCTCTAAGGAAGAGCAGTTCCAGAAAGAATAGCGGATTAGTAGAATCTCTCTGCCACGCGCGCCCCCCAATCCGCCGCTTCTCGCCCAATCCGCTGCTTCTCGCTCATTCCACCGGCGAGGACATCAAGTAACGAAAAACAAAAATCGGCATAGGTGAACGATAGAACACGCTGAACCGCTGCAACGCGTCATCGCGACCATTCAAAACGCTTTCCGCCAGGCTTAACGAGCTCACTTTGGCACTCAACGACCGACTCCGTCAGTTGAAATCGCGCTACGGCACCCTCCTGCGCTACAGCTCTGCGTCAGCCCTCAACCACTTCACCGGCATGATGAGCGGCCTCATCATCATCGCCTGGATTCCACCGGGCGAGTTGGGCATCTGGAAGGCCTTGCTCATCATTCAGGCCTATGCCGGCATCGTCCAAGGCGGCATAGTTCAAGGGCTCAACAGAGAGCTCCCTTTTCGTATCGGCGGCGGTGACCGCGCTTCAGTGCACCACTTGGCCGCTACGGCGCAGACTTTCACCGTGGCCGGCTGCGCTTTGTTGCTTTTGGCTGGCATCGCCTCCCTCTTTGTTTCACCGGATCCCATGATCCGTTTCGCCCTGCCCGTGGTTTTCCTCGTGGTCGCAACGGGAATCTATGTCAATTACCTCTCGGTCACATTTAGGGCCGACCAAGAGTTCGAGATGCTGGCCAAAATCAACCTCGTCATCGCCAGCGCCAACCTTGTGACCCTGCCCATGGTCTATGCAATGGGGTACTATGGCCTCCCACTTCGGGTCTTGAGCCTAGGTCTGCTCTCTGTGCTGCTGCTCCACCTTCGACGCCCCTTCAGGGTACCCCTGCGTTTTCGCATGGCTGACTTTCTCACCCTCATGAAAGTCGGCGTGCCCCTCTTCGTCGTGGGTTATGCCCTGCAACTCTCGCTCACCTTCCCCAACACCATCCTCCTCTTCACGGAAGGCGTTGAAAAAGTGGGACTCTTCGCACCAGCCCTGGCCATTTATGCCATGATGACCTTGGTCCCCGCCTCGATCTCGCAATACGTGTACGCCAAAATGTCTTTTCGCTTGGGCCAGTCTGGGGACCTGCAAGCCCTGTGGCGCCAAGCCTGGCAATCCTCCCTAGGGGTGTTGTTGGTCTCAGCCCCACTTTCCCTAGGAGTGGTGCTGTTCTTCCCGTATTTCGTCCGCGCCTTCTTCCCCAAATACACGGAAGCCATCCCCGCCGCAGGGTGGATCGCCGTCGCCGGGGCCTTCTACGGCGCGCAGCTCTTCTCCTCGGCCATGAACAGCATGAAGGCTTGGCGCTGGATCTATGCCTACACCACCGTCCGCGTCGCACTGGCCTTCGTTGTGCCTTTTGCAGCCTTTCATTTTCTGGTCTGGGATCCACTCTCGGCGGTCGCAGCGGGCTACGCCACGGCGGGTGCCTTGACCTTCGCTATCGGCTTGGCCGCCACCTTCAAAGCGACCCACACCTCAGGCACCCTGCACCTCAAGTCTGGCGTTCTATGAGCGAGCCCATGCAAAGCCCAGCTGAACCTACTGTGCACCAACGCGGCAGAAGTATTTTTCTTATTTCCACCCCAATTCAGCTTCTTTTCGCCAGTCTCATCTCACGTCAGTATAAGCTGAAGCCAGAGTACGTCCTCACCACAGATTACCAGCCCTCCCTCACCCAGCTCGAAGAGGTCGCGAGCCGCCTGAACCTAACCCCCGTGAGTCGCCTCATCACACCCTCCTTTGCCAATGGCGAGCGACTACGCCGCATGGCTTGTGAAAGCCTACGCTGGCTCGCTACACGTCGTTTGAAAAAGTCTCTGATACCAGGAGACCGGCTTTTCCTGGGAATGCTCAATCATGCCTCCCATCGTCCTCTTTTTCACGGCCTCCACGAGCTGGCCTTCTTCGACGAAGGTACCGCCACCATCTCAGTTCTCGAGCGTCGGGCCCGGGGAGGATGTGCGTACACCTTCCCCCCCCCCAAAGTGCTCACCTGGTTCACCGCCCTCTACCCTCGCACAGTGCACCTTGAGCCTTTGCATTACTTTACGGTCTACCCAGGGCTAAGTGGCGCGCCAGGAGACACCGTGAACAATGTTGCCGCCGAGTGGCCCCACACCCTCTTCCGGGAGAAGCGTCCTGTAGCAGAACTGTGGTACATCAGCAGCCCAGTGGTCCAAGCAGGGCTTCTCAGTGAGAGCCGCAATCGCAGCATCCTCATTGCCCTGCGCGACTTCTGCGCTACCAACGGTCTTCGCCTGGTCTACTACAAGCACCGCACTGATGTCCCTGATCCCACTCTCTCGGACGTCGAGATCCGTGAGCCAGCGTTCCCCTTTGAGGTCTATTTTGGTCTCTCTGATCGCAAACCGCTGGCGATGGTCTCTATCGTCTCCTCGGCCATCATTCACTGTAAGCTCTTCTTCGCCAGCGCGTGTCCCTATTTCTATCTCGATCCCGAACACGGTCACGACGCCGCTCGCGTTGGGATGGTCCAGCGCTATGCTGCCAATGCACTGGAACTCCCTGTGCTATCCTGGGACAATTTGGCCACCGCCCTCACCCGTCTCGTCGAAGAGCAGAGCCTTGACGCCTAAGCTTATCCATCCAGTCAAGAGCGAGAGCCACAGGGCTCACGGCTCCCCTGAGGACCTCTGCGAACAGCTCATCGTTGGCAGCGCCATGACGGGCCAGCCCCCTTGGTTCGCCCTCTTCGATGGGCAGCCTCTGGTCAGCGAAGAGGCTCGCCCCTACCTCAGCTTCAGTCACTGTGTTGACGCCCAACTCGCGGCCCTACGCCTGCACTTCCAGCTCATCCGCCAACTCGCAGGCGATGCCGGGGTCAGCATCGGCCTCTCTGGAGGTTACGACAGCCGCTTGGTGCTGCTCTTGGCTGTCGAAGCCGGCATTCCCGTACACCCTTATTGCTACGGCAGCCCGAAGCATGCACAAGAAAACGCCCTCGCGCAGCAAGTGAGCGCAGCCGCGGGCCTCCCACTGCGTGTGATACCCGTGCGCCGGTGGACAGACCTAAAAGAGGGGGATCTCGAAGCCAACATCGTCGATGCGCTGGCCTTCTTCGCCGGCCGCACCAACAAGACCATGGGCACCTTCAACGACGTCCACACCGCCCGAATCCATCGCGAGTGCATGGGGCCAGCGGCTGTCAACCTCAACGGTCTAGGAGGCGAGCTCTATCGCAATCGCGAGCGCCTCCCCCCCTTTCCCTTCTCTTTTACCGCCTGGCTATGGCAATACGTCGCCGGACCAGATCTCCAAGGCGCCTTCACCGCCCCCCGGGATCGAGAGCACTTTGAGTCTTACTTCGCTACGCGTCATGGAGCTGTCCTTGGGCTCAGCAAGCTCAAATGGCTCGATCGGCACTTAGCCCGTCGCTGGTACCGCGACATCTGGTTGCCCCATTTCGCCGGCGCACGCCTCGCGGCTGAGCGCCGCGTTGGCCGCGCGATGATGCCCTTTGCCGACCCCGCGGTCAGCGCCACCGCATTGGCGGCGACGCCCTTCATCGGCGCCCACGGCGAGCTCGAAGCCGAGTTGCTGCGTCGCCTCGACGCTGGCATTGCCGCCCTGCCATCGTCGTATGGTGCGGGTTTTGGGCGGATTCCACGTCATCGTCGGCTCAAAGATGCCGTCATGGCCCTCGCACCTATCGCAGCGCGCTTGGCGCGCAACCGCTTGCGCCAGAATTGGCGTGGCCCCCGCACCTCCACCCTCCCAGCACCCTCACGTGAACGTTTTCAAGACGCATTGGCAAATCTGCAGGCACAAGCACCGAGTATTGACGTCGGATTTCTCCTTGGCGATTGCGTCTCCAGAGACCGCACCCTCTATATTGCAGAGTTTCTCTTCCGCCAGCGCAAACTAGGCGTTATGCAGGCCTAACAATGGACAAGCTCACACGTCTACTCGCCAACGACCGCATCCGCCGTCTCGTCCCGCGCCCCATCAAAGCAGCCCTCAGGCGACACCTGCCCTACGCTGATTATCGCAACTCCCAGCTCCGTCAGGCCGCAGAGAAGCGTTTCGATGGCCCCATCCCCCTTCGCTCCAGCTATCCTTCGCCTTATCCCCTGACCTTGGGGGTCTTCTCGGACAAGGGTTACACGTTTGCGCACAATGTCGCCGCGTGCCGCGAACTCCAAGTCGCCTACCAAGTCATCGATATCACAGCGAACGACTGGGTCGAACAGGTTCAAAGCGCCAAGTGTGACGCCTTTCTCGCCACGCCAACCGCTTTACTCAACCTTTGGCACCAAGTGCAGCAAGAGCGCTTGTGGTTTCTCACCCAACACCTGCAAAAGCTTCTCTGCCCAACCTTTGATGAGCTTTACCTGTGGGAGAGCAAGCGGCGCATGCGTGACTGGTTGGTTGTCCACCAAATCCCCCACCCTGAAACCTGGCTGTTCTTTGAGCGCACCCAGGCGCTCCGCTTCTGCCGTGAGACATCCTACCCTTTAGTCTGCAAGAGCAATAGCGGCGCCGCTTCCAGTGGGGTCTTCATTCTGGACAATCGTCGCAGCGCCGAGGCCTTGGTTAGACAGGCCTTCTCCAAAGGCATCTTAGCCAGAGCGGCAGACGCCAGAGAGCGAGAGTGGGGCACGATTCTCTTCCAGGCCTATGTTCCCCATGACTTTGAGTGGCGGGTGGTGCGCATCGGCGACGACTTCATGTGCCGCCGCAAGGTGCGAATCGGTGCCCACGCCAGCGGATCTGGCGACATTGGCTGGGCCAAGCCCTTACCTGGCATGCTGGACTTCGTCAGAGCGCTCACCGATCGCGGCGGCTTCACCTCGATGGCCGTAGACCTCTTCGAGAACAGCACCGGGCGCGGTGAGTCGCCTTTTCTGGTCAACGAACTCCAGGCCCTCTTCGGCGAGATCAAGCGCGCACAACAGCACAGCGATGACGCGGGCCGTTGGCGACACGACCCCAGGGCGCAACAATGGCGCTTCGAGAAAGGGGACTTTTACCGCAACGCATGCGCCAATCTACGGGTGCAACTGTTGCTGCAACAACTCGGTGCCGCTTCGCCAAGTCTGAGAGAGTGAGCCGAACATCATGCGCGTTCTCTGTGTCTCTCACATGTTTCCATCGACTGTGCACCCAAACCACGGTCTTTTCATTTATCGGCACATCCAAGGGCTGATTGGAGCCGGGGTCGAGGTGCAGGTTCTTCAGCCGGTGCCGTGGGCGCCGCCCTTGGGGCGTGGTCCCCAAAGATGGCAACACTATCGAAAAATTGCGCGTGAAGTGGCCTTTGAGGGGCTGCCTGTCAAGCGCGTCCCCTATCTTCAACCGCCGTCGGCGCAGCTCAACGTCGTGGGATCTGCCACGTTGACGCCCGCCTTGATTCGCGCGCTGGTCGCGCATCGCAAGGGCTGGGATTTCGATGTCATTCACGCCCATACGCTGTCACCAGACGGTTTCGCGGCGGTGCTCGCTGGTCAAGTGCTGGGTAAACCTGTCGTGGTCTCTGCCCGGGGCAGTGACGTTCACACCTACCCTCACCGCAATCGCTTGGCCATGGCAATGGCGCGATTCACATTGAGCCGCTGCGACCGTTTGGTTTGCGTGAGCGAAGCGCTGGCCAAGGAAGCACAAAGCCTGGCCCAGGGCCCGCTGAATGCACAGGTGATCTACAACGGAGTCAACGGGACGCTCTTTTCCCCCTGCCTGGACAAAGCCAGCCCACGGCGGAGCCTTGCTTTGGCGCCCGACGCCACCATCCTCCTCTGCGTTGGCAGTCTCATCGCAGAGAAGGGCGTCCTCGATCTCATGGCGGCATTTGCTGCATTGTATGACGAGTTCCCACACGTCACCTTGGTCTTTCTCGGCGAAGGCCCTCTCATGGCCACGCTCCGAACCCACCAACAGCAGTTGGCCCATCCCGAGCGTCTGCACCTACCAGGCAACGTACCAGCACACGAGGTCTCAGCGTATTTACAAGCGGCAGACCTGCTGGTTCACCCCTCTCACGCCGAAGGCTTGCCCAACGCTGTACTCGAAGGGATGGCCGCGGGTCTGCCCGTGGTAGCTACGGATGCCGGCGGCATCCCTGAGGTGATCCGTCGGGAACAGACGGGCTTGCTCGTACCCGTAGGGGATCGTACTCGGCTCACCCAAGCCTTGCGCCATCTCTTGCTGCAGCAGCCCGCAGCGAGAGAAAGGATGGGGGCCGCCGGGAGAGCGCTTGTGCTTGAAACTCACACCTGGACTGCCAATGCGAACGCCTATTGCCGCGTCTACGGTTCCCTTCTTGGGCGCTAAAAGCCCAAGGCCAAGAGGGCCTCAGCGAATACCTTCGCCGCGTCGTACACAGCAGAGAGAAAAGAAACAATGAAGAACCTCTGGGGTAAAAACACTCGACGCAGCTTCATGAAGACAGCCATCGTCACAACCCGCCACGGTGCACAGGACGACCGGATCTATTACAAACAGGCCCTGAGCCTGGCCAAGCACATGGACGTGACCATGATCGCGCCGGATGACGGCGACGACCTCACGTGGGAAAATGGCGTACAGTACCGACCCATCCCACGGCGGCGCTCGCCTCTAGGCCGATTGCTGAGCCTGCTGGAGGCAACCATCGCAGTGCGTCGGGAAGCACCCAATTTCTGCCACGTCCACGACCTGGATCTGGTGCTGGCATTTCCTCTGCTGAAGTTGCTGACGAGGGCCAGGCTGATTTACGATTCCCACGAAGCCTTCCCACAGCAGTTCCTGGTGCGCAAACGGATTCCGAAGCCTCTGCGCCCAGTGGTCGCCAAAGTAGTCGATCTATTCGAGAAGGCCCTCGTCAGTCTTGGTGACCAGGTGATTACCGCCGACGACCCCACACGAGATTCCTTCGTAAGAACAGGACTTCCAACTACCACAGTATTCAACTATCCCCCGTTGCACATCTTCGCAACCGAGCCCGCCCGATTGGAAAAGGAAAGGGAGAAGTACGCAACGAGACTTCCAATCATCTATCAGGGGACCGTCAGTCCAGACCGGGGCTTGTTTCATATGATCGATGCCTTGAAGCTGCTGAAACAATCAGAACCGAGGGTTCTGCTAAGGATCGTGGGGCTTCGAAACGAAGTGTTGCATCAGCAGGCAAAACAACGTGCATCCGAAGCCGGAGTGGAGGATTGCCTGGAGATCGTCGGCTGGCTTCCTCACTTGGAAATGGCCTATGCAATGAAGAGTAGCCTGATCGGGTTGGTGCCTTTGCAGCCAGAGGAGAAATATAAACGGAACATCCCGATCAAGGTCTTCGAGTACATGGCCTGTGGCCTGCCGATGGTGGCCGCTGACCTGCCATCCATTTCCCACTACTTGAGGAGTTCGGGCGCAGGTATCCTTTACGATTCCACCCGCCCTGAGGAGTTGGCACGTTGCGTTCTGGAGCTTCTCGCCAACCCCAAAGGTCTACAAAAAATGGGAGAAGCAGGTCTTCGCGCTGTCAATGAACAGTGGAACTGGTCAAAAATGGCAGAAGTCCTTTGGCAAGTCTACGAAAATCAAGGCGCGAGTCCCAGGAGGGCCACCTAATGGCCAAGGCCACATTGACTGCTACAGTCCTGGAGACCGGCGATGCCCAGAGATGGGAACAGCTTGCGCAGGCCCACGGCACGCTCTTTGACTCGACCCGCTGGACCGACCTTTTCGGGCCGAACTTGAGGCGTCTGGGTCTCTACGATCGCGGTGGTACCCTGCGCGGCGGTTTCTGTGTCTACGAACAACGGCGCCTCGGTCTCCGCATTCTTAGAAATCCACCTTTCACCAGACAAATCGGTCCTTTCTACGCGCCGAAAGCATCGAACCCCTCGGCCATTGTCTCTGAGATGCGGGGGGTGGTCGAGGCAATGGCCAAGTACCTCGACGAAGAAAAGGCCGCCGTGCTTTCTCTAGGACTGTCCCTGGGAATCGACGACGGCCTGCCCTTTCGCTGGCGCGGATACAAAGTGATTCCCCACTACACCTACCGCCTCGATCTCAATCAAAGCGAGGATGCCTTGTTCTCCGCCCTCGCCAAAGAGAAGCGCAACGATATCCGCAAAGCGCAGCAGGACGGCATTGAAGTACTCAAGGCCAACGACACGCGAAGCATGCGGGAGTTGGTTACCCATAGCTTCGCACGGCAGAAAAAGGCCCTCCCGCATGGCGCATTGGCCACGATTCTCAACGCTTTTGCGCCGGGTTCGTCAGCCTATTGCTACGTTGCCCACGACCAACAGCGCCCTGTCGCGGGGGTTTATATCGTCCACGACGCGCATTGCGCTTACTACCTGCTCGGAGGCTATGCCCAGGGTGCCCACCATGGCGCTGGCGCCTACGCCATGCTCCAGGCCATTCACCATGCCAAGGCGCTCGGCCTGGCCACCTTCGACTTCGAAGGCTCAGTCATCCAAGCCATCGAGCGCTACTTTCGCGCTTTTGGCGGTACACTCACGCCGGTCCTTGGGGTTCACAAGGCTTGGTTCCCCATCGAGTGTGCCTTGAAACTCCGCAGAAGGGAGATCTTCTAAACCGTGCTATCCCGAACCCATCGTCAAGGAGATCCGCCTTGACGGCAACCAGCCCTTCATCTCTCGCTTGGATGCGTGGTCTCGACGGTTGGGGGCTTTTTGCCTTCGCTGCTGGCACCTGCTTCCTCTTTGGGCAAGGGCAACAGCAGACCTTGGGCGTCGTAATGATCGCCGCTCTAGCGTTGAGCAACGCTTTGAGGCTCCGGGTAGCCCTCAAGCGCCTCTTCCCAGTGCCGCCAGAGATCTGGTTCTATAGCGCCTGGGTCGCTTGGGCATTCTTCACCGGCCCCGTCGCAGCGCTGAGCCTCGCGAATTTGTGGGAGGGCCTAAGAGTACTCCTGCAGGTTTTCCTCGTGGTCTGGGCCACCGCTGCAATCACGGCGCACTCGAGAAATCGTGACGTGGTTTTCTACGCTATCTTGGCCGGTGCCCTGATTCAGATCTGGTTTGTCATCATTGGTGCCGGGGGCATGGAAGCCGTGATGTCGAGCAGTGACCGAGCAACGGGAACCGCCAACAATTCAAACTTCTTAGGCTTCCTTATGGTTTGGAGCGCCTTCTGCGCCATGCTCTTCTGGAACTATGATGTCAGGCTACGCTGGTTGCCGCGCGGCGCCATCCTGGCCTACCTCCCCTTGGCCTCTTACGTCCTCCTCGCATCAGGCTCGCGCAAGTCCACCTTGGCCATGGGGCTGCTCCTGTACCTCTGGGCCGTCTTTGTTGCACAAGCCAAACGAGGCCTCTTGAACCTACTCCTCTCCCTCGCGATCGGGGGCCTCCTGCTCGTCAGCTTCGTCCACTTCCTGCCGAATTTCATCGAGAAGACAACAGCAGGACGACGCTTCCAAGAGTTCGTCGACGACGGTCGCGGCGATGTAACCGTCTCCGTGCAACGAGAGGGGCGTCTTGATATGTATCTAGAGGGTCTCAACATTTTTGGCAGAAGCCCCCTGATTGGCGTCGGCCTGAATAACTTCCAGAATCATTACCGAACTGGCCAAAATTCCCACTCCAACTACATCGAGCCCCTCGCCACCACTGGTTTACTCGGTTTCTTTCTCTTTCAGACCTCCTTCATTCTGCCCTTGCTGCGCATTCGCCGTCTGCTCGATGTGATCCGCGACCAAGCTGTGCGCTACCGGCTAAAGGTCTACCTTCTCGGGATCATGGCGATCATGGTCCTCGGCGTTGGAGCCCCCTTCTACACCAGCAGTCCCGTCTACTTGATCCTCACGGCCATCTCCATGTCCACCTGGCGCCTGCAGCGCCAGTTCAGAGAAACCAAGCGGGCACTTGCCCACGCAACAGATCCGACGAAGGTAGCGCGCCCCAGTGATCCCGCCTCACCTGACCTGAGCGCAATGGTCTGCTTGCACCCAGTGCTCGAGGAGTCACGATGACGCATCGCCCTAGCCCCTGGCCCAAGGGGCACCGCTTCGCCCTCTTCCTCTCCCATGACATCGACGAGATCTACCCGCGAGAGTTCTTCCGCCTCCTCGGTGACCTCAACCACCTGCGGCGCATGTGGACCCAAGGCGAGCCTGGCCGCACGGTGCCTTGCTTGAAGCGAATGGCTCGCGCCCTGCTCCGCCCCCAGCCGCCAGGTCTCGACATCGAGGCGATCCTTACCATCGAGAGAGATTTCGCCTTCACCTCCACCTTCTTCTTACTCGAAGATCCGGTCTTCAGCCGGCACGGCGGCCGCTACCTTTATGCACACACACCGGTCAAAGCGATCGCCGAGCGTATCCTCGCCGCGGGCTGTGAGCTTGCGGTGCATGGCGCCTACCATGCGTTCAACGACGCCCAAGCCTATCGCGCGCAGGCCGAGGCCTTCGCCCAAGCCTTCGGCGTGCGACCTGCAGGCATCCGCAACCACTACCTCCGCCACGATGGGCACAACACCTGGCGCGCGCAAGCCGAAGCGGGCTACCGCTACGATGCCAGCTTTGGTTTCAACGACGCCGTGGGCGTTCGCGAAGGCTCCTACCTGCCCTTTTTCCCGTTGACCGCCCTCGAGGGCGACCCGGCCAACTTCGTCGCGTTGCCGTTGACGATAATGGACAGCGCCCTCTTCCGCCGCATGCGCTGTGATGGCCCGCAAGCCCTGCGCCTGGCCAAGGGCATCATCGCCGACATCGCCGCCCGTGGGGGGCTGCTCTGTCTCTCGTGGCACAACAACTACTTCGCCGATGAAGAGTACGCGCATTGGCAGTGGACCTATACGCGCATTTTGGAGATCCTGGCCGAGATGTGTCCCTATTGCGCCACGGGTGAAAGGCTCGCCGCGTGGTGGGCCCAGGTGGCCACCCAGGAGCAGCAACCTTGAGAGTACAGTATTTCAAGCAATTCTTCTCTGGCCCCGCCTCAGTTGGCACGCAGCAGCCACGGGAGTTGGTCTTCAAGTTGGCGCAGCGCGGCCACGCAGTGGATGTCATCGCCGGTGACAGCAATGCCTACGATGAGCGCGATGAGCCACCAGAGACCCAGCGCTTTCCCGGCGGCGGTCTCGTGAGGGTGCGTCGGCTGCGCTCCCCCAAGGGCATGCGCCGCAGCTTGACCGCCCGACTCAGCACCTACGCCACCTTCGCCCTCAGAGCCGGCGCCTCTGCCCTAACCCTGGCACGCCCCGACGTCGTCATCGGCAGCATCCAACCCCTCTTCACGGGACTGGCCGCCCTGGCCTCAGCGCGACTGGCGCGCGCCCCATTCGTGCTCGAGATCCGAGACTTGTGGCCCGACGCGCTCCAAGCCAAAGGTGCGATCACCGCCCTGCAGGCCACCCCTCTCCATGCCATGGCCTATCTCCTTTACCACGGGGCAGATCGTATCGTCAGCCTCACCCCTGGCATCAAACGCGAGCTCGAAAAGAAGGGGATTCCATCGGCAAAAATCGACGTTTTGCCCAATGGTTTCGACCCACGGCTCTTTCATGTCGATCCCACGACAATAGCCCAGACTCGAGCCCACTACGGCTGGGGCAACACCTTCGTCGCGCTCTATACGGGCACCCACACCGAAGTCACCGCCATAGATGTCATCGTGCGTGCGGCGGCTGCCCTTCGCCAGCGCCCAGATATTCGTATCGATCTTTTCGGACAAGGGCAAACCAAAGCCAACGCTCAGGCCTTAGCTACAACCCTGGGGCTGAGCAACCTTCACTTTCACGACCCAGTTCCCAAAACACAGATACCCGCCATCATCGCTGCCGCTGACGTCTGCCTGATGACCCTCTTTGAGAGTCCCTTGATCCACATTTACTTCGAGAACAAGTTCATGGATTACATGGGATCTGGCAAAGCCATATTGGCTGCCATGGGCGGCGAGCAGGCTGAGCTCATCACGCGCCACGAGACGGGGCGTGTCGTCGCTGCCTTTGACCACCATGGCCTAGCCAACCTCATCCGTGAAGGCGCAGACGACCCAGACGCCCTGAAGGCCTATGGGGCGCGGGGCGCGCAGTTGGTCCAAGATCACCTCCTCCTCGACACCATCCTCAGCCACTACGTCGACGTCATTGAGGCCACCGCAGCGAACGGTGTACACCATGTCGCGACTTGGGAGCCTTTCGCATGACCTTTGCGCTCTTCATCCTCGCCGCGGGCCTCATGGTGCCTGCAGTCGGTGTTCGCCTCCTCTTTCTCGCTGAGACGCGACTTGGTTGGCTCAACTATCTGCCCAACGTCTTCTCGGAAACCTTCGTCAAGCGCGCGGGTTGGCCCCGAGGCCTAGTGGAGTGGCTTTGCTTCGCCGCAGCTCTGCCCGTGCTCTGGCTGGCTACTTCTGCCCTGTGGATGCCACTGTTGGCCTTGGCAGCGATGTGTGTCGTCGACCTGGCGATCAAGTCTCGTGAGCGCACCTTGCTCACGGCCGACGCGGTCTTCGAAGACCAAGTCGGCCCCGCTGGAGCCAGCTTGGAGCCACAGAAGCTACCGGCCTTCCCCACCCCGAGCGTACACCCCATCTTGGTGCTCAACCTCGAAGGTCCCTTCGTCGAACGCAGCCCCCACTACGACTTGGGTCACTTGGTTGCAGGACGGCAGGTAACAGTGACCTGCCTCATTGGCAATCACGCTCGCACAGATATGCAGGCTACGAGCACGCTCACCCTGAGCACCACCGGTGGCGTCGAGGCCCATCTCACGGGCGACGGCGTGGTTGGACCGCTCCGCGCTGGCCAAGTGGCACGTGTCGCCTTCACCATCACGGTGCGCCGCAGGGAACCTGGCGTCGTTCGGCTCTGCCTGCCCCAGGGTGGGCGTCAGCAAATCGTGGCCATCCGCTGCAAGGGTGTGCTGCCAGCGGCAGCAGCGCGCTTTTCCAGCGCAACAGTCACGCGCTACCCCGGTGCCTGTCGTGCTGCCTTCGCCTGGCGCGGTGACATGGACCTCTACGACACGGCCACGCTGCAATCCATAGAGGGCCTTGAGATCGCCTTTGGACTATCCGCCCGTTTTCGTATGCCCCAGACCATGTACCTCTCCACTCGCTTGAGTCTGGACATGGACGCTGCTCAAGCCTACGCGGAGCACTTTGGCATCGAGCGCGGTTGGCGCCACATTCCCGATTTCATTGCTTGGATGAATGAGAAAGTGGATCTCCGACACGCCTGCACTTACCCCTTCGCATCAACCAAGCCCTATGTCATCGAGTTGGGCAACCACGGCCACCTGCACTATGGGACGGACACGGCGGCAGCCAAGGAGAACCTTTGGAAGCCACGCGCGAAGATCGGCGCAGGCCAATATCCCTGGGTGAGCGAGGGAGCCGACGCATTCACAGAGCAGCGCGACAACGCGCTCGAGGCCCGGCGCTGGATCGAGACCTGCTTCAACTACAGCCCCCGTTCCTGGGCCATGCCCGATAGGACGCGTGATGGCGACACCCCCCGCGCCATGGTCGCCGCTGGCTGCAAGGTCCTGAGTGACTCTGACGTAAGGACCCTCGACAACGTCCTCAGACAACCCCCTCCCCATCACCCTCTGGGCACAGAGGCCGTAGAGCTGACCAAACGCTACCCGGGCGATCCGCAACACATTTACCATCTCGCTATGAATAAATTCTGGATGCACCGCGCGCACCGCCTCGGCATCCCTATGATTTTCATGTGCCACCAGCACATGCGCAATTTTGAAGGCCACGCATGTACCCGCTTGACAGAACAGGTCTTGCGCCACGTCTTGACCCGCTTCAACGGTGATCTGCACATTAACACCGTCTATGGCATCGGCGACTGGTGGCACCAGGTTCTCAGCCCGCACACACGGGTGCTGAACGTTGGTTGGACCGAGACCGCGTGCACCGTCGAAAACCGGGGCGACACCGACCTAAGCAACCTGCCCGTCGACGTGCGCTTCGCCGACGGCAGCGTCGCCACGTACCTGCTCGACCTACCAGCGCACAGCGCCGCAGAGTTCGTCCCTGACGGGCGCTGCCAGACCAGAGAGCTGGCACATGCTTGATGCGGTCATTCGCGCCTACCACCCCCAAGACGCCCTCGCCGTAGCCGAGCTTATGTCGGCCGTCTATGGCCCCGCGGCTACTCCGAGCGCTATCTGGCGCTGGCGTCACTTTGGCTGGAATGCCGAACGCAGCGCCACCTTGGTGGCCACATCCCAAGGGCGCCTCGTGGGCCTTCGCCCCATGGAGATCTACGATTTCCACCTCGGCGGCACACCCCTACGGGGCGGGGTCTTCTCTGGGGTCATGGTGCATCCTGAGCACCGCCGACGCGGCCTTTTCACACGCCTTGTCGAGGCGTCGGAGCAACTCGCCTGGGAGCGAGGGGCGAGCTTTGTCACCACCATGCCCAACCAGCGATCCTTTCCAGGCTTCATCAAGAAGGGCTATGCTGATCCTGGCTGCCGTCAGCTCATGCTGCGGCCCTGCCGCCCCGTCCGGGCCCTGTGCCACCACCTCGGCCCCTTCGGCCAAGCGCTCCGTTCTTTGGCCAATCTCGAAGACGATGCCGCCAAGTCCTTTGAAGCGGCTCGCGTGGACAAGGCCATACATAGTGGCCCTTGTTCTTTCGACTCCGCCTATGATGAGTTAGCCCTAGCCCACGCAGCGCGCTTCCCCGGCCTTGTGCTCACACGCGACGCCCACTGGCTCCAGTGGCGCTTTGCGGCCTCCCCTTGGCACCACTACCAGCTTCACAGCCTACGCAAGGCGGGGCACTTGGCAGGCTACGCCATCACCACGCAGGCCCAGCACAAAAAAACGCAAGTGGGTTACCTGATCGACCTCGTGGCCCTGGAGGGGACACACCGCCGCGCCCTAGCGCAGGCGGCACTCGTTTCATTGGCGCATCAAGGCTGCCACCTGCTGGCGACGGTCGTCTCATCGCCGCACCTGCAGCGCGACCTTCTTTGCAGCGGCTTGTTGCCCGTGCCAACGCCCCTGTCACCCAAGCGCTTCTACACGGTCTATCGCGCCAACGCCAAAGCCACACGCGAGTTGGCACCGCTCAGCCGTATTTCCAGTTGGTACCTCACGCTAGGAGACTGGGACACCTTATGAGCGAGCGAAAGCCAGCCCAAGAATCCCCCGCCCTCGTGCACGCCCTCAGCGTCGACGTCGAGGACTGGCACAACGCAGCGGAATTGTTGACCACAGGTCGTGTACGCCCACCGACAGAGGCGGTGGTGCGCCTCACCCACTTGCTCTTCGACTTGCTGGCAGAGCACGCCGTGCAGGCCACGTGGTTCTTCCTCGGTGAAGTGGCCGAGGCTTATCCAGGGCTGGTGCGGATGGTCGTCGACGCAGGACATGAGGTCGGCGTCCATGGCTTTCACCATCATCGCGTTCATGAGCTCGCACCAGAAGCGCATCACCGCTCCATCCAACGCGCTCGCACTCTCATCGAGGATGTCGCCGGTTGTCCCGTACTCGGTTATCGCGCTGTCGCGATGAGCATCGGGCCTGGCACTTGGTACGCCCTCGACGCAGCCGCCCGGGCTGGCTTCACCTACGACAGCAGCCTCTTCCCCTTCCGCGGCCCCGTCTACGGCGCGCCTGGCACGCCGGTGGAGCCCCACTGGCGCCTGACCGAGTCGGGTCGTTGGATCTTCGAGGTACCTCTAACGGTGCTCGAAGTCGGCTCGCTGCGCTTGCCGTGCTGCGGTGGCGGCTATCTGCGTCACTTTCCTCTACACTACACCGAGCTCATGCTGCGCGCCCTGGCCCACCAGCAACGACCGGCGGTCTTCTATCTCCACCCCTACGAGCTGGATTCAGACCCGCACGCCGCACACCCACCCGCTGGGATGCGCTTCGCGCAACGCCTACGTTTCGCCAAACTGCGCCACTTCCAATACCGCAACCGCTCGCACACACTGAGTAAGCTGGACAGCCTCTTGGGCCGGCACCGCTTCGCCCCCATCGCTGAGGTCTTCGACATCGCCCAGCGGCGCCCGCCCACCAGCCGGGTTTAGCCCTGATCCACGGTCAAGAAAATAAAAAACCCCGTTGTTCTTGGGTTTCCAAGAGGTTATGGTTGCGTTGCTAGACAACAGCCATCACCAACGGGGTGAAGATAGCATGTCACAAGGCGTCCTCGGTTTCCAGTATAAAGCGGC
>Ga0334884_1003456_pt1 | contig 17800 bp, 10 predicted proteins | sample GraSluR1_MG_7_FD_207215 | JGI IMG/M metagenome (GOLD analysis project Ga0334884, IMG submission 207215) | Sludge microbial communities from methane-producing bioreactor in Wageningen University, Netherlands - Granular Sludge_12_05 R1 | ecosystem: Engineered > Bioreactor > Anaerobic >...
AACTTTAATGACAATCCGAGGGCAGCTCCGAGTTTAGTATCAAACGGTTAAGCAGATAATGCTTGTCAAAATCTCCAAATAAGACCGGCACGGAACTGCAGAGGTTCTTCGGGTATCTGATTACATATAGTGTCCGGATTGACGATCAACGGTTCTGATAGTTCAAACTTGCGATAAGGTTCTTGCAGAATGTTCTGGACACTAAGCTCTGCAGATAGGCTTTTTAGTATTCTTTTCCGCCCTGAAAATGAAAGAAGAGCGACATCAGGCATATCGTTACCGGTTAAGTTCTTTCTGCCAAAGATGTATTTCAGATCAGTGCGGAGAGTCAGCGAATCGGCAAACCAACCGAGGGTTGTTATGTTATTCCATTCCGGGAGGAAGGGGATCTCATCACGTTTAGCAGTCAAGTTTCCGGATGATCCGGTAGTTTCCTTATAGAGATAATAATCAAAGTTATTACGGAACTGCAAATGGTGATAAGAATAGCTAAAGGAGAAGGAAATCTGCTGCTCCAAAAGATCTATCATGTTCTGGGTGAAGAAGTATTGTGTATTTGAGTCATTATAGAAGAGATAATCTTTATGCCATCTGATGTTATAGGAGAGAGATAAGGGAATAAAGCGGTCGTTTTCGAAAACAACAGAACCATTCAGGGGTGTTTTAACAAGCCGTTTATTCACAGCAAGAAACTGATCGGGGTTTTCTGTTAAGAGGTTAAAGCGTGTTCTGGTATCAATTTGGGGATCGTTACTGATAATAAAGCGAATGAATCGGGACATTTCGAGTTTGCTGTGAAAACCAAGAGCTGGAAGAGCATAATAGCTGTCGGCGACAACATGAAGAGCCAGGTGATCAAGAAAAGAGAGATTATCTTTCCTTATAGCGGCGTTGAAGCCGAGAGTATTATTCTTTAGCAGCACGAATTCCAGGGGGAATGCAACTTCAAAATCATCGATAGGGAGAGTAATCCGGGTCTGAAGATCAACATCATCTGCCTTCTCTTTAACATTGGAGAGAGGTAAACTACTTTGCTCATAAGTAGTATATGCTGCTTTAAGAAAGAAATCTCTGTAGGGGAGAAACAGGCGGGCAGAATCTTTTTGGGTCAGCGAAAAAGACAAACCTGTAATCTCAAGGTCGTATAGTTCTGAGGGGTCACCGATAAGCATGCCATGCTCTTTCTCGGTTTCAGTATAATTAGAATAGAAGAATTCTAAGGCCAGGAAGCTTCTCTGATACTCCGGAACCCAACAAATCCGGAAAGACCGGGATAAGCGGTCTTCAATGATCTCATCGTATTTTAATTCTGTGAAGAATGCTAACCATTTATTCCGGAGAGAATGAAGACGGCCACGAAGATTAAGAAAGAGTTCGTTACCTCCGTGGAGTGATAGATAGCCGTTATCATCTTTGCTGCTTTTATGATGAACCTTTACCTGTTCAGGCGTCAGAAAGGGTTTATACCGGAACGCCTCGAGTGTTGATAGATTCCAATAAGGCCGCAGTCTCTCTTCTAAGGAGATTGTGTCAATGAGCTTGTCTGTTTCACCAAAGATAATAACATCAGGAAGTTCGATCTGCTCTTCGACAGTTTGTGCTCTTAAACAGGGGTTTATCAATACTGACAGGATGATCAGGAAGATATAGATTAATGAAATCCTGGCAATTGAATTGTTTGGAAACAAACCGATATCATAAGCTGTAACTACTGCTGAAGTTAGGGAGCTCGAGGAATTAGCGTTGTAGTTTCTCATCTTCTAACCCTCCAGCAGAGCATTGATTTCTTCTCGTTGAGCAGGTGAAAGACTGTTCCTGATAGCATCATACAGCTTTCGGGCATTTTCTTTATCGTTTGTTTCGATATAAGCCTGAATAGCAAGTAGCTCGGCCTCGAGCCTGACATCTTCTATCCTGGGATAGAGATATCTGACTCTTAACAGCTCCGGAATGGCAGCAGAGGGATTTCCGGTTTGGTAGAGATGAACACCTTTGTAGTATTGAGCTTTTGCTTTGATCGGTTCATAACTGCTTTGTAACAGAGTTTCTATAGTTCTCAGAGCACTGTCGTAATTTTCTTTCCGTAGATTCCATCTCACCAGTAACAACATTGCCTGTTCTTTTTCGACATTGCGGGCAAACTGAAGATATCTCTCATAGTTTCTGAGAAAGTTCTGATCATTAAGGGTAACTGAGAGAGTAAGAAACTCAAGCCAGATCTGGCTGTCATTTGTCAGTTGAACAGCCTGCTGCATCTTAGCCAGAGCTGCTGCTCTGTCCTCCCTGGCCAGTTCGAGTTTTGCCCAGGCGTAGAGTACTGCCGGATCAGATTTTTCGCTGTGCAAACTACTGAAGATCCTTTCTGCATCATAGTATTGATTGAGCCGGGTATGAGAGATAGCCATCATTCTCCTGTATTCGAAGAGCTGAGGCTCGGAAGGGCTTAATTGCTGAATAAAACGAACGTTATTGATAACCTCGTTCCACTCTTCCTGAGAATAGTAATAACTTATCTTTCTGCCATAAAGCATAACAAGAAAATCATTCGGGCTTTCCGGAGTTATCGATTCATTCAGGAGCTGGATAAAATCAACATCATCGCTTTGCAATGCTGACCATTCCAATCCGTTAAGACTGTTGACCAGGATCGAATGAGTCATATCAGGTATAATCAATTCCCGGTACTTGAGAGCAGCCATCACATAATCTTTCAGATTATAATAGGAATCAGCAATATGCAGTCTGATCTGGTTTAGATTTCTCTCTTCGGGATAGTCTTCCACATATCGTTCATAAAAACTGATAGCTGTGCGATAATCCTCATTAGTGAAAGCTGCTGTTGCAGCCATAAGAAGATACTGCTTGTCCGGAGTTCTTTCATAGAGACTGTTGTAGAGTTTAGTTGCCTCCCGGTACTCTTTTAACTGATATAGGGTTCTTGCCTGCCGTAGAATGGAGTCTTCCCATTGGCGGTCGTTAGTACTTCTTTTCGCTGCTTCGTCAAAATTCCTCAGAGCCTGGAGATAACTACGCTTAGCGAAATGAACATTCCCAGTAATGATGTGTTTCTCAAACAGAAATTCCGGTGTGTCCGGAACATTGCTCAGTTCGAGCAAAGCCTGGTCATAATCTCCCTGCAGGAAATTAATCTGGGCTAATCTCATCCTCAACAAGCCCTGATCTTCGAAAGCCGGAAGGGCAGCCTGATACTTACTAATTGCAATGTCATATTGCTGATTCTCTGTGAAGATCTCACCCTGATAGAAATAAGCCATACTCAATCTGGAGGAACCAGGAAATTCGGTTATCAGCCGTTCAAACTGCACAAGAGCATTGGGATAATCAGCTCTTTCATAATGATAAAGACCGGTTTTGAAGAGAGCTTCGTCAATGAAACTTCCCTGAGGATAGTCTGTAAGATACTCTTTGTACCATTTCATTGCTTCTTGCCGTTGCTGTAGTTGAAAATATGATTCTGCAGTCAGAAAGCGGGCTTTTTCAGTAAACTCATTTGATATCCCTTTATTCAAAGCATTGGCAAAACCGGCAAGAGCATCAGAGAATCTATCGGTGAGGAAATGATTCAAAGCCAATTGATAAAAAGCAGCTCCGGTAAAAGAGTGTTCGGGGTTTTCCCGGATAAACTGTTCGAGCATCTTATTGGCAGCATCTATATCGTTTCTTCCCTTCAATCCGGCAAGATAAAAATAGCTGTTTGATTTGATCTCGATATTAAGAGCATCCTTGCTCAACTTGGAAAAAAGAGGTTCAGCCCTGTCAAGATGACCGAGTTCCAGATAGCAGAGAGCTTTCAGATATTCGGCTCGTTCACGCTCATTTTCAATCAGTTGCAGAGTAGATAGAGCCTTTTCATAGTTGCCTGTTTCGTATTTAGCTTCACTGAGAATGAGTAGGTAGTCATCGTAGTATTGAGAAGAACTGGGGATGTAGTGATAAGCATAGCTGAGGATGGGTTGGAAATTATGTGACTTGAGAAGATAATTTAGATAAAGAACGATCATTCTGTAAAGGTTTTCCTCTTTTGTCTCCGCAGCGATGTAGTTATCAATAATCAGTTTAACTTCTTCAGCTCTTTCCAAAGCGAGCAGGGTCTCTGTTTTAGCAACCCGGATCAACCAATCCGCAGATAGCCGTTCGGCATTGTTCAAGTTATTGAGTGAAACGGGAAAGTTACCTCTTTGGAATTCGATCCGACCCAGAAAGTAGAAAGCTTTCCAGGCATTCTTATGCTGTTTGAATTCTCTCAGATAACGGGTGAAGATTTCGTAAGCCCTATCCGGCCGGTTAGTAAAGAAGTAGCATTGAGCCAGGCCTAGATAGACTTCAGGTCTTATTACCGGATCAGTTTCCGAATTGAATAGTTGTTCAAAAAGAGGTAATGATTCTGAGTAGTTTTTCTCATTCAGATTGATATTGGCTAACAGGAATCTTACATTGTCCAGCATCTCGCTGTCCGGATATTGTTTGATAAAGCTTCTGAGTTCGGTTTTGGCTAAAGAATAGTTTTGATCAGAATATAATCCCAAAGCAAAGCGAAAATCATCAATCTCTCCCGAATAGATTAAGGTTGCTGCTAAAAGCAGGAAGATGAAAGGTAGTTTTTTCTTCATTAAATCCTCTTATCTTGTTTCCTAAAAAAAATTACTCGAAATTCTGACAGATCATTGCTGTTTTCGATATCAGACAATCAGTCCCGTCTGGTAGAGATAACCCTATAACTATTAGGTTTGTTACTCTTTTCATCCCGATATTTTTACTAATCCTCTTCGATTTATAAACCTGGTAACTTCTTCCTTCGTGATAGATTTATCGTAAAGTAAAACTTTTTCCCTTAACCGGAAATCCAGAAGCAGCTCATAAAATGGTCGATAATCAGTAATGATACCGTTTGCTTTAAGTGAATACTGCAAAATTTCCAGCAGGTCTAATCTCGAAACACTATTGCTTTTCTCAACTGCAGGCTGCCTCTGTGCTGAGTTCTTATCGGTTATTGGTGGTAAACTCTCCCGGGGAGAGTCATTATCTGCTGCAGCAGAACGAATTACCGTTAGGCAGCTTTTTTTGGAGAAATTAGTCGTTCTGATAGTCAGGTAACTGCAAGGAGGATTAAGTTTTTTTACTATGGAAGATATCCTGAATCGACTCAGTACGGTATTAAAATCGAAGATAAACCTTAGTTCCAATTCAATATCATTTTTTATTCTGGAAGGATGAGCAGTGAGCGATGAAATATCGATATTTTCTTGCTTCCCCGTATGAGGCAGCTTCAATAAAGCAGCTATCTGTTGGCATAACTCCAAAGGAGAACTCGGAAAGGGAAGCAAACGGACGTTTACTCTCTTGCCGTATCCGGCCACGGCATCCGCTCCTTTCATTAATGCCATTTTTTGAGCTTTTTTGTCTTCGGACAACAAAAGCAAAAGATCAGTCTGTTTGTCAGCAGACATCTTATCAAAAGCTGAAACTCTTATCTTTGGTTCTGTAACGATTTCCTTAAAAAGCCTGTACTGGAAATCAGGATAATAGAAACAGAGTGCTTGAAAGTCAGCTGACCAGGCATTGAGAAACTCGGTCAAACGGAAACTTTGATGGAAATCAGAAGGAAATACAACAGCAATATCTCTCTTATCCGTAAAGATTTTGGAAAAGGATATACTTCCGGTTCGTTGTGCTAAAAGGTTCATATCTATTCGAATCTCTCTTGGTTAGTTATGTTTTGCTTTCTTGTTTTCTTATTAGTTGAAAGCTTCATAGTTATGTATCAAGGGCAAGAATACTATTTGCAAGACAAACCTGGCTGAAATGAGGAATGAAATTGCCGGTATGATAACAGCCGAAGCTGTTGGTTATTGACAGCCTGATTTTTGCCAAAAAGACTATCATTTGTTCTAATCCGGTTTTAGTCATATAGTACTTAAGCCCCAAGTTAAGGGTCTCATAATCCTTTTTTTCTTACTCCTTACCAGAGGCATCTATACTCCCATTCAGAGTCGAAAAGGGGATCATGATAAATACCGTTGTTCCTTCACCTTCAATACTCTTAATGCTTATTGCACCTGAATGCAGCTCAGCAATCTTTTTTGCTGTTGCCAGACCCAGACCTAACCCCCCTGACTTAAACTCGACGGTACCGGAGTGATGAGCCAGAAGGTCACCGATCTCATGGAAGGGAATAAAGATATTCTCCAGTTCCTTTTCAGGAATACCAATCCCGTAATCCTGAACATAGATAACCACAGTCTCTTTATTATCAATCTCTTCATTCTGGAAGGAAGATTTGCGAGCTCCTACTTTGATGGTGCCGAAGTCTTTGGAATAGCGAATAGCATTGAGGATGATCTGATATATCATCAAATAGAAAGCTTCCCAGTTCCCTTCAATAAGCGGAAGATCATCCTTAACTTCCAGGGAGAAGATCATGTTTCTCTCTTTGGCCAGAATCTCTGCCTCTTTGACCATGATCTGCAGCAGGTCTTTGACGTTCATCTTATTTTTATTAATAGTAGAGGGGAGACTGTATTTGGTGAAATTGAAGATATCATTGATCTTATCAGTTATCCTCTTCAAAAAATTATCAGCTTTAATAGTGATACTCTCTTTTTCTTCCCGGCTGGGGAAGTCATTGTGCCGGAGCTGAGTAACATATTTTTGGAGAACCATGAGAGGAGTACTAAGTTCATGGGAGATTAATCCCATGAACTCTGTTTTAGCCAGATCAAGAGACTGGAGCTCCAGATTCTTTTTCATCAGATTTTTGTATTGACGGGCATTTTTTAAGGCAATCGAAAACTGCAGAAGCATGATACCGATTAAATCATTGTTGACAATCAATTCCCTTGGGGTTTCTCCAAAATTATCGATGTATAAAAGACTATGAACTTCATCATTAATAATCAGGGGAGCACAGAAGATGGAATGAAGCTGATAGTCCTGAACACTGATCGAATTTTTAAAAGTATTATCTTCCATGGCATTCATCGTATAGACATAGCGGCGGGTATTATAGACTTCGCTCAGTACGGTCTTACTGATATAGGCATGATCCTGAATAAGATTTTGACTGCTATCCATGGCTATCTGATAAATGAAATTTCCATATAAGTCTTTCTTTATCATAAAAGCCCTGTTTCCTTTCACGAAATCGATGCTGAAAGAGATAATTTCCTGTTCGATCTTTTCGATCTCTTTCAAAGAATATATCTCATTAGAAGCAATCATTAACTGCTTCATCTGACTGATATCCTTGCTTATAGCAGATATGTCCCTGATCCTGATTAGTAATGAGGTCAAATGCAGGCGAAGTTCTCGGGCTGCTTTCAGTTCTGTTCTGGTAAATGCCAATTCCCCCTGATCTCCTATAACCAGACATCCGACAATGATGCTTTTAAATCTGAGAGGGATATAAAGAAGGTGTTTTCCCAGTTGTTCTTGTTGAATAATTACGTTTGCCCGGATGCTCTCTTTCATCAATTTCTCATTCTCTGTCGAGTATACATCTTTTTCTTTGAAGTTATGAAGAAAAAAGGGTCTTTGCCCTTTATTGTAATCGTCTATCAGAACGAGTAAATAGCTATGAGGTGCAAATAATTTGTTAAGCATTCTGCCGATGAAAAACTTGAAACGTTCCACATCATCAAGTTTCAGCAACTCATACAATTGTTCCTGCCAGGGAAGAAAGGAGTAGAGATTTCTGCCGGCTATCGGAATCTGAGGCAGAGAGCCCGGACTCTCTTCTTCAATTCCGGTAATATCTTTATAGTGTCTCTGATACTTTTTGGGCAGTCCTTCAATGGCAGATATAGCGGTCTGACGGTATAATTTCAAGTATTTTTTGGCCTGCCTTTTGATATTCAGTTCCCAGTAGATAAGTGTCAATAATTTGGTTACTCTCAGTTCCAAATGATAAAGCCTGTTCTCCCTGATCTCCTCGAGAATTCCAAAAAGTGAACGGAGAACGATTCTGAGATTAATATTCTCATCCTGTAAATCGATCTGAGCGTTCAAAATTTGTAGAACGAGCTTCCAATATGAATAGTTGTAGGTTTTGGTTAGTTTCAGTGCTTTATCAAAGAGTTCCCTTGCCTTAGTAATATTTTTCAAAGCCAGATAACACTCTATCATCTTGGTATATAATATACTTTGGGCGTAGTAACTGCGATTTCTTTGGGCAAACTCCAGGGAATTAGCAAAGTGTTCCAGGGCGGCATTGTAGTCTTCGTTATGAAGGCAGAGTAAGCCTAAAGAGTGAAAATAGAATTCCTCTTCCTGACTGCTTAAATAATCGAGTTTAGTATTTTTTATCAGGATCTCGGAGACCAGATCAAAAAGACCGAGGTCTATGAGAAAATGGACGTAAGTCTTGATCAGTGGGTTAATCTCGGTAATGTCGTTTTTAAGCAGTTCAGGTTTGTTCTCTTTAATGAATTGATAGTAGTTGTTAAAACCCTCCACCTTGCTCTTAACAATTGCCAGGTTGTGAATAATCGCCCCTTTGAATGATTTGTCACGACAATCAGCAAGTAATAGCTTAGCTTTTAGAAGATATCGCTCTGCAGTTTGATAATTGCCGAGTTTAATATAGGCCTCCCCAAAGTTGAGATTTGTTAAGAGCTCGCATCTGGTATGCTCGATAGAACGGCATAATTTCAAAGCTTTCTCAAAGTTTTTTAACGCTTCATTGGTATTCCCCTGGCGGAGGGCAAGGTCCCCGATATTGTTGTAGATCATGCCAAGATAACGGACATAATTTATTCTTTCCCACATTTTTTTTGCTATGATGAAGTACTGCAATGCTTCGTCATAAGCCTTCTCATTACTATAATAAAAGGCGAGATTATTATAAAAACTGCCAAGTTTAGCATAGTAAGCGGCGGATTCCATCGGTTGGATATTTTTCTTGAAATCTTCCAACAGCTGTATCGCCTCCTTTCTCTTTCCGATTTTGTTAAAAAACAAAGCTTTGCGATCCATGAAGGCAACCCTGAGATCGTGAGCCATATTCAGAGGTTCGAGTCTCTCTAAATACTCACCGGCTTTGTCGATTTCCTTGAGCATCAGATGTGTCCATGCCAGGTTGATCATGACGCTGATCTGCTGCCTTCCGGTAATGGCTATCTTTAGAGCCTGTTCCAGATCTTTGAGGCTTTCGGTGTATTTCTCACAACCGTTTTTTAAAATGCCTCTAATGTAATATTTTTCAAAGATATCAGGAACGTTCTTTATTGAGTTAAAGAGCTGAAGAGCTGTTTTTACTCTTCCGGTCAGTTCCGAAATCTCCTGAAAGAGCATCAGGTCAGCAAGTACATCTTTTCTCAGAATATTCAGTTTTCCGGAAAAATCTAGAGAGATAATTCCGGAGATTAGCTCGAAAGACTTTTCATGATTCCCTGTATTAGAGTAGAGATTGACTAAAAGAAGAGAGTAATTGTGGATTTTTTCATAATCACCGGCTAATTTAGCATTGTCAATTATCCCTTCACAGATATGGATATCACTGATTGTTTCCTTCTTAAAATAATCGAGAGTCTGGCAAGCTATTTCTTTACGGGTTTTGCTGTGCGTTTCTGAATACAGCCTGTCTCTTGCTTCTTCAAATGCAAAATAGTAATAATCACCTTTCTTGATCAGGATATGATTGTTGATACATTCCTTCAATAAAAAGAACAACTCTTTGTTCTTAATTTCGAGCAGAAATTTTATCAGATTGTTTGATAAAGGTGTATGGGTTACAGAAAGAATTTGCAGCCGCTCATAATTCTTAGCAGAGATATGACTTAATTTTGCATATATCTGATGTACGATCCTCTCGGGGAGGAAGTAATTATTCCAGTTGATCTTAAAATAAAAGCCATTCTTCTTCCAAAGTAGTTTGTTATTGATCAAATCTATTAATACTTCCCTGATATAACTCGGATTGCCATTAGTTTTCTCCTGGAGCTCTTGCGAAAAAGAATCAGGAACATTCGTGTTGAGCAGTGTTTCGACATAAGCTTTTGTCTGTTGGAAGTCAAAAGGAGCAACTTCAATATGAATCGGATGAATTAGTCCGCTGACACTGCCCGGATTGTCAACACTGAGGATGATCATTATCCGGCTGAGTCTGACAGTTTTCGAAACGGAGTTGATAAAATCAATTGTTTCCTGGGTTAGATAGTGTCCTGCCCTGATTATGAAGATCAGAGGTTTTTCTTCGGACAAGCTCTCCATAAAATTCTTAGCAAAAGAAAAATCCTTTGCCAGATCCTTGCTGTTTTCAGTTAGTCTGGCTGCAACTTCTTCCGATTCATAAAGGAATTTATTCAGTTTGTCAGAGATGTTAACCAGATTTTTAGATATCTTGCTGTTATTGTCCAGGGAGGAAAGATACTCTTTTATCAGGGCAAAGAAAGGGTCTTTAAGCTGCGGGGAACAAGTATAGTCAAAAACATGATACTCATTAGTTAATAGGTGATAACTAAAAAGAGTCAGAATATCTGCCTTTCCTATTCCCTCTTCTCCGGAGAGAACAATAACCTTACCATTTTTTGCTTTTACCAGAGGGAGATAATCAAGCAGGTCATGCGTATTCTCTTCCCGGATTAAATAACTGCTGTTGCGTATCGAGTTTACCAGAGAGTACTTCAGAGAATAAGGGTATTGTTTTGTCTGAATTCTGTTAATATAGGAGATTATACTGGCGGAATCGGGGAAACGGTCTTCGACATTTTTTTCCATCAGTTTCAGGATCAACTTCTCCAGCTTGGGTGGGACCGAGGGGTTGATCTCACTCGGGAATTTCGGGAAAAGACTCCCTTTGCTTCCGGTAATCATATCCGACAACTGCTCTAAAGAATAAGGTAAAGTGCCTGTTGTTACTTTATATAATGTTACCCCCAAAGCATAGAAGTCACTCGCCGGAACTCCCTTTTTACCCCGGTAGATCTCGGGTGCGATATAGGGTAAAGTTCCTGATACATGCTGCTGGTTTTTATGAACATCAACTTTGGTGAAACCGTAATCAAGGATCTTTACCATTGTACCGCCCTCTTCCAGGCTGTACATGATATTATCGGGTTTAATATCCTTATGAATAATATTCAACCGGTGTAATTCATCTAACCCGTAACAGGTTTGCATAATGATTTGATACAAAGTATTCAGGGATGCGGTTGAGAAACTAAACTGGGAAAGGGTTTTACCTTCGTAAAACTCGCTCAGATAGTAGATGTGCCGATCACTGTGACCGAATTTTTTCACCTTTATCAGATTAGGATGCTCAATCTGAGTTATCAGAAACATATCTTCTGCTGAAAATTTTTCGTAAAGACTCTCAGAATCAAGTCTCTGAAAGACTTTCAGGGCGAATATCTTATCTGTTCGCAGGTCTTTAACTTTATATACTATTGCCCAAGCACCCATGCCAAGGCGTTCTATCACCTGATAGCGACTATCAATGATCATTCCTCAGTCATCCTCCGTTGAAATCTTACCTAATAATCTTCTTTGCCTTTGTTTGTCAAGATTTCATCTGTTTTGGAGCCAGAGAGTGATAAACGACCCAAAAGCTGATGATTCATGGGAGGAGAAAAGGGTTGCAATGCCCGGCAGTTTGGTCAGTTCATTCCCAGCAGAAAAATCGCTCCTATCTCACGGTTGGAGATAAAATGGACACCTGAGCTCGATTTTCTCTCTGCTAACAAACATAGAGTCCAACTGCTACTCAGGATTAAGATAACTGAGTAGAATAGTCCCGGTAAAAATGTATCACTGTTTGTTCGGTAAAACCTACCTCCGTTTATTTGATCAAAAGCATCTTTCGTGTTTCAGTCTGTTTATCCGTGCTCAATCTGTAGAGATAGATACCACTCGCTACCGGTTTATTGTTACTGTCTTTACCGTTCCAGACGGAATAATGTTCTCCTGAAACAAGATAATCGTCAATAAGAGTAGTGATAAGCTGCCCTTTCAGGTTATATATCTGAAGCGAAACCTGCATCTCATCAGGAAGAAGAAATCTGATAGTCGTGTCCGGATTAAAGGGATTAGGGAAGTTTTGATCCAGCATTCCGGAAGGTATAGTGACAATTTCTTCGGCATAGGGAGGAGGAGACCAGGTAAAATCGAGATCCAGAGAGGTGTACATAATAGTACCCCCTGTTGCAGGTCCATTACCGAGAATAGAGGAACCGAAATCGTTATCATCAAAGAACATCAAATGTATTCTGTGCCAGTCATCATAAAGGTGTTCCACACTATCGGCAAGATACCAGTAAACAGGTAGCATGCCCGATAATTCGGGAGTTTCCGAAGAGTTGAGATTAATCGCTTCGCTCCAGCTCTCACCATAATCAGCGGAGAGAAAAATCAGGGTGTTGACAGCTGACCGGCTCCCTCCGGAATCAGCGGAGCTGCTATTATCGGAACTGGTTATCGCATATGTCTGGAACAGTGCTATCAGTTTGTTGTCTCTTTGAACGATACGGAAGTAGTTTTCGTGATAGGCATCTTCCGGATCGGGCCAATATACTGGCCAGCTCGGATTGATGATCAGACTACCATTATTATCAAACTCCGGGGGTATGCTCCAGGGCAGATATAATGATTCTCCGTCTTCGTGCCGGGGAAAGATATCCTTAAGGTAAAATGTTTCGGTGTTACGCTCAAATTTAACATGTTTTGTTGTCGTCATGCTGGGAAACCAACTGTTATCTTCAGCAAACAAGGCAAACATACCCTGGAAATGATAATTTCCCTGATCATCAATGATCGCGTTATGCCTATTCATATATATTGTATAACGCATATCCTGATAGGGTTGATTACTATCATCCAGGAAATAGTTATCCGGATTCGCGACAGGAATAGTCGGATCACCAATAAAGAGAGTCCAGTCTCCATCACCATAGTTGTCATTTTCTAAAACAAACAGAATGTTATCAGGATGATAAGGATCATTTGTGTCAAGCTTCTGGGTGTGTCCGACCAAAGCAACGTAGCCGCTGTCCCGTGATACAACCGGAGTACAGAATGTTCTGACACCTGCAGCATTCCAGATGTCGAGATAGGGGATAATCACTTCTGTCCATTGAGCAGGATTATAGACAGCTAAATCCGTGGGGTTATTATAATCCGCGTAGATTAATCTCAAAACCTGCTGAGGAATACCATCAGGGTCATCTTCGTAGGAGGTGGCGAAAATATGAAGCCTTTTTTCACCGTTATGAGGAGAATCTCCGATAAACAAGAGAGGATTCTCCGCCTCTGCCAATACGAGGTATGGTTCATTCCAAAGACCAGGGAATCCCATAAGACTGTATTGATCACAGGATAGATAGATGCCGGAATCGCTATGCCAGGCAACAAAGGGGTCACCGCTATCCTGATCAATATCGATGCTCGGAAATCCGGGGGAAGAGGATGGGTTAAGGTCAATTAAGCTTGGTCCGGCGGTTATCATACCATCTTCGCTGTAGCTGTAATATATGTTGCGAAGAGATCCTGCTGAAGGTGATGCCTGATATGCAAAGTATAAACCACCCCCCGGATGCATACCGGCAGGAGATGGCTGAAGACGGATAGGGATTGAAGTAAACCCTCCCGGGAAGTAATCGTACCAGGATGCCATTATAGGCAACGGTTCTATATTAAAAGAATACTCCGGGGGACGGTGAAGTAATGCACCGCTGTCATCGAAAGTGACATGGTTTATATGGGTGGTACTTTGAGGATTGTCTGTTCCTCTGGTTTCGCCTGGAAATAAACAGGATATTAATGCTAAGACGAGTGTGATCAATAAAAGCTTTTTCATTTTTTGCCTCCTTAAATTGATAAAACTGATCAGGTAAAATTAGTTCTGAGGGCAGAGTATCTCTGTTTGGTTTTCAGGGTAATGCCTTATTCGGGATCCCTCCAATTTTATGTTAAAGTATTGAGTAAATGTAAAAGGGAGGAGTAATCTCTTCATTGATTGGAACAAGAGAAAAAATCCGTGAGCTGTTCAACATCGCTTATCTCCCTTTTTGTAATGACTAATTTACCACATACTTGTTATGATAAGTTCTTTCCGAATGCAACCCTATTAAAATAAGATACCTGAAAATGTCAACAAATATATTGAAACATATCCTGATGATAATGTTGCGGGGAAACAATGACGTAAAAATAAAATGAATTTACTTGCTAAATAGATTTAACAAAGGTTGTCGGGAAGAATGCTATGACTGCTTTGCTTGAAAACTTCAGGTAATTATCTCATTAGTTTGCTTTAGAAAACGGTATGTCTCAATTCGGCTTAATCCCACACCACGATCTGACCTGTCCTGACCCCGTGTTTTTCGGTAAAACCGGCATTCACTTCGATAACATACAAGACCGGTTCCGGGCTCCTGATAGTTTCCTCGCTGAAGGGGGTGGTATGAGTAGCAATATGAGCGATAGAGCGGTCTTCTCTGACAAATATCATATCGAGAGGGATATAAGTGTTTCTCATCCACATTTCAATATTATGAGACTGAGGGAAGATAAAGAGCATACCTCTGTTTTCTTCCATTGATTGACGATACATCAGACCCTGGGTTCGCGAGGATAGATCAGCAGCTATTTCCAGCTCGATCGTTGTGATCAAACTGCCGTTCGGATCGAGAAACCGCAATTCTCCGTCTTTACGGAAGCGCGGCTCTTCCCGTAGTGATTCGTTATCTGTTTGTTCAGCCGTTTTGTTGAAGCTCGACAGGTAAAGGTAGATGCCGATTAACAATAGCAGAGCAAAAAAATAGATCATGATCTTCTTTACCTCAAAATTAGAAGAGCTTTTTCCCTGGATTGATTTGTAACCCTTTTTCCTTCTTTTCGTCATCTTATTATCCTTCCTTTTGGCATTGCATTCAGAAATTTGAACCTTATGTTCATCTGGTTATCATGATATCGATCTCTTTTTGTCGTTTAATGATCAAGGCGATTTTCTCAGGAGCACAGATGATAGGGATTTTCTTGCTGTAACCTTGTTTAACACAAATTTGGTTGCTGCAGATAGATTCTTTCATTCTAACCCTGCCGTTATTGATCTCAACCGTAATACCGTCTGCCAGAAGAATCAACTGATCCTTACCCAGATCATAGGACCCCTGGAGCTGATTATCACGATAGATCTCCAACTTAGTCCGATTATCATTCGCTCGCAGATAGAAAACTGAGGACAGAGCAAGAATGATCATAACGATCATGAGAATCTTATCCGGCAGAGTGATAATCGATAGTATCGGCTTTATCATAACTCTAAGTCTTCATTTTTTCTAAGGTTGAACATGTATCGTGGTGAAGAATTTTTTGACCACGCTATTTGATCGTTCACTGTGTTTTATATAATTAACGGATTTCTCTCAGCCTGCAAATTGAGAGCAGAGAGAGATTATCCGGGATAATCACTTTAACTAAATTCCAGAGCTTTGCATTTGATTTCATCTTCAATATACCAATCATTTTCTGTTCATTACTAACCGTCAGCTTTCCGTCAATTTCATTATGCTTTAGCTAATTGACTATTAGTTTCAGGCAAATCTGTCAACAGTTATTTCCGTTACCGGGGCGCTCATTCTGTTATCTGACATAATCATTGTTAGCCATTCCAACTGCACAGTTATCCTGGAGGAGGGGTTGAATTTTTCTTCTTTATCTCGGAGTTTTCGAAGGAAGAAGGATAATCCTGTTGTAATTATTTTTCCGGAAGGAAAAAAGGAGATAAATATTGGAGAGCAGAGAGGATATCCACAGTTGGATCGATCAAACCTTACAAATACTCTCTGATTTCCCTGAGAGATACTGAGGGTAATTCACAGAAGAGTGAGAGGGAGCAGAACCAGAGAATTTGCTGGATGATAAAAGTCACAAACAGATTAAAACCATTCGATTACGTATCCCGATCTGATATTATTCTGGTTTGTAAAGCCGGGAGGAAGTTCAAGCAGATATTTAGTTGGTTCAATACTAAAAAGACTGGTAGCTCGAGAAGCAATTCTGGCGATGGAATTGTCTTCCCTCACAAAGACGAGGTCTGTTGGTTTATAAGCATTTCTTGGAAAAGTTCTGAAATTATGGGGGAAATCAAAAATATAGAGCGCACCTAGATCTTCATCGTAATACTTGTTAATCTCTGAGCTATGAAAGAGTCTATGGTCTCCACTGAATATCCGAATATCGATTGAAGCGACATAATCCCCCTTGTCGCTAATAATAGTCAACTTGCTATCAGTGCTTACTATAGATCCTTTATATGATTTTGGACAAAAACTACTCTCCTGATCTCTTAGGCAGATTAGGTCAACATACATTGCGACTAATAGCAATAAAACAACCCCTGAATATATGACAATCTTTTGATATTCAGCAGTCACTAATTTCTTGTCAGATAAGACTTTATAGCCATTTTTCCTTTTTCTTTTCATGGTTTTTCTCGCTTATTATCGAATCTATTTAATCTTTCTCTTTCTTGTTTTACTGGAAATCGTTCGGTAATCTCTCGGCAAGCATCTCCTCTTTAGCTTATTTATGGCATAGTTGTAATGTACAGCAAAAGAAATCGATGAGAAAAGGGAATCTATAAACAGGAAATAGAGCAGGGAATGAAAGCAGAATGAGATTAAGCATTCTTTTCAATTAAAAAATGCCGTATATAACTGTCGAGCAATTGCTGCATCTATTTTTTTGCAGATTATGATTGATGACATTATAACTCTTTCGCTCTATCAGAAGTGTATGGCAGCCAGGACAATAAGTATTGGAATGAGATTCGCTGAGAATATTGCCTAAATAGACATAGTTCAGCTTTTCTTTTGCCAGGTTATAGGCATTCTCCAGAGTTTTGGGAGAAGTCGGAGTTGTGTGTCTTTTATATTGAGGAAAATAGCGCGAGAAATGGAGAGGGATGTTGGGATCTGTCTCAGCAATAAAAGAGACCAGGTCATTAAGCATCTTCTCACTATCATTCTCTCCGGGGATGAGCAGATTCGTTATCTCGAGATGGCATTTTCCGGCTGCTGATTTTATGGTTTCCAATACCGGCTGTAAAGTCCCGCCACAAACTCTTTGGTAAAATTCATCGGACATCCCTTTCAGGTCAAAGTTTATGGCTGCTATATAGGGGAGTAACTCGGCAAAGGGTTCTCTGTTGATGTATCCGTTTGTCACCAGAACCGAACTGATATTATTCTCATGCAGCAACCGAGCAGCCTCCAGAATATATTCAAACCAGATCAGTGGTTCTGTATAGGTATAAGCAACGTGTGAGACATTATGCTTAAGGCAGAGCTGGAGCAGGCTCGCTGGACTGAGCTCAATAGTTTTACTCTCCATCTGGCTGATAGAATAGTTCTGACAATAATCACAACGAAGGTTACAATAATTAGCCCCGATGGAAAGGATATCCTTGCCCGGATAATAATGATACAGAGGTTTTTTTTCTATGGGATCAAGACTGACAGTAACGGTTTTCCCGTAATTAAGAGCAAGAAGCTTACCGTCGATATTTTTACGGGTACGGCAAATACCTGTAGATTCCGGGGATATTTGGCAATAATGAGGACAGAGAAGGCATTTAACCTTCTTATTGTCTTGTCTGAGATAATAACTTGCCTCATGCATTCTTAAACTCCAAAGCAATAATAGTTAAGGAGCTGAAAAGTCAAGTAGAAAACGAAAGCTTACTTTTACTGATCTTTTACAGTTGAAGGCGGATTTTGGCATTCTAAATTTGCGAAACCCTTTATTAATGCGGGTTTAATTTTTTCTCGCCAAAAACTGTAGTGCC